>Ga0272444_10005417_pt1 | contig 11064 bp, 7 predicted proteins | sample SSMForm13_FD_201033 | JGI IMG/M metagenome (GOLD analysis project Ga0272444, IMG submission 201033) | Marine sediment archaeal communities from Little Sippewissett salt marsh, Falmouth, MA, United States - SSM-Form-13 | ecosystem: Environmental > Aquatic > Marine > Wetlands > Sediment ... | reverse complement strand
ACTCATCCTCGAAGTAGCGAAGCGTCGACAGAACAGGGTTCGGCGCCGTTTGGCCGAGGCCACAGAGGGCGCTCGACTTCACCAGTGCCGCCAACTCCTTCAATCGCTCGAGATCCTCGATCTCGCCCTTCCCTTCGGTGATCCGAACCAGGATGTCGCGCATCGTCGGAATCCCGACGCGGCACGGGATGCATTTCCCACACGACTCGCTCGCGGTGAAGTCGAGGAAGAAGCGGGCGACGCTGACCATGCACGCCGAGTCGTCGAGAACGATCACCCCACCCGAGCCCATGATCGCCCCATGCTCCGTCAGTGACTCGTAGTCGATCGGTACGTCGAGCAGGTCCGCCGGCAGGCAGCCGCCGGACGGCCCTCCGATTTGGATCGCCTTCAGCACGCGTCCCTCGGGGACGCCGCCGCCGACCTCGAAGACGAGTTCTCGGAGCGTCGTCCCAATCGGAACCTCGACCAGCCCTGTCGTGCGAATCTGACCGGCGAGGGCGAAGACCTTGGTCCCCTTGCTCGAAGCGGTCCCGACCGACGCGTACGCTTCCGCGCCCTCTCGGAGCACGATCGGGATGTTCGCCAGTGTCTCTACGTTGTTGATTAGCGTCGGCTGGCCGTAGAGGCCCGACTGCGCGGGGAACGGCGGGCGGGGCCGCGGCGCACCCCGGCGCCCTTCGATCGACGCGAGCAGCGCCGTCTCCTCGCCGCAGACGAACGCCCCTGCCCCGATTCGAAGCTCGATGTCGAACGTGAAGCCGGTCCCGCAAATATCCACACCCAACCAACCGGCCTTGCGCGCTTGCTCGAGCGCGACCTTCAGCCGGGTGATGGCAAGTGGGTACTCCGCTCGCACGTAGACGTAGCCGCGCTCGGCGCCAACGCCCCGCGCGGCGATCGCCATCCCCTCGATCACCGCGTGCGGGTCCCCCTCGAGGATCGCACGATCCATGAATGCGCCGGGGTCCCCCTCGTCCGCGTTGCAGACGACGTACTTGACCTCGCCTTCGGCGTCGCGGGTGAACTGCCACTTCCTCCCGGTCTGGAACCCGGCGCCGCCGCGCCCCCGCAGCCCGGACGCGAGGACCACACCGGCGACCTCTTCGGGCGTCATCTCGGTTAGCGCGCGCTTGAGAGCGGTGTAGCCACCGCGCCCTTCGTACGCTTCGATCCGATCCGGGTCGATGACTCCGCAGTTCGCAAGGACCCTCTTTTTCTGATGGGCGAAGAAAGGGATGTCGCCGGGAGAAGGCGCATCGTCCGACCATAGGAGCCGGCGAACGACGTTCCCGTCGACCAGGTGATCGCGGACGATCGCTTCGGCGTCTTCGGGGTTCACCCGGACGTAGAGGATGTCGTCCGGCATCACACGAACGATCGGCCCGTTGGCGCACGGCCCGGCGCAACCGGTCTCGGTCAGGATCACGTCATCGCGAAGCCCCGCCGCCTCGACCGCGGCAACGAGCTCCGCGTGGACCTCGAGCGCTCCCGCCGATCGGCAGGCGGTTCCGGAACAGACGAGGACCTGACGCTCGCTCATCGAGTCTCGCCCTTCGCCTCGACGTATGTCCGTAGGACGTTTCGAACCTTCTCGGGCGTCAGCCGGCCGTGCACGTCCTCGTCGACCATCATCACCGGCGCAAGGCTGCACGTCCCGAGACAGCGGACGGCGTCGAGGCTGAAGGTGCCGTCTTCCGTCGTTCCCCCGACCGAGATTCCGAGTTCCTCCTCGAGTGTCGCCAAAATCCGATCCGCGCCGAGGACGTGACAGGCGGTCCCGAGGCAGAGACGGATCGTGTGCAGGCCAGCGGGCGTCGTCCGGAACAGGTGGTAGAAGGTGACGACTCCGTGAACCTGGCCGATCGGAACGCCGATGACCTCCGCCACCCGCGACTCCATCTCCGACGAGATGAATCCGGCCTCCTCCTGCACAACCTGGAGCGCTCGGATCAACTCCTCCGGCCGCCCTGCATACGCCTCGATCCACTCCGCCGCCGGCTTCGCCATGGGCAGCCTAGAACAGCCCCGTCAGGTTGCCGTCTTCGTCGATGTCGATGTCCATGAACGCCGGATGCGTCGCCAGGCCGGGCATCGTGCTCATCGACCCGATCAACGGGTAGATGAAGCCGGCGCCGACAGACGCGCGAACTTCGCGCACAGGAACCGTGAATCCCTTCGGCTCACCCTTGAGCGTCGGATCGTGCGACAGGGAAAGGTGCGTCTTCGCCATGCAGATCGGAAGCTTGCCGAAGCCGGCCCGCTCGTAGTCGGCGATCTGCTTCTCCGCGAGCGGCTCGTACGACACGCCGTCGGCCCCGTAGATGTCCGTCGCGATCTTCTCGATCTTCTCCTTGATCGACCACTCGAGCGGATAGAGGAACTCGAAATCCGATGGCTTCTCGCAGGCGGCAACGACCGCCTCGGCAAACTTGCCGGCGCCCTTCCCGCCGTCGGCCCAGTGCGTCGTGACGACCGAGTCCTCCGCGCCCTGGCCGATCGCGTACTCGCGGATCATTTCGAGCTCGGAGGGCACGTCGGTGTGGAACGCGTTGACCGCCACCACCACCGGAATCCCGAACTTGCGCGCGTTGCGGATGTGCGCCCCGAGATTGCAGAGCCCCTCCGCGAGAAGCTCGAGGTTCTCCTTCGTGTACTCCTCCGCGAGCGGCGCCCCCGGCGACACCGTCGGTCCGCCACCGTGCATCTTGAGCGCACGAACAGTGGCGACAAGAACGACGGCGTTCGGGATCAGTCCGGAGGTTCGGCACTTGATGTCGAAGAACTTCTCCATCCCGATATCCGCGCCGAAGCCGGACTCCGTCACGACGTAGTCGCCGAGCTTGACGGCGATCTTGTCTGCAATGATCGAGCTGTTCCCGTGCGCGATGTTGGCGAACGGCCCGGCGTGAACGAACGCCGGCTGCCCCTCAAGCGTCTGCATCAGGGTCGGCATCAGCGCTTCTCTCATCAGCACCGTGACCGCGCCGGCGACGCCAAGCTGCTCGACGTTCACCGGATTCCCCTTCTTGTCGAGGCCGATGACCATCTTCCCGAACCGCGCACGCATGTCCTCAAGCGACGTCGCGAGCGCCAGGATCGCCATGATCTCTGAGGCGACGGTGATGTCGAAGCCCGTCTTCCTCGGGAAGATCGGGCTCGGCGAGCCGTCCTTCAGTTTGTCGTCGTTGAAGCCCACCTGAATTTCGCGGAGCGTCCGATCGCAGATGTCGACCACGCGTCGCCAGGTAATCGTGTCGGGATCGATGTCGAGCCTCTTCACGCCGCGCTTCGCCAGCCCTGCGTCGGACTGACGCGACTCGTGGAAGAGGCGCGTGTCGAGCGCCGCGGCGACGAGATTGTGTGCGACGGAGATCGCGTGGATGTCGCCCGTCAGGTGGAGGTTGAAGTCCTCCATCGGCACGACTTGCGAGTAACCGCCGCCGGCGGCGCCGCCCTTGATGTTGAACGTCGGCCCCATGCTCGGCTGACGGATGCAGCACATGACGTTCTTGCCGAGGACGGTGCCGAGCGCCTGCGTAAGGCCGACCATCGTCGTCGACTTTCCCTCGCCGAGCGGCGTCGGCGTGATCGCGGTCACGTCGATGTACTTCGCGTTCGGCCGATCGCCGAGCCGATCGAGGATGTCGAGCGAGACCTTCGCCTTCCACTTCCCGTGCGGTTCGACTTCGTCTTCGAGAATGCCGAGCTTCGCCGCAATGTCGGTGATCGGAAGAAGCTTCGCCGCTTGCGCAATCTCAAGATCCGATGGGACTTTCCCTGCCACACTGCCTCCTTACGTCGTTTCGGCCACCGGCCTCATCCGGTTCCCTGGCTTCTCCTGGCCGGCGCTCAGGCGTACATGACGTCCTTCAGCTTCAGCGCCGCCCGCTTCGCATCGATGTGGTCGATCATCAGCCGGGCCGCCGCGATCGGGTCCGGCTCGAACGCAAACTTCCCACCGACGTCCTTCTCGATCTCGTCGGTGACGTAGCGCATCAGGTTCTCCGATCCCTCGATCGGGAACGGCATCCCGAGCGTGGTGAACACGCCGGACGAGACGAAGTAGAAGCCGATCGAGACCGCCTTCTCGCTCATCCACTCTGGCGCCGCCCCTGCGACAGGCAAATCGGAGATGTCCTCCCCGAGGCCGCCTTCGTTCACCATGTTCGTCAGAGTCATCAGAATTCGGGCGTTGTCTACACACGAACCGACGTGCAGCACGGGCGGAATCCCGACCGTCTCGCAGATCTCCTTCAGCCCGTCGCCCGCGAGGTCGAACGCGATCTCCGGTCGGAGCAGACCCTGCTTCGCGTCGGCGATCGCCGAACAGCCGGTCGTGACGACGAGCACGTCGTTCTTGATCAGCTCCTTCGCCATCTCGACGTGCGCCCAGTCGTGGGTGATCTTCGGGTTATTGCAGCCGACGACGCCTGCGGCCCCGCGCAGCCGACCGTCGATGATCGCGTCGTTGAGCGGCCGGTACGTCGAACGGTACGTCCCACCGAGGAAGGAGAACACAGATTCGGCGGTAAACCCGGCAACGAGATCCATCGTCTCGTCCGGGATGAACGGCTTCCGGTCCCTCTTGCCGAAGTTCTCGATCGCCATTCGGACGATCCTCTTGGCGATCTCCAGTGCGCGCTCCTCGGAGAACTCGACGTGCTCGACTCCGGGGAACTTCGCCTTCGGAGACGTCGTGATGAGCTTCGTGTGATAGTGGTTCACCAAGTCGGCGAGCGCAGGCATGATGCACTGCACGTCGACCATCATCAGATCGACCGCGCCAGTCATGATCGCGAGCTCCTGCTGGAGGAAGTTTCCGGCAATCGGAACGCCGTGACGCATCAGAATCTCGTTCGCCGTGCAGCAGATGCCAGAGACGTTGATTCCCGTTGCACCAGCGTCGGCCGCTTCCTTCAGCAGCTCCGGATCCTGAGCCGCCGCGACCGCCATCTCCGAGAGGACCGGCTCGTGGCCGTGGACGACGAGGTTGACCTGCTTCTCGTCGAGCACTCCGAGGTTGACCTTCCCCCGGATCGGAGTCGGCGTGCCGAACAGGACGTCCTGCAGCTCTGTGGCAATCATCGACCCGCCCCACCCGTCTGAGAGCGAGCAGCGGATCCCCTGCTGCACGAGGTTCTTGTAGTCCGTGTCGACGCCCATGTGGGTCCGATGCATGATCTCGACGATTTCGCGGTCGACGCCGCGCGGCACGACGCCCGCCTCCTTCCATCGGGCAACGCGCTTCGCCGGCGCGCGGAAGGCGAGCTCGAGCTCTCCCTCCTGTTGGCCGAAGTTGCCGAGCGCCCGCTCGGCGACGGCGATCGCGATCTCCCGGTCCGACGCGCCGTTCTGACCGATCCCGTAGGCCGCGGCGACCTGCCGGAGCTTCGTCGGATCCTTGATCTCGTAGTCGCTCGACTCGTCCCGCGCCGCGAGCAGGAGGGCGTGCGCAACGTCCCGGCCGTGATCGGAGTGTGCGGCCGCGCCGCCGGCAATCATCCGGACCAGGTTCCTCGCGGCGATCGTGTCAACGTCGGCACCGCAGACCCCTCGATCGGTCTTGCCGGGAATGATCCGGCAGGGGCCCATGCTGCAGATCCGGCAGCAGACGCCCTCGCCGCCGAACTTGCATTGAGGCTGCATCGCGTCGAGTCGATCCCAAGCGGTCTCGTGAGCGCCGTCGTCCGCTTTGAGGATCTCGAGCGACGCCCTGTCGATGCTCCGCGGTTTCTCGTTCGTCACCGTCTCCTCCTTACGATCCCTGTCGCATCCGAAACGCCCGGACGTACGAGTCGCTGTAGATCTCCTTGTTCAGTACCAGCTCGGCCGTCGCGACGGCGGCGATCGTCTCCTCGTCGCAAACGTTGCAGATCGCCGCGTCGAGCCCCTTCGCCATCGCCATCACGAGGAACGTGCGGACGATCCGTCCGCGTTCCGTCGTCTTCGAGCCGATGTTCGACAAGCCGACCGAGATGTGCGGCGGCGGATCGGAGAGGTTGGTGTACTGCTCGATCGCCTCGAGAACGAACGGCGCCTGCTCCTGCATGAACTTGATCGGCATCAGGATCGGATCGAGGATGATCCGCTCCGGTGGGAGGCCCGCCTCCATCGCCGCCATGAAGACCATCGCGCCGTTCTCGACCCGGCGCTCGACGTTCTGCGGGCTCCCGCGATCGTCCATCGCCAGGCCGAGGAGCGTCGCGTCGTACTTCACCGCCAGTGGGACGATTCGCTCGAGCTTCCCCGGGTCCGCGGTCGTCGAGTTGATCAGGACGCCGCGCCCGTCGATCGCGTCGAGACCGGCCTCGATCGCTTCGATCTTCGTCGAGTCGACCGAGATCTTCGTCGGGACCGCCTTCTGCACGACCTCGACCAGCCATCCCATGTCCGCCGGATCACGCGACGCCGCGCCGATGTTGACATCGAGGTACGTCGCGCCCGCCTCGGCCTGCGCGACCGCCCACTTCTCGACGGCGGTCGGATCCTTGATTCGAATCGCGTTGGCAATGTCCTTGAATCCGGCGTTGATCCGCTCCCCAATCAGGATCACCCTGCGCCACCCCCCATCAGCCGGCCGATCGTCTCTTTCGTCAGCCGCACCGCCTCCGGGTGGCGCATGATCAGAAGATCAGCTCCGGCAAGCAGGTAGACGGTCGCCGTCGACGCTTCCCACAGCGGGCCACGGACAGCGACGTCGCCCCAACCAGGCACTTCCTCCTCCGGCGCCTTCGCCTCCTTCACCGACCAGGCCTCCGCTCCGACGTCGCAGAGCATCGGCATCGCCACGACCTTGTCTCCCTTCAGCCCCGCGATTCGCAATCGTTCCATGATCGAGTAGACGTACTCGAGACCGTAGCCGAGTGCGCCGGTGCTCGGGAAGATGACGATGTCCTCCGCGGGGAAGTCGACGTCGAGCGCGAGGATATTGATCTGCTTCGCCATGTTGATGTCGACCGGAGACTCCGCGATCAGCTTGTGCCCGTACGCGGTGGCGACCGCGGTCAATGTCTTGTAGCTGTCCTCGGTGATCGTTCCGAGGAGGCAGTTCTCGCCTGAGAGCGCCTCGGCAACAACGGGGAAGACCTCGTTGTCTTTGTCGTCGTTGCCGCAGCCCCAGACGATCAAAGGCACCCCGATCGCACCTGCCACCGCCTTCGCCGCCTCGGCCGCCTCCTCCGACGACCGGTTCGCGCCATTCGGGTCACAGCCCTTGAGCCGGAGGCAGATCGCCTCGGCGCCGTGCTGCTCGACGCACGCCTTCGCCCACGCGGCGGGATCGGCGAGGACATCGGCGAACGGCTCCCGCACGGCGTCGGCCCAGTCCTCGGCCGGGACGTCCCACACCTCCATCGCCACAATCGGGCGGTTCGGCATCTCGCCCTCGAAGTGGTAGAACGGAAGGGTCGTCTCGCCGCCGACAGTGACCGTCGACGTCCGCGTCCCGCCGTCGGCGGACGTGGCGCCGATCGTCACGGCGTTGATCGCGTGCGGCCAGCTCTTCTTGACATCGGGAATCTCAACGCTCACGCGACTTCCTCCTTTTCGAGCAGCGTCTCAAGCATGTCGGATACCTCGGCCAGCGAAACGGCCTCGCGGGACAGCTCCGCGAGCGGGCGGCCGGACAGATTAAGTTCCGCAACTTCCTCGTCGAACGGGATCCGCGCTGCGATCTCGAGTCCGGTCCGCTCCGCTTCCGCGGCGGCGAGATCCGAGAGATCGCCGCGCAGTCCGGTCAGGACGAGGCATCGGCGTCCGATCTCCAGTTCGAGGGCGTCGGCGATCCCTCCGATCCGCCCGGCGGAACGAAGGGCCGTGGGCGTCGCGTCGGAGACGACGATCAGGTGATCGATGCCATGGGATACGCGGCGGGACAGGTGCTCCATCCCGGCCTCGTTGTCCAGGATCGTGCAGCGGTACGACGACCGCAGGGCGTCGAGGGACCGGCGCAGGATATGGTTCACGGCGCAGTAACAGCCGGGCCCCTCTCCGTGTCCCATCACCAGAAGGTCGATTCCCTCGCCCTCGACGATCGCTTGATGGAGTTCGTACTCCAAATGCCTGCCGAGCGGAACGCCGGCCGGCAGATCGTGGATCTGCTTCAGCGTTTTCGCTTGCAGCTGTCCGATCGTTCGGTCGGCGACGAGTCCGAGCGCCTCTCCGAGGTTCGCGTTCGGGTCGGCGTCGACCGCCAGAATCGGCGTGATCCCCCGCTCGTGCAGCGCGCGGATCATCAGCGCGGACAGCGTCGTCTTGCCCGTCCCTCCCTTTCCCGCGACGGCGATCGTCAGGCTCATCGCTCGATCGCCCTCCCTTCGCCCGTCGGCGAGCCGACAACTTCGGCGACCGAAGGGAACAGCCCAAGATCAGTGTGCGGCAGGAACTTGGCCGACATGAACTCCTCGTAGTAGTCGGGGTACGTGATCAGGTCGTAGTACGTCGCGCTCCGCGCGATCTCCTCGCTTCGGCGTAGCGCGTCAGCTGAAAGGAGCGCCATCTTCGCGCCGATCACGGACGTGTTACCGACGAAGTGGATCCGCTCGACCGGGATGTCGGGAATCATCCCGAGGAGGACGGCTTTCCTGCCGTCGAGGTAGTTCCCGAACCCACCGGCGATCAGGAGCTGTTCGACGTCGGCGAACGAGTGCTCCGTCGACTCAAGAAGGATCTTCGCCCCGGCGTAGATGGCCGCCTTGGCGCGGAGAACGTTCTCGATGTCCGGCTGCGTGACCACGATGTCCGCATCGGCTCCGCCCTCCCCTGCCTCAGCGAGGACGAACTCGACTCGGCCGTCGACCTCCCGGACCCGCGGCGAACGATCCGGCAGGAGGCGTCCAGAGCGGTCGAGGATCCCCGCTTCGAACAGCCCGGCAATCGCGTCGATCAGGCCGGAGCCGCAGATCCCCCGCGGTTCCCCGCCTCCGATCGTCTCCACCTCGATCGATCCGTCTCCGGCAATCGCGACACGCTCGATCGCACCACGGGAGGCGCGCATTCCGCATCGAACGCCGGTTCCCTCGAACGCCGGCCCCGCCGATGTCGCGCAAGCGAGCATCCAGTCTCGATTTCCCAAGACGATCTCGCCGTTCGTCCCCACGTCGATGAGCATCGTCAGACGATCCGCCTCGGCGAGCCCTGTGGCGAGAATCCCGGCGGTGATGTCGCCGCCGACCCATCCACCGATCGCGGACATCGCATAGAGGATGCCGCGCGGATTGATCCGGATTCCGACCTCCGCCGCACGCACGGGAGGCGGATTCGTCACCGCGGGGACGTACGGCGACTTGCGAATGTGCGACGCATCGAGCCCGAGGAGGAAGTGGAGCATCGTCGTGTTCCCGGACGCGAAGCAGGCGATCACATCATGCAGTTCGACGCCGGATCGCGTGACGAGGGTGTTGATCAGCCCGTTGACGTCGCCGATCACTGCTTCGCGAAGCGGCCCGGCGCCCTCACGTTCGGCGTGAATGATCCGGCGGGTCACTTCGGCGCCGTACGGGATCTGGGAGTTGTAGCAAGCCTCCGCGTCGAGCGTTTCCGAAGAGATCAGATCGACCAGATGAGCGACGACGGTCGACGTGCCGACGTCGACGACGATCCCGTACGCGGCGTCGGTCCGGTCCCCCTCCTCGATCTGGATGACCTCGATCGTGTCGCCTCGATGCCCGAGCGTCGCCGTAATCTGCCACGCGGCGTCGCGATGCTGCTGCGGCAGCGATTGGAGGACCTTGAGTCCCATCTGCATTCTCGGTGCGTCGACACGGCGGCGGATCTCACGGTACAGCCGCTCCTTGCAGCCAAGGTAGTCCTGCAGCGTCGGCGGCGGGAGTTCGACGGAGAGCTTCGACACAATCGGGGCGTACGGGTACTCGGCAGCGGCGCCGAGCGCAGGCACGAGCGCACGGAACCGCCGGGCATCCTCGTCGACGAGGATCTGTGCGCCGTCGCCGCGTGCCTCCGGCGGCACCCTGACCTCGACGTCCTCGGTGACGCGCGTTTGGCAGGCGAGGACGAACCCGTCGCGGATCTCCTCGCGACTGAGAAGAGCAGTCGGCTCTGCGGCAACGACGCCGGAGAGGACCTGGACGCGGCAACGACCGCAGATTCCGTCTCCCCCGCAGATCGAGGACAGGAAGACCCCGGCGGCGCGAGCGGCGTCGAGGAGCGTGGCTCCCTCGCGTACCTCGACGGTCTTGCCCTCCGGCTCGAATCTGACGCGGACCGTTCCCATGAGTCGTCGGCTAGCCGCCCCACTCCGTTCGGAGGAAGTGGGGGATCCCTGCGGCGTCTTCCGGACCGACGATCACCTCCCACCCTGACTCCTCCTGGATCTCCATCCGCAGAACGGCGACCAAGCCTGGGATGATGAGCTTGTTGTGGCTCACGCGATCCATCCCGCCCTGCTCGGTCACCGCCTTGACGATTCCTTCGCCGGTCAGCTTGTCGTCGGCGTACGCGTTGAGGACGCCGAGCCCCTCGGTGTCGATGACCGTGATGTACGCCGGCACCTTGCTGTTCTCCACCTCACCGGCAACGGTGAAGTAGGTGAGCGCGAAGTTCGTCGTCAGAATCACCGGGGCGTCCGCGCCGGGGCTTCCGATCTCGTACAGCTTCGCCTCGATCGCGTTCGGCACCGTCGGATCGGTGTAGATGTTCTGGCGAGCGGTCAGGATCGGGAGGATCTCCTCCGGCGTCGCGGCGTCGGTGATCACGATTCCCGCGTACCGGCAGACGCCCGCCTCCGCCGCGAGCGACTGCGCGGAGGTCGACTCGCCGACGGCCGCCACGCACGTCGGGTAACCGAGCGGCCGGAAGACCTTCTCCAGAGCGAGCCGGCGGAGCTGGGCCAATTGCGTGAGCGCGTCGACGAGGCTCCCCGCGTCCGGTTGTAGGACGACGTCCTCGATCCCCTTCCCCTTGAGCTTCTCAGTCAAATCGGCGAGCCCGTCGAGGGAGCCGGATCGAACGAGAATCGGAAGCTTCTTCTCCGCCGCGATCGCGGCGATCGCCTCCCAGTTCCCTTCAGTCGTCGGGCCGACAAGCGGCCGACGCTCGGCGAGG
>Ga0272444_10005415_pt1 | contig 11065 bp, 4 predicted proteins | sample SSMForm13_FD_201033 | JGI IMG/M metagenome (GOLD analysis project Ga0272444, IMG submission 201033) | Marine sediment archaeal communities from Little Sippewissett salt marsh, Falmouth, MA, United States - SSM-Form-13 | ecosystem: Environmental > Aquatic > Marine > Wetlands > Sediment ... | reverse complement strand
GAAAACATTTTAACGAAAAAGTATCTATCCGTCGTGTAAGGCAGCTACGTACACAAATTGAGAACGAGCTCCGTTGCTGGCCAATGAGCGAAGCTAACTCAAATTATGGGAAAAAACAGAAATTACAAATGGTTAATGCAGAAGTTTAGCCGAAAACAATTGACTTGGAGCCGAATTATGCTTAATAAAATAACAACTGCAGATGCCAGAAAAAAACTTTCAAACATTTTAAACCGAGTAGCTTTTGGAAACGAATCCTTTGTTCTTACGCGCCGTGGAGAGCCCTTGGCAGCATTAGTATCAATGAAGGAGCTTAAATTATTGCAAGAGTTAGAAGAACGTATTGATATTGAAGATGCTTGGGAAGCCAAAAATGAGCCTGGCGATCCAATCCCTTGGGAGGAGCTTAAAAAGGAACTTGAACTTTGAGCTACCAAAGAGCACCGCCGCAAGCGGCTGAGCACGAGCACGATCTATTGCCTATTCCTAAATATATTGCGTGTGTCAGCGGAGATCTCGTTGCGTAGACACACGATATTCTAAATTAAATGATCTGGTTGTCCATAAAGCTGAAGTGATAAACAAATCAATTGGCCAAAAAAGAAAAAGGAGAAACTCCATCCTTAATTTGCTCGTAAGTCGTTTTTGTAGATGTAGTCACCTGTTCGACAATTCGCATAAACTTCTTGACGATGCTTCGGGATCGCCGTCGGTTGAACCTGAATACACACTCGTCAAGATAGCGTTGAAGGTGCCTGGGCTCAATACGACCTTGAAAGGTCCCAAGGATCAGCCGCTTTACCAACGAAGCCACCAGATGAACGCCTGGAAGAACGCTCTCCTTGTCGGCAGTTTTAGACGCCAAGATTTTGATTTGACTGTAGCTGCTTTCATCAAGAAAGTTATATCCTTTCCAGCCATCAGTCATCACGGTGCTGCCATCACTGACGTTGGTCGTTACCACCTGTTTTAATGTATCACCGGAGTAGTCCGGCACGACTTGCATGCGGATTCGGCCCAGTTTCTTTCCCTCTTTTTCAACTGCCACAACCACGATGGTTTTTCCGTTGGCACCGCGCCCGCGTTTGCCGGGTTGCTGACCGCCGATGACAAACTCATCCACCTCAACATTACCGGAAAGCTCCTCGCGGCCTTGCCGGATTGTGCACCGTCTGAGTTTGTGAAGCCATACCCAAGCGGTCTGATAGCTCCCCAAACCCATCGGAAGGGTCCAATGCTTCTGTTTCCAGGGCAGTTCGCCTTTTTCCAGGTACTGTAGCAGAGACCCGCGCACCACAGGCCATGCCTTGATCCTGCCGGCGGCCGCTTTACAGTCTGTGGCGGTCAGTCCGCTTTAAGGCAAGCAAAATAGAGTTAGTATCCAAACCGGAGTCGTTCACCAATGTCGCGACCATGGACCGCTCCTACACCAGACGCAGCAGGCACACGGGCGAATGGCGGATTATCGCCTGATTATTAAACAACTAATGCTTCTCAGGATGCCCCACTATCGATCTTTTCCAGTGCATCCAAAAGCTTACAACCCAATTCAGGCTCGCTCATGTAAATATAGGCGGCGTATCCCTTAAGGGTTTGCGGGGTATCGCCGTTTTTCAATTCTTTTCCTTGAGAAAGATTGTGGATGGCGGCCCGGATGCGGCGCTTGATGCGACGCGGCACCCGTGGCGGCTGGTCGTCGTTGACCACCAGGCCGGTCACCCGCTGGCACCCGGAGGGTCTGACAAATCGGGTTTTATTGGAGTTGATGAGAAAACCCTCGTCAGCCACGATGCGTTTGATCAGGCCGGCCATTTTGCCGGTCGCCGGTGTCTTTTTGGATTTGACGGGAAAACTCAGGGTCAGGTCATCGGCATAACGCGTATAGCGCCAGCCGTTTTTATGGGCCAGCGCGCTGATGCGGCGATCCAGGCTCAAACAAAGGGTATTGGTGATGGCCGGGCTGGTGGGCGCGCCCTGGGGCAGGCAACGGGACCCCATGGCTATGTAATAGGTCGTGCCGGCATGCTCGACTTTTTCTCGCGGGGCCTCGGTGCAAAGGGCCGCCAGCAAGATGGCGACCTGCTCGGTGTAGCCCGCTTTTCTGAACACACCTTTGACCCTTGGAAAAGTGACGGTGGGGAAAAAATCTTTCAGATCCATTTTGATGATAACTTGTGATCCTGTGTGGGTGGCGGCATTGCTCAGCGTGGAGCGCAGGGGCACAAATCCATGGGCGGCCGAATGCACGGGCAGTCTTTCCACAATCTGCCGCAAAATCCAGCGTTGGGCGTTTTTCAGCTTTGGCAAGGGGGCCCAGATGGGACGCTGTGTGCCGTCCCTTTTGGGAATGGAAAACCGATAATAGTGGATATGGGTGGCGGCATCGCGGTGAAAGGTCAGCCAGCGCAAATCGGCAACGGAAATGTCCAGCGCCCGGGCTAGCCCGGCCGGCGAATCCAGCACCGGCAGTTCATTTTCAGCCGCGCGTTCGGCTGCCTTGGGCAAATCATATCGATCGGCGGTATCGGCATCGTTCCAGTAGATCCCCTCCCCCAGATGAAGAATATGATTCTGCTTGTAAGCCTGCCAGGACTCTTTTTTGAGCCGTTTTTTCTCAGCCGCTTCCGCCTTGAGGCTTTTTTTATACTCACTCAGTTCACGCTTGCTCATGGAATCGGTCGCGCGCCGTTCAACCCGATAGCCGTGCGTTTTCAACTGCTCATCAATATAGGCATCAATACCGCCTGCATTACGAATTTCCCGCCAGAGGGTAACCGGATCAGATTGCCGTTTCATAATCATCCTGCCGTTGCATCCAAATAACCGTTTTGTTCCAGACGCGCCACATGATCGCCATATGCGCTGCGTGCTTCATCCACTGTATTGAAATGCACGTTGGAAACGCGCATGCCCTCGCCTTGTGTGCCCCACCGGATTTTCAGGCGTTCTTTGTTCAATGTGATCTGGCAGACATTCTCCTGTTGTCCGCGGCACTTTAAGTAGGTGCGGGTTTCCATGGTTACCGCCCGGGAGATCTGTCCGCTTTTCATTTGTTTCAGGGCGTCAAGGGCATGCTTGAGCCGCAGGGCGATCAGGTGGGGGCAAGGCCCCTTTGTCAATCCCTTTTTGCGGTAGTGAGTGCAGGTGCACTGGGCGTTGACAACCTGGCCGTCGTCGTCGATCAGCATCAAGGGCCGGTACTCGCGTTTGTCTTCGCTGACCCTGACGCTGCCGGTCACTTCAATTCCGCTACCGTAAATGCGATTGATGGATTCAATGGTGACCGCGCCCTTGCGGTGAATCAAGTCATGGGCCGTGCGTTCATGCTGGTTTCTGAATTCCAGGCGACCCAGTTCAATGGTATGTCCCAAAAGCGGTCGCAGGCGGTAGACATCCGCTGCGATATCGTACATGATGGCCCCTTGCTGACATCCCAACTGCAATGTTTTCAGCAGGGCGGCACCGGAAAGGCCGGTGGCGGTTGAAATGGCTGAGAAAGAATCCAGCCAGACGGTTTCAAGATGCGCCAGCACCGCCTCAAGGTCTTGCGTGGCTTCGACTTTTCTGGGCAGCAGCAAATCGAAACCTAAGGCCCGCGACCAGTTGGCGGAAGTAAAACCGGTCAGGCCCAGGGTCAGGGTAACATCGCCCGCCTTGAATACCCAGAAACTGGGCAGGCCGCTGCCGCAAAGATGCACGTCGATGCTATCCACAAAGGGCAGCAAACGGCGGATCAGCATCAGCCGCCGCCGTCCCCAGACCCGGACCACTTTCGATCGCCGGCCTTTAAAAATCTCCTGAGACGTCTCGATGGCTGTCTCCCAAGGCTCCAGCACCAGACGCGGATACGCTCCGGGAACCAGTTCAATGCGCAAAGCGCGGCGTTTTCTCTTGACGTCCTTGTGCAGCCGTAAGTGACGCAGCATGTTGTAAACATCCATGGGCGCGATGCGGATGGTATCATGGGGCAGTGTGGCCGCCGACTGCACCTGCAGAAAACCGCGCAGCCATGAATCGGGCAGGCTGATTTTCTTTTCCAGCACTTTTTCGTCGCCGGCTTGCAGGGTCAGGGCGTCGCTGCCGATGGAAATGGACGTCTCTTTGTGGGAACGAATTTTCTGAATGCCATCATAAAGATGACGGCTGAAGTCCATGTTGGTGGTCCCGAATGCGACGGCCTGATCGGTTTGAAACGCGTCCATCCCAATCCCTAAACTGGCATAGGCCCCTTCGTCCTTGCTGAACACCTCAAGCAGCATCTTGTCCGGGTGCACGGAGATTACCGGGTCGAGAATCAGAAAAGCAGTGGGATCATTACGGGCCAGCCAGTCGAAATACGCCTGCTGGGCCTCCCAGGCACTGAGATTCGCCGATTCACGGCGCAAACGCGAGTAGGCCAGATAAGCACTGCGATCCTTGGGCACATAGCGGTAATCGCTGGACACAATGGCATACAGGGCGGCGGCAGCCTCACGGAACCGCATGGGATCCTTGATCTGCCCCTTGAATGATACCGGGGCGCGATGAATGTCGGTAAAAAGCGAAATGGCGGCTGCGCTGCCACTCGACGCCACGGCGCTGCTGCCTGGATAGCCCATATCCACCATGGTATGATCGAGCTCGCTGTCCGCTTTGTTGTGTTGATCTTGGTCTTCTGTCATATTGCTCTCGAAAAGTTCCTGCTGGGATAGATCATTTTTTGACGGATTCGTAAAAAGTCGAAATTCCAAACTTGGCGTCATTCCGGCGCAGGCCGTAATCCAGTGATGTCAATACGTCCTGGATGCCGGATCAAGTCCGGCATGACGTGTCCGGCACTTTTTACGAGTTCATCAATCCTAATTCTGCATATGTCGGAAAGCTTCAGAGACAAGGCGCCAGGGATGAAGCTGTAACCATTTCTACCGCGATCCATAGCAACGCGGTACCTGGAGTTCTCCGGCTTTATGCAGTAGCCTTTTTCTGTGCTCGCTTGAATCGCTTCAGCGCCCGCCAGGCGCATTTGCGCAGGTCTTCATCTTCTTGCTTGTCCTCACCAATGGCGATCAGGGCGGCCTGGACACCCGGAGCGTCTATTTTGGCCAGGGCCTCGATGGCGCCGGAGCGTTCAACCTCAGGCAAATTGCGGTCCCCGGCAATCCGGCTCAGGGCATCCACGTTTTTCTCCTTGATCATCAGCGGAACCACCACGCCCTGGTAATGCACACTGCCCAAGGCAGCATGCAGGGTATCCGTCTCCAAATGCGATTTCAGGCAGGCCACGCTATGGTGGTCAGTTAACTGCTTTGGATCCATGGAGCGGATCAATTCCTTCTCAAAACCGCTTAAAATAGCCGCCGCCCGCTGCCTCAGGGAAGGCTCGGCATAGACCGCCACCGCCTGCATTGTTTGGGCAATTTTTTCAGTGGGGTGCAAGGCGCCCAAGGCCTCGATGGCTGCTTTGCGAATGGGATGAAAATACGCATCGTCCAAGTGGGCGGTGGCCATCTCCAGCAAAATGTCTTCGGCGGCATCATTGCGGCCCGCGGCCCAGATCAGCTGCTCCAGACAAGGCGTCAAGGATTCGACCAGGGATTTATCATCGCGGCCACTGTCAAGCATCGCTTGCCGTCTGGCCCGCCACGTCTCGAGCCAGCGGGTCAACGCAGCCACGCATTGGGTCTTTGCCTCAGGCTTGCCCGTGGCGGCCCGTCCCACGATTTGGGCTGCGGCCCGAACCGTTGCTTCAAAGGATGCATCAAGGGCATCTGCGGCCGCCGCCACCGGCAGGGGCGATTTTCGCAGCAGACCAGTCATCAGCTCGCTTTGAATGGAGACCGAACAGTTATGCAGGATCGCCAGGATACGCTGGGGCTCGCCCTTTTCACAAACCCGTTCCAGTAAATCCATGGCATCGGACGGGAAACGGCTCTGCACCATGGCATAATCCGGTTCCAGAGAATCCTCACCCAATATTTTTCGGGCGCTGCCATAGGCGCGCTCGGTCTTCCACCTATTACGGCCGCTGTCTTTGATCAGGCCTAAGAGCAGATCAATGGTGGCGGCGTCGTTGTTTTCTCCCAGGAGGTCAATGGCGGTCTGAGAAAGATAAAAATCCGATTGGTTTTGTGCCTGCTCGCGAATCAGGGCCCAGCCCTTGTGTGTGCCGAACCAGCGCAACCCTTTGAGCGCCCTCTCCTGCTGGGAACGGTAACCTGCTGCCAATGCCCGCTGGAGCAGGTCAAAAATTCTATCCGCCTGATCGGTTTTACCCATATGCCCGAGGGCCTCGGTGGCATCATCCTGCAGGGCGAGCGCATCATCGTCGGCCAGACGCAGCAAAAGATCCAGCGCCCGCTGGTCGGCCAGTTCACCCAACCGGCGCACGGCACGGCGGCGATCGTTTACATCATCCATCAGCTCCACTGCCGCCAGCAAAATCTGAATGCCTTCCGTTCGTCCGGCGCCGGCCAGTGCGTCGGCCGCCAGAAACCGTGTGGCCGGGTCTTTATGGTCCAGGGCGTCGAGCAGCGGCTGGGCCGGACCTTTGCGGAATTTGAGACGCCATCCCATGGCTCCGATGGCCTCATGGCGCACATCGTTGTCCGCAATCCGGGCCAGAACGGAAAATGAAGCGTCCACGTCATTTTCTCTGGCCAGCCGTGCGCTTTTAATCAGCTTGCGCGTGAGATGGTTCTCATTGTGCTGGATGGTGGCGGCCAGCAGGCGGGCCAATACATCCCCATGGCGGGGATATTGTTTTTCCACTTTTTGATGGCGCGGCAGCCGTCTCTGGCAGATCTGCGTGTAGGTTGCATCATCAATTTCAACGCACAGGCTGTCACCGATCTCAAAGTTATCCATGTCAACATCCGGTTTCAGACGCCGGGCCGCTTCCACGGACAGGTGGAAATCCGGATCAACGGCGGTTTCCACCACATCCTTGTAATGAAGGATTTTCCGCGCTTTGTCCGGGTCCTGGATGATTTCCAGGTTAAACGGATAGTCCTGCTGATCGAATCCGCTGATGGTAAACACGGCTTCAAAGGCGCTGTTCGTGTATTTGGCTGTTTTAAACAGTACCATCAGGCGCTCGACGGTTTCCGGTTGCCTGCAGTTTCCGGCGGCGGTGATCAACAGATCGCTGTCGGCCGTGGCTGTGGGATCCGTTTCCAGCCGGTCCAGCAAAAGATCCGGTGTGCGCCGATCACCTAAGAGTAAAAGGGCCTGCACCAGTTTCTTCTGTTCTGCCGCTCCCCTGGCGCTGTCCAAAAGGGTCGCCAGAGTGTCAAAGGCGGTCTCATCTCTTTTCTCGCCCAGGGCCAGCGCAGCGTCCATCCGGATCGCTGCAAAACGGCTTTGGGTGGCACCGCGTAATCCGTTGACCGCCTTTTGGTCCTGATCATAGTCGGCAATGAGCCATTTGACAGCCATGCTGCGCAAGGATTCGGACACGGCCTGCAAGGCTTTTTCCGCCACAGCAGGTCTGCCCATCTGTTCGGCTAAAAGTTTTGCCGCTTCCACCTCCAACCCGTCTTTTCTCATCAGGATGATATTTTCCAGCAGCGCCTGTCCAGCCTGCCGGGCGCTTTCCTGCATGAGCAGTTTCAGGCCCAGGACGCCCAGGTCCTTGTGTCCCACCTGCAAGGCTTCGGCGCATCGCTCTTTATTATCCATGCCTAATCGGCCCAACAGTTCAAAGGCCAGAATACGCACATCCTTGTTGGGACTGACCAGCGTCTGAATGAAAACCGGCCTGGCGGCGGCTGTCATGGATGCATCGGCTTCGGCCATGTCGGCAATGCGCAGCATGGCCGACCGGTTGAGCAGAACATTTTGGGCTCCCGAACGGCTCTGATCCCGGACCAGCCCCACATAGGCACCAAAGGCGAGCTGCAGCAGTTTTTTGCGGTTGTATTTGGGTTTTTTAGATTTCTTGCCCTCACCGGCGGCGGCAACCGCTTCAGGATAGCGCTTGAGAAGCGCCTTCCAGGCCTGTTCCCATTGGGATTGTTTTTTCTCTTTGAGCTGAAACAGGCGTTGCAGGGCTTGCACGCGGACGTGCAAGGGGGCGCGAAAGAGCAGATTTCTCAACAGTTGAATGGTTTGGGTTGAAATCGTCCAGGCGGCTTCATTTTCGCGTTCATTGATCTGTTTGGCGATATACCCCTCAAAATCATCCACAATGTGCGTCAGGGCCCCGGCGGCGGCCAATCGAATTTTTGGATCCAACGCTGCCAGACAGGCGATACAGTGCTGCGGTTTTTTTTCACCGGCAACCCCAGTAGCGACGGCCTCCCATTCGGCCAGCATCAACAGTCGAAAGGCGGTTTGCTGCAGGTGCGGGTTTTGATGGTCCAGATAGAGCAGCAATCGGTCGAAATTCCCATGTTCTCTCTCATGGACGGCAGATTCAGGATTCTCATCACCGGCCACGCTCAAAATAAACGCCGCGCTAAGGTATTCCGCATCCGAAATTGTTCCGGAGACCTCCTTGGTGGAAATCTTAGGCTTGGATTGGAGATTGCCATCATAGGCCAGGTTTAAAAATGCTTCGGCAAGGCCTTCCTCATTCGGAATTATTCCGGAGGCCTCTGCGGAAAAAAGCATCCGTTCAGCCAGGGGATTGCCGCAATAGGCCAGCCCCAAAGCGGCCCGCAGGCGAATATGCGTGTCCGCATGGTTGATCGCCTGTTTCAGGGCCGAGTCATTACCAGGCCGGGACATGCGGATCAACGCCTCGATGGCCTCAGACCGGATCACGCGGTCTGCATGGGATAAAAACGGCTGCACGGGGTCGATGGCCTCCGGTGTACCCAACCGGCCCAGCCCCCTTAGCGCGGTCTTGATGGTGTCGGTCCAGGCCTTTTTTTCCTCGGTTTCTTCCGGCTGTCTTTCGGCCAATAGATCCACCAGTGGCTGCAGCGCATCCGGGTCGCCAAAACCAGCGGCAATTTCCGCCGCCCGACTGCGAACATCCAGATAGTCGCTGGCAAATGCCTTGGCAAGGACTTTTTTCACGCCTTTTTTTAAAAGGTTCTCCAGCGCCTTTTGACGAACCGCCTTGCTTTTATCGTTCAAGGCCTTGAGCAGCATTTTGCGGGCGGGCTTATCCGGATTTTTTACCAATTCATCCACGGTTTTCAGCCGTACATCCTCAAACTCGGCGTCCATGCCCGCCGTCAAAACCGCTGCCGGTGTTTCTTTCTTCTTGTCTACGGCATAGTCAAAAGCCTCGGCGCGCAGGGTTTCATCCGGATCATTGAAAAAACCGGTCAGCAAAGCGGCGGCCCAGGCGTTTTTTTTCTCGGCGACCACTTCCATGAGCACATTTCTGCGAATGCCGCTGTGAACACTGTGCAGCAGAAAGTTTAAGGTATGCGCCTGTCCGCCCTCGATCTGAAGGTTGAGCGCTGCCTTAAAGGCTTCACTGCGCACGGCCGCGGCATTGTCGTTCAAGGCCTTTTGCAAAAGATCTCTTGCAAACGGGTCCGGCTTTGCGGGATTTTTAGCCACGACCTGAATGAGGATGCCCAGCGCTCTGCGGCGCACATCGTCAAATTGGGCGGCAAAACCCGCATCCACGGCGGCCAGGGGATGCTTGGCATGCAGGGCGGCCAGGGCGGTAAAAGCGGCATCCCTCACATCGGCGGCCGGATCATGGATCATGACCCGCAGCCGTTTGATGCCCCGCGGATCACCCAGATGCATAAGCGACCGACACACATCGCAGCGCATGCCGGCGTCCGTTTCACGGCTGAGTTGCATGAGCAGGCCAAAGGCCCGTTCGTCGCCGATCAGGGCCATGGCGTATGCGCCGGCCAGGCAGATGTCTGTTGCCCTGCAGGCCATGGCCTTGAAAAGCGGCTGCCTGTCTGCCACGGTCAGCTTGGGTTGGGTCTTGGGCGGTGCCGGCAGATCAGGCTTTTGGCTCTGGTCGGCGGTTTCAACCTCAAACAGCCGGCGGTGCAGGTCCGCATCAATGCCGCGCAGATGGTTGGCCAATGCGGGTACGGTCAACAAGCTGAGCAGATAGGCGGTTTGTCTCACCTCCGGCTGCCCGTCTTCCATGAAATTGCGCAGGGCGGCCTGAACCAATGCATATTTCAACATGCCGCGCTTAAAAAAGCGGATCAAAGCCAGCTTGCGCATATCCCAGTGCTGCGATCCCAGGGCCAGCATATCCGCCTGGGGCGAGTCTGCGGGAAGAATTTTTTCGATGGCGAAAAGGGCGGCTTTTCTCACCTCGAAAAGTTCCAGATCCAGTGCTGCTTCCAGCCGCTGCTGAGCCCTATCGTCCGTGGCCGCCATTTTCTCCAGGTGATCCACGGCGGCAATACCCACATCCACCTTGCCGGCGGCAAACGCCAGATCCACCGGCCTCAACGGATTTTCCGTCAAATGGGCCACCAGGCCATCAAACACAGCCATGCGAACGGCTTCGTCCGGGTGTCCCAGATGACCTTCCAGCAGTGATGCGGCCTTGGGATACCGGCTTTTTGCAATGCGGGTGGCAGCCTTGAGTCTGATGCCTGCGTCCGTGTCAGCGCTGATACACTTGGCGATAATATTCAGGGAGGGACGGTCGTTGTAAGCGGCCAATTCATCCAGAACAGCCTCACGCCGCAGCGGATCTTTCTGTTCCAGTTCATATTTGGCCCGATCTACCGCATCCTGATACTTGAGTTTGATCTCACCTGGTTTTCCGTCATCATCCAGAAGAAACAGCCGGATGGAATTATCGCTGCAGGCCACGGCCAGATGACAGCGCGAATAGACATTGACGATGGTCAGAGCCACGGGCCGGATCATCCCCTCTTTCAAGGTTACGGGACGGCCGGCGTCTGCCCAGGCTTTAACCGTTTTGTCTGTGGCGGCCGTATAAAAACGGTGAGGCCCCCTCGTCATGGCAACCGCCGGTTTGTCATGCCCGACGGATTTACCACGATCAATCGCTTCCAGGGTTCCGCGCACATGGGTGGATAAAAGTCTGGCGTCACTGCCAGTGGAAAGAAAACGCGTCTCGCCTTTTTCAAAGAGCAATGCCGTCACCGCGCCGCCGTGCAGCCCGGCGGAATCGCTGAGT
>Ga0272444_10005414_pt1 | contig 11065 bp, 2 predicted proteins | sample SSMForm13_FD_201033 | JGI IMG/M metagenome (GOLD analysis project Ga0272444, IMG submission 201033) | Marine sediment archaeal communities from Little Sippewissett salt marsh, Falmouth, MA, United States - SSM-Form-13 | ecosystem: Environmental > Aquatic > Marine > Wetlands > Sediment ... | reverse complement strand
TCGACGCTGATAGGCTCATCCGGCTGGGTCTTCTGTATCTGCGCAATCATGTTCCGCAGAACCGGCAGAATCTTAGTCGGCGAGACGTTCTCTAGGGGATATACCCTGAAGTCCACATCAGGCGTTATCTCCGGCTTGTCCAACTGCTGAATAAGCTGGGCGACCTCTGTCATCTTGTCCTTGGCAGCCGTGACCACGACCGCCTTTGTCCGCGGAAGTGATGTCACGGATACCTTGTCTTCCTCGACTCCCGCCCTGGCCATCTTGCTATACAGCTGGTTGAGTGCGGTGGCGATCTGGCTGGGCGCCACGTGTGTCAGGCCGAAAACCTTCGCCTCCTGCTTGGCCTGCTTGGCTGCCTCGTCCAGCTTGGCCGCAAGTGCCTGGATCGCTTCGTAGTCCGAATCCGAAGCGCTGACCAGTATGGACCGCTGCTTTTGCATGACGGCGCTTTCGACTCGTCCAGATCGGCTCGCGGAGGCGGACGCGGCGTTAGTCCTACGTGGAGTTGTTGTTCGCCTGACGCGTGATCCGCCCTGAAACAGTTCGTCGATTGCCTTCTTGACCTCCTCTGGATCCGCAAAGTCCAGTTCGATCAGTCGCATGGTGCCAACAGGCGGGCTCATTTGCTCCAGTTCGGTGATCCACTCGGTAACCTGGTCGAGCACCTTCCCACTGCCTGTAATGATGATGGCGTTGGCCCGCGCGTCTGCCGAAACCGCGAGCGGCTCGACAGTTCTCCGCTGGGCCTTCGCGCCCGCCTGACGCTGCTTGTAAAGGTCCGAGATCGTGGAGGCCATCTCTACGGCATCGCCGTTGCTGAGTTGGACTACCCTTGTTTCCTCGTCCTCGGCACTGGCGGGCATATCCATCTCGGCTATGAGTTGTGAAATCAACTGATGATCGCTCAGGGGGGCGCGGACTATGACCGAATTGCTGCTTCGGTCGGAGCTTATCCCAATACGCCCACCTTGTGTGCTCGTACGTCGCCGACCACCGACGGCAGTTGCATTCAGTGTAGCATTCAATGCACTGGCCAGACTGTTGGCCTCGGCATACTCCAGCTTATAAACCTTAACAACAATATCGTCCCCGGTTACCGCTTCATCGATCTGTTTGATGGCCTCTGCAATCAGGCTGTGCTTCTCGGCCGGCGCGGACACTACTATCATCTGCCTTAAAGCATCAGCAACGAACACAATCTCCTGCTGAGTCCCCGAAGATCGACCACCCCTGCCACGCCTGGCACCCGCCCCCGTTTGAGCAAACACCTGCTGGAGAGAGTCAACCGCGGTCTGCACGTCTATGTTCCTGACGGCATACAGCTTCACAACCGGCGCCGACCCCTCTGCCGCCTGGTCCAGCTTACTGACCATCTCGCTGATCTTGGCGAAGGTGTCATCATCAGCACGAACAAGCAACGCGCCGGCCTGAGGATCAGGCTCGATTATCACCTGCGAGGAAGATGCCTGTCGGCCTCTTCTGCCACCTTGCGATCCGCCCGTCCCACCGTACATCGTGTTCAGTATCTGCGCAAGGTTTGATGGATCCGCATGGCTTATCGCAATCATCCGAACCGGATACTGACCGCCCGGAACAACGTCCATCTCAGCGATCAAAGCGGCGATTTCTGCATGCTGGGTCTCCGTCGCCCTGACAACCAGAGAATTGCTGCTTCGGTCCGCGCTGATTCTTAGCCCGCCAGCCGTCGATGTGGCTTGGTTGCGAGGCCTTCCCCGACCAGTCTGCTGGGACCCCAACGCCGCCATCAAGGCCGCTTGGAGACTCTGAGCATCTGCATTCTCAATCTTATATACCTTGACCAAATAGGCATCGCGTGAGTGGCGATTGTCGAGGTCCGTCAGCAGTTCGGCGATGAGCTTCTGCTTCTCGGCAGTTGCCGAAATGATAATCAGGCGGGCGCCCTCGTTTCCGGTGATAGTAACCGGAGCTTCCGTCCTGGCGCCTTGGCGAGGCCTGCCTCTCGTGGTGGTCGGCGCGAAAGTCGCTTGCAATGAGGAGACCATCTCCGACACTTCGGCGTGTTTGACCTCGTAGAGCCTGACGACGGGTATCGTTGCGTTGGCTGCGGACTGATCCAGTTCCTCGATGATCGTAGTGATAAGCTCCATGGATTCGGCAGGAGCCGCTACCACCACGGAGTTGCTCTGCGTATTGGCCGTAATGGAAACCGTGGTGGATGTATCCACCTTTGTGACGCCCTTCTCTCCACGCAGCTCGATCATGCGGCGAACGGCCTCGGTCCTGATCTGCTGGGGTGTCTGTCTTCCGCGCCTGGACGTCTGCGGAGTGCTCTGGGAAGCCGTCTGGAATATCTCCTGAAGATTCCGAGCCACTTCAGTTGCGTTGCTGTTCTTGAGCGGAAACACCCGTAGGACGTTCAGGACTGTTGCTGCCTGGTCAAGCGTGTCTATGAGCGACTGAACCAGCTCGAAGTCCGTCGGTTTGGCGCGGATGATGAGCCGTCGCGTCCGCGGATCGGCAATCACGACGACGGTCTTTTTGATCTGGGCAGGCTGGGCCCGCTGTTGCTGTTCTTGCTGGCGGCGTTGGCGATTATTGGTCTGCCGGGTCCGCCGTTGCTGGGTCTGAGCCACAGGTTTCGGGTTGAAAAGATCATCGATAATCTGCGCGACAAAGGCAGGATCTGCATGCTCTACATCGACTACATGGACCTCTTCCTCGCCTTCGGGCATCGAACGAGTGAGGTCCCAGATGAGCTCCTGGATGTTCTCGAATTCCTTCTGGGTGGCGGAGACTATCAGCGAGTTTGACTGCCTGTCAACCGCGATGGTAACTGGCGGGGTAACGGGCTTGTCGAACATCTTCTCATCGGATACCGCCCCGGTCGGGGCGCTCGGGCTCGTTGCCGGCACCGTAGCGGGGAACGACTCGTCAACATCGGGCATGGGCAGGAACTGTTCTCCCGCCGGAGCGGTCTCTGGCAACTTGTCCGTGACCAGTATCTCACTGTCGGTCATCTGCCCATAGACGCGGCGGATTGTCTCGGCCATCTCTTCCGCCTTGATACCCGTCACAGGGAGCACGCTCACCTTTATGCTCATGTCCGGCTCGTCAAGCTTGGTGATTACGGACTCTATCTCCTTCATGTCCGAAGGCTTGGCAATGACCGTCAGCGTGTTGCTGAAGATATCCCCTTCCACTATTGGCCGATCCGACCTGGGCCTGCTGTCGAACATGGCCTCGATCTGCATGGACACATCGGTGGCGTAGGCGTTGTCCAGCCAGAAGTACCTTACGTCCTTGGCGGGCTTTTCGGATTCCTGGTCCAGGCTGGCAAGCAGTTCCTCAACCAGCGCAAAGTGGGCGCTGGTAGTTGTGACAACAAGCCTGTTGGTTCTCTCGTCGGCGGCGGCGCTGAATACAGTGGTGGAGGTCCCCCTTCTGCGCCTCCCCTGTCCGGTAATATCTCGGAACATGTCCTCCAGCGCGCCGGCCAGTTCTCCGGCATCGCTGTTCTTGAGCGTATAGACGCGGACCTGGGCTTGGTCGCTGGTGCTGTCCGAATCCAATTCACGAATCATCTCAACGACTTCGGCAACATCGTCGGCTGGACCGCGAACCAGAAGGGCGTTGGAGTTCGTCTCTGCCGTGACCGTCACACCGGCAGTCTGCCCTCGAGCGCCTCTGGTCCGGCTGGACCTTCCGAGCGAATCGCGAACCGCTTGGGCAAGTGTTTCTGCCCGGGCGTTGGCAAGGCGCACAATCTCTATGACGGTCTGCCCCGTCGCGTCTGCCGTGTCGAACTGTAGGATAAGCTCCTCGGCCAGGGCGAGCTTATCTGGGGAAGCCTGGACCACGACGGAGTTGGATCCGGTGAGCGAGCCCACTCGGACGGGCACCTGGGCGACAACTCCACGCCTTCCCCCTCGCCTGTCTTCTCCGAGCATCGACCGCAATAGGTTGACCATCTCGTCGGCGCGGGCGTGCTTGAGTTCATAGGTCTGAGTCTGGCTGGTAAGCGTGGGCGCTCCCTGGAGTTGTTTGATGAGCGCTTCGATTTCCTCGAATTGCTCTGCCGTCGCGGCAACGATCAGTTGGTTCGTGCCGGAGTCGGCGTCGAACCTCGGCTGAACGACAGTCGTAACACCAGGCCTGCGCCGGGGCTGGCGTTGGACCATCAGATTGGTCAGCGTACGCGCAAGCCTGGTCGCATCGGAGTTAGGCAGATGGTAAGTCCGCAACTGCCTTTCAGCCTGGCTTGGCTCGGTGTCGAGCTTGGTCACCAGGGCGATGATCTCCTTGATTTTGGGTTTGGGCGCCTCGATGATCAGCGTCTGGTCGTCCGGACTGGCCGTGGCCACGACGCTCTCATCCAAAGCCGAAGTGGGAATGCCCCTTCTGCCTCGAGTTCCGCGTGACGATTGTCCACGATACATCTGGGCAATCATTATGGTCATCGCCTGTGCGGAAGCGTTATCAAGGCGAATTGTGACCATCTCTCTGGCCTGTGACTGGGTGGCCGCATCCAGTTGGGCAATGGCGTCTTCGAGTGCCTTCCGCTGGGCTTCCGGTCCGCGGATCAGTATGGAGTTGGTCGCCTCGTCGGCCTGGACGAATATCTCCTGACCGGGGATTCTACGGCGAGGCATCATGCTCTGGAGTTTGGCGACGGTAGTCGCCGCATCCGCCGACTCCAAACGGATCATAACCACAGGATCGATCTTCTGGCTTCCAGGCACATCCACTTGCTTGACCAGTTCGCCGATTTCCTCGATCACGATCCCACTTGCGGAAATCACCAGACTATTTGTTGCCGCCGAGGCAGCGATAGTGACAGGAATTTCGCCTCGCCCTCGCCCACGCCTGGAGTACATCCGGTTGAGCGTCGAGGCCAGATCGCTCGCCTGAGCGTGCTTGAGGGGTATCAGCCTGGTCACCGCGCTTCCGGTCATTTCGGCAGCGGCCTGAAGCTCGGAGAGCACTTCCTGTATGGTCTGCCAATCGCCTGGCAGACAGGAAATTATCAAGGTGTTCGTGGTCGACTCACCCTCGACTCGCACGCTCTCCGGCGATGGGCCTCTCCTGCCTCTGCCGTTGCGCTGTGTCAGGATGTTGGTCAGCGAACGTGATATCTGGCGGGCGTCTCCGCTGGTCAGGCGCACCACGTGGACCTCCCTGGCCTGCGAGTCCCTTTTTCGATCGAGCTGCTCTATAAGCGTCTCGACTGTCTGGATCTCGCTGGCAGGGCCAACCACTACGAGGCTGTTGGTCTGCGGATCCGCAGTGACGCTCAGAGATGAACGTCCTCGCCTTCCCCCCGGCATCCTGGTTGCGCTGCTGATTACCGGCGCAAGCTGAACGGCGTCGGCGACCTTGAGTTCAAACACACGAGCGCCACCCTCGACATCCGCCGCCTGGTCGAGTTCCATGATAAGTTGCTCGACCTTTTTCATTACGTCCACCGGAGCCGACACGATCAGTCGATTGCTGGTCGGCTCTGCCGAGAGCTTGACCGTAGTGTCTCTTCGGTCCTTCTGCACGGCCCCCTGAATCGTGGGCACAAGATTCACGGCGTTGGCGTTCTTCAGTTTGAATATTCTGACTTCGCCTCCTGCGGGCCCTTCGGGGCTGTCCAACTTCGCGATAACGTCCATGGCCAGCGCTATCTTGTCTGGCGGACCCAATAGAAGCACGGTATTAGTCCGCTCGTCGGCGGTGGCGATCAGGCGACCTGCAGTCGCAGCGGGCGTGGGAGTTCTCTGAGGCTGCTGACTGCGATTCCTTGCCGTCCGGCGCTGTGTTGTCCGGGGCTGGGCTCCCCCGAATAGACGAGTGACAATCTGAGCCACGTTGGCGGCAGAGGCATTCTCGAGTTTGACCGACTTCAGTTGCTGGTCCCCGACTGGCTCAGTCTCGAACTGGGATAGCAGCTTGCGGATCCGGCCGATATTCTCGACCGTGTCGGTGACCATCAGTCCCTTCCCCTTTGCAACGGCGGCAGTATTGCCGAAGGGAGTGGTCAGTATAGGCGCTACGGCCTTACTGGCCTCTGCCGCGTCCAGATAGCTGAGCGGAATCAGAACCGTAACGACCTCGCCTGGACGGGCACCATCAAGATCGGTCAGACCCACCAAGTTTGTCTGTGTGCGGACCTTTGGCATCTCGACGACCTTGAGGTACCTGCCCCTCTGGATCAGCCTATGGTTGTGCATCTCAAGAATCAGGTTCAGCGTATCGAACGCCTCGTCGAAGGTGTAGGGGGCCGAGTCCCAGTAGGTCACTTCCTTTTGCAGTTCAGGGTGGTCGAGGTTACCCAAGACGGGCCTGTCGGCCATTTGTGCGAAACGGCGGATTATCTCAGAAGCCTTGATGCCGTCGAACTGGAAGACAATGTCAGCCTGTTCTGCGTCGGTGTCTGGCTCTTCCTGTGCGATTGGCTCGTCCTCAGGCCCGGGTGTGGTCTGAGGGATATCAACCGATGGCGGCTCAGTGGCAGCGACCGGTGGAGGAGAGGGCGTCGCGCCAGGCCTGGTTGCACTCACCGGCCCAGTCTGGGCTGGTGAAGCCGGTTGAGTCGTCGTGACAGTCGCCGGCGTGGCATGGGTGCTCGCAGCTTCCGTTGCAGCGCGAACCGGAGGCCTGGTGGCAGGCTCGTCCGCTGCGGGTACAGTGAACGCTGCCAGGGCACTTGGCTGAGTCGTAGGCGTGTCTTCAGGAGAAACAGAAGGCTCCCTCGCCTGAAGCGGGGCCCTGACAGCGGGCCTGCTGACTGGTGACGAAGCGGGCTGATCGCCAGAGGCGATTCCTGCCGGCGTGAATATCAAACTGGCGGCCAGTATCAAAGCCGTAGTGGCCATCCATGGTGCCAACTTCTGCGACATTTGTAAGTCTCCTGCAAGCATCCCAATGCACAGATGGACTAACGCAGAGCGAGCCGGTTTATTGACATATCGGCCCGGAAAAGGAGGGACTTAGCTAGTTAAACTACTCGCCGCTAAGTTGTTCCGGCAGGTTATCACCCGTCAGTCTGCGCGACGTGGCGATTTCCTGGCCCAGTTCCACGGCCCAGTATTCCGAACCCTTCTGGAGTATAACCCTACTGTATGAAAGCACTTCAGGGCTTCCGGGCATCGGCATGCGACGGTAATCGATCATGACGATTTTTCCGCCTGCGAGGTCCTGTCCTGGTTTGAGTACGTCGGTTTTGCCGGTTTTGACATCGCGCACCTGGATTTCCTGCTGACCGGCCCACCTGGTCAGTGACACAACCCTCAGGCGTGCCGGAGTGGGTGGCGGCGGGGTTGCGGGCTTGGAGACAACGACGGCAGGCTTTGGCTCAGGCGGAGGCTTCGGCGGGTCGGGACGCTTGACGTAGGGTCTGAACGGATCGCGACTGACGATTATGTCATACTGCTTGCGCGGAGAAGCCTGGAGGACACCCAACTGCAGAGGAGCCTGGGCAGCCTGTCCGGGGGCAATGTCTGCTCCGGATCGCTTTGCAGGAACCATGGTGACAAAGCGGAGTTTCATGTCCATGGTTCCCCTACGGTGCTTCGGCGTCAGCGAGAGCCCCTCGACACGGTGCAGGTAAGGCTCGGAATTCAGCAGGAACATGAAGCTGATGATCTGATCGAGCTTGCCTTCCTGGGCAAGGACTTGCCAGGAAATCTCCTTGTACTTGCCCTGGATCTTCGGCCCGCCTTGGGGTGTCAGGCTGATCTTGAGCCCGGTCGCGTCAAGCAACTTCGTCAGCCGGGCCTGCACTCGCTCGCTGGCGACGTTTTCGTCACTGCCAAATGTCCTGTCCAGAAGCTCCGGTAGCCTGGAGGCCTGCCGCTCATACTGGTCCCGCTTGGCTTGGTTAATCACGATGTCTTCGCGCAGCCTGGTCTCCTGTTTCTGCAGGTTCTCAATCTTCGACAGCACCAGCTTGTCAACGATCATGTAGAGCATGAACACTGCCGCCGCCAGACCGATTACCACGGCCAGGACCTTCTCCTTCCTTCCCATCAGCGTCTCCTCCTTGACGTGCGGGAGGTCCTCCTTGCCGATCTGGGGGTGGGCCTCCTTGACGGGTTGGATGCCTCTACGAATTCCTCAGGCGAGCAATCGTCTTCCGGCCTGGCAACGGGCTTGATCTGCGACAGGTCCGCTTTCTCCTCCGGCAGTCCGGTTATCCTGATAGTGGTGCTCGACTTGTAACCGTATTTGTCAGGCAGTTCCTTGAGTTGGCCTGGTTTGAAGCTATACCCGGCGGATTCAAGGCGCTTGTTCAGGTCCGTGATCGTCTCAGGAGCATGTGCCTGCACGGTCAGACTGAGCGTACCGTCTTCACCGGTCTTGAGACTGGTGAGGTATATGTCCTTGGCGGACGGAAGAAGGCAGGCTATCTGCGCCCACTGGTCCAGCCAGTTATTGCCGCCTTGTGACCACGCTTCCATTGCCTCCACGCGGTCGGCTTCCTTTTTGGCGAGTTTTATGGCGCCTTCAATACTGTTGTTCTGGCTCCTCAGGTCATTGACTCGATCTGCAATTCTCCCAATTGCCACGCTTCTGACAGCCAGTCCCGCAATCACCAGGAAGACCACGCAAGCGGCAACAGCAATGACTCGTGCCTTTCTGACGTCCTTTTTTGCCTGGGGACGTTTGGGATGCAGGAAATCGAATGGCGGCGCCTCGTCGGCAGGGTTGCCCATCGCCAGGCCCAGAGCCGAGATGAAGGCAGAAGGCATCCTGACCGAATCGGCGCCTTCGAACAGGCGATCGGTATCAAGCATGCGGCATGGCGTATGAAGCCTAGCCGAAAGTTGTTCTGTCGCTTGGGGCTCGATGCCCGTTTCCCCCCCGAGCAACACTGCTTGGACTTGCGCGCCTCGCTCAATCGCCTGATAGCTCTGGATGCTTCGTGCGACCTCGGATACCAGCGATCCCACCGCCCGGGCTTTGGAGACCTCATCCAGCCTATCGGTATTTGACATGTCCTTTACGGCAGAGCGGCTGAATGCAAGCGATCCGTCGGAGATCAGGTCGATCTCGGTTTCATCTGCGGTTATTTGGACAACCGCGACATACCCGCGATCACCGGAACGCGCTGAGGCTTCAACGCAGCATAGATTGGCATAGGGTCTCAGGCCCAACCGAAGAAGCTTCACCTTCGCAGCTTCGGCAATCTGAATGTAGTAATCCACAATCGAAAGCCTGATTGCCGCAACAAGAATCTGCACCTCCTGGGGCTCATCCGAATCGCCTGCCCGACCGCTTTCCACCGCGAAGTCTATGACTGCCTCATCTGCGGCGAAGGGGAGTTCCTTCTCCACTTGGTAGTGTACCATGCTCGGGAATTCCTGCTGCGGCGTGCCCGGTGGAAGCGTAAGGGGTTTTAGCACGGCCTGACTTCGTGGGACGTTCATAACCACGCCACCGGAGCGGAAGCCGATATCCTTGAGCGTCTTGGCCAGCAGAGCTCCCACGCCTTGCGGATCTCTCACGTCAAGTCCTTCCGGCATGGGCACACTGACCGCGCTGCGGACGCGAGTTCCGTCGCTCACCGGCTCGGCAACCACAATGCGAAGGCGGCTGCTGTCGAAGTCAACAGCGGCGAACCGCTTCGCGCCACCAATAACTGAGGCCGCGATCTTACTTACCAATTCTCTCACGATCGATCTTCTTCCTCATCGTCAGCCAGCTGGTCCATATCTATCGCAAAAGGCATCCCAAGATGGGTAAGGTCTCTGATATACCTCAAACGCGTCTCACCTGTGGCAATGTCTATAACCGCCTCCATCGCTCTGATACGTCCGCAGGGAACGCCGAAACCAATAGAACGCACCCGAAACTGATAGCTCTGGGCCGTAAGGCTAGGCGCTACCTTCCTGAATGTTGTTTCGTCCAAAACTCCCCGCGTATATAGCCAAGCTGTCGTGTATTTTGCCCGACTGTCCAGCCCTGAGCGAACAGTAACGATACTCTCGGCCAAGGCTTGGTCGATTTCCGGAACGGAGGCAAGGGCTTCTGCCCGGGCGGTGTTGACGTTGATCTGCCCGTATCGCATATTCTTGGCGCCCCCCTGACCGCTGTCCAACAGATCCATCACGAGGGGCAGGTCTTCCTCGCTAACGCGGGATTCGATCACCGTGTCGGCATATAGCGTGGTTCCGTCCCAAAGCTTACAGTCCTTGCTGAGTCGATGCCTTGCCCCGAGCAGGCTCGACGCGTGAGGTATGGACCCGCCATCGCTCAGGTATCCGACGATGAACGCAACAGCATCATAGGGGATCCCGGCGTCAAGCATGGACTGCGGCTCAGCATTCATGCTCATTCGCGGTTCGCCCTGGCTGGTCATACTCGGCTCGCAGCTGAGTACCGTGGTCAGTCCCGCTACTCCGAGATCCAGGAGTCCGTCGGCGTCGTCAACAGGGAAGGTTTCGTCTCCGTCGTTCTCGTTGGGGTCCAGAAGACCGTTGAGATTCACATCCTCGCCATAGACAACTGAGGCGTCGAAGTTCTTGACCAGGAGCAATTCCTCGACCGTCTCCATCCGGGAATTCCTGATCAGATACGGATAGGGAAGATCATCGTAGTACTCCTGCTCAGCGCCGAGCTGGCGGCGCTGGTAGTCGCTGTCACGGTAATCCAGAAGGCAATCGACCATCTCCTCGCTGAGAATGGTCAGCCCCCGCAACTCTTGCTCATTGGCATGGCAGATATTGACCTTGCCCGCCTCGTCGCTCAGCCCGTAGCGGACCTTAGTCGGGTCCAGCGGATCATTGGCATAGACACTGAAGTACCAGACATTTGCGCCGTCGTCATACACCTGCTGGTTCTGGAAGACGTCGGGATTGTCGTACCAGAAGTCCATGTCCGAGATTCCTTCCTGAACGACCTCAACTGCCCTGGTGACCCCGCTCATGGCGGCAGCGTAGGCTTGCTCGCCGTTGTCAACCGCAGCCGAGACCGCAACTGACGCGCGCATGCGAAAAAGCAGGCCTGCTGCCACCATTCCGGCAAGCGCGGTGATTATCATGACAGCCGCCAGCACTACTCCAGTGCGGGACGCTGTACATCTGTCGCTTTGCCCGGG
>Ga0272444_10005413_pt1 | contig 11065 bp, 2 predicted proteins | sample SSMForm13_FD_201033 | JGI IMG/M metagenome (GOLD analysis project Ga0272444, IMG submission 201033) | Marine sediment archaeal communities from Little Sippewissett salt marsh, Falmouth, MA, United States - SSM-Form-13 | ecosystem: Environmental > Aquatic > Marine > Wetlands > Sediment ... | reverse complement strand
TTTAATAAATTACCTTAAAGGTGAGGAGAACAGTGAAACTAAAATTCCTTTCTTAATCTTCATATATCTAAGACAAATCTGCTGAGAGATTTTAAAAAACCACACTCATTGATCAACACCTGCTGCCTCTGACTGCTGTTGCCTCCAAATAATATAGTTTGACTTTTACAGATTCCCCTAGCGCATTGTAGGCTAAATTCCATTTCTATTTCCTATTTGGCGATCAAAGACTCAAAAAACCAAAACAGGGTATTACCCCTATTTTGAAATCAAACCAGTTATAGCCCTTTTAAGAACACAACACACCCTAACCCAAAAAGGAGGCATACAATGAAAAGGAAACTTTTTTGGCTAATACTAATTGCCGCCCTCTTACTCCTCACCATTATCCCCCCCGTATACGGCAGTGAGTTTGTCGTCCACTCGGTTGAAGAAGACCAGATCAGTCCTGCCGTCGCCTTTAACAATACCTCAGATGAGTTCCTCGTGGTCTGGGAAGAGTATTACTGGAAAGGGATTAAGGTTTGGGGTATTACTGGACAACGTATAAGCGAAAATGGTAATCACATCGGGGAGACCTTTCCTGTCGTGGGGGACTTCTTTCACCTCTTTACAAACCCTCACCTCGTCTACAACCCCTCTGCCCATGAATACCTCCTTGTCTGGGAGCATTATGAACACGAATCAGATGATCACCACATATATGCCAGAAGACTTTCAAGCAATGGTGCAGCTATTGGCAGTGATATCCATATTGCTGCAGACACCAGCAAATTTGAATGCAACCCACAGGTGGCCTACAACCCCACTGACAACGAATACTTCATCGTCTGGCAGGAACGTAATATACCCATAGGCTATGAGTATTGCCTCAAAAAAATATCCGGCCAGCGTCTCTCCTCCACCGGTTCTTTACTGGGCTCCCACATAAGCATTCTTGATGAGTTTACAGATCAACTGTACCCGGCAGTCGCCTTTAACAGCGCTCAGGGCCACTACCTCATCGTCTGGCAGGAACACAAGCTTGATGGGAGTGGTGAAACCGACATCTATGGCCAAAGGATAGGACGCACCGGCGCACACGTGGGAGGCAAGATTGCCGTTTCCACCTATGTTCGTGATCAGATCAAGCCCCGCCTTGCCTATAACAACAAGGCCAATGAGTTTCTTGTAGTGTGGGAGGACCATCAGGGGAAATGGGGAGAAGACAGGGACATATATGGCCAGAGAGTCACTGCCGGCGGCATACCTCAGGGAGGAAACTTTCTTATCTCCTGGGAGGGCAATGACCTCCGCTTTCATCCTGATATCGCCTACAACCCGTGGATTGATGAATACCTGGTTACCTGGGAGCATACAACCTACTCCGGAAGTGGCCCTTACTACTATGTCTACCATAACATCTCTCAGCGAAGCCTTGCAAGTGATGGCACGCGGATCGGCGGTGAGCAGATGGTCTCAACTCAAGGCATCTCTCCTCAAACACATCCTGCCATTGCCCCCGCTGACACCTCTTATCTGATCGTCTGGGAGGATGGAAGAAATACCACCATTATGGCCACCGATCTCTATGGGGCACTGATACAACGTGACATACTCTCCGGCCATGTCTATGAAGGAAACATTGGAGATGAAAGCACACCCTTAAGCAATGTAGCCATAGACCTCTATTGCTCGAATAACGCCGGCCAGGTGGGCTCTCTCCTTACAACCACCACCACCGATGCCACAGGCTCCTACACCATCATGTTAGACAATGTCTGTGAGTACTATAATATTGTAGAGACAGACCCAACAGGCTATATATCAACAGGTGCCTCCTCAGCAGGCAGAATCATAAACGACAACTGGATAGAGCTCACCTATCCCCTGTCAACAAGCGAGATGGAAGATAATGATTTCTGGGATAATGCCGAGTCTCCTCCAGGCAACTGGACCGCCTTCAGCCCCACCGGCTGGGTCACGAGCCAGAGTGTCACCTGCACAGTGAAGGTAGAAGACACCGGCTCCGGCCTTGATGTCTCTACCGCCCAGTATGCCTACACGACCGGGACCACCTGGAGCAGCTGGAAGGCTGCCTCCTGCACGGGCTCTGATGGCACCAACTCCCCCCAAACGATCACTGCTCACAGTGTGCCCTTTGGCAAGGACTCCACCACAACCCAGTCCCACCGCATCAAGTTCCGTATCGCTGATATGAGTGGTATCGCAGCAGAGAGCCCTTCCTTTGACGTCTCTATTGATACCACCCCTCCTACCAACCCTACCCTCGCTGCTGACCGCGACACACACGCATGGCTCTCAGATCCTGCCATTACCATAAGCTGGAGCGGGGCATCAGATGCGGCAAGCGGGATTGAGAACTATTTCTACCAGTGGTCCACCTCCTCTCAAACAGTTCCTGATGAAAACCTCTCGACCACCGCTACCACCCTTTCGACCACCATTCCATCTGAGGGCACCACCAACTACTTTCACCTCATCACAATAGATACGGCAGGGAACAGGGCCCACACTGCCGTACACCTGGGGCCCTTCTATCTTGACACCAGCGCTCCTGCGATCCTTTCAGGGCCAGCGGTTTCCTCTGCTACCTCCTCCTCTGCAACCATCACATGGCAGACCAGTGAGGAGGCTGACAGCACGGTGAAATACACGAATACAGCAGGCCCCTATACCATGCAGGAAACAGAGAGCAGCATGGTGACAGCACACAGTATCTTTCTCACCTCCTTAACTCCCTCTACCACCTATAGGCTTATGGTCACCTCAGCCGATGTCAGCGGAAAGAAGGTGGAGAGCGGGGAGATCGCCTTTGAGACTCCGGGATTCACTGATACCATGAACCCTGCAGTCTCTCTCATTGACCCTGGAATATGCAAAGGCAGGGTAACCATTGCTGCCACTGCCTCTGATGATACAGGGGTGGAGTGTGTGGTATTTTCCATTGACGGTGATACTTTAGGCATTGACTACACAGCGCCCTATAAGACCCTTTGGGATACCGAAAAGTTCACCAATAAGGACTATATCATCACGGCCAAGGCGATTGACTACTTCGGAAAAAGCTCTATTGATTCTATAAATAGGGGTGTTCAAAATTTTAGAGATGTTCTTGCTCCTACGGTAGAAATCATCTCCCCAACTGATGGTGGTACGGTATCGGGACAGGATGCAAGCCTTTATGTAAAGGTGCAGGATGACTCTGATCGGTGCCGAGTGGAGGTTTTTTTAGATGATAACCCTATTACATTTTGCAATGAGTTTGTTATTCCTAATCCTGCTGGACCACAAACATGCTTAAAATGCGGTACGTCTTTCAGTCTAAATTTAACCAATGATCCCTTTCATACCTTTTTCTGGGATAGCAGGTTGTATAATGGCCCTCATACTATTAAAGTAATGGCAACGGATAATCGCGGCAGTACTGGCTTTGATACGGTTGCTATTACTGTTGATAACGCTGATTTATCGCCGTTTTGGGACCGGCCTAAGTTAGAAATTACTCGCCATGAGGTCACCAGGGTAGGCAACTATTTAGAATTATCTCTGCGGGTAGAAAACATAGGCGGAAGCATTGCAAGTAATATAAAAATCGAGGAATCATTAAAGGCTTTTCAAGTAGAACGGATATACAATAGTAGCTCCTACCACATTGCATACGATACTTCAACCATGGAAGGGAGCTTTGTTATTAATGAAGATAGTATCGGGGCACAACCACATGATTATACCATTTTCATCGTTCCTGTGCTCATTTATCCTAATCCCCCCACACCTTCCATTGGAGACTACATTGATTTGTCCTATCAAGGAGAAGATGGTTCCCAGTATAATGAGAATTTGTCGGGCCTTATTTCAGACATCGAAATCATATACAATGATGCCGTTAAGGAAGCGGATTATTTGATTGTGACAAACCCCACAGAGTTGTTTAGTCACCATATTCCTAATGACGTCAATACACTCCTTTCGGATATGGCCAGGTTGGCAGAGAAGAAGAATGGTGTGTTGGGATATATGCATATAATTGATGGCCAAGCCCTCAAATATTTAATTGCCTGGACAGACCCGGATGCATATATCCCGTGTGTTTGGGAAGGCACCTGTACCCCTCCCTCAAACCCCAGCTGTGAGTGGTCTAAAAAACTATCTTCTAAATTCAGGGACACTTTAGGGGGCTATCTTCTGATAGTGGGTGAGGAAGATATTATTCCGGCATGGAGAACAAGCCAGTATGACGATTTCTGCACCGTAAGCCTTTCAGACCACCCTTATGGTGAATATAATTCTTCTAAACCAGATCGAATTGTAGGGCGCATCATAGGAGAATCCCCTGATGATCTATCTACGGCAATTAACGCAAGCATTGATGGGCATCCTTTTGATCGTTCAAGAGCATTGCTGGTGAGCGGTACTGATCCTGACTCCGGAAGAGAGAAAGGATGGAGAGGCGATATCAATGACTATGAAGATATAATTAACAGCGAATTCACCGTAACAAAGGTGCATTGGAGTAATACCACAGCACCCACTGGCACATCAATAGAGGAGCAGAGAAAGAATGAATTCATTGATAACGCCAAAGATAAGGATGTCATTGCCTACAGGGATCATGGATTACCAGATGGCTGGGGCTATTATCATGAGCTACAGAGCGATCATGTAACAAGCGTGGATTCAAGTGGCAATCCTGTAGGGTGGGCAACTGATTTCCCCATTGATTTGGGCAACACAAATCCCTTTGTCCTTTCCTTGTGTTGCCTAACGGGATGTTATAATGATCATACTAACCCTACTTGTGAAGATTTTCATGGTGGCAACGATAACTTTGCCGAGGCCTTCTTTGATAGTGGGGCCGCAGTCTTTATTGGAGCAACTGAAATCTCTTATGGCGAACAAAACACAGAGGCGGGAAAATGGTTTTTTGAAAACTGGGATGACGATGAGGACATCGGCACGGTATTCACCCAACTTGAGAGGAATAAATGGGACAATGGTACCAATTGGAAGTACTGGGTATGGGAATACAACCTCTATGGTGACCCTAAGTTCGGGAAATTAACTATTACCAAAGAGCAGAAGGAACCGAAATGGGCCAAACGGCAAATCCCCACACCCTCCCTTGATGTGGAGATTCCCGATTATGTAGTAACCACGAGGGACAACCTCGATTATGTGAGAATCCCGGATGGTGACCTGTGGCTGGAGAAGGACACATATCAGGTCCCCTTTTACTCTGTCTCCCTCGACTATCCACAAGGATACAGGGTGCAGGATGTAACTTTGACCAACAGATCCGGCCTGGTTACAGACACTGGCCTTCACCTTCCCATTACAAAGATGTATAGGGGTGCCAAGGGAAGTAATGCAAACAGAAACTCAAGCCCTCCTCAGGGCTGGTTTCCTGCGCTTGACACACAGTATGAATGGAGGGTAGTAGAAAACCCGGATAAGACCACCACCCTGATCATTACCATGTATCCCTTCTACTACGATGGACAGACTACCGATGTGCAATTCTATAAAAACTATAGCTTTGCTATTGACTACATCAGCACTGATGTAAGATTAGCCATCGTGAGAACAGACAAAGCCGCCTACCCCCAAGGTGAGTCGGTAAGAATTGACATGGGGGTCAACAATACTGGAGGTGCCCAGGATGTGATAGTGAGCACCATACTAAAACCGTATGGCTCTGATACCATGATAGACAGCCTGCCCCTGAGCACCCTTAAAAACCTAAGCGGCTATGCCACCTTCTCCGATCAATGGGACAGCACCGGATTTAATCCAGGATACTATGCAGCAGAGGTAACACTGAAGGATACCAGCGGCAATGTTTTAGACACAAAGGCCCATATGTTCAGGCTTGGCATATCCTCTGGTGAGGTAGCAAGCCTCACTGGCCTTCCTGCATCCTTTGATCCAGGTGACACCATAACGCTCTCCATGAACTTTAAAAACACCGGTACCATTCCCATCACCGGCAGTGCCATCATCAAGGTCAAGGATCAATCGGGAACTACCATACGGGAGTTTAAACATCCGGTCACCGGTTTAATCCCCACCACCTCCATAACCTTTGATGACACCTGGGATACAACCAATGAACAAGAAGGGGTCTATACCATACTTAGCTATGTCCTATTTGACAGTAAATCCTCAGAAGCTATGACTACCACAATAAGCTCCCTTTCTGACGGTGATGTGGCACCTCTTGGAAGCAGAGACGGGAATGTCAACGTAGGTGACGCCCTTGTGGCCCTCCGCTTTGCCTTAAACCTTGAAACCCCTACCCAGGAGGATATAGCCCATGGTGATGTAGCCCCCTTGGATGCAGAGAACAAACCCAACCCAGATGGGGTTATCAATGTAGGAGATGCCTTAGTGATACTAAGGAAGGCGCTGGGGATTGTTTCGTTTTAATGGTAGAAACAAATAATAAGGATTGGTATATATACCTAACAATCCAAATATTCCGCTGCGATCCTTTACGCAGTATTGGCCTATGTTTAGAAGGGCAGGATAGGTATGGAATGTAAATCAAAAATGAACTTATTTAGAATCACTGTTTTGCTTTGGTGTTTAGCAGCACTTTGTTCGGTTTGTGGGGCTGCCGAGTATTATGCTTCCACAGCAGGAAATGACACTACAGGCGATGGATCAATTAATAATCCCTACAGACACATCCAATACACACTTGATAATGTGTCCACTTCAGGGGACACCATTATTCTAAGGGCTGGAACATACAATGAAAACATAAGAATTAGAAATTCAAATATAACAATTAGATCAAAGAATGATGAATGGGCGGTTATTCAATCTGTTATAAATAATGAAAATAAAGATGTTGCGGTTGTGTTTGATGTTGACTCCGACGGCAGTACCTTGAAAAGAGTAGAGGTGATCGGAGGCTACTGGTATGGGATTAAGTTCAACACAAAATGGGAATGGGGCGATCCGAATGATAGGAGCGGCGCCTGTAGTATAATTATAGAGGATTGCACAATTCATGACACCGGCCAAGCATGCGTCAAGGTTACACCTGGATGCGATGATATTACCATTCGGCGGTGCGAAATCTACAATTCGGGGAGAAGGTCTCCCGATAGCGCGGAAGCGATTGACAACGTCAATGGAGACCGAATGCTCATTCAGGAATGCTATATTCATGATATTACGGCTACAGGGTTGTATGCAAAAGGAGGGGCCACCGGGGTAATTATTGAGCGCTGCCTGATCATGAACTGCAGCGGGGCAGGTATCCTAATAGGGTTTGATACCAGTCCTGAGTGGTTTGATACTGTGGTCAATCCTGATTATTATGAAAATATCGACGGAATCGTTAGAAACTGCCTAATCGCCAACACCCAGTATGCAGGCATCGGCTTATATGCGGCCAAAAATGCCGAGATTTTCAACAATACTATTGTAGATGCGGCACAGAATGGACATGCCGGGTTGTTTTTCGGAATTACATATCAGGATTGGGAGCCCTACGCGAACCGCCCCCCTTCTGTCAACCCCATCATCAGGAACAATATTGTGGTCCAATCGCAAAGCACGAACTCGACTACAATAGAGATACGATACGACGATGAATTAGGCGGCCTCAGTGGGCTTTCCGGCATGCCCTCTATGGGTAATAATTGCTACTATGTAAAGAACGGAGCCGCATTCTTTGAAGATAATCGTCCAGGATATGAATTCTCAGGGAATTTATCTCAATGGCAGTCTCATATTTCAGGGGATATGAACTCCATAGAAGCTGATCCGGTGTTTGTAGACCCTGCAAGTAATGATTATCACCTGTCTTCAACATCACCTTGTATTGATGCAGGAACATCAAACGGAGCCCCGGCTACTGACTATGATGGAATTTTACGACCCCAGTTGAATGCCTATGATATGGGGGCATATGAGTCTACAGAAGTGAGCCATTCAGGTACCGTCACATTCAACTCTCCCACATACAATATTGACGAGAAAGACGGCACCGTCGCTATAACCGTTATCCGGAAAGATGGAAATAGTGGGGCTGTGAGCATTGAGTACGCTACAAGCAACGGCACTGCCTCAGCAGGCAGCGATTATTCGGCTGCAAGCGGTAGACTTCAGTGGGCGGATGGAGAAACCGACTCAAAGACCTTTAATGTGTCAGTCAAAAATGATCCCGTTGTTGAAAGCAATGAAACAATCAACATTACGCTTAGCAATATAGACGGTGGGGCAATATTAGGCTCACCGAGCGCGGCTATTCTAACTATCCTGGATGATGACGTAACCCAAAGCGCCTATATCACCTACTCACTCTGGGACAGTCAGGTCTACCGAATCAAGGCAGAAGAGGGAGCGACCCCTGAAAATGTCAGCCTGGCTCTGGACGCACTTTCAACCCTTCCAGCTAACGGCATGGATAGAGCCCTCAATATTTCTCCTGACGGAAATTGGCTTGTTTTGGAAACAGAACGATTTGGTGATGACTGTGCCGGGTGGTCCTGCCTGGCGGTTGTGGCCGGTGATCTATCGACCGGTGAAGCGGTTCGCTCGAATGGATCGGTAATCCATCCGGAAGGGTTCTCCGCAATTGCTACAGGGGGTAACCTCATTGTTTATCCCACCCATGACGGGAGTCATAGTGTCAACCTATGGGCAGTTACCCGGAGCAGTGGCAGCGACTGGGGTGTGCCGGTTGAGTTAACAGCGGCTTCATCCTATGCATACAATAACTGGCCTGCGGTAAATGCCGATGGCACGAAAGTAATGTTTAAGTGCACCAATGAGCCCCACTCAGACACTACCTGTATCTGTGAAGTGGGTACCGATGGAAAGGGCTTCCGTGTGGTCCTTACTCCAGCAGACAGTCCAGGTGATTTGCCGGACGCAGGTGATTTGCACAGCCCGGACTATGCCCCGGACGGGGGCATTGTTTTTGAAGCAGGTTGGGAGGGAGAGGAGATCTGGCGATTACCGGCAGGGGCAACCGAGCCGGTCAAAATTACGAACGTCTTTAACAATGACAATTCCCCTTGCGTGCTGCCAGACGGCAGGATTGCAAGCCTCTGGATGGATCGTCCTGGGGGACCAGGAGTACACGAACTCAAGGTGATGAGCTCTGATGGCAGCAATTATGTCATGTTACTTCCAGATATTGATGTAGTGGATATGGGGATAGGGTGTGGAAAGTGTGTAATGAATATAGGTGAATCTGCCTCGGACGGTGATGTCGCCCCCCTTGGAAGCCGAGACGGCACAGTGAATGTAGGAGATGCCCTGGTAACCCTCCGGTTTGCCTTAGGGCTTGAGATCCCCACACAAGAAGACATGATACATGGAGATGTTGCCCCTCTTGATGAAAGTGGGCAACCAAACCCTGATGGCGTCATTAATGTCGGCGATGCCCTGGTGATCTTGAGGAAGGCGTTAGGTATTGTTTCGTTTTAGCCAGACAGCAGTTCAGAGAGAAATACAGGACGTGGGAATGTGGTTTCCTGACGGATTTAGAAACTGTAAATATAACTTGACACCACAGCCGATAGGTGATATAAAATTGTATCATTCTACGTGGTGAATCACGTTTCAATAGACCACCTCCAGTGTGAGAGGGAACTATGCAATTAAAATTTTTTTTCTAATATATCAGCAAATCTTCTGAGAGACTTTAAAAAACCACACTCATTGATCAACACCTGCTGCCTTTGATTGCTGTTACCTCCAAATAATCTATTTTGACTTTTACAGATTCCATTAGCGCATTGTAGGCTAAGTTCCATTTCTATTTCCTATTTAGCGATCAAAGACTCAAAAAATCCAAAACTCAAACAGGGCATTACCCCTATTTTACAATCAAACCAGTTAGAGCCTTGTAAAAACACAAAACCACCCTAAAAAAGGAGCCATACAATGAAACAGAAACCCTTGTGGCTACTACTCATAGCCGCCCTTTTGCTCCTCACCATTATCCCCCCTGCATCCAGCAGTGAGTTTCTCGTACGTACGGTTGAAGAAGATCAGGTCAACCCTGCCATCGCATATAACAGCTTCTCAGATGAGTTCCTCGTGGTGTGGGAGGACTATGTATGGCAGGCAATAGGCACCCTTGGTATCGCTGCACAACGGATAGACACAAACGGCACTCTCATTGGAGAATCCTTTCCTGCAGTAGGGGAATGGTTTTCCTTTCGCCCCTTTAAAAACCCTTCCATTGTCTACAACCCCTCTTCAAATGAATATCTCCTTGTCTGGCAGTACGGGCAATCATCAGATGATCACCACATCTATGCTCAAAGATTGTCAGGAAACGGCGCAGCCATTGGCGATCTCCCTATCCATGTTGCAGACACGAGCACCTTTGAAAGCAACCCACAGGTGGCCTTTAACCCCACTGACAATGAGTATCTCATCGTCTGGGAACACAGAAATGTGCAAACAATCACCACTGGAAGCGGCACCATTGATATCATACAAAACGACATCTATGGCCAGCGCCTCTCTGCCACAGGCTCGCTCCTTGGAAGCCCCATAGGGATTGCCACCACCTCCCTGGATCAATCCGCCCCGTCAGTAGCCTTTGGCACTGCTAATGGCAACTACCTCATAGTCTGGCAGGACACCCAGGCAACAGGTGAAGCCGACATCTACGGTCAAAGAATAGGACGTACCGGCACACTTTTAGGAGGAAAAATAGCCGTCTCCACCTATGTCTATAATCAGATAAAGCCCAGCCTGGCATATAACAACAAGACCAATGAGTTCCTCGTGGTCTGGGAGGACCATCAGGGGGACTGGGGAGACGATAGAGACATCTTAGGCCAGAGGGTTTCTGCCAATGGCACCCCTTATGGAGGCAACTTTCTAATCTCCTGGGAAGGGGATGACCTCCGTTACAGCCCTGATGTGGTTTACAACCCAGGGATCGATGAATACCTCGTTACCTGGGAGCAGACAGTCTGGCCCACCTCTTCCTCCCCAAAACCCGGGGGACCCGTCTATGTTCTCGATCATACCATCTCTCAGAGAAGGCTTGCAAGTGATGGAGCACGAATAGGTAGTGAGCAGG
>Ga0272444_10005412_pt1 | contig 11067 bp, 7 predicted proteins | sample SSMForm13_FD_201033 | JGI IMG/M metagenome (GOLD analysis project Ga0272444, IMG submission 201033) | Marine sediment archaeal communities from Little Sippewissett salt marsh, Falmouth, MA, United States - SSM-Form-13 | ecosystem: Environmental > Aquatic > Marine > Wetlands > Sediment ... | reverse complement strand
ATCATTCTGCCGGCGCTCGGTGCGGTGATGCTGTTTACAGCCTTTTTTCTGATCCTGCTGGGTCTGCTCGGTGAGCTGGTGGTCAAGACGGGATCCTATCATATCGCCCAGATCAATCGTCCGACCAGCAAGGATAGCTGATGAACGAGGATCGCGGCTGAATTCTCCGGTCGACGGCCGCGATGAGGGAGGCTCGTTCCGTGTATCTTTCAGTGGTCATTCCCGTCTCCTCGGAGATCGGAGATCTCCAGGAGATCCATCGCCGTTTTTCCGAACAGCTGGAACGATACGGCCGAGAGTATGAGTTTATCTTCGTGGCCGACGGCGTCGATCCCCAGACCTTCGAGCTGTTGGAGGAAATCCGCCACCGGCACGCCGACGTCAAGATCATCAAGTTCAACCGTGTCTTCGGAGAGGCCATCTCTCTGTCCGCCGGCTTCGAGATCGCCAGAGGTGAGATCATCATCACCCTGGCTTCTTTTATGCAGACCCTTCCGGAGGATCTGCCGAAATTGCTCCAGGAGGTCGAGGCCGACGCCGATATGGTCATCGGCTGGCGGCATCCCCGTGTCGATCCGGTTCTGAACCGCTGGCAGTCCAGTGTCTTCAACTGGCTCACTCGCCGGCTGACCAAATTCCCCCTCCATGACCTCAACTGCAGCCTCCGGGTCATGCGCCGCCAGGTGGTTGCGGCCATCCCCATCTACGGCGATCAGTTCCGTTTCCTTCCCATTCTGGCCCATCGCCAGGGCTTTCGCGTTAAAGAGCTGCAGGTCAGGCATGTCGAGGAAAGAGGGACCACCGGGCTCTACGGCCTGGGATCCTATGTGCGTCGCCTGATGGATATCCTGACCCTGTTCTTTTTAGTCAAATTCACCAAGAAACCGCTCCGTTTCTTCGGCCTGATCGGCTCAACCCTGCTGGGATCGGGGCTGATCATCAATCTCTATCTGACGGTGGTGCGTTTGCTCGGCCAGGCCATCGGGGACCGCCCCATGCTGCTGCTCGGCGTGCTGTTGATGGTTCTGGGCATCCAGGTCGTGTCCATTGGGCTGGTGGGGGAGATCATCATCTTCTCCCATGCCAGACAGATCAAGGAATATCACATTGAGAAGATCGTGGAATAGAGAGCTGCTGCTGATTCTGCTGATCGTGGTGCTGGCCTTCGGTCTGCGGGCCTGGGGCGTCGGTCAGGGCCTGCCGGCCTCCTATTATCCCGATGAGCGCCATTTCATCAACCGGGCGATGAGTTTCGGGACCGGCGATCTGAATCCTCACTGGTTCCATAAGCCGGCGCTGTATATGTATCTGTTATTCCTGGAGTACGGTTTGTTCTTTCTCATCGGACGGGCGGTGGGGATGTTCACTCATCTGCAGGATCTGGCCCGCCTGTATATCAACGATCTGACCCCGTTTCTGCTCATCGGTCGGTTCACCACGGTCCTGCTGGGCACCGCCACCGTCTGGCTGCTCTACCGGCTGGGCCGGAGGATGTATGGGGGCCGGGTGGCTCTGACGGCGGCCCTGTTTCTCTGCTTTACCTTCGCTCACGTGAAGAGTTCTCAGCAGGTGAAAGCCGATGTTCCGATGGCCTTTCTGTCTCTGGTATCCTTTTACTTCATCTACCAAATCCGCAGTCATGGCCGCTGGCCGGATTACCTGTGGGCCGGCTTCTTCGCCGGATTGGGCATGGCCACGAAGTATACCCCGATCGTTCTGCTGCTGCCCATCGTCTTTGCCCATCTGGGTTTTTTATTGTCCTGTCGGCCGTTTCCGTGGCGCCACGTGCTCCACGGAAAACTTTTTCTGGCACCGATATTTTTCTGCTGCGGTTTTTTTCTGGGCTCACCTTACAACCTGTTGGATCCATACTGGATCCAGACCAACCTGACCACCTGGTTTCAGCCCAGTCTGCCCACGGCAGGTTCATCGGCCGGCTTTTCCCTCGCCGGTCTGCTGGACAGACTGGTGCAGCCCTTTGTTCATTTTACCGGGGTGGTTCTGCGGGGTGACGGTCTGGGATCGGTGATGGGGATTCTGTCTCTGGCGGGATTGCTGTATCTCGTCGTCCGCCGGCGCCGGGGAGACTGGCTCATCGTTCTGACCGTGCTCAGCGTGATTGTCGTCTCCGGATTGCTGTTCGGTTCCTATGCCGAGGCCAGGCATTTCAATATCGTCTATCCGTTGCTGGCTCTGGGCCTGGCCGTCATGGTGGTCGATCTGGCCGGCCGGTTGATCCCCGACCGGTTGGTCCAATCCGGCTTCGGCAGAGAGCTGTTCATCGCTCTGCTGGCGATTGTGATCACCATTCCCTCGGCCGAGGCCGTCGTCGACTATAATCTCAAAATGGCCCCAACCGATACCCGGACCCACGCCAAGCGATGGATTGAGAACAACATACCTCCCGGAAGCCGGATCCTGGTGGACGATTACTGTGTGCCGCTGAAGATAAGTCCCGGGCGGATCACCGAACTGCTGGCCGAAGCCGACAAGGAGTCTCGATCCGGTCCGTTTACCACTCACGCCTCCATCTATTATCGTTTCTATCTGGAGACGGTCGAAGAGCCGAACTATCACCTGTATGAGATCAGTCATCCCTGGTGGATGGAGGGGGAGCAGGTCGCCGGCGCCCTGACTCTGGACTCGGAGTACGACTGTGACATGGGGAATCCTCTCAAGACGTGGGGCGTCTCCTCTCTGGAGAGCTATCTCGCCCAGGGGTATCGATATCTTGTAACCACCGAGGCCATCATGGATCGATACCGCTCCCCGGCCGAGCCGGCCAACTCACCAGCTTTCGCCGGCTTCTACCGCCAGGTGGAGCGCCGGGGCCGTCTGCTGCGGTCTTTCGATCCCCGGATTCTCAGGGGACCCGGCCCCCGTGTGCTGCTTTATGAGTTTTCCTTGAGCGGTGAATCGATCTGCCCGGAGAGCGAATGAGTCGACGGGTCTTGATGCTGCTGACCAATTGTTTCGATCCCGACCCCAGGGTTCATGCGGAAGCCAGGACACTGATAGAGAACGGATACCGGGTGACTCTGCTGGGCTGGGACCGGGATCGGAAGAGGCCGTCTCGGGAACGGATCGACGGCATCCAGGTGGAGAGAATTTTCCTCCGTTCGCGCCACGGCCGGGGGGCCTCCCAGATACCTTTTCTGATCGGTTTCTGGCTGTTAGCCCTGGCCAGGAGCCTGAGCCGACGGTTCGACCTGATCCATTGCCATGATCTCGATACCCTGCCTCTGGGAGTGCTGCTCGGCCGCCTGATCGGAGCCAGGGTCTTATTCGACGCCCACGAGAGTTTTCCAGACATGCTGGCCGGCAACGTCAATACGGGCCTGAGGAACCTCCTGGTCAAACTGGAAGATTTTCTGATCAAACGGGTCGACGGCTTGATCACGGTGGGGGAGCTGCTCCGGCAGGAATATCGCCGCCGGGGCGCTCGCCGGACGTATGTGGTGGGCAACTGGAAGCGGCTGGAGGATTTCGAGCCGCTGCGGGATCGGGCCAAGGCGCAGCGGCGGCGGCTGGGTATACCCGCTGGAGCCCTGGTGATCACCTATATCGCCTGGCTCAGCGAGGAGCGACGCCTGCCCGCCCTGTTGGAGGCGGTCGATGGAACCCCAGGGCTCTTTCTGATCATCGGCGGCCAGGGGCCCCTGGGGGAGGAGGTCCGCCGCCGGGCGGCGAACAGCGCCAACATCCATGCGTTGGGCCCGGTGCCTCCCGACCGGGTGCCGTTGTACACCGCGGCGGCCGATGTGATTTATTACGGCTTCGATGAATCCCATCCCAACGCGCAATACAGCGCTCCCAACAAACTGTTTGAGGCGCTAGCCGCCGGCCGGGCCGTGGTCACCGGACGGTTCGGGGAGATCGGGCGGATCGTGGCCCGGGAGCGGTGCGGCCTGACCCTGCCGGTCCTGACGGCCGAGAGCCTGACCGCGGCCCTGAACAGCCTTCGTTATCCGGAGATTCTGGAAGCTTTCCAATGCCGTGCTCTGCGGGCCGGGCGGGAACGCTATAACTGGACCCGGGCCGCCGGGGAGCTGCTCAGGGCCTATGCCGAGGTGCTCTCAGGCCGACCGGAGGGTGATGCCTCAGCGGCCGCTTCATAGCCCGGGGAGTGAATATGGGCGAGCGAAGGATTCATGTGCTGCACGTGGTCGACTCCCTGAGGGTGGGGGGACTGGAGAACGGCGTGATCAATCTGATCAATGCCCTGGACGAGAAGGCGTTTCGCAATTCCATCTGTTGTCTGAAGGAGACCGGCGATCTGCAGAACCGGCTGAAAAACGGTTCCGTAGAGATCTTTCAGATGAGCCGGCAGTCCGGCCGGCATCACTTCGGGAAGATGGCCGCCCTGGTGCGGGATCACCGGGTCGATGTGGTCCACTCCAACAACTGGGGGACCTTTTTCGATGCCGTCCTGGCCGCTCATCTGGGTGGCGCCTCTCTGATGGTCCACTGCATCCATGGCCTGTTCACCGAGGATCTGCAGAGGATGAGATGGCGCCGGCGGTTTCTGCAGCGCCTGCTGTCCCTGGGAACCCATCGCCTGTATGCGGTGGCCGATTATCTCCGCCGTTATTACATCCGCCGGGTGGGTATCTCACCCGGTCGTATCGAGACCATCTATAACGGCGTCGATGTCCGGCGCCACGCGCCTCCGTCGCAGATCCGCCGCCGGGCGGTCAGATCCCAGCTGGGTTTCTCCGACGATGACGTCCTCATCGGATCGGTGGGCACCCTGTACTGGATCAAGGATCCCCAGACCCTTCTGGAGGCCGCGGTCGAGGTGTGCAGCCTGCATCCCCGGGCGATCTTTCTGTGGATCGGGGACGGCCGGCTGCGGGAAAGCCTTCAGGCCAGGGCTGAACGGATGGGACTGGGCCGGAGGGTGCGATATCTCGGCCGGCGGGATGATGTGGCCGAAATTCTGGCCGGACTGGATATCTTCGTGCTGCCTTCGATCATCGAGGGCCTGTCTTATTCTCTGCTGGAAGCCATGGCCACAGGATTGCCGGTGGTGACCACCCGGGTGGGCGGCAATCCTGAGCTCATCAGGGACGGCCGGGAGGGGCTGCTGGTTCCTCCCCGACGACCGCGCCGGTTGGCCCGAGCGCTGATCACCCTGGTCGATGACCATCGAATGCGCCGCCGCCTGGGAATCGGCGGGCGCCGGCGGGTGGAGGAGCGATTCAGCCTGCAGACCATGGTGGACCGGTATGAGCAGATGTACCGTTCCATCGGGTTATGAGGGCGAGAGGATCGGCCGGCAGTCTGCGGCCGAAGGCGAGGCCGGGGAACATGGAGAAAAACCGTTTTCTGCAGCATTCCACCTTTCTCATGGCCAGCAAACTGGCCAATTACACTGCCGTCTTTCTGACCGGCGTTCTGATCACCCGGTCCTTCTCCAAGACCGATTACGGGACCTTCTCCCAGGTGATCCTGCTGGCCACGACCCTGTCCCTGATCCTGGGCGTCTGGCTGTCCAAGAGCATCTATTACTTCGTTCCCCTGGATCACCGCAAACGCCAGATCGCGGTCCGGACCTACCTGGTCCTTCTGCTGCTGGCCGCCGCCGCCGGAGCAGGTCTGTGGCTGCTGCGTCACCGCCTGGCCGTCTGGCTGAACAATCCGGATCTGGCCGCCCTGGCGGTCCTGCTGGGCTTATACATGATCATGCTGACCCTGTGGCAGCTGTCCGAGTCCTTCTTTATATCGGTGGATCGGGCTCATATCTATGCCCTGGCCGTGATGGTGTTCAGTCTGATCTATCTGTCCGTGCTCGGCGCGGCGCTGGCCCGGGGAATCTCCCTGGAGCAGCTGATCCGGATCATCGTCTGCCTGTATGCCGGATTGAACCTCTTCGTCCTGATCAACATGCTCACCGTCCCCGGACCGCGAGGGCCGCTGCTGGGGTCCGGACTGCTCATCCGACAGATTCGCTACGCCGCGCCCCTGTTTCTTTCCTCCTTCGCCATCGTGCTGGGGCGACAGCTGGACAAATTCATCATCGCCTCGGTCTATCCCACGACGGACTTCGCCGTCTACTTTCGTGGCGCCCTGGAGCTGCCGGTGGTGACCATCGTCACCTTCACCGTCTCAAACATGCTGTTGCCGCAGTTCGTCAAACTGTATCAGGCCGGCCAGCACAAGGATTTTCTCTATCTGTGGCACCAAGCGGTAAAGAAGACGGCCCTGATCATCTTTCCCATTCTGGTAATCTTTCTGTTCGTCTCGCAGCGTTTCATGACCTTTCTGTACACAGAGCGCTATATTCAAAGCGCCTCTATCTTCAGGATCTACGTGCTGATGATGCTCTTCCAGGTGACCGCCTACGACTGCATCATTCAGGCCACCGGAAAGACCCAGTTCATCTTCTACGCCTCCATGCTCAACGTCATCACCACCCTGTCGGCCAGCCTGGTGCTGATCAGATGGCTGGGCATCCAGGGGGCTGCCATGGGATTTCTCCTCGGCCAGCTGGTGGCCACCATGTATTATCTCGGGAGAATCAGGGGTATCTTCGATATTGCCCTGAAACACCTGTTTCCTTGGAAACACCTTGTCCAGGTGCTGGGATTGACGCTCCTGCTGGGGGCGATGCTCTATGGACTGCATTTCACCCCCTGGTTCTCCTCCAAACTGGTCTTCATGCTGGTCTATGGCTCTCTGTTTATGGCCGTCTACATCCTGTTGATATTCCGCCTGGGTTTTGTCAGGCGGGCCGACCTGAGCTTTCTCAGAGCGCCGCTGGGGTCCGGCGATCGCCGCTGAGGCTCGGGGGGATGCGGCTATATATGAAGGAAGGCAGGCATGGCCGTCAGGAATGACATCCCTGAACCGTCCCTGAAGAGCGATCGGGAAATCTTCTCTTTCTCGGGCCGTCATTACATCACCCACTATCAGATCCGGCGGGGAACCCTGTTGCTGGGTGTCGGATTGATGGCCGCTTTTCTTGGCCTGGTACTGCTCTATCTGCCGGCCCGGGCCGGCCTGGTGGCCACCGGGGTGCTTATCTTCTCCGCCCTTCTGGCGATCTATCCTTACCTGGGGCTGTTCGCCCAGGTGTGGCTGTATTTCCGGCCCTTTCCGGTATGGAGCGGACCGGAATTTCTTCGCCCGATCTTTCTGGTGACCGTCATCACCATGTTGTTCTTCCTTCTTCACCATGTGTTCATCAGGAAGCGGGGCGTCTATCTTCCTCCGGAGGCCAAGCTTCTGCTGGCCCTGTTGGGGTGCACGATCCTGTCATCCTTTTTCGCGGCGCACTCCAGTGCGGTCAGCTTTTCGCAGAACGTGATCTTCGCCAAGATCATCCTGTTCTATCTGCTGGTCATCAATCTGGTCACCACTCGGAGGGAACTCAATGGGCTCGTCTGGTTGATTCTGGCCTGCTGCGCCCTGGCCTCGCTGGAGGCTATCCGGGTGTATCGATATTACGGATACGCCCGCATCGATACCGTCGGAGGAACGCATCGGGAGGCCAATTATCTGGCCGCCACTCTGGTTCTGGTCCTGCCCCTGGCCTTTTATAAGATCAGCAGTCGAAGGATGCTGGAGCGGTTGTCCGGCATCGCCCTGGTGCCCCTGCTGATGGTCGGCGTGGTGCTGACCGGCTCCCGCAGCGGCACGCTGGGGCTGGTGACCGTTCTGGGCCTGCTGGCCTGGCGGTTTCACCGCCGCCGGCTGAGCATGGCCGTGCTGGTCGTCCTCCTGGTGCTGGCCGTGGTGGCGGCGCCGGCTCATTACTGGACACGGACCAGCACCATCGTTGATTATCAGGAGGAACGGGCGGCGGAGAGTCGCATCGATCTGTGGCGCGCCGGCCTGAGGATGTTCATGGACCACCCCCTGACCGGCGTCGGCCAGGGGAACTTCGCCTGGGTCAGTCCGAAATACACCGATAATTACTATCAGATCTGGACCGGCCAGGGGTATGTGGCCCATAACATCTACATTCACTTCCTGGCCGAGGGCGGATTGCAGACCCTGCTGGCCTTCCTGGCTTTCCTGTGGGTCACCTTCGGCGGGCTGCGGCGGGCCCGGAGAAGGCTGCCGGGTGGTCCGGCGGCCGACGATCTGCGGGATTTCAGCCGGGCCGTGGAGATCGGGCTGATCGGTTTTCTGGTGGCCGGCTTTTTCCTCAGCTCGGCCCATCTGGACATTTTCTATTGGATGTTGGCCTTCGGACCGGTCACGGCGACGCTGGCCGATCGGATGGCCGGCCGTTTGGGATCGACGGTCTCGCCTGACTGGAGACCGGGATCGAACGACCGCAAGACGGTGGCCGATTCTTCGGCCTGATAGGGAGGGCCCGCATGTGCGGCATCGCCGGGCAGTATAATTACGGTGACCACCAGCCCGTCGAGGAAGAGATTCTGGAGCGGATGTGCCGGGTCATCGAGCATCGCGGCCCTGACGACCAGGGAACCTTCCGGGACGGCGATATCGGCCTGGGCATGCGGCGGCTGAGCATCATCGACCTTCCCGGCGGCGCCCAGCCGATCTTCAACGAGGACCGCACCGTAGCCGTGGTCTTCAACGGGGAGATCTATAACTACCGCGAGCTGATGAGCCGGCTGAAAAGTCAGGGCCACCGGTTTCAGACCCGCAGCGACACCGAGACCATCGTCCATCTCTATGAGGAGATGGGTCCGGACTGTACCCGGCTGCTGCGCGGTATGTTCGCCTTCGCCCTGTGGGACGGCCCCAACCGGCGGCTGGTCCTGGCCAGAGACCGGGTGGGCAAGAAACCGCTGTTCTACTGGTTGGACCGGGGGCGCTGCGTCTTCGGCTCGGAGATGAAATCCATCTTTCAGGATCCCGGAGTGCCCCGTCAGATCAACCTCCAGGCGGTAATCGATTACCTCACCTTTTTGTGCGTTCCCGGGCCCAAGACGATCTATCGAAACGTCTGGAAGCTGCCTCCGGGCAGCACGGCCGTGGTCTCCCCCCAGGGGATGCGGCTGTCGCAGTACTGGGATCTGCAGTTCTCCGCCGCCGACGCTCAGGGGGACGAGCGCCGGGCCGCCAGGGAGTTGACCGAGCAGCTTGAGGACAGTGTCGCCTGCCGGTTGGAGAGCGAGGTGCCCCTGGGGGCCTTCCTCAGCGGCGGGATCGATTCCGCCGCCGTGGTGGCGCTGATGTCCACCCTGCAGGAGAATCCGGTCACCTCGGTCTCGATCGGATTTGAGGAGCGGAAATACGATGAATTGCCCGGCGCCGGGGAGATCGCCGAGCGCTTCAACACCCGCCACCATACCCATGTGGTCCGCCCCGATGCCCTGTCGATACTGGACAAGCTGGTCTGGCACTTCGATGAGCCGTTCGCCGATTCCTCGGCCGTGCCGACCTACTATGTCTGCCGGGCCGCCCGCCGGCACGTCACCGTGGCCCTGTCGGGGGACGGCGGCGATGAGGCTTTCGGGGGGTATCGGCGATACTACTACGACCTTCTGGAGGGGCGACTGAGGAATGTCCTCCCGGCCTTCCTCCGCCGGTGGGCGATCTCGCCCCTGGCGGCTGTCTATCCCAAGGCCGACCGGCTGCCCCGATTTCTCCGGGCCAAGACGCTGCTGTCCAACGTGGCCGACACCGCCGAGCGAGGGTACCTGAGGAGCCGGTCGATCTTCCAGCCGCCTCTGCGCCGCGGCCTGCTGCGCCCGGAGGTCCTGGAATCGGTCGGATCGTATGACCCTTTCTCCGTTCTGCAGCCGCATTTTCAGAAAACCGAGGGGTGGCCGCATCTGTCGCGGCTGCAGTATGTCGATCTGAAGACCTATCTGCCGGACGATATCCTTGTCAAGGTGGATCGGATGAGCATGGCCAATTCCCTGGAGGTTCGCTGTCCGCTGCTGGATCAGAGATTGTGGGCTTATCTGGCCGGCCTGCCGCCCGATCTGAAGATCCGGGGGAAGGAGCGGAAGTACATTCTCAAGAAAACGATGGAGCCGCTCTTGCCCAGGGATACGCTGTACCGCAGAAAGCAAGGATTCGTCGTTCCCCTGGCTTCCTGGTTCCGCGACGGCATCAGGGCCATGAGCCGGCAGGTCCTGCTGGAGGAGGAGGGCAGCGGGTTATTCCAGCCGGCCGGCTTGATCCGGCTGTGGAATGATCATCAATCCGGGCGGCGCAACTACGCCACACACCTATGGACCGTTCTCATGTTTGAGCTGTGGTACCGCACCTTCATGAACGCGGCTCCACCCGGTGGGGAGGGCTGATCGTGGGCAAGAGGATGAGAATCGTATCCCTGACCAGCTTGTTTCCCAATCGGATGAATCCGGTGCGGGGTGTCTTCATCAAGGAACGGCTCCGGCATGTGGCCCGGCGCCATGATCTCAGGGTGGTGGCCCCGGTGCCCTACTTCCCGCCGGTTCGTTGCTACCACCGCTGGGATCAGTATACCCGGGTGCCGTCCCGGGAGCGGATCGACCGCCTGCCGGTGTATCATCCCCGGTACGTGACCATCCCGCGGGTGGGTATGGCCTGCTATGGTCTGCTCTATTTTTTGTCGCTGTATCCCTTCCTGCGCAGATTACATCGCCGCCGGCCGTTCGATCTTCTGGACGCTCATTACCTCTATCCTGATGGTCTGGCAGCCGTTCTGCTGGCCCGGGCGCTGGGCCGGCCGGTGGTTTTGTCGGCCCGGGGGACGGATGTCAATCTGTTCATGAGGCTGCCCCTCATCCGCTCATGGATCCTCTATGCCCTGCGGCGCTGTGACCGGATCATCGCCGTCTCCGGTGCGCTCAAGAAAGTCATGGTGGCGGCCGGCATCGGTCCCCGGAAGATCGATGTGGTGCCCAACGGGGTGGACGTCTCGCTCTTTCCGGAGATCTCCCGGGAACAGGCCCGGGTCGAATTGGGACTCAATCCGATCGGCCGGATCATTCTATCGGTCGGCAGCCTGCGGCCCTCCAAGAATTTCAAGCATCTGCTCCGGGCCCTGAAGGAGATCCGATCGGACCCGGCCAATGGGGATGTCTCTTTAGCCATCGTGGGATACGGACATCATCGCCCCCGGCTGGAACGGGAGATCTCCCGCCTGGGGCTGGA
>Ga0272444_10005411_pt1 | contig 11070 bp, 3 predicted proteins | sample SSMForm13_FD_201033 | JGI IMG/M metagenome (GOLD analysis project Ga0272444, IMG submission 201033) | Marine sediment archaeal communities from Little Sippewissett salt marsh, Falmouth, MA, United States - SSM-Form-13 | ecosystem: Environmental > Aquatic > Marine > Wetlands > Sediment ... | reverse complement strand
GGTTATAACGCTGCTTCATGGATTGCTTGAGGGACCGGATGGTGGGATTGGAAACCGTGGTCACATCGTCGGCCCAGACCTGCGGGCATGTGAGGGCGAAGAGACTTTCCCGAAGCCCCCGGCTCTCCTTATCCCGGGCCGGTTCTTCCTTTTGCCGTATTTGCCGGCTCCGGATTTCATCGACGATCTCCCCTGCCACGGACTCCACTTTTTCCGCCGGGAAATAGATGTTGATGGTCACACAGGCAAATCCCACCAGGGAAAATCCCAGCAGGGTCAGACATAACCTTTTTCCAAGCCTTTTCATGCCGTCCTCCAGTATGGTTGAATGGTCAAATGGTTGAATCGTTAAATGGTCCAGAGGGTCCCTTGGCCGTCACAGAATATACCCTTATGCCGCGCACCCATTCCAGGAATTTTGAGGGAGAGGGGTGCCTCTTGAGACAACATCTTCCTGAGCCGGTTTCCATGGCCGACCCTGCGGCCCGAGTCTCGAGGTGCGCTGCCGCAGCCTCAACGAACCCGATCCAACTCTGCGCAGCACCCAAAACGATGGCCGCAAACGCCATAGGAGTAGATGTTGTCTTAAGGGGCGCCCCTCTCCCGACTTCATGGCATAACCCCCGTCCACCGTCTATGCATCCATCCTTGAGGACCGGGCTTTCTTTGATCAAGGCCTATGGGATCACCGGATCGCCGGCCTTGCCCTGGATGCGTTTGATCCGCTTGACCATGTCCTTGAAACGGATCCGGTTGTCCGGGTTGTGATTGATGATGTCCACCCCTGAAAAAAATCCCTTCCTGATGAAATACTCCCGTTCTCCCTCCCGGATCGTTCCGTTGATCTTGAAGATATCATTTTTCAAAGAGGCTTGCACACCCATTTTCCGGTAGGGGAACTCCTTGAACAGGGAAGAGAACATCCCGGCAACACCCATGAACGGACCCTGGCTGCCGCTGATCCGGGCGATATTATCCACCGCCTTGACGCTGATTTTTTGGGCTGTTCCCGGCCGTTTGACCGTCTCGAGCCGAAGCTCGAAACCCTGGGGCTGTCCGTCGGCAAATGCCAATCCCCGAACCGAGCCTTCCAGGGTGCCCTCGATCCTGCCGAAAGACGTATCGGTCGTCAAGGCGGCCAGGTCCAGATCCCTGATCCGGGCATCCAGTTGAAGCATCGGCGCGGGGGTCCAAAGGGCCGATGCGCCCAGGTGGGACAGCATGATCTCACCCCCGAACGCCTTGATGTTCAATCCTCCCGAGGTGCGGATCCCGTCCCCTTCAAAAACCACCGGATCCAGCACGCCCTCCATCACCCCCTGAACAGGCCGTGGCCACAACCCTGTGAAAACGGGGGCCAGCTCAACGGTATCCAGGGCGAGACTGGTTTGAAGGCGGGGAGAAGGCCCTGTAAGACCGGTCAACCGGACCGGGCCCATTTTCAGCGTCCCTCCCGGCACCCGCAGAGTCGTGGGGCCGGGCACGTTCAGGCCATTGGGCCTCCCCCGAAGGGGCATCCCGATGGATTGAACCGGGAGGGGTGGGCATTGCACGGACCGAACCGCCAACCGGCCTTCCAGCGAATGATCCCGGCCTTCAAGGGGCGGGTTTCCGAACCAGACCGGAAGATCGAGATGGATACCTTGCAGGGCAAACGCCCGGTCTTTGATCGACAGGGCGCCATCCTGAAACATCACCTTGCCCCGGACCTGCCAGTCCCGATTCCGCCCGGACAGGTCCAGGTCGGCGGCCAGGCGACCGTCGAGCATCAGGTCCGAGAGAAAGGGTTTTTCGGTTCGAAACGGCTCCAGAATCCCTTGCCGAAACAGGGGCTGGATGGGGACCGTGGGCAGGCGAAGGGTTAAACGCAAAGGCTGATTCCTGTCTTTCACGGGAAAGGTCCCCTGCACACGCAGGGTCAAAAGGTTTTTCAACCGGAAAAGGGATGTCCCCAACTCGAGTCGTTGCGCGGGGATGCGGTACGTTCCCGCCATGGAGGAAAAAAGACCGTTTTTTTCCAAATCCAGATAAAAGCGGTCATGGAGAAGCTCTCCGCGGTCCACCCGCCAGGTGGCCGTGGCCATAATCTTCCGATCTTTTTGAAAAAACCGCCCTTCAACGCCCGCATGGAAAGACAGGTTTTCCCCCATGGCGCTTCCATCCCCGTTTTCATACCGGCATGCTTCCACATGCGCGTTGGAGGAAAAGGCCCACCGGGTCTTCTCCTCTCTTCGCGCCTCAAGGCGAAACGACTCCCGGCCCTCCAACCGCAAGCCCGAAGGGAGCATATGTTGCTTTTCAAGGAACGCAAAGACACCCGTGTCCCGGCCTTCCAGGGACAGTTCCTGGCTTTCCGGGTCCGCTTTCACGGTAAGTTGAAAATTTTTCAATCCGGCGCAGGCCAGATGAACGGCCGGCAGCCGGATTGACTTTTCTTTCACATCCGCCTCGCCCCCGGGGATCCCTATGCGAAGGTTTTCCAGAGGAACGCGGAACGGCAGGTCGAGCCCTTCGGTTCCGTTTATTTGTATCGTCATGTCATGGAGTTTAATCTTCGGATAGGTTGCGGACAGAGACAGGCGACCGTCGCACCGTGAAAGGGAAAGGTCTTCGGTTTTGAAATGCATCTGTTCCGCGCTCAAGGCTGCCTGAAACACGGGATTCGGCCACCTGCCTTCCACCGCAACGGTTCCACTGAGCAGCCCCCCCACCTGAAGCGCATTCCTTTGATAACCCACCCGGTTTTCTTGGAACCGGCCCTTCAAGTGTCCCTGCCAGATCCATCCGGCCTTGCCCCGCCTCGCGTGAAGGTCGCCCTGAAAGGCCAGCGGCCCCGAAAAGATCACCCCCGCCAGGGCTTCATGGGGGAAAAGGTCCCGCATCTTTTCGGGAACCACCACGCCCTCCATGGAGGCCAGAGACAACGCGAAATCCGGATCAAACCGGCACTGTGCGCCACCCGTGATTTGGACTCGATCGGCCAGGCGCAATGCCCAGGAATGAAACACCCCCTCCCGCTTTATGCGGTTGAAACATCCGGCCAGGCTCAACCGGACGCCTGAAAGACGGACGTCTTTTCCCGCACCGCGCACGTGATGAAGCCCTCCCACCCGGATTTGAGCGGTGCGGATTTCCAGGTCCCCGGTGCGATGGGCATAATCCAAATGCGTATCCACCGCCACCTCGTCCAACTCGGACCCGGGGCTACGAAAAGTGGCCCGATCCATGACCAGGCGGCCCTGAACCCTGGGATCGATCAGGGAGACCACCGGATCCGTGATCACCCGGAAATGAGGGGTTGAAAACGACAACGCCTGTTTGCCCCGGCGAAATTGAAGGGCGCCGGAGATCTCCACCCCTTCTCCGCGGTTCACCTCCGCCCGGACCGAGGCGAGGTGAACCGCCACATCTCCCAGCCGGGCCGTCATGGCCCCATCGGACACGTCACCCGATTCAAACCGGATGCGGCGGAAGAACGCCCAGCCAGCAAGCCCACCCAGGGTGCGCCGCAGAATGGATGGCTCGCCTCGGCGGCGCCTGGGCCGGGGCAGGTCCGTGCCTTCCAATAGGGTCAGGGAACCCCCCCGGACCCGTAGCCGTTTCACGGTCAATACCCGGTTTCCGAAGGGACCGTTCAGGTCCAGGTCCGCCCTGAGTGCCGGAATGCGCACGGATAAAGACCGGCCCTGGTCCACCGGTTCCATGGACAGATCCTTCAGTTGAACATGAAGCGGGTCGAATGCATAGGACAGGTCCTTGATGGTGACACGGGTTTGGGTGACCCGGGAAAGGGCGTTTTCCACCAGCGGGCGGATCACATGGGGATGGGTGTAGGCGTAGTAAAGACACCCCGCCACGGATAAGAAGAGGGCCAGGCACACGATCAAAGAGGCCAAAAGAATCTTCTTTGTCTTTTTCATGGACCCGGGGCCTCTTATGAGAGGGGCATTCACAGCTCAAATTTGGATTCCCACGAAAGCCGGAATCCAGAAGGTTTCACCCAGCTTATCGTGAGGCTGTGTTTATATCAAGCCTTCCGGCTTAGGATATCAAGGAAAGCTCACGGATGATCCGGGTGGTTGGAGGGCAAGGCAAAGGAAGGAAAACTCATTCCGCATCACCAAAGTAAAAGCACTTGGCCAGGCCCAGTGCCAGGAGGAGACCCTCGTCCGCGGAGACGTCCATGCCGTCCAGATCGTAAAGCATATCCAGGTTCATGTGTCCCGCTTTGCGGCCGTATGCATCATACACATCGGCATGGTGGGCATAGCCGGCCCTTGCACCGCTTGCATCATAGATGTCCCCGTATAGCACGTAGCCGATCCGGGTTCCAACAGCGTTGTAAAGGTCGTTGTGTGAGATGGACCCGATTCGCTCACCGTTCATGTCATAAAGGTGGCTGTGGGACATACGCGCCACGGGATTCATGACGCCTCCTTTTAGAACGGCCGGCCTGGTTATTGACGTTTCAAACCAAGCGGCCGGTACAGGGTTCCTCTTTTAAGAATCCGGACCCCGGCTTCAAACCCCGGGGAGTAAAGATCCTGGTCCAGAGGGCCAGGCTTTTGAGTTTGCACCCCAGAGAGGGGTGCTCAGACTATCTCTTGTCTCGCAAGGAGGGATAGGGGCGCCTCGGAAGGCAATATCTTTCGGAGTCAAATGCAACCTCTGACCCGGCGGCCCGAGTCGCGCGATGCGCTTCTAAAGCTTAATCCAAGCTCTTCCATCTTTTCGCAGCATCCGTAGCGAGGGCCGCAAACAGCTTAGGAGTAGATGTTGGCTTACGAGGGGCCCCTATCCCGGATTCATGGCAAAGCCTTGTATCTTAACCTGGCCCAGAGGATCAGTTTTCCTATGTCAATTGAAAGCCGCCTTCAGCCTCCTGAAGGCGGCTTTCCCGTTTTCCTTGTCGACCCGGGTCTACCGGGTTCTCAGCCGGCCGATGTACTGAAGGATATAGATGCCTTCGGCCATGCCGATCCTGCCGTCGCCGCTCACATCCCGGCCCGCGTGGATGCCCTCGGGACGGTATCCGGCGGCCGCCTCCATGGCCAGAATGGCATCGGCCAGATCCAGTTCCCCGTTGCCGTTCAGATCACCCTTCAAAAGGCTGGCAAAGGGATCATAGAAAAAGGTCCGGCTCTGGCTCTGTTCCATGGTGTTGAAGGTGGGGTCGAACGCCCGGACCATCCAAAGGTAGGTCGTGCCCGGTGCCAGGCCCCTCAGATCATAGGGCCAGGCCGTCACCATGTTTCCATCCTGCAGGTTGGGGGATTTGTAATATTCCACGGACTGGTCCGTGCTTCGAATCCGCACCTGATACACCTGCCCGGACACCCCGGGGAAACCCCACCAGAAGGTGACGGCGCCGTCACCGTGGACCTGGGTGTACATGGCGCCGGCATCCACCGGGGTCACGTCCAGATCGCTCAGGGTTTTCTGTGCGGTCTCTGAATAGCCGTCCGAAAAAGTCACCTGGAGCGCATAGAGACCGTAACTCGCCGTGCTCAGGTCCTTGGTGGTCCACCAGCCCTTCAAGCCGAGCCGGGTTTCTGATGAAATGTCGAAATAGTCCTTGTCCAGGTCAAAGGTGTAGGAAAACCCGTTGGGACCCGTAACGACCGCCGAGGTCACGGCCCCCCGGGACCCAGCTCGCACGTCAAAGCCCAGGGACATTTCGCCCCGCCATTCCATCACATCCAGGTAACTGATGCGGCCGGCCAGAGAAGCCGGGGCATAGACCCGGGTCACGCCGCGGGTCTCGGATCGGCTGTAAAGGGGCCACACGGTGTCGTAGGCCCGCACCAGCCAGCTGTAGGTTTCACCCCATTTCAGGCACCTGAGATCTCCGGCCGGGAGGTCCGCCTGGTCCGCGTTTTCCACGCTGGGGCCCCGATAGTACTCCTTGCCGTTTTGGTCTCTCACCCGCACCTGATAGAACTGGAGATCCGATGTGGGCGCATCCCACGCCATCTGAACCCTGCCGTCGTCCTGGACGGTCACGGAAATCGTGGTCGGATCCACGGCGGTCAGGTCCACGTCCTGGATCGTGTACTCATCGGTTTCGCGGCTCCCGTCCTGAAAACGCAGGGTCAGGTGGTACGTGCCGTAGTCTCCGGGTTGAACCGGACCGAACTGGTGCCACCAGTACTGCAGGAACCGGCACTCCGTATCCCAGTTGTCGCTAAAATCGTCCGTCAAGTCGTATTCGAAGGCCGTGCCGTCCGGCCGGATGAGGCTCGCGCCCGCCAGCCGTCCCCGATACCCCGGCTCGACCCCGAAACCGGCCCCCAGGGTCCCGTTTCCGACGACAACCTCAAACCACTGCAACCGCTTGGGTCCCTGCTGGATCTGGAAGTCGATGTCGGTAATCTGCTGGTTGGGGAGCACGAGGACGGGGGCCGCCCCATTGCAATCGGGGGTCCCATCCAGCCAGTCGAACCACTCGTCCACGAAGTTTTGATGGCTGCAGCCCGCACAGGTGCGCACATAGACCTCGCCGGGCGGCAGGTAGGAGAGGGTGTAGAACCCCTCGTCATCTGTCATGGCCCCGCCCAGGAAAGCATCCGAGCAAGGCTCCGAATAGGCCTGGACCCACACATTTGAGATGGGTCGGCCTTCCAGGTCCGTCACCTGCCCGGACAGGGAGGTGGCTTCACCGGGCAACGCGTCCCAGGCCGCCCTGGCGGAATTGGAACGGGTATCGTAGGCCGTCCAATAGCGGTGATCCTGGGCTTCGATCCGGACGAAATACAGATCCCCCGCCTGGAGCACGCCTTCCGGAAGGGTCTGGGCCGTGTAGGGCTCCCGGGCGGTTCGGTAGACGAGATCGCCCTCGTCGTCATAGACCCGCACCCGGTAGTACACGCGGCCCTTGAACCCGGAGACCCCTTGCCAGCTGATGGTGGGGGCCAGGGGATTGCCGGTCACGGCAATGGTGGCCGCATCCACCAGGGGCATTTCGGCGGCCGTGCCCGCATGGTCATGGGTCACGGCCCAAATCCCCTCCTCATCCTGTGCCGTAAAAGTGTAGACCCCCGGTTCGGGAACGCCCTGAACCGTGAGGTAAAAGTCATTGTCCCCCGGGGAATACTCCCCGGCACTGAGCAGGTCCTGGCTGAAGCCGGAGGGCCCCTGAACGTCCAGGGCCTGGAGGCTGCCGGGCAGGGTGCCGTTGGGATCCACCACGCCGGCATCAAGGGCCGTAAACACCCCGTCCGGATTCTGAAGCCTGAAAACCCCGGCCCACGTGAAAAAGGGCGTCGCGCCGTTCAGGTCGGCCGGGTCCAGTGGCAGTCTTTCGGACCGGCCCTGGTTGCTGAAATGGACAAATTTGGAATCGTCCAGGGTCCGCACATACCACAGATAGGTCTGACCGGGCTCCAGAATCCCTTCCGGGACCTGGACGGTCGTGTCCGTGATCCGGCTGGTGGCCCAGACCCAATTGAACTGCTCGTCCTCCACAATCACGCGGAAGTAAAGGGGCCGGTCCATGCCGGCCGGCGCCGCCCAGCTCAGGGTCGGGGTCAGGGAACCGGCCTCCCCCGAGGCCCGAAGCGTGCCCACTTCCACCCGGGGGATGGCCCGGACCGCCACATAGTCGTAGGACACGGCCGTGTTGCCGTCCGGGTCCGTGACAATGAATTCGTAGACCCCGTCTGCGGGTGGTGCGCCCTGAAGCTTGACATAATACTCACCAAAGGCCGGGTCGAAGTCCTGAGCCTGGAAGGTATAGAAGGGATTGCCCTGGGGATCGTTGACCGTGACCGTGAGTGGGCTTGCACCCGCAGCCCCCCCGTCCGGATCCACCACGCTCGCTTGCACAACGGTCCACAAGCCGCTTTGGTCGGAACGATGGTACACGAGGGCATAGTTGAAAAACGGCTGGGTATCGTCCGTCTCCAGGGCGATCTTGTCGCTCACCGCCCGTTTGTTGGCGGCATAATAGGTGTATGCATCGAAGACCTCCAGCCGCCAGCGGTAGGCCTGGCCGTCCTGCAACCAGCCCTGGGGCATATCCGTCCGGGTCTGGGTGGTGAAAGAGGAGGTCCAGACCGCGTTATCGGCCATGTCGTAAACCCTTGCCCGGTAAAAAAGATTGCCCTCGTAACCGGGGACCGCCCCCCAGCTCAACGTGGGGGCCAGGAGGTCTCCCGAGGCCTGAAGGGTGGCGCTCTCGGGCACGGGGATGAGTTCCCCGGCCGTGAGATAAAAGGGGCAGGAGGCCGCTTGCCCGTTTTCGTCCACGGCCGTAAAGGTGTATTCACCTTCAACGGGTTGCCCGTCCGCCCCGTACCAGAAAACCCCCGTCATGAAATCCTCCTGTGTAAACACATGGGAGAATCCGTTGGGGCCTGCCACACTGAGGGTGTCTATGGTATAAGGGACCGTGCCGTCCGAATCCACCACGTCTGCCGTCAGGGCGGTCAGCACGGACCCGTCCGGTCTATGGTAGGCCTGGACGCTGCAGGCCCTGAAAAAGGGCTCTCCCGGGCCCCGGGACTGGATGATCCCCAGGGTGAGGTCGACCGTGTTGGGCCCGGCTTCGGTCAGGGTCATTTCATCGCTCCGGCCGATATAGTCCCCGGGGGTGCGCACGCCGTTGAAATCCGCATCCCAGAAGGCCCCCACGACCACCCGGGCGCCCGCGGGAAGCCTGGAGAAGGTGTAGGCGGCGATGCCATTATTGATTTGGCCGGGATAGACGACCTCCCATGCCACGGCACGGTCGCCATCCATGTTGACTTCGCCGTCCGCATCAAACACGCCGACAAAAACGGGCCCGTCGCCGTCATGGGCCGGCACGGTAATTTCACCGGCCAGGGCGGCAAAGGGACCCACCTGGAGGCAGGTTTCGTTGAAATCCTCCGGACCGTCGGAATATTGCCCTATCCAATCGACCCAGGCGGTCAGAAACCGGGCGCTCATGGGTCCCACCTGGTTCAGGGGCACCCGCCACTCCAGGTCGTTTCCGACCGCCTGGGCCTCTCCCATCTGGCGGTAATGCTGCGTAAATTGCCAATCCGAGGCATTCTCATTGACCATAACCCCCCAGGCCTGATCATAAGGGTCATAATAAGCGCCGTTATAACGGGTGCCCTCGAACTCGAAGGAGGCGGTCCGGAACTGCACAAAGTAGTTCATGGCCTGCCAGGGATCCTGGGTTGAATCCATATTGGGCGGCCCGTCCGCCAGGGTCATCCTGACATACAGGTACTGGCCGTCCTCGGCCAGGTAGAGATCCTGAAGGTCGTTCCCCTGAAAGGGAAAATCCTCCTCGCCGGTCTGGTCCTGAAATACCGGGTTGATGCCGGCCCAGTCTGCGACCGACCCGTCCTGAATATCCATGGTGGCCGTAGGGATGATCACGTCGCCGGACGGCATGTGTTCCAGATCCCATTCCTCATGGGTCATGTCGGGCATGATGCCGCCCAGGGTCGGATCCGGCCCGTTGGGGAGGCCCGCTCCCATGGTGCCGTAAAGGGGTTCGTCATCACAGGAAAATTCCGGCAGCATGTCCCTCAGATCGGGGGCATTGTCGAAGAGGGGGTTCAGATCGAGCCTCAAGTGTTCTTCCAGTTCCGCATCCTGGGGCACATGGATCCAGACCTTGAGGGTCGAAAGGGGGCTCTGGGGTTCAATGACGAGAAATCCGCCGCCCGATGCTTCAAACTGCGCCCCCACCCGGGCCACCTCTTGATCGGGCGCACCCCCAACATTCTGCCAGTCGAGGGTGTTCCCGTCACGGGTGGGATTGAAATAGGCGCCGTCGGATTCCAGGGTATCCACAAAGGCGATATGTCCCGGCGCGGTCACCACGATCCAGTAGGGATAGGCCCGGTTCCCTTCAAAGGTCTGGGTATCGGAAGCCTTTCCCAGGTAGTCGTACCCGAAATATTCCGGGTGGTAACCGTTCATATAGTCGTGGTAGTCATCCCCGGCAAACACATGATACTCCGTGCCGATACGCTCCAGGACAAGGTCCGCGGCCCCGCCCTGGTCCAGGGAGGTTTGTATCTTCTGAAAATTTTCCCGAAAAAGCGCCTCTTCTTCATCCATCGAATCGATCTCGATCAACTCTTCGGCATCGGGCGAGGTGTCGTTATCGTTCCGGATGAGCTCGGAGGCCTTCAGGTAATCGGCGATGGCCCCGGAAAGGGCGGCTTTGGCCGCCGTCAGATTCCCGGCCCCGTCCACGCCGGGGGTCCCCCCTGTGGTCAGCAGGGTCCAAACATCGGGATATCTTTCAAAAAAACCCTTCAGACTCAGCACATCCATGTTTGCCAGGGCCACGATCTCCCGCACATCCACATCCAGATCATAGGCCGTGATGATCAGGGCAAAGGCTTTGGCCGCCTTGAGCCAGGCCCTGAAAAAATAATAGTCCCCGCTGTCCACCTCGATGTGGGCATCCGAATCGATCTCGTCCTTGTAGATGATTTCCCTGGTATCCACCTCGACCGAATTGGAGGACCGGTCGGCCAGTTCCACGTAGTGGAGGACCTCATCCATGTCCAGAATGGAGGCGTTGAGGGCATTGAGAAAGTGCCCTCCCATAAAGGCCCGGACGAATTCCCCCTTGGGTGCGGTTTCCGGAAGATCCACGAATTCGTCGTCCCGGATGGGAAAATCAAAAGACACATCGTCCAGGTAGGTTCCCCTTCGCTCTATGCCGTACTGGGCCAGGAGTTCCGTCACCGTATCCACGCTCCCCCCGTCATCCCGCAGGATGAGATCCAGGATGCGCGTCATGGCCAGGTAACCGTGAATCTTGCCCTTTTCCCTGGCTTCCTCCACGGTGCAATCCCCGATAAAGGGAATGCCGGGATTGTCGCACCTCGCGCCGTACTGGTTTTCAGCTTCGGTGAAGGTCTGATGGGCGGCAAGAGCCCCTGTGAGGGTAAACTCAAAGAGCTCGCCCTTCCCTTTTGAGATGTACTGCTCAGCAGACAGGGCCGCCTGGGCCGAGCGATACGGCATCAGGATTAAAAAAAGCGCCGTGAACAGTAGCCAGAGCCGATTCGTGCCTTTCATATCCATTTTCAAGCCCCCTTATTGATAGCTATATCA
>Ga0272444_10005410_pt1 | contig 11071 bp, 34 predicted proteins | sample SSMForm13_FD_201033 | JGI IMG/M metagenome (GOLD analysis project Ga0272444, IMG submission 201033) | Marine sediment archaeal communities from Little Sippewissett salt marsh, Falmouth, MA, United States - SSM-Form-13 | ecosystem: Environmental > Aquatic > Marine > Wetlands > Sediment ... | reverse complement strand
GGAAGATGAACATATGCTTATTGGGGAAGGTACTGATTCCGAGATTACCAATATGTTCGATTCTATTGACAACTATATTGCATATGGAGTCTTATAATGCCAAGATGGAAAGATTATGAAATAGCAGACGATTTTTTCTTTGATAATTATGACTGTGTTCCGGATTTTGTTCTGGGATATGGGAAAACATGGATAAAGATCCTGGTTGATTCATGGGATGGTTCGCATGACCTGAAAGTGAAAATGTCTGATGTCATAGAGTTCTATAGAACACAGGCAAATAATATTGTCAGTGGTATAAGAACCCTTGCTGGACACCACGGAGACTGGAGACCCATGAGCAATCTCGCAGATCTCTGTCTGAGTTATTTCAAGGCTGTAAATATAGATGAACTCAGATCCGAATCCAGAAGAGTCGGACTCGAGCCGAGGTTTTAAGGAGAAGAGAAAATGACAGGACTTACCGTTTACCTCATTCGCAAACATATGCACTATGCAGGATTTTTTACGAGAATTGAGGGCGATTGTCTTATAGGGTACAGCATATCTGCGTGGTTCTGGGATAACGAGGATGAGGAACTATCAGTCGAAGTTACTTTGCGTTCCCTGAATGCATATAATGCTTTCAGGGCGGGCATGTTCTACCAGAAATGGCACCCTGAAGCATGGGAAAAATTACTGGAGTATCGACCATGAATAAAAGGTATCGGATAATAAATGAGTTCGATAATGCTGAGGGCTCTGTGGATGAATGTTTCACAGTACATGCCATAGAAATCATTAAAGAAATAGTAAGAGAGGTGATATGTGAAGAAATGCAAAAGTTTTCCACGAATGAGGAAAATACTTCGCCCGAAACTCAGGGCAAGAAATAGAGAGGAAATTCTAAGCGAAAACGAACGGATATACAGGGAAGCATTGTTTAGTTCCGGCTCCCTACCGAGAGGGACCGTTCGGAAACTGCACCACAAAATCTCTGATATAAATAGAGAGAGACGTGCTGCGAAACGCAGACAAAGGGGATTGTTGGGATAATATCTCTCACCTGTCCATGAGCGTATGTTCATGGGCAGTCTGAGAAATTATTATTCTAAAAAGAAAGTGAGGTGAAAGCTATGTATATTGTGAAAGAATTTATGTTCGGCACAAAATCATTACTGCGTGAAAGATATATATGCTGCTGTAAGGGAATGAGAGAGTTCTTATCTAATAATCCAGAACTACCTATTTCTACAGGGGCATTTTGTACCTTTTGCGGGGAAAAAATTGAATATCTCACAGTGTTTTCGAAGGAGAACAAAATTGAAGGAGGTGAAATAGATGGCGCTTGAGATGTCATTTGACATTTTAGAGGAAACTATTCGATGTGATGAATGCGATAGATTGCTGATTCACATAGTATGCAACAGATGCGGAGAGGATGGATTTATATGTCCCCATTGTGACGCATTTAACGATCCAGAGGAGGGAAAACAATGACACAATTAGAAATGTTTGAAACCAATAAGGCTTGTGAGTGTGGAGGAGTACTTATAAAAGCCGTATGCTCTTGTGGATTGAAAGCATGGTATTGTTTAGGCTGCGAGGCATGTTGGGATTATGTTTGCGAGGAGGATGAGGATAATAATGACTGAATTAAATCCGTGCGCAAACTGTGGGTTTGGACTCACGGAGAATGGTCGCTGTTCTGAATGCGGGTTTTCTTCTGACAACAAGTTCAAACTAACACCAGAAGATCTTCGTAAGGGATATCGCAGATATCTGAACGAAATCTCTCTTGATGAAGGCTACGATATTACAGAAACCGGAGATTATTGTGCGTTCTGTAGGGCAGAACTGTTGTTTGATCATCCGCTATGGTCTGGAGAATACCATATTGACGGATTACCCACGTTAAACATTCAAATAAGAAATACCCGCCCCTGCGAAGGGTGCGGACGAATGATCGCAGATCTTGACAATGGTGCAAATCTCGGAGAATTAGATGATTTGTGCGCCAGTTGTAGGGCAGAAAGGAGGAAAGATGGGTAAAATGCAATTTATAATTGAAGAGTTTGACGATGAAGATGGAACATATATTTTTAGTCGTTCAGATAGCAATACGGATTCTATTCTTCACATGTCTACAATTATTGATTTATTAAATGAATACGACAAAGACAGAGAAAGGAGACATCCGTGAATAAGTGCAGGGAATGCAGAGGTGAATTAGAAATAATGGGAACCGATGGCATGGGACTCGATTCTCTAATTGAAGTTCATTGCAAAGATTGCGACACAACTTACTACGTCGAGCCTGACGGCTTGGGGATGGGTGGAGAGGAACTCATCTATGCAATGGCTATTGACGAAGGAATTTCGTTATAGTATTGACTCGGGGACATTCTATGAGTGTCTCCCTGTGAATCCTATAACAGAAAGGTGGTGAGTACCATGGGATTTTTCTCTTATTTGTGCCACCATTGTAATAAGCCGTTGCTTAGTTTTTGGTCCATTCAACAAGATGGCAAGAATGCATGGATGTCTCATGCAGTTGTTTTTACCGAAGATGGATGGGAATATAACGGTATATACGATGGATATGGCAGGATAGATGGATGCGACAGAAATCTTGCGGACATGTTGTACGAACAAGACGTAAGGTTTACCGTATACCATGAAGCGTGTTCTGAGATTTGCAACAACCCGGGGTTTCATGGGCAAAGCAAAAATGCACCCGATCAGGGATATTTTTTCTCTGATGGAGAATATGACATTCCACGTCCGACACAGAAAGGAGGTGAGCAATTATGCCAATCAGGGTAGTTGGAATGTATGAAGAAGATTGGGTAAAGTGTAACTGTGACAGAACAATGATTCTTGTTTCATGCGATGACCATAGAGATGAAAATGGCAATGTCGAAGAACATGAATTGTTGGTATGCCCGTATTGCGATTCATATGTTAAAGACTAAAACTATCTCGGGTGGGTTATGCCCACATTGCGGACATGTTGTAGCTTTTATTGACAACATATGTTCCCAATGCAGTAAATTTGTAAATAATGACAGAGAAGGGATAGATTCGATTCTTTCCTTGAATCCAATTGGCGATACAGGAGAAGAGGGGTGTACATGGAAACAGTGAGCATTTATTGTCTCAAGTGTAAGCATTTAGATTGGTATATCGATGAAAACGACATAACATTCTGGATGTGCCACCAAGGACAAAGCGGAGAACCCAACTGTGACAAATATGAAAAATATGAAGAAGGAGGTGAATTGTATGGAAACACAGAAACAAAAGGTGTTTAATAATGCCATTGATTATCTTGAGAGACATGGGCATAATCCCATTGTCTATCATGGTGTGGCAGAACCGGACTATTGGGCATCCGATACCATTCTGGTAACAGGAGACTGGTGGATACGTTCGGACGATCCGAGAAATAAAAACCCTGTTAAATATCGCTGTGCCGAATGTGGCAACGAAATAAAATGGAGTGGTAGACCAAAATCCAAAGAAAACAAAACATTTGAGTGCTTTCACTGCGGAAAAACAACAGAGCATAGATTTCTTGACGCAGACCTCGATTCCACCAGAGTCGGAGGTTTTTTCGAAAAATATGATTTTGGAAAAGGAATTGACGTTAAAACTGACTGGTATGACGAATGGACATCATGCGAGGTCTGCGGTAAAGCAGTGAGAACGTCTCCCGATTGCTGGACGTGGCAGAGATACTACACAGAATTAGGGGGATGGTCTATCGTCTGTCATGACTGCATAACGATAGATGATATTCTGGAACACTATGCTAACTGTGAGCCGATAACCGGAAAAGCCACTGCAATACCATCAGAATTGATCGATAGAATTAAGGAAGAGGGATTTCATTGTCCTTCAGATAAAGAGTGTCCTAAGTTCCGATCCGGATGGTCAGGAAGAACGGATACACCGGAAAGCACAATAGAAGCCTACTCTAAATTTATGGAGTGCGATTCTGTGGATGAGTTCCGGGAGAAATTCGACTACATCTATGCTATCACAGGCGTAGATCAATGGGACGTAGATTTTACGATGTTTATCAGAAGTAAAAACATATAGTCGTCCGCACGCATGAGAATAACTATAAAGAAACGTGTCAGTGTAACTTGTCAATTCTCATGCGTGTCAATGGGTATATGTTTAAAATTATGTTCGAAAGGTGGTGATAACATGCAACAAACAGAAAGACAGCCAATGCTGGTGCTGGATACTTGTCCGTGCATTACAGACATTACGAGTTTCGATGCAGAATATGAAGCACAACCAGAACGATTCAAATGCTATTTCTGCAAGAATGACATCTCGAATCCAGAAGCCATGACCGAAGATGAGAAAGAGTCTGCCTTGATTGAGGTATTTTCAGATGATACATGGCTATACGAAGATCATTGGGATTGCGAGACAGATTATTTAAAATCTCTTCTAAAAGAAAATGGATTTGGAGCAGGTCATTATCTGGTAACAGCATCTCCCTGTAACTGGACTGGAAGAACCGGAGAATTGAGGTTTGAATGGGACGGTGAAGATATTAACGAATTCATCCGTAAAACATTTGCTTTAGTAGATCCTAATAACTTCAGAGCCAGAATATGGGAAATGAAAGACAGAACGATCAGAGCCACTGCATCCTGCCACGATATCCCTATGGGTGCTACAATAACCATAGAATATTTGAACACAACGGAATGTGTATGCTGTGGAGAGGTTCTCAATATCGACAACAAAGAGAACTTCGACACTGAAGATGGTGATGTATGCGAGGATTGCTATGAACAACATTATGAATGAGGAGGAACGATGGATAACGCAGTTTTATTGTTGCAGACACAAGGATGGTATTTCTATGGCAACAATCTTCGCTTAAATCAGGGTAACACATATCTGGTTATGACGAAGTGGGACCCAAAAGAACCCATGTATCATATAGAATTGGATGAACCTGTTTATGTAACAGAGTATAAAACGCATGACGACCAACTCATCGACGGTCCAATACGATATGAAACATTGGGAGAATATTTTTTCTGCCTCAATAAAGGAGACGATGATGAAGAATGATATTTGCAAACCCGAAGATCATGAATTTGAATATGACGACAAGGGGGTAATGGACTGGCAGGACAACGTATACTACGAACCAGTTGCTTGTATTCACTGTGGCTTAAAAGGGTTCAACGTCTACAAATTAGTCAGAACCATTGACGAGGATAGCAACGAAATAGGAACCTATTAGGAGAGCCGAATGCCTACACAATTAGAAGAAATGGTGAGGAAACTTACTAACTTGGTTGAGTTAATAAATACCACAACGGCTCAGTATAACATCATTAAAAGGCACCCAAGAATAGTTGACATGAACCTTACGGAAACCGCACAAAATCCAATGATTCATACCAATACAATGCTGTTAAAAAAACTAACGGCAAATTTCTTGGCAATGAGATCGTTTTACGAAGATCTTGAGAAATGCGTGAAACAGGAAGGAGGTGAAGCAGATGGCTCATAAATTATCCATGGAGACAAAAAGTGCAGTGCATCGGAATATGAAAAATAATATTCGGATGCTCAGATCTGTATATCGTTCATACAACGAAGCACTGCAATCAGGTTCGGAAGATGAAACTCTAGTAACAATACTGGAGACTTACAAGGCAGAAGCAACCTCTGCAAAGCTGATAAACTTTCAATAGGGAGCAAAGTGATGAATAGATCTATATATTTAACCGATTTAGTTCGTAGCATAGGCGGATACCCTATAGACATCATGGCTATAGCGAGCTTATTAGAGAAAGCAGATAATGTTCTTCCGAATGGCAGAGATCATAAGGAAGCATTAACTGACGAACAAATAGAAAGCTTGGGCTTTGAATTGCCCATGAGCAATTAAAGGAGCAAAATTATGAGACAAATTATTGATGGAAAAACATATAATACCGATACTGCGGAAAGTATCGGTGGTTATACGACTAACAATGGAAATTATGGTCAATATCTCTACAGAACTAAAAAAGGTGCATATTTTATCGAAACGAGAGGTAAGCCCGAAGGCGTTTGGAGATACGATCACTATTTAATTCTCGTCACAAAAGAAGAGGCAATAGATTTTCTGCAAACAAATCAAGATTTTGATGCTCTCGAAAAATATTTTCCTGAATCTATAGTAGAAGGATAATAAAGGAGAAGAAATGCCAAGGTTTACGAAGAAGGAACTAATAGAGGGGGTTGAGTGCGTTAGTTCCAAGAAAATAGCTAACAACACGATAGAATATCACAGGGAGAACGGTGAAAGGGTTATTCGCCACTTCTTCACCGACATCCTTACGTTCAAACCAAATGGGGATGTAGTGATTGACTGCGGTGGATACAGATCCTTTACCACAAAAGAAAGACTGAACCGATATCTGGAGAACGCAAACATATTTCAGGAAAGAAACGTATGGTATCTGGGTTCATGGTCAACGCCAAAACAAGACAGAATTGTCTATTTCGATGGGATTATCATTGATAAAAACGGGAAGGTAAAGAACCCTCTTCCGCAAAATTCGATTGATAATCAGGAAAAAGCCAAAAAGAATTTCGACAAACTTGTGAAGGCATATCTTGACAAGGTACGTGGGATGGAGAAACTACCGAGACCAAGCGGTGGAGACTGCTGGTACTGTGCCATGCACACCAAAGAGGGCGAGTCATGGGGCGACATATCCGGAGACACAGAACATATCAAGAAGCACCTGAGAACAAAATGTATTCAAGGTAGCCTGATCTTTAATGCTCTTCTCCACAAGGGCTATAGATATCCCGACGTCATCTTCCAGATGTCCAGATATAACCCTGACAGCAAAAAGGACAGTCATAGCATGGTATGCGAAGCCCTGAGAAAGTATTTCAGGGACAAACTGTTTACGCCCACTGGCGCTAAACACATTCCTGCAAAGAAATCTAAAACCACTGTTTGCGCCGTATCAATTCAAGGTTAAGCACCTGTCACGGAGTCACTGGAAACAGTGGCTCCCTACAGTTATTTAACTGAGAAAGCGAGGTGGTAACGATGAAGATATTATCTATAGTTGATCCTTTACACGTAACTTTTGATCTCGGAGACGACGAAGCATTAGACAGAATATGCAGTCTGAGCAATAAAGATTACAATAGTTTCTGGGATGAAGTTTCTGAAGTGTTTTTGTCAAAAGCGAATGTTCAACTTATCGATTGGAGTAATTTTAAAGACAATCACTCCTTTAGCATTGACATCTTTTTTGCCGAAAATAAAAGTGCAAAAGAACAGGTTAAACTTATTGAAAAGTATATAGCATTGATGTTTTTAACTGCATGAAAGGAGGTGAAAACCAATGGCTGATACTAAAAGCGCATGGGAAGTTCTGGAGAATTCCACGAAGGAATTGTCCGGAGAAATAAGTTTACTTATGAATCTTAACGAAAGCATGGAATCTTATCTGGATGATATCATTGGAGAGATCATTCCAAATACGGTTCATAAACAATTAAAATGCTATCTCGATCTCTATAAAGATCATGCATCTGTTATGAGAAGAATTTTGGAAGGAGAAAAGAATGGTCAAAAAGCTGAAGATTGAGGACTGTGCCGGGAGTTTATCTACGGCTACAATGGTTCCTGAAGATTTAATTCCATGCTTCATGGAGTTCCTTCAGGCTGTAAAAGAACAGTGCGAGATTGTCAATGAAGTCGATGCACTTCAGGAAGAGATTGATGCTCTGCCAATTGTTCAAAACGAGGGCAATGTCTGGCGCCCATGGTCGTATGCAGATGATGAAGATACACTGAGCAAGGTTGACTGGATACTTGGCGAAGATATTTGTAATCTTCTCAACGAAATAGCTCCGGATTTCTTTTCATTCGGGTCGCATCCAGGGGATGGAGCCGATTATGGCTACTGGATGTATGAAAATATAGAAGAAAGCATTACGGAACATCTGCAATACCTTACCGATTGTTTCAATACCGCCTTTGGGTATCTGGACTTGGATTATGATGATGCCCTAGAGGTAATTGGAGCCATGAAAAAAATCGAATCAATAATAAGAAAACAGGAGGAGAAAAATGATAACGAAGCAGGAACTAAGTGAAGAATTATGCTCTGCAATGATTCCTCACCTGAGAATGGGTTCAGGCAATTGGGAGTTCATAGATCCAGCTATGAGTATAAAAAATCTTACCGATATAATTGCCGATGAAATTTATAGCAAACTCTATAACGGAGAGGAAGGAGAAGAGATATATGCCAAGGTTCAGGATTGAGTATGAAAGTCATGCAAAAGATTCCATAGCTTTCTACGAAAAACTTATGCTCGTTCTTGACGGATCCCACAGGCTAATTGAGGAGATTCCGTGTGAATGCGAGTTGTGCAAACCAAAACCCAAAAGCGATAGCTCTCATTGGGCTATAGCAGAGAATGACTGATGAAAGAAGCATTGTGTTACGTAACCATGGAGGAGCAACCATGTTAGGTATTAAAAACATACTAGAATGTCCGTTTTGCGGAGCAAAAGATTGGGAATTCGATTATGGAATAGATTTTAACTACGAACCCGAAAGTAATGAGTATGAAACATACCACCATTTGATATGCAATGAATGCAAGAGAGAGTTTCTCGCAGTATATAACTGTGTATTCGTTCATGTCGAATACGAAAAACATTCCTCGGGGAGTAAAGCATGAGATATGTAATATTGAAAATCGGGAATTATCCCCATGATGTATGGTGCGGCACTTCCATTCGGGATCATGAAGATGAAGATTTCATCGTCTTAAATACAGCCGTGAGATTTTGCACGCAATCAGCAAGTGAAACGCCATTTGAGGTATGGGAAAAAGTTACCAAGAAAAGCGGATTAAAAGATGGATACTCAACCATCTGCAACGATTATGGGGTGATGGGTTCTTTAACCTTGCGTGTGAGCAAAAGCAGCGCCTATCATTACTATCACTGCGAAGTATAAGGAGGTGGATTAGATTGAATGAATGATGATTTATTGAGAAAAGTTAAAACCTATGGTCGAATAGGTTTTGTAAAACATGCAAGGAAAAAAAGAAGAAGAAAACACAGAATAAGGATGCATCGTGAATATTATGCATGTAAGAGATGTGGAATGATTCGCGGTATCATTAGACATCGCGGATATCGCAAACAGTCAGGGCATTACAAGTTAATGTTCTGCTGTCGCTGTAATGCAAAGCGATTGCATCAGAAAGTAGAATAAGGAGCAAGAATGAACTCAATACCTTTCACACAATATCTTCTTCCTGATGGGAGAACGAGACCGATAACTATCGAAAGACCAAAAGAGATCCTTGACATCGCTGAGGGGATAATTAAGGAAGGAGTATATTTCGAGGCAGAAATGCTTCGAACGGGCGAGGTTAGCCTCACTGCCGAATATGATGATGAGGAAGGTGAACAGGAAACCCTGGCTATTAATATTTGCGAAAATGGACCGGGAATCGGAGACATAGTAGATATTCTCGTAAAGGAAGCCAGAAGAGTTCTTGACGAAACAAAATCAAAAAAGGAGCAATAATGCCAAGATATAGAATAGAAGTATACGGGGAAAATCACGAAGATGCAAAAAATACTATTATTGATGCACTTCAAAAGAATCCGGGATGTCTCGAAGAAGTAACCTATAATGACCCCAAGACGTCCAGAACGTGGCATAAGGACACTGATGTTTATGCTCAGGAAATCTATGATAACCTTGAAGAAGAAATCATGGATTTCATTAAAGGCGGTGAAACTGATGTAGATGAAATAACAAACCACCTCGACTTGAGATCGCATACAATAGAATATGCAGATGGAATGTTCATCTATTCCGATAGAGCTTCAATGAACGAAGCATTGGATTTTATGGATGAATTCCCTGAGCATGTTGAAGATGATGCTTATCTGTGGGAAGGCAAATCCGAACCTACGGATATCATCAATATTCAGGCTACGTATACGATGGATCACGTTCTTTATGAAAAAGTGGAGAAGCTCATACAGGATGCCATAGATAACTACGAAGAACCCGAAGAAGATCCTGACGAAGAGGATACTCTTAATACGAGCGTGTTAGAAAGTATCATTGAGGATTAACGGTTTGCCCTGCTCTTAACTCCGGTTGAGGGCAGGGATAAACAATTAACAACTTATAAAGGGGAAGTGCTATGATATGGAAACCAATATTAAAAGAAGGAATCGATGAGGGAACATGCCCATATTGCAATGGCAATGATATAGATTATGGGATAATGGTCCCGGATGGTAACTCTTGTTATTATCCGGCAACATGCGACGGTTGTAAAAAAGAATTTCGAGAATATTATGATTTAATATTTTCCGGGCATTGGGAAGAACAAAACAATTAACAGCCTATAAGGAGTAAGGAAATGAACGAAATAAAAAGAAAAAAGCTTGCGGAAAAAATATTCGACGGGCTTGAAATTTTAATGTGTAATCTTTATGCAAGATGGCAAGATGAAAAAGAGTACGAAGATTTTGAAGATTACATACACCTTGTCAAAAATAAACTTAAAGAGTTCAAGGTAACATTCTTAAAAATGACTAAAAGACCTTTTTGTGTACATTACGAGTTGGATGGTGTAACCTACGTTATATTTGTAAACTCTCGTCAGTATGGATACAAAAGGGTTGCTTAAAAGGAGATGTAAATGAGTAAGAAGAAGAAATCTAAGAACAAATCTAAGGCTCTCAAAAGAAAAAAGCGACAGAAGAGGGCAGAAAGGAGAAAGCCTATTGGGGAAACTGGATAAAGACTATATCGACGAATATGAAATACTGCCATTCCCAGATTCGCTGTACGATTCGTATAACTATCTGTTCAGAATGATAAATAATAACCGCAAACTGTTGTTTGCCTTCGAACCCGGCAGCAAAACATTAACTGTCATGGACAATAATGTTAGCGACATAACAACAGAGCAGTTGCAGGAGTTTGTAATAGACTACGCAAATGAACGTAGCTACATATTTAACGGATAACACAATATATGGCACTTGACA
>Ga0272444_10005409_pt1 | contig 11072 bp, 6 predicted proteins | sample SSMForm13_FD_201033 | JGI IMG/M metagenome (GOLD analysis project Ga0272444, IMG submission 201033) | Marine sediment archaeal communities from Little Sippewissett salt marsh, Falmouth, MA, United States - SSM-Form-13 | ecosystem: Environmental > Aquatic > Marine > Wetlands > Sediment ... | reverse complement strand
CTATGTGATGCTCCGTCTGATGCCTGCTGTGGTCATTGTCTCTACCCTTTTTGTGGTCTGGAGCAACCTGCTTCTGGCGCGGCCGCTGTTGCAGAGCAGGCGGCTTTTCTGTCCTGATTTTGGCACGCTCAACGAGTGGCGGGCGCCAGAGCCTTTGGTGTGGGTGGCCATTGGGGCAGGGGTTTTGCTCCTTGTGCCCCATGAAGGCGTGAAGCTCTTTGGCGTCAATGGCTTGCTCGTCATGATGATGATATACTTTTTCCAGGGTATTGCCATTTGTTCTTTCTATTTTGAGAAAAAACAATTTCCCCGAATACTGCGGGTTGTTCTGTACGGCCTCATCGCCCTTCAGCAGGTGGTACTTGTGCTGGTCGTTGCAGCGGGCTTTTTAGATATGTGGATCGATTTCAGGCGAACGAGAAAAGGAGTGGAAAACGAGAATGAAAGTAATACTGAGAGAGACGATTGATTCCCTTGGTACCGTTGGAGACGAGGTTTCCGTTGCCGACGGGTATGCCAGAAACTACCTTGTTCCCCAAAAGAAGGCTGTCTCGGCCACACCGGGAAATCGGAGACTGGTGGAACAGCAGAAGAAGAAGCTGGAGGTCAGGGCCATTCAGGACAAGGGCATGGCCGAGGCCTTGGCTGAGAAGATCCAGGGGGCCGTGTGCACGATTTCCGCCAAGGTTTCCGAAGAGGACCGTCTCTATGGTTCCGTTACGACACGGGATGTGACAGATCAGTTGCTGGCCCAGGGCCTTGAGGTGGAAAAGAGAATGATCATGCTGTCGGAGCCGATTAAGACCCTGGGATCCTATATCGTGCCTGTTCAGCTGCATCCTGATGTGAAGCCGGAAATCACGGTGAAAGTGGTCGCAGAAGAGTAAACCCCATGACTGCCAACGATCCATGGCTCCAGAAGGTGCCACCTCACAATCTTGAGGCAGAACAATCCATTCTGAGCGCCATATTGATCGAAAACAATACCCTTCCCGAAGTGTTGGAAATTCTTTCCGACCAGGACTTCTACCGCGAGGCACACCGCAAGATATTCAAGGCCATGATAGAACTCTTTGAGAGAAACGAGCCAGCCGACCTGGTAACCCTCACCAATCTCTTAAAGGAGCGGGGCGAACTGGAATCCTTAGGCGGGGCTTCCTATCTTGCCGAGTTGGTGGATGCCGTACCCATGGCCGTCAATGCCTCCCATTATGCCAGAATTGTGCAGGAAAAGGCCACCCTGAGACATCTTATCGAGAGCGCTGCGGGCATTACCACCCGATGCTTTGAGGACAGGGGGGACGTGGAAGAGATCCTGGACTTTGCTGAGCGCAGCATATTTGACATCTCGGAAAACAAGGTCAAACCGTCCTTTTATTCCTTGGGGGACATTCTTACAGAGACCTACAAGGCTGTGGAGGATGCCTACGAGAACAAGGCCCTTGTGACCGGGGTCCCCACGGGATTTCCGGGGCTGGACGAGAAGACCTCGGGGTTTCAGGCTGGGGATTTCATTGTCATTGCAGGCCGCCCAAGTATGGGCAAGACCGCTCTTGCCTTGAACATCGCCCGCAATGCAAGCCTTGAAACGGAAGAGCCTTCGGCCATCTTCTCCCTGGAAATGTCCAAGGAACAACTCTCCCTTCGCATGCTTTCCGCCGAGGCCCGCGTGGATTCGTCAAAGATGAGGGGAGGGTTCTTGAGTGAAGCGGACCTGGCAAAGATCAACCGGGCTGCCGGCGCCCTTTACGACATTCCCATATTCATTGATGATTCGCCAGCTATCTCTGCCCTGGAGATCCGGGCCAAGGCCCGCCGTATGAAGATGGAAAAAGCCCTGGGCCTTGTCGTCATAGACTACCTGCAGCTCATGCAGGGGCGGCGTTCGGCTGAACGGCGTGAACTGGAGATATCTGAGATCTCAAGGTCCTTGAAGGCCCTGGCCAAGGAACTCCACATCCCGGTGGTGGCTTTGTCCCAGCTCAACCGCAAGGTGGAAGAGCGCACCAACAAGCGGCCGGTGCTCTCTGATCTGAGGGAATCGGGCGCTATTGAGCAGGATGCAGATGTCATTGTGTTCATCTACCGGGACAAGGTCTACAACAAAGAGGAAAGCAACCCCAACGATATTGCAGAACTCATCTTGGCCAAGCAACGCAACGGTCCCATCGGCACGGTGAGGCTCGCCTTTTTGGAGCAATACACCCGTTTTGAGAACCTGGCACCAGAGGTGGAATCCGCCTTGGCATAGTCTATTGAACCCAAGACCGCCCGGCGATTCGCTACGATGTTGCTCCAACACTCTTGGCAATTCATTCCCCATATATTGGTGAGTTAACCTCCCACATACCCTGGGCTTTGCCGTCAGTAAACCATCGGGATTGAACCCTCCCCGCGGCAAGCCTCGGGGAGGGTTCTCCCTGACGGGAGAGCTGCGCAGCACCGTAAGGATGACAACTCGTTAGATATACGCTCGCTAACCCCGCAGCCTGCGCCGCGTTAGCACTGCCAACAGGCAGAACCACTGCCGCCAGGCAGAACGCTCGCTTATGCGGTTCAAGTCTCCCTCCCCGGTCTTAGGACAACACCATGAAGATGGCGGCCACCGGGTTAGATGAAAGGCCGTGGAATGATCTTGCATATTGGCACTTATAGGGTGTAAAATAAGTTGGGCTTTATGGTGTGGTTTTTCTGATCGATCTTTGCATCTAAACCTGCTGATTCGGGGGCGAATAATCAAAGTTCATGGCAATGTTGGCGGGCTGAAGGCAAGCCAGGTCCGCCGCCTCACCAATCTTTATCGTCGAAGGACTCCACCGGCTTACATTGTCTCGCCGGAGCTATCCAAGGCTGTTTGCCAGCTTTCTTTTGAGATCCGCCGCCAGATCGGTCTCCTGATCGATCGCCGGGGCTGGATCGCCTTTGTCTTGGTCGGCACCTACCAGCAGATCATGATCCCAAATTTAGAAAAGTATCGTTCTGGCGGAGGGCGCCTAAAGGGCCTTCGTTGTGTCCACACCCATCTCCAACAGGAACCCCTGACACGGGATGACCTGATGGATCTGGCCCTTCTGAATCTGGACCTCATGGCCGCTATTACGGTGGACAAACACGGCCGCCCCCATAGCATTCATGCTGCCCACCTCCTGCCCGAAGGGGTCAATGGCGCAAATTGGGAAATCCTTCCCCCTCTGGGGTTGACCCAACTGGACATGGACTGTCACGGCCTGATCCGGTCCCTAGAGTCTGAGTTTGCACGGAAGCTGCGGGCTCAGAGGGTGAAGGGGGCCTGGCAACGGGCCGTCCTCATAGGTGTGACGACAGCCCCAAGGCGCGTGGCCGAAGATTCCATGGCTGAACTCAGGGAACTGGCAAAATCTTCCCAAATCGCCGTGGTGGACGCGGTGATTCAACACCGGCGCAGGGTAGATCCTCGCTTTCTCATGGGACAAGGTAAACTGAGTGAATTGGTGATTCTGGCCCTCCGGAAAGGAGCGGACCTTCTCATTTTCGACCAAGAGTTGAACCCTTCACAAGTGCGTTCCATTACGGACCTGACGGCGTTGAAGGTGATAGACCGAACACAGCTCATTTTGGATATCTTTGCCCAACGGGCCAGGAGTCGCGAAGGGAAGATCCAGGTGGAATTGGCTCAGCTCAAGTATCTCCTTCCCAGGCTCACCGGAAAGGGTACAGCCATGTCTCGGCTCACCGGTGGCATTGGCGGCCGGGGACCGGGGGAGACAAAGCTGGAGATTGATCGGCGCCGTGTTCGGGATCGCATCGCCCATCTGGAGAAGTCTCTCGCCTCTGTCCAGAAACAACGGGCCCAGAGACGGGCCAAGCGGAACAAGAAGGGGCTGCCCATTTTGTCGATCATCGGGTATACGAATGCGGGCAAGTCAACGCTTTTAAACACGCTGACTCGTAGTTCGGTGCTGGCTGAAAGCAGGCTCTTTGCCACCCTGGATCCCACGAGCCGGAAGAAAAGACTTCCAAAGGAGGCCGAGGTCATCATCACAGACACGGTCGGCTTCATTCGAGAGCTGCCACAGGAGCTCATCACAGCCTTTCGCGCCACCCTTGAAGAACTGGAAGATGCGGACCTTCTCATCCACGTCATCGACATCAGCAACCCGAGATGTGAGCATCAGGTGAGATCTGTGGAACGGATCCTTGAAAACCTTCATCTAGGTGAGATTCGAGTATTGAGGGTCCTAAACAAACAAGACCTTTTGGATCCAATCACGGTGAGGAAGTGGGCCCGCAAGTTGGATGGCATTCCCATTTCAGCCAATGACGAGCAGACCCTTTCGCCTCTTCTGGACAGAATTGAGTGGCACGTGAGACGTCTGAAAAGGGGTGTTACCTGTCATAGTGAGCAACAGGCCGCTGCAATCACTGCCTAGGTGGATGGCTAGGCCCCAAAGGAGAAAGGCTTGACAACCAATGGGCCCACTGTTAACAACGTTTCCGGACGACTTGAACCCTTGCCGCGTTGTAAGGGTTTTTCTGTGAAGGGACCGTCAGACCACATGAGGGGACTGGAAATGACGCTCCATCTTAGGCAAATGGTGCTTGTCCTCGTTGCCTGTGCCATGGCTGCCTGTGCTTCACCTTGGCAGAAGGCCCCGCTGCAACGTGCAGAGTTCCAATCCGCGGCGTCAGTGCAGCCTGTAGCCTATGTGAAGGAAGTGAAAAACCCTGCCGTGTATCCCCACCTCATAGAAGATCAGCCCATAGTGGATGGGGCAGATCTAAAGGCAGAGGGGGCGCATGCACCGTCCGTTGCCCAGATTGCCCGCGAGACAGGACAAAGGAAAGGGGCCCAGCAGACCCTGGACGAGGCCTTAGAATTTTGTCGGGCGTCACAGGACTACTGGGGACAGGGCGATTTTGAAAATGCCATTGCCTCTCTGGACGAAGCCTATAACCTTATCTTGCAGGTGCCCCCCGACGAAGACTCGAAGTTAATCCAACAGAAAGAAGATATACGGTTCATGATCTGCAAGCGGATGCTTGAGATCTATACGTCTCAGCACACGGTGGCCAACGGCAACCACCATGCCATCCCCATGATCATGAATCGACATATCGAGAAACAAATCAAGCGGTTCAAGGGGCCGGAGAGAAGGTCCTTTGTGGACGCCTTTAAGCGCTCTGGAAGATACCGCCCGGAGATCGTAGAGGCGCTAAAGGAGGCAGGACTTCCAACGGAGCTTTCCTGGCTCCCCCTCATTGAAAGCGGGTTTAAGGTGAAGGCCCTGTCCCGGGCTCGGGCACTCGGTCTATGGCAGTTCATACCGTCTACAGGCTACAAGTTCGGGCTTAAACGAGACCAGTGGATCGACGAGAGGATGGATGTCCGAAAGTCTACGCAAGCCGCTGTTGCCTATCTTCAAGAGCTTCACAAGATATTCGGCGACTGGTGCACGGTCCTTGCGGCTTACAACTGTGGGGAGGCGAGGGTTCTCAGGGTGATCCGCCATCAGAACATCAATTATCTTGACAACTTCTGGGATCTTTATGACAGGCTCCCCCGGGAAACGGCCAGCTATGTCCCCCGGTATCTTGCGGCGCTGCATATCATCAATGATCCGGAGGCATTGGGCTTTGATTTGAAATCCTCAGACGCTCCTATTGCTTACGATTTGCTCCCTGTCTCCGTACAGTTTCGCTTGAAGGACATAGCCAGTGCCTTGGATATATCCGACAGAACCCTTGAGCGCCTAAACCCTGAGCTCCGCTATAAGGTAACCCCGCCCAGGACTTACGAGCTCAAGGTTCCAATGGGACAAAAACCGATTCTCACGGCCAAGCTGGACGAGATCCCCATCTACACGCCGCCGAGGAGACACTATGCCTCCCATGTGGTGCGCCAGGGTGACACGCTCTCAAGTCTGGCTTTTCGCTACCGCACCACTGTCGGTGCCCTTATGAAGGCGAATAACTTGCGAAAGGAAGACTACATCACGGTGGGACAACGGTTGAAAATGCCGATGACAGGGGGAGGCCTTGCCTATGCTAGGGCAGGCGGAACCACAGGGTACGGCGCCTCAAAGACCATTCGATACCGCGTCAAGCGGGGTGACTCCCTGTGGCTCTTGGCACGACGTTACGACACGAACATCAAGGAGATAATGCGCCTGAACAACCTGAAGAGCCCCCGCTTGCATATTGGCCAGAAGCTTGTGATTCACGAAGGCAGCCGCGGTGAGGAAGCCCAGGAAGGCACCAAGACCTACCGGGTCAAAACCGGTGATAGTCCCTTTCAGATAGCCATGGAACACCGGATGAAGCTGGGGCGATTTCTCAGCCTCAATGACCTGACCCCCAGGTCAAAGATATATCCTGGACAGGTTTTTCTGGTAGATTAAGATGCTGTAGGGAAACGCCCACCTGTCCCGATTCTATCGGGATTATCCTCATCCCCTGCCCCGTTAAGTCAATATCACGCATCTCAATGCCAAAAGATATTGAGTGACATATCTGCTTGAGAATGATGAAAACCAGAAACCTTTCTCTATATAACAGGGTGAATCACTGCGACGTATGCATGCGGCGCAAGGTTCAAGGCACAAGACTCAGGGAAATTGGAGAGCTGGCATCTTGCCTTATGCCTTGAGCCTGATATCTACGCCTCGTTCCTCGGAATGCCTTGTATCCGTCCATTTGCCATCAGCCTCCGCCTCTTTCAAAGCCGTCAGGCGCAAAACTTGATTTTTCGACAGGATCCTAGAAAGAGACTATAAGACGGGCCCCTCCATTTGACTGTCTCTTTGAAAAGACGAAGAGGATATGACCCAAGCAAGGTCACGCAATCCGTTGCCAGGTCGTCTCTGGCCAAGGCCAAGCCCAAGAGCCCCATAGGACATTGGCATCATTGGACAGTAAGGGCCTTGAGCCATCTTCCCAGCATCCCATCTCCGGCCACATTTGTGCCTCAAGTCGGGCCATCCAGAAGGCCTGCCAACGACCGACTTCGTGGGTGGGCTGCTGTATCTGAGTCATAGAGATCTCTGCACGCCCCCTTTTTATTAGGTTCTGTGAGCTCTTTTACCATTCTTCGGCCTTTGGTTGCCAAATCGCAGAAATTGGGCCTAACAGACTCCAGAAATGAATGTTAGAAAGAGTGATGGAATAAAGGCCTCAGGACAAAGGGGGGCACCGGCGTCGTAGGAAAAGGCCAGACGGCCAGGGTGAGAGAAGACAAGCCCAGTTTCAATGAGGTTTCAACTTGATAGGGTTGGCTATTTTTCTTAGGGATTTTCACCCATCTGGTATCCAGAGGCACCGAAACAGCCGCGGGCGACATGGCTAATAGTCTGAATTCTTATTATTTTGCGAGAAAAGAGCCCCCTTTCAGGCATTGGCACCGTTTATGCAGTAAGCTGATGTCGAAAGGAGATGCCCATGGAGTTCTTTCAGACAACACAACTGGCTGTTCCGCTGATGCAGATTATGCTGCTCTTATCACTGAGCACCATCATCCTCATTATCGGAAGGATTAGACTGGCATTGTGTATCAACTACCTTTTCGCACTGTATTGGGGTTACGTCTTCAATGCAGACCTGTTCAATTCCATCGAAAAGGCAGGCATGTTTAATTCCATCTACGTCGGCTTTGGAATAGCAGTGGTTATTTTTGCGGTTATCGGCTTTGTCGCCCACGCCAGCTAGAGGTCTCCCGACCTTGCCGTTTTTCTGAAATGAAAAGCGTCTTGTTGGCCTGGCTTCAAGCCCCACAACCAGACGACCACCTGCATGGCAGGTGGTTTTGCCCGTCTTCACCAAAATCCCCGGCACCGCCTGCCAATGGTAGCGGCTCGACAATCATGGGGAGGGAAACCACGCCCAAGCTCTTCACACCCCAGGAAGGTTGGCTTCAGCGTGATTTCCAAAGATACCTCGCAGGTTTCTGCGGCCCCGCTTCACTGCGTGGCCCAAGGCCGTGATGTAAAAAGCAATGATTTCATGGCACTTACGTCAGCCTTTGTGAGCAGTTACGAACCGACACACCTGGTGGACATCCGTTGTCACCGAGCATTAACCTGCCCAGGGTCCACACCCGACGAAAGCTACGCCCTGTTTGTACTTGTCTCCATAGTATTTCAGTTTGTCCATGAAGGCTCTAGTACACCACCTTTTTTCTTCTCTTCTTTTCCTGGCAAGGTGTCGTGATACGAGGCGGGACAAAAAGAGTATTGCAGATTGACGAACTATCCTTTTTAAAATAGCATTAGGAATCATTGGCGAAAAGGCTAATCCCTTCAAAGATCTGCAGATTCACTAGCAAAGCACCTTTTAGAACCTGCCCAAAGGGATCTTTCGTCGGACAATGGCCCTTCCGGTGTAATGGGACCTTGTGACGGGAAAGACGTATCGAGACAGCTATGGCAAGGATTCTTGCAATTGATCATGACCAGGACAACGTGACCACCTTGGCCGCGTTGCTGAAAAGGCGCATCCCTGATTGCCATGTGATCACTGCTCAGTCGATGGACCAAGGCATTGGGAAGGCCAAGGGCGAGTCCCCTGATACGATTCTCGTCGATATGGGGATGCCGACAATGGATGGAGTTGAGATCTTGAAGAGACTCAAATCCAACAAAGGGACCAAACATATTCCTGTTTTGTTGATGACCACGGCGCAAACAGATCCCCAGAGGCGACTTGAGGGGCTGGAAGCCGGTCTTGATGCCTTTTTGACAAAGCCCATTGACGAAGTTGAATTGGTGGCCCAGGTAACTCTGGCGCTACGATGGAAAGCAGCAGACGACCAGTTGCGCAACTACAAGCGATCAGAGGACAATGGGGTACAAAAAAAGACCCAGGCGCTAGAAGAAAAAGAACAGGAGTTGACCGTCAGGGACCGGATTGCCCATATCCTCCTGACGACCCCCGACAAGGAATTATTCGCAGAGGTGATGCCGGTTGTGCTGGAGGCCATGCAAAGCACGTTCGGGACCTTTGGATTTGTGGACCAAGATGGGGCCGTGGTCTGTCCGTACTGGACCGGAGACGCCTGGCCGGGGTGTCAGGTGCGGGATCATAAACTGGTGGTGCCCCGTAATACCTGGGGGAGCATCTGGCGTCGAAGCCTTTTGGGGAAAAAAACCATTTGTTCGAATCAGCCCCTGAAGCCACCAGAAGCGCAGGTCCCCGCAACAAGGATTCTGGTGGTGCCCATTATGTATCACGGAGAGGTAATCGGAATCCTAGAAGTTGCTGACAAACCAACAGGTTACAGCGACAAAAACCGCGCGCTACTGGAAACCATTTCTAATCGCCTGGCCCCGGTCCTGTATGCCATGTTGCAGGAGAATAGGGAAGAGGGCAAACGCCGGCAGGCGCAGGAAGAGAAAAGAAGGCTTGAAACCAGGCTCCGGCAAGCCCAGAAAATACAGGCCATAGGGACCCTGGCGGGCGGAATTGCTCACGATTTCAACAATATACTTGCGGCCATCATGGGCTACGCGGAGCTGGTGCGTCTTCGAATCCCAGAGGAGGGGCGGGCCAAGGAACATTTGCGCCAAGTCCTTGTTGCCACATATCGAGCAAGAGACCTGGTGAAACAAATCCTTACCTTTAGCCGCCAAACCGAGCAGGAACGGAGACCGGTTTACGTCCATTTGATTGCCAAGGAGGCCCTCAAACTCCTTAGGGCCTCGCTTCCCAGCACCATTGAGATCCGCCATAACATTGTGTCCGACTTGAGCGCAGTCATGGCTGATCCAGGGGAGATTCACCAGATCTTGATGAATCTTTGCACCAATGCCCATGAGGCCATGAGGGAAAAAGGCGGTATCCTGGAGGTGAATCTCACCACCGTGGATTTGGGAGTCCATGAAGTGGCAAAATATCCTGACCTTAAACCAGGCCTCTACCTTAAACTCTCCGTCACCGATACCGGCTGTGGTATGAACCGCCGCACCGTGGAGCGTATTTTTGATCCCTATTTTACGACCAAGGAAAAGGGCCAAGGCACAGGCTTGGGACTGGCCGTTGTTCACGGCATTGTGGCTAATCTCGGTGGGACGATCGATGTTTACAGCGAGCCTGGAGAAGGAAGCACCTTCCATGTGTGGCTTCCAAGGGTTGATACAGGCCAAAAGGGTGACATGGAAACCCCGGAACCGCCCGCCAAAGGCAATGGGCGGATATTGCTCATTGACGATGAGGAGACACTCGTTGACTCGCGCCAGGAGATGTTGAGACACTTGGGATATGACGTGGTCACCAAAACGAGCAGTGTCGAGGCCCTTGAGCTGTTTCGTGAACAGCCCGATCGGTTTGACCTGGTGATTACTGACATGACCATGCCGAGTATGACGGGCGACGAATTGGCCAAAGAACTCATGGGTATCCGTTCCGACATACCGATCGTCCTTTGCACCGGCTTTAGCGAACGTATCACAAAAGAGGAAGCGGAAAAGGTGGGTATAAAAGAGTTTCTTATGAAGCCCATTGCCAGCCGTGAGATGGCAGAGGTCATTCGCAGGGTCCTGTCTAATGTTCAGCCAGAGAGTCCACTTGGAGACCGATAATGGCCAACATCCTAATCGTAGATGATGAGGATCCTATCCGACAGCTGATCGGTGAAATGCTTAAGATGAGCGACTATGATTGTGCTCTCGCCGGTAGCGCCAAAGAAGCCAGTAACTTTTTGAAAAAGCAGAATTTTGAATTGATCCTTTGTGATATTGACATGCCCGAATCGTCAGGGCTGGATTTTATCCGGCAGGCCCTAAGTGAGTATCCGGACACAGCAGCAGTCATGGTGACAGCGGTGGATGACTCCATGACGGCAGAGGTCGCCTTAGACAGAGGGGCCTATGACTATATTATTAAGCCCTTTGACCGGAACAGGTTGCTCATCAGCGTTGCCAACGCGCTACGTCGGCGACAGCTTGAGATAGACAACCGAGCCCACAGGGAGAGTTTGGAGAGGGAAGTGGCAAGGCGCACGGCTGAGCTCAGAAAAGAGGAGGCTCGACTGAGGGCCATTTTTGAGGCAGCCGAACACGTGGCCTTCATCATGATAGACCACAATGGGGGAGAATCCCTCATAC
>Ga0272444_10005408_pt1 | contig 11072 bp, 15 predicted proteins | sample SSMForm13_FD_201033 | JGI IMG/M metagenome (GOLD analysis project Ga0272444, IMG submission 201033) | Marine sediment archaeal communities from Little Sippewissett salt marsh, Falmouth, MA, United States - SSM-Form-13 | ecosystem: Environmental > Aquatic > Marine > Wetlands > Sediment ... | reverse complement strand
AGTTCCTTTATCCACATGTATTTTGCATATCGTGTAAGGAATGTTGGAATTACAACAATCATTATAGATATAATTATCAAGTTGACCAAGATTGCAGTGTTACCTATAATTACACCTGATACAATTAGTACAACAGCTATTACAGCCGCTATGACCGTTACTCTACTTTCTTTTGTTACTTCCATATTCTACTCAGTTGGTGATATACTCCTCAATACTACAATGAAACCTACAGATAGTAATGGTATGAAAAAGAATACCAAAAATGCCTGCAGGAATAATACACTCAAACCTGTCAATGGTGCGATTATAGCTATGAGAATTATGAAGAATAGTGTTCCAACAATTACAAGTGTTATGTAGATTTCTGTGTACAAGGATATTTGTTTCGCATAATCATTTAGAGTTCTTATGTACTGATTCATAGCGCTTTGTGTCTTTTCTTTTAAGTAATTATCAAGATTTCCTCCTGTTGTCAATACAGAACTCATTCCCCAAAGAAGATCCGCAAAGGTTGATGACGGTGTCATGGATGCTGCTTTTTGTATTGCAAGTGCAGGACTCATTCCAAGTGTTTTTACATTTGTGTATATTTTCATTGCTTCTTCTCCTACTTTTCCACCTCGTATAGAAAGAAGTCTAAATATTTCTATTGGATTTATTCCAGACGATGCAGATGTGGTCATGTAGAATATTGCAAATGGTAATGTTCTATCAATCTTAGTTTGTATCTCCTTTGCTTGAAGTGATGGATAATAATATCCTATGAAAAATACAACTGCTGCAATAAGCATGGATACAATTATGGCAAGTGTGTACACATACAACTCAACAAGTGGTATGAAAGATACTATTATAACACTTGTAATGACTGATACTATGAATGATATGAAAGCTGCAAAAACTATAAGGCTTACATAATCATGTAAACGTGTTTTCATTCCAGATTTTTTCATGTTGGTTTTTAGAGAAGAAAAATAGTCTAGATAAGGCTCAACAAGTCCACCAAATAACGTACGCGCTACTGTTTTTACCATACCACATCATACTCACTAGAAACTTTCAAGTGTCATGTCCATAACCTTTTCAGGGTCTGAATAATACAACGAGATTACCCTTGCGAAATCTTTGTAGTCATAGACTTCTCTTTCGACCATCCATTCCAAAACCTTCTTTCTTCGTAACAATTCACCCTTGATTGTGTCCTCTGTTATCCCAAGTTTCTTAGATACCTTCTTCAACACAACTGATTTATCTTCTGTTTGGAATGTATCTGTCATCGGATCCCATTTGAATATAGTATTGTTCATAGGATGCTCATTTTCTATACCAGTTATTTCTATGATGTTGCTTATCCTTCTGACATACCTATCTTTGTATCTGGATAGTCCCAAGAAAACTATAATATCTATATTTTCCAACAATGTTGGTGGAAGTGATATTGGTGGTGTTATCAATCTATCAATCAACTGTGGAATTGATGCAGCGTGTATCGTAGCTAATGAAGGGTGGCCTGTAGCCATCTGCTGGAATAAAACATAGGCTTCTTTACCCCTTACCTCTCCTACGATTATATAATCTGGTCTCTGTCTAAGAGAGGATTTCAATAGATCAAAAAGGCTTACATCTCCAACCTTACCCTCTGTCTCTATTGGAGTTCTAGCTACTTGGGATACCCAATGAGGTAATGGTAATCTAAGTTCTGATGTATCTTCAATTGAGACAACCTTTAGAGCAGGTCTAATGAAAAGTGAAAGTGAGTTGAGCATGGAGGTCTTTCCTGTAGCTGATCCACCTGATATCAATATGGACTTACCATTATCAACAGCCAACCATAGATATGCCATTTGAATGGCATCAACTGAACCGTACTTTAGAAGATGCACTGGAGTTAATGGTTTGTCTGTGAATTTTCTGATCGTGAAGTTTGAACCTCTTTTAGCTATGTCAGTTCCAAGAGTTGCTTGGACACGAGATCCACCTGGCAAGGTTGCGTCAAGAAGTGGCTCTGCTATAGTAATTGATTTATTACACTTCTGTGATAATTTAGAAACGAAGTTATCTAGTTCTACTCGAGTATTGAACATGACATTGGTTTTGATTGATGATATTCTAGGATTTCTATGATAAACATAGATAGGAACTTGAACACCATCACAGCTTATATCTTCTATGTTAGAATCTTGCATAAGAGCCTCTATCTTACCAAGTCCTATGATCTCCTTTTCTATGTAGTATGTAAGTATCTGCTTCTTGTTTGCATCTATCTGAGGATATAAATTCGCCATTGAATCATAGATTTCATTTGTCAAAACATTCTTTGCTTGTATTTGTCCTAGTTTTGTGAAATCTACATCCAATCTTTCCTCCAAATCAGCTTTAACTGCACGTATTATATCCATATCATACTGAGAAAGTGTTGGTTCTTTCACGTTGTATACGAGCTGATTTACGTTTTGATTCCACTGTATAGTAGCTGAAGCATAAACAGGTTCTGTTCCTGAAGGTTTTTTCGGGATCAAAGGATATTGTACATGAATTCCTCTTCTCTCGTCCCTATCTTCATCCAAAAGAACTGGTTTGCCTCCTATCTGAGTGCCTGTTGGTATCTCAATTCCCTCTACAGGTTTATGTTTTAATTTTACTTTGTCCTTTTCTTCAGGTGTTTGTGGATATGGATACCCTTGAACAGGTATAGGAATTCCTTGTCCCATAACTCCTTGAAGATATACCTTATTCTCATCTTTCTCTCTTTCCAAAGAAATAAGATATCCTCTCTTCATTCTGCGAACTATGCCTATAGGACTTGCATGGAAATCCTTTTGCTTAGGTTTCTTTATTTTGAACCTTAAAGGTGTTGCTGGTCTTGACGGCGCTGTTGGTGCATGCATCTTTAGCTTCTCAGGCGGTATTGGAGCATGTACCTGAGGTTTTGCCGGAGGTTCAGGTTTAGAAACGTCTGTTTTCATGAAGCATCAACAACTATAGAGTATTTATTATTTTATTTGGATTCTATATAAGGTTTAGACTAGTTGGATATCATTACCCCTCTTGACTATAGTCAACTTTCCTGATCCGCTGATTATTCTTCCATTGAAATTGAATGTTTTATTTAGATTCAGAAGTGTTGAAAATTTTGACGTACCAGAACTAAGAGAGGACACATTAATCCCGTTGTTCGAAAGATCTATTTTGTATGGTTGGTTTCCTATTCTTCTTGGAACAACAAGTAATGTAGTTGTATTTCCGTCAGTTACTGCTGCCTTTATTATATGCGATGTTATGACGGACTTGGTTTCTGTCAACTGATCATTCATTCCTGACGTTAGGTAGTAATCTTGGTATATGTTAAAAGTAGCAAAGTAGATTATGAATATTGTAACTCCTATACTAAACATTAAAACCTGCTCAAAAACAAGTGCTTGTCCTTTTTTCATTTTATATAATTGGTTTAAGGTTATGTATTAATTTCGTCAATACACAACCACATTTACATGAGTCACAATAAGATTACCGTTATTCTTAGCGCCGCCTATTATGGTTTCTGTTCTATCAAATGACACAGTTACTTGGGATGTGCCTTTCAAAACCTCTTTGCCATCATTCAGGGCGATCTTAAATCCTCTTTGTGGAGTCATTGTATCAGTGTCCAATTCTCTATAACGACTTCGTATATAAACTAGATGCAGATTGCCTGAAGAGTGTCCTGTCATTGTGAGTATATTTGGTTCTACTTCTCCGTATATGCCGACTTCATCTCTGCTATTTCCGAGGTACACAATTGTGTCTGGGAACAGCATCTGTTGATTTATTGGCAACTCCAAAACCAGAGAGTTGTTATCTGTATTGTCTGTATCATTTGTATAGACCGTGAGAAACCCTATAGGTATGTCAAGTGTTTTCTCACCTGCACCTCTATTAGCAACCTCAACAATCGCATCATCTAATCTGTTGATGAAATCCTTTCCAATATCAACGTCTATTGTTGATGTTCTTTTATCTATCAGAGGTGCTCCCCACAAATAAGCAGTACCAACTAAACCTATGATTATTCCTGTTACCAAAACAAGAGTTACAGCTTCGGTTTGTCCTTTCATCAACATAGATTACAATAGATTATTGGTTTACCTAAAATAAAAAGAATTTAAAGGAACTAAGAGCAGTATACGATTTCGTGCTTGATAGTTCCTGTTGTTGTTGTGATATCAATCGTGTGTGCTCCTGCTGACCAGTTACCTGTTCCAGTATAGTTGTCTATCAAGAAGCCTGCTTCTCCTGACGCTATTGAACCACCTGATGGAATGCCACTTGGATAGATATCAACCCCATCTATCTGTAACATTGAAAAGTCACTCTCTACAAGAGGTGCTGTTCCTGTATTTCTTATGAATACACGAATTGTGGTTTGATCGTTTATTTTACTACAATAAACTCCACCATCAAATGGAATGTCAAATGTTTTCTCTGTGTAGATTCCGATGTAGTTGTATAAGACAGTCCAGGCTAGACCAGCCAGTGCTACTGTGATACCAAGTAATATGATTATAGAAATGATTGGTGTGATACCCTTTTTGCTGTGTCTCATATTAATCATATTGTTCACGCTCGTTTAAATACTTACCTTCTATAGCCGGATGAATATGATGCTGACGAAGAACCTGAATAAAGCCTCTTCAATCTTTTGTCAATTATTCCTAAACTTGTCAAAGCTGCTTGATTTACTTCCAAATTCTTTTTGGATTGATCAATCAGATCATCAAACTTCTTTGTCATTGGTTCCATCATATCTTTTGATATGTTTGTCACAGTATCTTCAGTTGCGCTTGTTTTTAGCAACTCCATAAATTCATGCATTCCCATCAAAAGATCATCAATCTTTCCTGGTATTCTTGATATCTCATCTCGAAGTTCAGCATCAGCTTTGATGACATCATCAATAATTCTTTGGTTTGATTTTATCAATTCAATTATCTGTTCAATTAATCTTCTAGTTTCAGAAGAAGAACTTGTGCTCTCAACTTTAGAAATCCTTTTTTCAAGATTTCTTATGGGCGAAGTTGGAATTACTTCGTACTCTTCATAATCCATGTAATATTATTTGTTTACTCCAGTATATAAATCTTGTATAGAAGCTAGAGTGGTAAAATCACTTGTCTTTTGTTGTCTTCAACTCATTGAAGCCTGTAACTTCATCCATCTCACGAACAAAAGTCAAATCTTCGAGTTCTCCTATTACAATTTCTGCGGTTGTATAAATCTCACAACCTTCCTTTACATGTCCACCGATTGTGAAGCCGTCATCATCAGAAAGCGCTACGTGTAGATGCAATCCATCTTGAGAAAGTGTACCAACGAGTGATGTTATTTCAAAATGATGTTCAAACTTTTTTTCAAGTTCACCTGCTAATCTAAGATTTGCTTTGTTTAAACTACCAACACATGTAATTATAAAACCTGCTTTTATCTTGTTTTCTTTTGTGAATTTTACAAGTTCCTTTTTCAAATCCTGTCGTGGGAGTAAACGTAGAACATGAGTTTTCATACTAAAAATAAAGAAATAAGAAATAAAAAGATGATGTTACATCATCCCACCCATTCCAGGAGGCATTCCGCCAGGTGGCATTGCGGGTTCACCGCTACCACTTGCAGAAATTATGTCATCAATCCTCAGGATAAGTTCAGCTGCCTCTGATGCTGATTTCATTGCTTGAACCTTTATCTTAAGAGCTTCTATTACACCTCTTTTCTGCATATCCACAACTTCTCCTGTGAATACATCCAGACCACCATGTATACCATGCTTGTCATGGTAAGCTCTCATGTTTGCAAGCTTATCTATTGGATCTAAACCTGCATTCTCTGCAAGACTTCTTGGGATAACCTCTAATGCATCTGCAAATGCGTTTATTGCAAGCTGTTCTCTTCCCTTGAAGCTGTCTGCGTATTTTCTTAGTTCTTTTGCAACTTCTATCTCTGGTGCGCCTCCACCAGATACAATCTTACCTAATTCAAGAGAAGCTCCTATGCCCTTTATTGCGTCAATCATTGCTCTTTCTATTTCATCTACAACGTGATCTGTTCCACCTCTTATAAGCAATGTGACTGCCTTTGGTTTTTTGCACTGTTCAACAAATACCATGTCATCACCGGATATTTTTCTTTCTTCGACAGAACCGGCATAACCGATATCAGTTTTTGATGCACTATTTAGGTTTGTTACGATTTCTGCTCCTGTTGCTTTTGTAAGCATTTCCATATCAGATTTCTTTACTCTTCGAACAGCAAGCACACCTGCTTTTGCAAGGAAGTGCTGTGCAAGGTCATCTATTCCTTTTTGGCAAAACAAGACTGTAGCGCCTGTTTTTGTTACCTTTTCTACCATGCCCTTGAGTGCATTTTCTTCTCTGTCTATGAAAGCTTGCATCTTTTCTGGAGAATCTATACTGATCTTTGCATCTCCTTCAAGATCCTTTATCTCCAAAGCAGAATCCAAAAGCATTATGTTTGCTTTTTCCATCTTCTTTGGCATTGATGAATGTACTACTTCTTTATCAATCAAAACACCTTCAATTATATCAGTATCTTCAATTGAACCGCCTGTTTTCTTTTCTATCTTTACGTCGTTTGTGTCTACCTTTGCCCCATCTGCGATTTTCTTTACTGCTTTAACAGCTAAATGAGATAGTTTATCTGACACTTTTTCTGCAGATTTACCTGTCATAGCTGTCTCTGCAATCTTTTCCAAAGTTTTTGTTTGTTCAATTGTAACATCGACTGCAATCTTTTGTAGAATTCCCAAGGCTTTTTCTTTAGCCAATCTAAATCCTTTTGTTATCATTGTTGGATGGACTTCCATGTCCAAAAGATCTCCTGCCTTTCTCAGAAGCTCTCCTGAGAAAACAACAGCTGTGGTTGTTCCATCGCCCACTTCCTTATCCTGTGTTTTTGCGATTTCAACCATCATCTTTGCTGCTGGATGTTCAATCTTCATCTCCTCTAGAATTGTTGCTCCATCGTTTGTTATAACAACATCTCCTAGAGAATCAACAAGCATCTTATCCATACCTTTTGGTCCTAAAGTAGATTTTACAGCATCGCCTATAGCTTGAGCTGCAGATATGTTATTTCTCTGTGCGTCTTTTCCTCTACTTCTTAAAGTACCTTCAGGTAGTATTAAAATTGGCTGTCCGCCAATGTTAGCCATTTGGCCTGTCATATTAAATCACCTCAATCTTATATTTTAATAATCATGATCTATCATATAATGATCTAATATACTTTTAAAGCTTTTCCAGTGCCGATTATGATGAATCGTATAAATATTAATAAAGTATAGCAATATAGTTGTATACCCCCAATTTTTGGGGCCCGTAGCTCAGCGGTCAGAGCACCTGTCTTATAAGCAGGCGGTCGTGGGTTCAAATCCCATCGGGCCCATTATATTTCACTCTTTCTATTTCTAGAAGCTCGTTCATGGGATAAAAATACATGGTAGCAAGATTATATAGTCTACAATGATTTCTTTCTACATCTCCTTGAGAACCGTCTCTAGCAGTAACAGTAACATAATTATCATGAAAAACAACTCGTTTTATAGTGCTTCCTCTTCCTGGAATAACATTCACATTTCCATCATCATCTAATTGATATTTCATATTACAAGAAGTATACCAAACAATAAAAACCTATCCTGCCATTGATTTCTTTTTCTTGGATACCAAGAATAAGTCTGATAGATGTTTCATCATTTCTGGTTCTGATTCAACTATATCCATTGCTGTTACAACACCCAACAACTTTCCACCATCAACTACAGGTAGCTTTTTGATGTTCTTTTCTGCCATTATGCTTGCGGCGTCAATTACATCTAGATTTGGTTTTATTATTATAACCTCATTTGACATAACAGTTTCAACCTTGACCTTTGATGGAACTTTGTCCTCTGCAATTACCTTTGCAATTATATCTCTTTCAGTTAAAATTCCAACTAACTTTCCAGTCTTTACAACAATAAGTCCACGCTTTCTGGATTTTTTCATGACCACTGCTGCATCATGTATCGTATCTGTAGGTTTGATCGTAGCTACATCAACTGTCATGATTTCTTTCACTATCATAACATATAATAGTGCATAAAAGGTTAAATAATCAGCTCTTTTCCATCCTAGGTACGAATATTCTATGTTTGTCTGAGTCTTCTATCTCATCCACTATTCTCTTTATTATCATTTTTTCTGGATCTGGAAGAAGCGGTACTCTCTTCTTTATATCATCAAAAGATTCAAATTCCTTTTCTTTTCTAGCATCTATAATTGCCCATAAGTGTTTTTTACCAACACCTGGAAGTAATTCAAGCTGATGTAGCCTGTTTGTTAATTGTCCTGATTTGTTGAAAAAATCAATAAATCTCTTAGGATTCTCTTTTACTATATGTTCTATGACATCATTCATTTCCTGCTTTGCTGCGACAGTAAGTTCAGTGTATCCAATCCTGCCTCGTATATATTTTACCTTGTCTCTTTTTCCATCTCCAATATACAATCTATCTTTCACCTCAACAGAAACATCATTTCGTATGATTACTTCTAGCAAAGAAAAAAAATCTTCGCCCATTACTTGTGCTACAGGTTGGGATCTATCCATAGTCTGATGACCATGAGATAAGAAGTCTAGAACTACTGACCATTCATCTTTCTTTATAGTTTTAATATTTTTTTGTTTGATCATGAACACCACCGAAAAAACGTGTTTTAAGCTTTAGATTTTGGATTTAAATGTTTATCCAAAGGACTTTGTTATACTCGCTATCTTCTTCCTTTCGTCTTCAGAGAGGTTTATCGGTTCATTTGCAAAAAGCAGTTTGACCTCATCTGCGTCTCGTGGAAGCATGTTTATAAGAGCTATGATGTGCTTCTCTTTTAGTTTTTCTATCTTTCCTAGCTTTGTTTTCAGCTCTTCTACGTCCTTTTTTGGGATCTTTGAGAATTTTTTTAGCTGCTCCAAAGCGTTTTTCTGTTCATATCCAAGAGTCCTATCCTTTTCCAAATCTGCCAATATCTTCTTAGCCTGTGCCCAAAGAATTATTTGTTCATCATCTACTTTCATAATTTCACTTCACCAATACTAGATGCTCTGGATTAACTATAAGAGCTTTATTCTTATTTGTGATTTTGACCATATAAGCATTACCTATCTTTTTCTGAATGTCGCCTATGTTGCCCTGGAATCTTGAATGTGGAATTCCTCTTTTTGATGTTGGATCTATTTTGATCACTACTCTATCACCTATTTTGAATTCCTTCAGGTATCGTTCTGGTTTAAACTTTGTTCCGAAGTCCTTCTTCATTATCCTTCTTGTTCCTGTTTTCAGTCCTTTGCTTGATTTAACCATATAATCACTTGTATATCTTTATCACATCAAGTTCTTTAACCTTTGCGTCTGTTTTCAATAGTTCTGACACAGATGGTTTTGTTCTTCCTTTGTCACCTGATATGAATTCCTTGATATAAAGCCCTGCTTCGCCTTTAATTATCAACTCAAGGTTTTTATTGTTTATCCTCTTCCATTTTAAGCCTTTCACGCGTCTTTTTCGTGTTTTATCTGCACGTCTGTGTACCACCCTTTCCGGCGTCTTCTGTTTAATGGATGTTTGTAATTGACTTAACTTCTTTAAATCCTTGTCGGTTACAGGTGAGGCAATCTCCACAAGAGCTCGGTATTCTTTGTCGTTTCTGAGGGATTTTACGCGAACGACCTCTTTTCTGTTGCTAAATTTGAGACTATTCACTCTCACCTTCTTGTTTTTATTCACTACAGCAGCTAGTTTCTTGAGATCGACGTCTCTTTTCTGTGGTTTCTTGATTTCGAGCACAAATGGCCTCCAATCAAGACACAGAGCGTCTATATCCTCTCTTCCAGCTGCATGTAGAGAGTGACTCATCCCCTTTGTGGCTCTCATAAAGGGCTTGGCTACTATATCCTCGACTGTTTCCTTATACATCTCCCATTTTGTCTGTGGTAGGCCCCTCTTGAGCTTCTTATACCCCCCTGAAACAAATAAGGATGCAACTATTATCTCTACTATGTTCTGATCCATATCCATTATGGCTGTTATTTCTGGCGTGTCCTCGTCTGGCTCTATTTTTGTCTTTTGCCATACAAGCTTACCGAGTTCCCTATTCATCTCGGATCGTATGGGTTCACAGTACTGAATGCCGATTTTAGACCACATATTTTCTTCATTATCTGTCAGTTTCGATAGCCTGGTACCTATCATAAAGGTTCTTGTGTTCTTCGGTATCACCTTTATCACCTTGTCTGCAAACTTATCCAGCTTCTTGAAAACATCCTCGCATACTTCGCATTTCTTTGGTTTTGTAGCCTTCAGTTTGGATGATCTGAACTTGAATCCATAGAAATTTTCAGGCTTTATTTTGAAGTGTTGAGTTTCATATTCCATAGCAAGCATCATTCTCACAGTCTTACCTCTCTCTGCATTGGAGTATCCACTAAGAAGTTGAGCAAACTGTCTTCCAAGGCAATGATCGCATAGGTATCTGGTTGCCAGTATCTTCTTTGCTAGAGCAAGTAGATTCATACCTACATCTTGGTTTCGGGGCTTAAAAACTAGTATTCGTAAATCGTTTCTGCTGCAAGTTCGTTGAATAAACTCTGGAGATGTTCATCATCATCACTTACACTTCCAATTTGATTTATTCTTATTTTGATCTTGTTATAAATCGGTTCCAAATCATGATCAAGTAGTAGAGCAATCATATGTGCTTGTTCATAATTACCGTCTCTGGTTGCATAATTCATTGCTAGTTCGAGGTAATCATCTGCTGTTGAGAAGTTTTCTCTTGCAGCTGGTCTTTTTTTGTTTTCTAGGTCGTCTGCGCCTAAAATATCGTACCAAGAAGCTATATCAAGGGCCGCCATTACTGCATAATCAAATCTTTTTTCATCTAGGTATCTACCAAGTTCTGCCATTCTAGATGTGATTTCATCATGAATTTTTGACTGATTCATAACGAGAAATAACTTATATACTTATATATTTGTTCCAAATTAA
>Ga0272444_10005407_pt1 | contig 11074 bp, 9 predicted proteins | sample SSMForm13_FD_201033 | JGI IMG/M metagenome (GOLD analysis project Ga0272444, IMG submission 201033) | Marine sediment archaeal communities from Little Sippewissett salt marsh, Falmouth, MA, United States - SSM-Form-13 | ecosystem: Environmental > Aquatic > Marine > Wetlands > Sediment ... | reverse complement strand
AGCGGTTCATTGAACCGCAAAAGCGAGCGCATTTCCCGAAGCTTACTGAGGGGTTAGCGAGCGTGTCCAAAAAAGTCAGCGTTCCCTACGGTCGAAGATTCCCTGCAGCTTGCGACAGGGTCTTCAATAGTTGCTAGCAGAAAGCTTCAATTGGGCGTTTAGGGCTGAGATTAAAGATTTCTCAAAATCGCCCTGCATCAGCGGAAAACTGCGGGCATAGCGAGTAGTTTGTCCGACTGCATGCGCTTGTTAGGCGGCGCATCAGCTTGGTCGCTTCGTCAGAAATATATAAAGGGTATAAGCGCTCAGGCACATTACAACAACAAAAAGGGCATCTAGAATTCCAAAAGAACTTCCCCACCACACTCTCACCCATATCGTGAGCCCGCAAACCACTGCAAAGACCACCGCAATGGACCCAATTACAATTCTCGCCCAGATGATACCCCGCCAAAGCCAGAAAGACGACACAACGGAAGATACTGACAGCAATATCAGCACGAAAGGTACAACGGGCTCCGAGTGATTGAAAGGACCTAGCTGAGCGGAGCGAGAAACTTCCCCCAAGTAAACATCCAAGTAAAAAAAGAAAAAGAATACACCCAGAACTCCCCAAATTATCGCTAGGACAAGATAGTGCGACATAGTGCACTCTGCACCCAAAAATGATTCTTGCCACGATCACCATTCTTGCAGGTTCATAGATATCATCAAGGAAGAAGCCATCCTCATGCGGTCCCGGACCCCAATGAAATTCATAATTCTATGGACGCCCCATGGTCTTCCTACCGTCCGTTCTTGTTCGGATTTCTCAGATAGTCGCCAAGTAGATCCCTGCTGTGTTCATCCTCGTGGCAGTAGACGCACAGGTTTTCCCAGTTAGAGCCGTCAGGGGGATTGTGCCGGTGGTTCCCGTCTTTATGGTGCACAGTCAGCAGATGTCTGGTCTTGTGGTCGAACTCCCTTGCGCACTTGGCGCATATGAGTCCGTGAATCTTGAGCGAGCGTTCCCGGTAGTTGCTGGCATGGGAAATCTTCGGTCTCAGTTCCCTGACGACCTCTTCAACGGTTCTGCCTTCCCCAGTCATTTTTGGCCGCCGCGATTTGCTCCTGCCCTTGTATGTGCTGCTCATAGCGCGCATTCCCCAGAAGAAGTTAACTGTCAAAAGGAGAAAAATGCCACAGGTCTCTCACATTGAAGGCGTAATGCGAAAAGCCAGTCAACAGTCTTTTGAAAGCGCTGACTTTCCTCATTGCCTGTCAGGTTGTCCCGTGGGTTCTGATATACATCTCTTCACCACCATCAACGATCTACTCGAGACAGCGAACTCAGCTGCCTATCAAAGCCGCTGTGTCATTATGAGACAGGCGGACTATGCAATCAGGTTGGGGTCTCCTGTGGTCGGAAGACTGGTTATGGCGCAACTTTCAACAGGGCCCGTTTACGGCCATTATAGTCTTCACCTACAGGCTTCTTACCGTCCAGGACAGTGGGCACAACACCCTTCCATAAGGATTCTGCGTTTTTGACGGGGACTCCCTGGCGAGGTTGCTATCCCCGTCCATGATGGCTCGATAGGCCAGATCAAAATATGCTTCAGCTTGTTGATGGTTGCATCAGAAAAAGAACTTCCAGGCCCCTTTATGCCAGAGACAAAAAAGCGGAAAGCACAAAGACAAAGAGCTCATTCCGTGCATTTCATGCATCGTCTATGGCCTGGGCTTTTTCCTGAATACCAAGAGGCTCTTTGAACCGCGAAAGCGCACTAGGCCCGCAGCTTGACTTTGAAGAGCTCCCTTCGGCCTGAGCCTTTCGGCAGTGAGCTCAAGGCGGATCTGCTCAGGGTCGGCGACAGTCGAGTCGCTGTAGGGATCTTCAAATCGGCTCAACTGAAAACACCCAACATGGTTGAAACGACTGTCAATACGATGAGGCCAACAGCGCCACAGACGATCCAAACGCATAGGATCAGCTTCCAATCCCTCTGTTTCACCATGAAAACACCACCCCCTTTGCCCATGACTCTAAAAGCGCTGGAATCCTTGAAAGTTCGGCTTATCTAGAACAGCTAGAATAACCCAATGGCAGCTAATACAATCTTACCAATGCCTGGAGAAAGTACTCGAGCGGCGATGGGTCCCATCGTCCTGGAATTCTCCCGCCAGTTGTATTTCGCTTTCATAACAGTGCTCCTCTGCCTTTCCGTTTTTTCCATATTCCGCTCTCTTCTCATGAGAAACAGGGCTTGGAAACCAGTCTATTCTCATCATCTTCTCTAAACGCCTAACAGCATTCTAAGGGCTCCCCTGGGAGCTAAATGACCATCTTCTGACGTGTTTCTCCATCTCCACGGACACGCCCATGAATAGATTGGCACAACACCCCGACCATGACCGCATTCATCTGCGGCGGAAACCGCGGCTTTCTGAGATCCGTGGGAAAAAGGGCAACAGCCCCTGATTCCCGTTGTTTTTGCTTACAAGAAAAAACTCAAAAAGTCAAGAGATTACAATTGCTTGATAGATTACTTAGAATCCACACCTGTCACCCACGTTGAGGGCCAAATGGGCATTGGATATGATCAGGCGGACACAGGGCATCGGCGCTATGACGGATCCTGGACGGCCTTGGTTTTTGACCTCATCTATGGTATCTGGAATCCAACCCTGAAAGGGAAATGACATGTTGCCGAGACCCATTTTGGAGAATGGGCTCATCAAGGCGATGATCTATCGGGGACCTCTTGATGGGAAACGAAAAAGCCATGGTTGATGACAAGGCCGGTCGGCCAGCATGCTTCGCTCAGCTGGACATCGTTTTTCCCATGGGCGAAGAAGGGATACGCACTACACCGCCTGAATGTATGAAGTGCTCTTTGCTCAAGTCCTGTATCCAGGCGGCCATGCGTAGCACTGAAGGACTGAGAATGGAGGAGGAGCGCGTTGATCGCGCCTATGAATATGGCCTGATTGGACGGCTAGAGTGCTGGTCCAAGAAAAAGCTGATCCACCAGAAGATAGAGGCCCTGACGTCAAAAGGAAGGTCTCTGGAAGGAAAATAACAACCCACAGCGCTAAACATTTTTATATACGATCTCAGTGGGTTGTCCCGCTTCAGTTAGCTCTTTCTAGGCGATATCTGTATGGGTCCATCTCGGTCCATACAATCTGGTCGCCAGCGGCTACCCCTTCCCCTTCATAGAATTCTTTGATCTTCTTTTTTTCTCTGAGCCTGTTTTCGCTCCGGAGTTCATCGGTCTGAAAAACCTGGCCCAAGGATGTTTGAACTTCAAATGGCGTCCCATCCAGTGGAATCAGCCCAGCCTTTCTTAGCTTCATGGTAGACAAGACGCTCTGGGCGATGTCACCGGTGGTGACTTTCCAAGAAACGGACTTCGTGGATCCGGTCACGTTTGGGGAAATGCCAAGTTTCTCAAGTCTGTCTTCGAGGCCCTTAACGGCATCGTCAATTTTTTTGGCATCTTCCTTGATTTGTTGGATATCCTGAACGATGGCCGTGAGCACCTTTATCTTCTTGGCATCTCTTTTTTCTGTAGCCACGGTAATGTGTTCCCAGACCCTTTCCTCAAAATCTCTCACCTCTTTCATGATCACGACCTCCATGCTGTATCCTTGTGTTTCATACCCATCAGATAATATAATGTTCGGTTAAGTTTGACAGAATCTTGACAAATATTTATGTTTTAGAGCGATGCTGGCATAAAATGAACCCTTTTATTTTTTTTGGGGCTATGATAGGTCACAAGCCTGTTTTTAACCCTAACGATGGGGATTGTGTGTCGTCGGAACATGGCCTTGATCGTTGTCAAGGGAAACCTTAGAGGATCTTAGGTAAGGAGAGGTGACCATGGCAGTGGAAATCTTGGATACCCTGGGTCAGAAATGCCCTCAGCCAGTCTTGAAGATCGCCGTGAAGGCCCCGGACATGAAACATGGTGATATCTTGGAGGTATTGGGAGACTGCCCGACCTTCGAAAAAGATGTACGCACCTGGTGTGAGCGGCTGGGCAAAGTCTTTCTTTCCGTCGAGGATGAAGGGCAAAACAAGAAGAAGATCCAGATACAGTTTTAAGCAGCCCATCCTCATCAAGGGTGCTAAAGCCTGTTGATAGCGTTCAAGTTCTGCGTCCCTGACAGGGCGAGGGGTGCCTGGCGAGCTCAACATGCTCAGGCCCAACGGCCAAGCGAGGAAAAGTATAACATCGAGATCTTTGCTCTTCCGTCAGAGATAGCAGGGGTCTTTGTCTTTGAAAAGGGGATGTCCGCGTTGAAAGACAAGGTGAAATGCTGGGAATGCTTTGAATGTAACGAACAGGAATGCCCAGTTCTTAAGTCCAAGGAGCTGAATTGTTGGCTCATTCCAGGGACCCACTGTCGTAATGAGATCCAGGGAAAGTTTCTGGAAAAACTGGAGATGTGCATTGAATGTGAGCCTTTCAAGGCGAATATGGATATGGATTCCTTGGAAGAGACCCTCAAGGTGCTCAACGAACAACTCACAGAATTCAGGCAGATGGTGGACGAGCGAGACCGGGAGCTGGAGAGCACCAGCATGGAGTTGGCCCTGGGCCTATCCGAAGTCTTTGAGGCGTTAAAGAGCATCGCTTCAGGCGATCCCGAAGTCAGGATACCCGAGACTTCACAGCTCGAGTTGATTTCGAAACTAAAGCACATGGTGAACCTGACTGCCGAAAACCTGGGAGAAATCGTTGGTCTCTCTCACGAGTTTGCCATCGGTCTGGCAGAACACTTCGATGTGTTGCATAGGGTCTCACAAGGGAAGTTGACAGCACGCGTATCTGGAGGTTCAGAAGTAGATCTATTGGAAGCCCTAACAAAAGTAACGAACCAGATGATCGAAAGTGTATCCACAGAGATCACTGAACGTAAGCGAGCGGAGAAGGCGCTAAGAAAAGCACACAACGAGTTAGAAAAACGCGTTGAAGCGCGCACCGCCGAACTGGTCATAGCCAACGAGAAACTGCGGGACGAAGTGGAAGAACGTAAGTGGGCGGAAAAAGCGTTGTGGGCATCAGAGCGGCAATATCGCATTACCCTCGATTCCATGGGCGATGCCATTCATGTGGTCGACGCCGAGTTGAGATTCATCTTGATTAACACCACTTTCGAGAGATGGCTTCAGGATTCGGCTCTGAACACGGACGTGATCGGCCGGACCATATTTGAGGCATTCCCTTCTTTGCCCCAAAAGGTCCGCAGTGAATATCATAAGGTGCTTAGCTCGGGGAAAACCGTTGTTACAGAGGAAATGACGAAACTAGGCGGTAAGGAATTCATGACCCGAACACGGAAGGTACCAGTCTATACCAATGGGAACGTGGGCCAAGTGGTCACCGTCATAAGCGACATCACCGAGCGAAAGGGCCCGAAAAAGAAAATCACGGCGTGGTTCAAAAAGGGATAGACAAGCCTGCCTGCTGTGGCCCAAGCAATCATCGCCTATATCTTGCCTAACTCCCTTTCTATCTCTTCAAAAACGTCTTCTACCTTGTACAAGAGCTGATCGGCCTGAGCGAGATGCCAGTCGGCTATATGATCCTCTATGTCCTCGTAGAGCTTGTGCAGCGCAGTTCTGTGCTGAAGAAGGATCTCCCTGAAGGGTGGATCGCCTTCCAACTGGTAAAGGAGTCTATCCAGCCTCTGTATCATCTCAAAAAGAGAAGGCCCTTCTTCAACCCATGCCTCGTCCAGGTAACCAAGACGACGGGCCACTCTGGGGTAAGCAGCCGTGAAACCCTTCTTGTAATAAGGGCGTACACTCACCGTCAATTGCATGTGTTTGCTCATTAGTGGTCTCCCCTACCTGTCCCTCCTCACCGGCACAGCCAGGCTAAGATATCGCCCATGCTCTTCAAACATCAATCTCTTGTCCACCATCATCTTAAGAAAAGGCAGGATTCTGTCCCCGCCCACATTGGAGAAGCGGGCGACGATGCGTTTGGCGGACCGGTGTCTCTGACAAAAGAGGTAGATGGCCCTTGAGGTGCCCACCAAGCGGTGCGTCAAAGGCTCGGCTCTGAAGCGCCTCTGCCGGATGATCAAGAAGTCTCGTCCATCACGAAAGGTGAGGATGGGGGAACATGAAGCGCCATGGTGGAGTTCAGCATAGGCGGTTTTCCACGCCCGCACCTTTTTCTTGACCGGTTGCCATAGCCTCTTCTGATGTCCCAGGTCACCCCTGTAGGACTGGATCATAAAAGGCACCGCTTGGCAAATACCCGGCGGGAATAAGGCGGCGTAGTTGGGATGGTTGAACACCGCCTTCAGACCGTAGGCCCGAGGATCTTCCCCTACAGGACTGCCAAGGCCAAGCCAGAAATGGACGAACCTCAGCGGCCGGAAAGGCAAGGCAAATTCGAGGGCACGAAGCGTCTCATCCACATCGTCCGCATCACTTCCCGGAAAATGCAGGATTAGATTTGAGATATTGGATATGCCCAATGCTTCGCAGTGCTTCATGACTTCCATGTTCTGAATGGCTGTGGTTCCTTTACAAATCTTCTTGAGCAGGCTGGTGCTCAACGCCTCGATCCCCACCTGGACTTCGTTCATTCCTGCAGAGCGCATGAGCTTGAGCACCTCATAAGGCGTGTTTGCCCTGATTTCTGCGAAGAGACGCAGGTCCTTTTGGAGATCACCCAATTGCGAAAAGATCTCCCTAGACTTCCTCAGAGGGAGCAGATTGTCCATGAAGGCCACAGAGAGAGTCTTGTACCTTCTGGTTAAGTCATCGACCTCTGAGACGACCTGCGATACAGCCTTGGATCGGTAACCATCCCACTGAAGATTCAGATTGCAGAAAGCACAACCCCTCTTTCTTCCTGAATCCTTCGGGGCCTTCCACCAACACCCCCTGGATGCCTCCATGGGAAGGGTCGGGAAGAAGGTTTTTCCCGCATCCAAGGCGTTGAGGAGATGAAAGTATTCATCATAGTCCGGAGGTGGGAGGCTTCTCAGGTCTTTGAGCTGTTGAAAGCTTAAAGGGGCCCGGGCTTTTTCTCTTCTCCTCGCTACAACACCCGGGATAGAGAAGACCTCATCACTTTCCCGTGCCCCTGTCATCTGACGGACCAGTTCGCTGAGCGGCCGCTCCCCTTCGCCATGGACCACAAAGTCCACCTCCGGGAACATCTCCAGAAAGGCATCCGTGCCATCACCTGAAAAGGCGGAGCCACCCACAACCACGGGCAGGTCTGGGAAGGCTTGCTTGATGCGTTTGATAAAGTAAAGGGATGAGGTGAGTTGGCAAAGACAAACAGAAAAACCCGCGAGTCTGTATCGGCCCCAGTCCACCCCCTTTATGAGGATGTGCGAAACCTCTTGCACCCGACCGACCAGCATCTCAAAATCAACGTCACGGAGATCAGCCTTGCTCCCCGCCTCGCGGTCAAAGATCTTTTTAATCTTCTCCTTTCGTTCAGGAAACAGGACGGCGCCGAATACCGACTCTGCCAGCCAGGTCCTCTCCGATATGGCCCGATAGAGCCTATATCCCAACCTCTCGGCCACCTTCAGGTAGAGGTGCAGGGCGTGAGGCTTCAATGCGGGAAACTGTGTCTTCAAATAGGCTTTGAGCGCACCGAGCTGAATAGAAGGTCGATTATAAACGGGCCATGGTGTTGAAACCAGGGCGATGCGTTGCCGTTGACCGACGCCAAAGCCTTTCATCGTGACATCCTCTCAGGATGATACCTCATCTTAAGGTTCTTATAACTCATCTGGCATCCATCATCAAATGCTATGAGGGCCACCCTTTTCTGACAGTCGATTTGGCTTCAATTGGAGTTGATTTTATCTCTTGAGAGTGATAAAAAACATAACTGGCCGTCTTCGTGAGCCGATAAAGCCACCATGACTCCCATTACCCGTTTCGTTTTCTTACAAGAAACCCAACCCCATGTCTCTAGAGAATATGTTCAGGGCCATGTTTGATTTTTTCAGCAAAAAGAGGCAAGAAAAGGCCCTCAGGGATGAGGATGACAAAGCCCTTTTTGTAAAGAAATATAAGGCCTTTCGGGAACTGCTCAAGAACAATAACGCCGTTTTAATGACCATGGCCGATATGCAGGAGAAGGCCTCGGGTGCCTTTGTCTTTGATCGAGCCTATGTGGCGTCTTCCTATCAGGCGGTAGCCGAAGGGATTAAGCAGATCATCGGCAATCTCAATGTGCTGGCAGATGGAAAGTACGACAGTCTCATGGTGCCCTATGAGAAGAATGACGAGGCCATCCGAAATCGCCTTGCTGCCAAGCTATCCATCCCCGAAACGGATTATGTCCTCACTTTGGCGAGACTCGGGAAAGGGGCCGTGGCGTCGGCCGGCGGCAAGCTGGCGCACCTGGGCGAGCTTGCCAATGCCATAGGCCTGCCTGTCCCTGCCGGCTTTGTGGTGACGACCCATGCCTACCAGACCTTTGTCAACCACAATCAGATTCAGGGCCGCTTGAACCAAAGAATCAATCAACTCGACATCCGAAATTACGACGAACTCGAGGCGACCAGTAAGGAGATGCAACAACTCGTCGTCAAGGGGCAAATCCCACAAGATGTTGAAAAGGCCATCCTTGATGCCTACGCTGTCGTCAGTCAAGAGGCTGGGGATGAACAACTCAGGGTGTCTGTTCGAAGCAGTGCTATCCACGAAGACGTTATGGCCAGCTTTGCGGGCCAATACGGAACCGCCCTGGATGTCCCGGGGGAGGCGCTTCTTGTCGAATACAAGAACGTGTTGTCCAGCCAGTTTACCCCTCGCGCCCTTTTCTATTATAAGGACAAGGGGTTTAACATCGAAGAAATGGCTATGGCCGTGGGTGTTTTGGCCATGGTTCGGGCCAAGGCCAGCGGCATCATATACTCCCGTGATCCCGGCAAGCCGCAAGATGATGCCATTCTGATTAATGCGGTTTGGGGGCTCGGCGCCTATGCCGTGGGAGGCGTGGTGCCCACAGAGAACTATAGAATCTCTGGAGATGGCGCAAACAGAATCATTCGGGAGCAGTCAGGCGGCCAGGAAGTCATGCTGGTGGGCCGGCCTGGGGGTGGCACCCAGGAAGTGCCCGTGCCCGAAGAGCTCCAGGGAAGCCCATGCCTGAATGATGAGCAGGTCTCCGCCCTTGCCTCCTATGCCCGGAAGGTGGAAGCCCATTTTGGCCAGCCCCAGGACATGGAGTGGAGCATGGACCAGGAGAATCGCTTGTTTCTCCTTCAATCCAGGCCATTGCGTCTGAGCTCTGCAGGGGCATTGGCGGAGGAGGAACGGCCGACCGTGGTCAAGGGGCACAAGGTTCTCTTGGACCGGGGCACCATTGCTTGTCGCGGCGTGGCCTCGGGCCCTGTCTATGTGGCCAACAGTAAAGAGGATCTGGCCGATTTTCCCAAAGGTGGCGTGCTGGTCGTGAGACACACTCATCCTGAGTTTGCTGTGGTGCTTCAAAACGCGGCTGCCGTTGTCTCGGACATTGGAACCGTCCTTGGACACCTTGCCACAGTCGCCAGAGAGTATGATGTACCGGCCATCTTCAATACGGCGGACGCCACTAAAATCCTCACGAATGGCATGGAGGTGACCGTCGACGCGGTTTACGCCAATGTCTACGAGGGCGCTGTGCAAGAACTGCTGAAAACCCGGAAGACCCTTGCCGTTCCTAAGGCATCTCCGGCGTTGACACAACTCCAAGACATCTTGAAGGCGATCACCCCGTTGAACCTTACAGATCCTCGAAGCCCAGACTTCACCCCAAGGGGATGTCAGACGCTACACGATATTACCAGATTTGCCCATGAAGTCTCTCTGACCGCCATGTTTGATCTGAGCAAAGAGAGTCACTTTGCCGATAGATCCACCAGACAATTGGTCAGCAAGGTCCCCATGCAGTGGTGGATCATCGACCTGGAGGATGGCGTCAAGGAGGGCGTCAGCGGCAAGAAAGTCCGCCCCGAGGAGATTGTCTCGATCCCCATGTGCGCCTTGTGGGAGGGGATGACCGCTCTACCCTGGAAAGGCCCGCCGCCAGTCGATACCAAGGGGTTTCTCTCGATCATGTTTGGCGCTACCATGGATCCGAGCATGGATCCTTCGGTTCGAAAGCGATTTGCCGACAAGAACTATATCATCATCTCGAAACACTTCTGTAATCTGAACAGTCGACTGGGATTTCACTTTTCCACAACGGAGGCGTATGTGGGTAATAATCCCAACGAGAACTATGTGAGCTTTATCTTCAAAGGCGGCGCCGCTGACGTTGATCGTCGGGTGAGAAGGGTCCAGTTCGTGGGAAAGATCCTGGAGCACTATGATTTTCGAATCGAAATAAAGGATGATTCGGTTTTGGCCCGCCTAGAGGGGCAAGACGAGGCCTATCTGAAGGAACGGCTCAAGGTGCTGGGGCATATCATCATCCACACCAGGCAACTCGACATGGTCATGTACAATGACGCCATGGTGAACTGGTATTATAAGGACTTGTTGAAGGGGATCGACTCTTTCGTGAACATCTCCCCTTAAAGGGGGGCGAGGGTCCGTGAAAAAATACTTCGAATACTTTGCCCGAAAGCGCGGCCTGCGGGTCGTGACCATCGTCATCTTTATTCTCCTTGGAAGCGCCCTGTTTCTTGGCGTGCTTTCATCCCGGGAAATGAAAAGGATGATCAGCGAGGACTTCAACAACCAGCAACTGGCATTGGCCAAGCACGCGGCCGGCATCCTCGCCCAAGATCTCAAGATTATCAAGAAGGAATTGCTCACCCTGAGCCTGTCGCCTTCTATCCAACATTTAGAGGCGGTTTCCTGGCCAGAGCGGATGAAAATCTCCCTTTCAAGTGTTGGGGATTACGGCGTGTTTGAAATCATGCTCATCAATGGGGCTGGCACCCAATCCTATTCTTTAAATTACAACAATGCCATGTTTATAGAGCAATCTTCCTATGTGCGCGAGGATTATTTCGAATGGTGCAAGAAGCCCAAAAACAAGAACAGCATCTACATCACCAAGGTGAGCACGGGGATTGTCAAGGACTCTGAACCGAGTCTCAT
>Ga0272444_10005406_pt1 | contig 11074 bp, 10 predicted proteins | sample SSMForm13_FD_201033 | JGI IMG/M metagenome (GOLD analysis project Ga0272444, IMG submission 201033) | Marine sediment archaeal communities from Little Sippewissett salt marsh, Falmouth, MA, United States - SSM-Form-13 | ecosystem: Environmental > Aquatic > Marine > Wetlands > Sediment ... | reverse complement strand
TCCCGGGATGGGACCACCTGAAGCGACGGTTCGGACCGCACCACGGCGAGGCGACGCTCGTTGAGCTTGGCCTGCTCGTTCGGGGCGACGAGAACACCTACGATCGGTTTCGCGATCGGACGATCTTCCCGATCCACGACCTGTCGGGCCGTCCGATTGCGTTTGGCGGGAGGGCGTTCGATGGCCAGCCGAAGTACCTCAACTCCCCTAAGACCCCGCTGTTCGACAAGGGGCGCCTCCTGTACGGACTGACGTGGGCGCGGGACGGGATGGCGGCGACGCGCACCGCCGTCCTTGTCGAGGGGTACACCGACGTCCTGACGCTGCAGCTGGCCGGCCTGACGAACTGCGTCGGGAGCATGGGGACGTCGTTGACCCAGGGGCAGGCCGACCTGCTGAAACGGTTCGTCGACGAGGTGGTGATCTCCTACGACCAAGATGCGGCCGGTGGCGCGGCGGCAATTCGCGGGATGCAGATCCTGCGGAACAGCGGGCTGGGAGTCCGGGTCGCGCAGCTACCGAGCGGCGAAGACCCCGACGGGCTGGTGCGCCGTGAGGGGATCGCAGCCATGGAAGCGGCCGTGCAGGCGGCGATTCCGTTTCACCGATTCTTTGTTGATCGGGTTCGCTCGCAACACGATCCATCGACCGTCCGCGGCAAGGAGCGGATCCTCGACGAGGTGCGGGAGTTCTATCAGGCGGTCCGCGTCCCGGCGCTCCGTGAGGAGGTCGAGCGACAACTCGCCGATCTGCTCGACCTCTCGATCGAGAGCGTGCGGAGGGAGCTTCCCCGCCGGCCGGAGATCCACTGGTCCGATCGCGATGCGCCGGAGACGGGTGAGGTGTGGGGGGAGGAAGAGGTCCTCCTCGCGCTGCTCCTCCGCGGTGAGATCGCCTGGGATCGGATCGCGGCGGTCGCGACGCCCGAGGCGTTCTCGGACGAGAATCGACCGATCGTCGAGGCGCTGGCGTCGGGCGTTGCGGAATTGACCGCGCTGGTTGACCATCTGGATCAGGAATCATCGCGGCGAGCGAGCTTCTATGCGCTGGCACCGGTTCGCTTCAGTGATACGGAGAAGGCGGTGAGCGATGCGCTTGCCAGGCTGGTGCCGCTGCCCGAAGTCGAAGGACGGATGAGGGAGCTGGCGAGGCAGCTTGAGGAAGCGGCCGAGGCGAGCGACTGGGAACGGTGGAACGAGCTGATGGAGATGAAGGTCGCGCTGAAGACAAAGGAACTCACAGCGAAGGGGGATGAATGAGCGCGAAAGACCGCAAGGGAACTCCCAAGAAGGATTCCTCCAACGCGAAGCCTGCCGTCGCCGAAGATGGGCTCGACGTCTTGGTGGACGTGTCCTCTCCGCCCGCGGAGACCGCAGGTAAGGAGGACACCGACAAGGAGACCTCTCTCACCGATCCTCTGAAGGATGATCTGACCGACCCGGAGGACCTGATCGAGGACGAGGAAACGGACACCGAGGAGATCCTCGGGGAGAGCGTGGCGAAGCGAGCTCTCAAAGCCCAGATGGCATCAGAGTGGCGGGATCGGGAGACATCCACTCGACGCGAGGACCCGGTGAAGACCTACCTTCGCGAGATCGGCAAGGTTCCGCTGCTCACCAAAGAAGGGGAAGTCGAGTTGGCCAAGGCGATGGAGATCGGTGCGTACGGCGAGCTATCGATCGCCGTGCAGGCGGGCAAGGACGCGAGGAGCGCGCTGAGGAGGTCCAAGGACCTCTCGGAGGTCGAACGGGTGGACCTGGAGGATCTGGTCGAGAAAGGAAGCGCGGCGGCAGAGCTGCTCGGCTCGTCTTCGTTCGAGAAGAATCTCGGCGATGAGCTCCCCACGACGCCGACCTTGGAGGATCTCAACGAGCTTGTCCGCAAGGGTCGGGCGGCACGCGATCGCCTGACGATCTCGAATCTGCGCCTCGTCGTGTCGATCGCCAAGCGCTACATGAACCGCGGCCTGTCGTTCCTCGACCTGATCCAAGAGGGGAACATGGGGCTGATGAAGGCGGTCGAGAAGTTCGACTACACGCGAGGCTACAAATTCTCGACCTACGCGACGTGGTGGATTCGTCAGGCGATCACCCGAGCGATTGCCGATCAGTCGAGGACGATTCGCGTCCCTGTCCACATGATCGAGACGGTCCGCGAGCTGAACCGGGTCAAGCGCGAGTACATCCAGTCGCACGGGTCGGCACCGACTCTGGAGGACCTGTCCGAGCTGACCGGGATGTCGATCGACAAGATCAAGAAGGTGGAGAGCGTCTCGCAGTACACCGCATCGTTGGAGCGGCCGATCGGCGATGAGGACGAAGACACGCTCGGTGACTTCATCGAGGATCCTTCTTCCCCGTCGCCGACGAAGGAGACATTCCGGATGTTCTTGCGAGAGCAGCTCTCCCGGGCGCTCGAACAGCTCGACGAGCGCGAGCGTGAGATCCTCAAGCTTCGTTATGGATTGGAGGATGGGCACCCACGGACGTTGAAGGACGTTTCGCTCAAATTCAACATCACCCGTGAGCGGGTCCGCCAGATCGAGATCAAGGCGATCGAGAAGCTGAAGCACCCGTCCCGCCGCGCCGAGCTGAAGCGGTTCCGGGAGCTGCTCCTCGCCGAGGAGTAGGAGCGCTTGTGGATCGGCCGACCGCGGGCCGCCGGCAGTCGGTCCTGGTCGTTCTCGGACCGACGGCGGTCGGCAAGACGACGATTGGGATCGAGATCGCCCGGCGGATCGAAGGCGAGATTGTCTCTGCCGATTCCCGCGGGTTCTTCGTCGGTCTTGACATCGTCACCGACAAACCGTCTGCACGAGCGCAGCGGGGGATCGCTCATCACCTGATCGATTGTGTCCCGATTGATGGATCCTACGATGCGATGGCGTTCCGCCGAGACGTCGAACGGCTGATCCCGGAGATCCACGCCCGCGGCCGCGTCCCGATCCTCGTTGGGGGAGGGACTCTCTATCTGGGAGCGATCCTGCGCGGGGTTTTCGAAGGACCGGGGAAGGACGACGCGCTGCGTGCGGAGATGTCCGGCCGAGCCCTCGGAGAGCTGTACGATGAGCTGTGTCGTGTCGATCCGACGGCCGCCGAGACGATCCATCCGAACGATCGGCTGAGGATCACCCGTGCCCTCGAGGTTCACGGGCTGACGGGGCGCCCGATCAGCGCGTGGCAGGCCGGCGCCGCTCCGCTGGCGTTCTCGTTCTTCGTCGCAGGACTTCGGCGAGATCGCGACGAGCATCGGGCCGCCATCGCGGCCCGCGTCCATTCGATGATCGACCGCGGGCTGGTCGATGAGGTAAGGCAACTCCGAGCGGAGGGGCTCGGTCCTGACTGCCAGGCGTATCGGACGATCGGCGTCCCGGAAGCGATCGCGAACATCGACGGACGAACGTCGAATGTTCAGATGGAGCGCGAGATCGTGAACAAGACGTGGGGGCTCGTCCGGAGGCAAACCGCGTGGTTCCGACGGGAGAAGGGTGTAAGCTGGTGGGACGTGAGCGGGCGGGGCGCGAGCGAGGTTGCCGACAACATCGTCGTGGCCTGGAGGCGCTCGCTGGAGGCGGACGATGGCCGGAGCTGACGAACGGTGGGTGGTCAAGGCATGCGATCAGCGGGCGATTGACGAGCGCGCAGTCGCGTCGGGGGTTGGGTTGGACGTGCTAATGGAGAGCGCCGGCACAAACGCGGCCGACTGGATCCTCGAGCGCCTTCGTCCGCGGCGGGTGGTCGTCCTTGCCGGACCGGGCGGAAACGGCGGCGACGCGTTCGTCGTCGCTCGGTGTCTGCACCGGGCCGGCGTCGAGGTCGCTTGCCACGCGCTCGTACCGGTCTCCGCTTGCTCGCCGGCGACTCGCAGGATGTCCGATCGGCTTGAGGCGTCCGGCGCCGAGCCGATCCGTTCGACGTCCGACAACGGCCTCAAGGCGGCGCTTCACCGAGCCGACTGCGCGGTCGACGGCCTGTTCGGGAGCGGCCTGACACGCCCGCTAAGCGGGGAGGCGCTTCGGGTCGTGGGGTGGCTGAACGGGAGCAAAACGAAGACAGTCAGCCTGGACCTGCCCAGTGGCCTGGCGTCGGATGCAGGTGAGGTGCTTGGGGAGGCAGTCCACGCGGACGTCACGCTGGCGATGGCGTTCCTGAAACCGGCGCACCTTCTCTACCCAGCCGCGGGGAGCTGCGGGAACACGTTGGTCGTCGACGTCGCCTATCCCGAATCGGCTCTCCGGGCCGTCGAGCGGTGGTCGCAGGTCTGTGAGCGGGGGGCGATCCGTCGTCGCCTGCCCGAACGACGGCCGGACGGCCACAAGGGGACGTTCGGCCGGATCCTTGTTATTGCCGGGTCGATTGGGATGACCGGTGCGGCGATCCTCTGCTGCCGCGCCGCGCTGCGCGCAGGCGCCGGACTGGTGAGCCTTGCCGTACCCGCCTCACTCGATCCGATCCTCGAGACCGCGCTCCCCGAGGTGATCACGATCCCGCTTCCCGACGAGGGCGGTTGCCTCGTGGGCACCGCTGATGTCCGCTTTGACGAGGCAATCGAACGAGCCGACGTGCTGGCCGTTGGGCCAGGGCTATCGCGTGCCGCGGCGACGCTGGACATGGTTCGGGCGACTCTCGATCGCTTTGCAGGACCAATCGTCCTCGACGCCGACGGTCTTCATGCGCTCGTCGGCCACGAGGGCCTGTTGGGCCGGCTCGCCGGGCACACCGTTCTCACCCCACACCCGGGCGAGCTCGGGGCGCTGACCGGGTTGCCACCGCTGAACATCGACGCGGCGCGGCGCGATCGCGCCCGGGCTTTCGCTAGCGCGCACGGGATCGTGCTCGTCCTCAAGGGCCGGCCAACCGCGATCGGACTCCCCAGTGGGAAGGTCTACCTCAATCCGACCGGGAACGACGGCCTCGCCACCGGCGGAAGCGGTGACGTCCTCACCGGCTTGATCGCCGGGTTCGCCGCTGGTGGAGCCTCGCTCGCCGACGCGGCGCTCGTGGGGACCTACGTGCACGGTCTGGCCGCGGAGGTTTACGCACGCGACTGCGCGCCTCGCACGCTCATCCCGTCGGACCTGATTGAGCGGATCCCCGAGGCGCTACGGGAGATCGAGGGATGAAGCTGATCGACAGTCACGCTCACCTCGACGACCGCGCGTTCGCGAAGGACCGCGCTGCCGTGATCGCGCGCGCGTTCGCTGAAGAGATCGGGATCATCACGATCGGAGCCGATCTTCGTTCGAGCCGGGAAGCCGTCCGTCTGGCCGAGCGGCATCGTCGGATCTGGGCGACCGTCGGCGCCCATCCTCACGGAGCGAAACACGTTGACGCAAGCACGCTGGAAGAGTTCGAGCGATTCGCGAAGCGCGATGTCGTGGTCGCCATTGGAGAGATCGGCCTCGACTACTATCGGGACCTGTCCCCGAGGGACGTACAGCGGAGGGCCTTCCGAGAGCAGCTCGACTTGGCGCGCCGACTCGACCTGCCGATCTGCCTACACAACCGAGAATCGACGGACGATCTTCTCGCGATCCTACGAAAGGCGGGGGACGCACATCGTGGTGTCGTCCACTCGTTCCTCGGTGACTCATCTCTCGCCGGGGAGTTCATCGGTCTCGGCCTCCACCTGGGAATCGGCGGGCCGATGACGTTTCCTAAGAACGGCGGGCTCCGCGAAGCGGTCAAGCACGCCCCGTTGGGGCGCTTGTTGATCGAGACCGACTGCCCGTACTTGACGCCGGTGCCGTATCGCGGACGGAGAAATGAACCCTCGTACGTTGCCCACGTCGCCGAGGAGATCGCAAGAGTGAAGGGCATCACCGTCGAGGACGTCTGCCGTCGGACAACCGAGAACGCCGTTCGTCTGTTCGATCTGTCGAGCTAGCGACGCTCATCGACGCAGCGGAAGCTTGGTGAGTGGTGGACGAATGGTACTGGGGAAGCTTCGCGGGGGATAGGTCGCCGCGGTCGACGTGCAGCTCGGAGCCCCGTTCGTCGAGGGAGCAGCACGGGCCGTCGGTCAGGGCGGCGCAGATCTCGTGGGTGCCGTCTTCGTTCGAATTGATGATGTCGATCTTGGAGCAACCGGCGCGCTTGATCTCTGGATCGTTGCTCTCGATCACGCGGTACCACGGCTCGGTCCCTGGCTGCAGGGCCTCTTCGTGTCCATGGGTTCCGCAGCAAGGAGGCGACTGTCTGGCCATGCGGACAGTGTCTGGGGATTCCAGGAATCCGTCCTGATCGCGCTCCTCGATTGCTGGGTATGACCTGTCAGCAATCATGGTTTCGTATCGATGATGGTTTTGATATGATCCGGCGACTGCGGCTGACTGTCGAAAGAAGGGGAAGCGAAGTGGACTTCGATCGCGATCTGGAGGAGCTTCTGAGCCAAGAGAGCTTGGTGGCCAACCTGCCACGTGGGGATCTGATTCGCGCTGCGGTGGCTTACGGTGAGGCCAAGGTCAGCGTGTCCGGGGCGCTCGCGACGTGGACTCCTGCGGAGTCCACCGGCCGCAGCCCGGCGGACACGGTGATCGTTCGTCGTGTAGAGAGCGAGGCAACGATCGACTGGGATTCGCCGAACAACCTCCCGATCGACGAAGCGACGTTCGATCGGGTGACCGAAGACGCGCTGGCGACCCTCAGTAGGAAGGCGCGGATCTACGAGATCGACCGCGTGATCGGCGCCGACTCCTCATACGCGCTGCCAGTCAAGGTGGTCACCGATCGTGCCCTGACCGCGCTGTTCTCTGACAACATGTTTCGACCGGTGCCGGATGACATTGGGGAGAGCGTCTTCGCCGATCGGCCGTTTCGACTGCTGGCTCTCCCGTACGACAAACTCAACCCGAAGCGGTACGAGGGGCGGTTGCGGATCGACCCACGACTCGGAGGCACCTCGACAATGATCATTGCGATGGACCTCGATCGACGGATTGGAGTTGTCTACGGATCGGCGTACGGTGGCTCAGTGAAGAAGCTGATGTTTTCCGTGATGAACTACCTGCTACCGGCTGTGGGGGTTCTGCCGCTACACTGCTCAGCGAACGAGGGGTCGAACGGAGATATCGCTCTTCTGCTCGGCCTTTCTGGCACGGGGAAGACGACGCTCTCCGCCGATCCACGGCGCGCGTTGCTCGGAGACGACGAGCACGGCTGGAGCGATGCGGGGATTGCGAACTTCGAGAACGGCTGTTACGCGAAGCTGATCGATCTTGATCCAGCGAAGGAGCCGGAGATCTACGACGCGATCATGCACGAGGACGACGCGGAGAACCACGGCGCGATTGTCGAGAACGCCATGATCTACCCGGACGGGACATTCGACCTGTCCGACGATCGCTTGACCCCGAACTCCCGCGGATCGTATCCACTACGGTTTCTTTCGAACGTCAAGCGATCGTCCGTGGGGGGGCACCCGAAGACGATCCTGTTCCTAACCGCTGACGCGAACGGGGTCCTGCCGCCGATTGCTCGGCTAACGAAGGAGCAGGCAATGCTCTGGTTCCTGATGGGCTACACCAGCAAACTGGCCGGAACCGAGACCGGAATCGTCGAGCCGAAGACGACCTTCTCTCGATTCTTCGGCGAGCCGTTCATGCCGCGAAACCCCGATGTATACGCGCGGATGCTCGGGGAGAAACTCGAGGCACACAGAACGGACGTGTATCTCGTCAACACCGGTTGGAGCGGGGGCCCGTATGGGGACGCGGACCGGATGGACATCAACATCACGCGAGCGATAGTCCACGCCGCGCTGTCGGGCGAACTGCGGGACGTTCCATACGACGAGGACGAGCTTTTCCACGTCTTGATTCCGCGCTCGTGTCCCGGGGTCTCTGTGGAGCTGCTCCATCCGCGCAACGCGTGGAAGAACGGTGCGGCGTACGACGCCCGCGCGAAGAAATTGGGAGGCGAGTTCGCGGCCCATTTCGAGACCGCCTACGGCGACAAGGAGATCGCGGCGGAAGTTGCCGCGCAGTGTCCTGGCTACTGAGGCACCGAAGCTGACTGAGCAGCTCGGAGTTTGAGGCTGCCGCGTCAGACGCCTTTGGTCAGCTTTGGATCTCGCGAGACAACTCCCTAGCGGAAGCGAGCTCTCAGATCGTCCCACAACGTCCGAAGGGCGATCTTGAGCTTCCGGAGCAGCGGAATATGCTTACCTCTTGGCCATTTCCATACGACTCCGACGATGGCGAGGACGACGAGTATGGTGAGCGCGAAGTGGAGGAGTCCCGACGAGAGGCTGAGGATGATCGCGATCATCGCGACGGACAGGCAAAGGGCGAAGTCGGTCGCGGAGCAGTGGCGGAACTGCTGACGGATCGCGTTCCCGAGCCCGCGATATGCGAGTCGGAGTTTCACCGGGAGCTGCGCGCGGATTCCCCGCGGCCACTTCCAGGCGATTCCGAGCAGCATCAGCACGATGAGGACATCGGCCAGCGTCCCGAGCACCCCGAGGATCAACCCGAGGACGGCGGCCAGTGCAAGGAGTGCCAACGCCAGCAGCAAGAGCGCGATCGAGATTGGCGCGACAACAAACGAACTGACCAGGATTCCGAAAGGGATCAGGAGTGGCAAGAACAGGACAAGCAAGACGAGTCGCAGGATCCAAACCACCAGCATCGATGCGCTCCCCTCTTCGCACAGCAAGCACCGCGGGGCGGTTGCCGTTCTCTGTCCTTCGATGAACACGTCCATTATCGACGGCATCGTGACACGGGGCAAACGGCTCTTCGACACGACGCGGGCTCAGTGGAGCGCGCCTGTCCCGGCGCGGTCGCAGGAAGGACAACCGGGTGACATGCTCTTGACAATAGAACAGTGTGATGTTATACTTCGTCCATCTTCTCCTGTGGAGGTGGAACCGATGCCCCTGACCTTCTACGAAATAGGAAAACTCTCGCGGATGGTGTACGATCAAAAGCTTGCATCGAGCCTAGAGAAACCCGCACTCAAGCGGAGCAAGGCTCAAGCCTGCCCGCCACCGTGTAAGTCGATGGCGCGCCAGATCCGGCCGAGCGGTGCAGCGGCGAAATAGAACACTGTGCTAGGAGTCAGGAGAGCGACATGGGCGAAGAGCAACTGATCTCGAAGAAGGAGGTCCTCGAGAAGATGGGGATCTCCTATGGGCAGCTGTACCGGTGGAAGCGGAAGGGTCTCATCCCTGAGGTGTGGTTCATCCGCCGCTCGACGTTTACCGGCCAGGAGACGTTCTTCCCGCGGGACAAGATTCTCGAACGGCTCTCGCGGATCAAGGACATGAAGGACGCGCACCCGCTCGACGACTTGGCTGAGCTGATCACGACGCGCGTCAACTCGAAACTGAAGGTGGCGCTCAAGAAGCTCGAGCACCTCGGATGGCTCGATGAGGGTCTCTTGCGGGCGTGCTGCATCGACGGATCCCAGGAAGGGGCCGTGTCGATCTGGCAGGCGTTCCTTCTCGGGGCCCTCAGTCGGTTGCGGCGCACCGCGCGGGACGAGGAAATCGAGCTCGTACAGAGGACCCTGCGAAGCGAGCAGGAGAAGGGCTTGCTCGACCGCGTCTCGGAGAACGGGATCCGGCTGTACCTGCTTCGCAAGCGTGTTGCGTCCGGGGGGATCGCAGCGCAGATCAGCCTTGTGGCCTTGGCCGAAGAAGGGGCGGCCTTCGATCCAGAGATCGAAGTCGTCGAAACGGTGGATCTGGCGACCGTCCTCCAGCGGATCAAGCTCGACTTCGCGCGAAGCGATGACGTATCGCAGGACCTGGCGCCGAGTCGCGCGGCGGAGGAGACGCCGCACGGTGAAGACGAATCGCATCAAGAATCGGACGAACGTGAGGTGGAGCGATGAGTGATGATCGGCGGTCTGTGAGCATATCCGGTTCGGGCCGTCTCGGCGGCGGCGAGTACGCTCGGGTCGCAATCTCGGGTTCGGGCAGAGTGGACGGCGACCTGGTTGCCGAGGGACTGAGGATCTCGGGATCGGGCAAAGTCTCGGGAAGGACCGAGGTCGGGCAGATCGTGATCTCCGGCAGTGGGAGGTTCGCTGGAGCAGTCCGAGCCGAGGAGATGCGCGTCAGCGGATCGGCCAAGGTCGAGGGGCCGGTTGACGCGAAAGAGCTCAAGTCCTCGGGGAGCTTCCAGGCTGAGGGAGACATTGCGGCCGAGTTCTTCAAGAGCAGCGGGAGCTTCCGCGTCGGAGGCGATGTGGAGGCCGATATCTTCAAAGCGAGCGGGGGGTTTGACATAGCGGGGCTCCTGTCCGCCGACAAGGTGGAGATCCGTCTCGCGGGACGGTGCACGGCTCGTGAAATCGGCGGGGAGAGAATCCACGTCGAACGCCCCGACTCTCTCGGTGTGGCTCTGCTCAGCGGGCTGGCCAAGATGCTGACCGGTGGGGGCACGGCCGAGCTTCGGACGACTCAGATCGAAGGCGACGAGATCCATCTCGAGAACACGATCGCTGATGTCGTCCGTGGGAAGCGCGTCGAAATCGGGCCCGGCTGCAACATCGGGATTGTCGAGTACACCGAGACGCTCAAGGTTCACGACGACGCGAAGGTGGAGCGACAGCAGAAGATCTGATCGCCTCCTTGAACCGAACCTGGGCGGACACCGACTCACCCGGTGAGACCGATAGGACCCGGAGGACCGTATGGGAACCGTGGCTGGGCGCTGGAAGGCTCGTTTCTTCACGATCTGGACCGGCCAGCAGCTGTCGATTGTCGGCAGTCGAGCGGCTCAGTTTGCATTGGTGTGGTGGCTGACGACAACGACCGGCTCGGCTACGGTTCTCGCCTCCGCGGCACTGGTTGCGATGATCCCGCAGATCGTCCTCGGGCCGTTCGTTGGGGCGCTGATCGATCGGTGGAATCGACGCCTGGTCATGATCGTCGCTGACTCGTTTATCGCGCTCGTTGGTCTGTGGCTCGCCTACTTGTTCTGGTCGGGTTCGATGGAGGTCTGGCACGTCTATGTTGTGATGCTCGCCCGATCACTCGGTGGCGCCTTCCACTGGCCGGCGATGGCGGCATCGACGACGCTGATGGTCCCGAAGCGACACTACACACGAATTGCCGGCCTCAACCA
>Ga0272444_10005404_pt1 | contig 11077 bp, 5 predicted proteins | sample SSMForm13_FD_201033 | JGI IMG/M metagenome (GOLD analysis project Ga0272444, IMG submission 201033) | Marine sediment archaeal communities from Little Sippewissett salt marsh, Falmouth, MA, United States - SSM-Form-13 | ecosystem: Environmental > Aquatic > Marine > Wetlands > Sediment ... | reverse complement strand
TACTTCCCGTCCGGCGACCAGGTGAACCAGTGGTCACCGGAGAGACCGCTCTCAACGAGAGTCGCCTTCCCGCCGGCGGACGGTATGACGAAAATCTTGGCTTCCCCGTTTCGCCAGGAAGTGAACGCAATGTGCTCTCCATCAGGCGACCATTTTGCGTGATAGTCATTTGCCTTGTGGGTGGTTAGTTGAATGGCGGAATTCTCGGCCATGATAGTTGCGGTCAGAAGGACGGGCATCATCAAGATCAGGAGCTTTTTCGGCATTTGATTATCCTCCGATTTCATACTCTACGCACCACCAGGTTGATTGTTGCTGTCCGGCAGAAGGATGGCAGATGCGCGGCAGGCGGATGGGGCGCCCGGCCGGCGGCACAGTATGATCGGAGGGGGAGATTGGGTGGAACTTGAGTTGTGGGGAGAAATGCCCCGGTGGGTATTAATGCCCCGAAAATGGTGGGGGATTTTGGTCGGAGGGGCAGTTTCGTGACTGTGTGATCGGCGACCTTGCAAGTACATAAAGTCAGTTGTAACTCGCACGTCACAAAGTATTTAAGGCTCGCACAGCACACTCTCGCAGCTATCTTTCTCCCGCCGTCCGGACTTTGTGAAAATAGGCACAAGATTTGTATATATCTTCGGGAGTATTCGTGTAAACGAAGCAAAATGTGAATCTGTTCACATCAGATGAGGTGTGTGGTGTCTGGGTCAGGGTCCCGCATTTGTTCTCACCATTATGGTCCGCTCGCTATCGGAGGCGGGCGATCGATCCACCGTCAGGGAGTTGACTATCAGCGGTAAAGATAAAATCGAAAGTGTCGGGCTGTGCGCGACCTGCGAAAAAGCCCGCGACTGCGATCAGAGAAGCCGGCGCAACAGCAGCGCCCAATATTGCGAAGACTACACCCCGATACATCCGGAGATCGGTCCGGTATCGACCGCTCCGGGCGCCCAACCCCCGATTACCAGCGAACCCAACGGCCACAACGGCGTGGTGCTCGGACTATGCGCCAATTGCCTTCACGGGGCGAATTGCACGCTGCCCAAACCTCCGGGCGGGGTGTGGCGCTGCGAGGAATACGAATGAAATTCATGAATAACAACAAATCAGAGTGCAAACCTGATATAGAAGGGTAGACATGAGTCCGGACGAGATTCTCAAGATCGTTGACAAGCATGATGGAGACCGAGGCGGACTTATTTCCATTCTCCAGGAGATCCAGGCCAAGTACAGCTACCTTCCGGAGCATGCGCTACGGACGGTGGCCGAGAAGACCGGTCGGTCATTGGTGGATATTTACGGCGTGGCGACGTTTTACAAGGCGTTCAGTCTCGAGCCGCGCGGCCGCCATCTGATTTCGGTTTGTCTGGGAACGGCCTGTCATGTTCGGGGAGGTCCCGCCATCGCCCGGGAGATCGAGCGCCAGCTTGGTGTCGGTCCCGGGAAAACCACACCGGATCGCGAGTTTACATTCGAGACCGTGAACTGCCTCGGGGCTTGCGCCCTGGGACCGGTGGTGGTTGTCGACGGACACTATTTCCCGAAGATGAAGACTTCGATGGTCGAGGAGATCCTGACCAAGACCCGCACGGGCCTTGACGTGGTCGAGATCGAAACCGACCAGCGGGTATTCCCGGTGGAAGTAAGTTGCGCGCGCTGCAATCACAGCCTGATGGACCCGGACCACCTGATCGACGGTCACCCGTCGATACGGGTGACGGTGTCGTTCGGCCACAAGCACGGCTGGATGACGCTGTCGAGCCTGTGGGGCAGCTACAACGTGGAATCGTTCGAACCGATTCCGCTGGACACCATCGTAAACCTGTTCTGCCCGCACTGCCATGCTGAGTTGATGGGAGCCGGCAATTGCAGCGAGTGCGGGGCGTCCATGGTACCTATGATCGTCCGAGGCGGCGGCGTGGTACAGATATGTTCACGTCGCGGCTGCAAGGGGCATATGCTCGATCTGGGCGGCTCCTTGATCGAATGACGATTGGTCGCATCCTGCTAATAGGAGAGATGATTCGATGAAACGACTTTCATCCATCCAGGAACTTGCCGATTTCCGCGGGCGCATTGCTCACGAACGAGAGGTCCGGTACGACAAACCGACTCTCATCGTGTGCGCCGGGACGGGCGGGCAGGCCAGCGGCTCCAACGACATCATCAGGATAATCAAACGCTATATCCTGGATCACTCGCTGCAAGAAAAAGTCACCCTTCGCATCACCGGATGCCAGGGTTTCTGCGAGATGGATCCATTCATCCTGGTGGAGCCGGGTCGGCGCCTGTACCCCAAGTTGAAAATGGAGCATGTTCCCAGGGTTATTGAGTCCGCGGTCGGCGGTTTTGTCGACGAGGGCCTGATCTACAAAGACCCGAGGGAGCAGAAGGCATATCACTGCCAGAACGATATCGACTTTTTCAAAAAGCAAACTCGCACCATCCTGGGCAACAACGAACGACTGGACCCGATCCGTATTCTCAGCTATGTCGAGCAGAACGGATACGGGGCCCTTCAGCGGGCGCTCGAGAAGAACGACCCGGAGTGGATTGTCGAGGAGGTCAAGATGTCCGGGCTGCGCGGTCGCGGCGGCGCCGGGTTCCCCACCGGCAAGAAGTGGGAGCTGGCGCGCGCATCGGGCAACGGACATCACGACAAATACGTTGTCTGTAACGCCGACGAGGGCGACCCCGGGGCCTATATGGACCGGAGCCTTCTCGAAGGCAACCCGCACCAGGTGATCGAGGGGATGACGATTGCCGCGCTGGCGATCGGCGCCACCAAGGGCATTATCTATGTGCGCAGCGAGTACCCGCTCGCTATCAAGCACGCCCTGATCGCGATCCGCCAGGCGCGGGAGCTCGGTTTGCTCGGGCAGAACATCCTCGGCACCGGGACCGATTTCGACATCGAGATCGTCCGGGGCGCGGGGGCGTTCGTGTGCGGCGAGGAAACGGCCTTGATCAAATCGATCGAGGGTTTCCGAGGCGAACCGCGCCAGCGGCCGCCCTACCCGATCGCCAAAGGCATCAACGGCTGCCCGACCTGCATCAACAATGTCGAGACCCTGGCCAATATCCCGGTGGTCATCCGCCACGGCGGCGAAGACTACGCGAAAGTCGGCGTGCCCGGCAACACCGGCACGAAGATATTCTCGCTGGTCGGCAAGATCAAAAACACGGGCCTGGTCGAGGTCCCGCTGGGGACTTCGCTGGCCGAGGTCGTGTACGCTATCGGCGGCGGCCCGGTCGGCAAGGCCAAGATCAAGGCCGTGCAAACTGGCGGACCCTCGGGCGGATGTATCCCCGCCCGGATGTTCGATATACCCATCGAGTACGACAGTCTTGCGAAGGTCGGCTCGATCATGGGCTCGGGCGGCATGATCGTCATGGACGAAAACACGTGCATGGTCGATGTCGCCAAGTATTTCATGTCCTTCCTCAAAGACGAGTCCTGCGGCAAGTGTTTCACCTGCCGGAAGGGCACCCAGCGCATGTACGAAATCCTCGACGACATCAGTCGTGGCAAAGCGACGCTGAAGGATCTCGACACGCTCGAGGAGCTGGCCGAGGTCGTCAAGGACACCAGCATGTGCGGGTTGGGGCAGTCGGCGGCGAACCCGGTGTTGAGCACGCTGAAGTATTTCCGTCGGGAATTCGAGCGGCACATCACCGAGAAGCGTTGCGACGCATTCGTGTGCACCGACCTGGTCGGGGCGCCGTGCCAGTCGGCCTGCCCGCTGGGTACCGAGGCCTGGCGCTATGTGGCGCATATCGGTCGCGGCGAGTACGACGAGGCCTACCGCGTTATCCGCGAGGCCAACCCGTTCCCGTCGGTGTGCGGCCGCGTGTGTCACCACCCGTGCGAGGAACGCTGCAAGGCCGGCACCAGCGGCGGCGATCCGGTGGCGATCCGGGCGTTGAAACGGTTCGTCACGGACCGTATCGACCCGTCGAGCTACGTGCCTCAGCGCGAGATCTGGCCGAACGGCAAGCCGCCGCGCGTGGCGGTGGTCGGATCCGGTCCGGCCGGTCTGACAGCGGCCCATTACCTGTCATTGAAAGGCATGCGAGTGACGGTGTTCGAGGCCGAGGACAAACCCGGCGGCATGCTCTACTGCGCCATCCCGAACTACCGTCTGCCGCAGGACGTGATCGACGCTGAGATCAAGGCCCTGCTCGATGAGAACATAACGCTCAAGTGCAATACCGCTCTCGGCAAAGACTTCACCGTCGACAGCCTGATGAAAGACGGCTTCCAGTCGGTGCTGGTCGCGCTCGGGGCGCATAAAAGCCGGCCGTTGCAGTTGGAGAACGAGGATGTCGAGGGCGTGTATCCGTCGATCGAGTTCCTCAAGGCCTTCAACCAGCGCGGCGAATCCCTGGCCCGGGGCCGGGTGGGGGTGATCGGCGGCGGTAACTCCGCTATCGATGCCGCCCGCATGGCGCTGCGCCAGAAAGACGTCGAGAGTGTGACGATTCTCTATCGCCGCACGCGCGACGAGATGCCCGCGTTCGGCGAAGAAATCGAAGCCGCCGAGCAGGAAGGCATCAAACTCCAGACGCTCGTCACGCCCACCCGCGTGGTTGCCTACAGCGGTCATCTGGCGGGGCTGGAATGCTGCAAGAACGAGCTGGGCGATGTCGACTCGAGCGGTCGGCGCCGGCCGGTCCCGATCAAAAACACCGAGCATGTCATCGAGCTTGACACGCTGGTGGTGGCCATCTCCGAGGACGCCGGTATCGACGCCATCGGCCCGGCCAAAGAAAGCGGCATCGAAGTGACCAACTGGAACACGGTGAAAACCGACGAGGCTACGCTCCAGACCAACCGGCCGGGCGTGTTTGCCGCGGGCGACGTGGTGACCGGTCCGAACACGGTGGTCGAAGCGATCGCGGCCGGCAAAAAGGCCGCCGTCATGATCGACCGCTACGTGCGCGGCGAGTCGCTGGTGCGACCGGCCCAACCGAGGTTGCCGTCAGTCTTCGTCGAGCCGGTGAAGGTCGAGGGCGAGCTGATGCTGGCCGAGCGGGCGGAAACCCCGCGCGCACCGGCCGAGTGGCGGCGACGGAATTTCGCCGAGGTCGAGGTGGCGTTCTCGGTCGAGGAGGCCCGGCGCGAAGCCTGCCGATGCCTCCGGTGCGATCTGGATTTCACCAAACCCAAAGAAGAAAAAGAAGAACCGATAGAACACGCGGCTACGGGAGCTAAGTGATCATGATAAACCTGACAATCAACGGTCTCGACGTGGCGGTCGAGCCGGGCACGACGCTTCTGGAAGCAGCTGAGTTCCTGGGATTCCCGATCCCGACCCTGTGCCACATGGAGGGGCTGACGTCGTACGGCGCCTGTCGTCTCTGTGTGGTGGAGATCGGCGAGGGTCCACGGGCGCGGCTGGTTTCCTCGTGCACCTACCCGGCCGAGGAAGGCCTGAAAGTCCGCACGGCATCGCGAAGGGTGCTGCGGGCGAGGAAGGTCATACTCGAACTCCTGCTGGCCACGTGTCCGCAGTCGAAAATCATCCAGGACCTGGCCGCGGCTCACGAGATACGCCAGCAGCGGTTCCGCCAGGAGCACGAAGACTGCATCCTGTGCGGCCTGTGCGTGCGTATGTGCGAGGAGCAGATGATGGCCAAGGCCATCGGTTTCCGTGGACGAGGCGAAAACCGGTCGATCGGCACGCCGTTCGACGTGCAGTCCGATGTCTGCCGTCAATGCGGCGGCTGCATCTATGTCTGTCCGGCCTGCTCGCTTCGCTGCACCTATAACGAACCGGACAAAGCCATCTGCGGCGGCTGCGCCAATCTCAGCCCGCCGTGTGTCGACAAACCCATGTTCCACGACATGATGTGCTACATGAAACCATGTGTTGCTTGTGAAATTACAGACAGTTGATCATAAGAAGGAGGACAGTGTACGATGTCGCTTACCAGAGTGAATGCATCGGCGGCAACGCTGACGAAGAACCGGACCGAGCACTCGGTCGTCCCTGCCTCGGGCATGTGCGTCACGTGCGTGGACGGTTGCATCGGCATGTGCGAGATCGGCAAGTCCGCGTATCGCGGCCATGAGGTCATTTACCCCCAGCCGTTCGGTGTCATCACCACCGCCGGCGAAAAAGAGTACCCGGTCGACTACTCGCACTTCAACATCCTCGGCACCGCCGTGGGCGCCCACGGTATCGAGGCCGACAGTGACAAGGCCATTTTCCCGAATGTCAACCTCGAGGTGCATTTCGGGCATGACAAGGGCATCAAGTTCAAATACCCGTGGATCATCCCCGGTATCGGCTCGACCGACATCGCCAAGAATAACTGGGAAGGCCTGGCGATCGGCTCGGCGTTGGCCGGGACCGGCCTGACTATCGGCGAGAACGTGGTCGGCATGGACCCGGAGACCAAGATCGAAAACGGCCGCGCGGTCGATACCGTCGATCTGAAACGCCGGGTCAAGCTGTTCACGGACTACCAGCGCGACGGCTACGGCGCGATTATCGTCCAGGCCAATATCGAGGACACTCGCCTGGGCACCCAGGAGTACGCTATCGAGAAACTCGGGGTCGAGATCGTCGAGCTGAAATGGGGTCAGGGCGCGAAGAACATCGGCGGCGAGGTCAAAATCCGTAACCTCAAAAAAGCCCAGATGCTCTACGAGCGCGGTTATGTCGTGCTGCCCAACCCGACCGACCCGAACGTCATCAAGGCTTTCGAGCGCGGCGCGTTCAAAGAGTTCGAGCGCCACTCGCGGGTCGGGATGGTGACCGAGGAATCGTTCGCGGCCCGGGTCGACGAACTTCGGAAATTCGGCGCCAAGTACGTATTCCTGAAAACCGGCGCGTACCGTCCGGCCGATCTGGCTCGGGCGGTCAAGTTCGCCTCGAAGTACAAGATCGACCTGCTGACAGTCGACGGCGCCGGCGGCGGCACCGGCATGAGCCCCTGGCGCATGATGAACGAGTGGGGTATCCCGCCGGTCGAGTTGCACTCGATGCTGTACCAGTATTGCAAGCAGCTGGCCGACAAGGGCGAGTATGTTCCCCCGATCACGGTGGCCGGCGGCTTCACGTTCGAGGACCAGATCTTCAAGGGTCTGGCCATGTGCGCGCCGTTCACCAAACTGGTCGGTATGGCCCGTTCGCCGATTGCGGCGGCCATGGTCGGCAAGACCATCGGCAAGACCATCGACGAGAACATGGTGCCGGTGTATGTCGAGCGGTTCGGCACGACCAAGGACGAGATATTCGTCACGGCCGCGGACCTTCGCCACGAGCTCGGCGATGACGAGTTCGAGAAGATCCCGACCGGTGCGCTCGGCCTGTACACGTACTACGAGCGGCTGGCCCAGGGCCTGCGCCAGTTGATGGCCGGCGAGCGGAAGTTTGCGCTGGAGCATATCACCCGCGACGACATCTGCGCGCTGACCGAAGACGCCGCCCGTATCAGCGGTATCCAGTACGTGATGGACATCGACAAAGACGAGGTCCAGACCATACTCAACGCCAAGTAGCGATCAGTCGCGCTTGTCGAGCTTTCATAGTAACCGGGGCCGGACGCATGTCCGGCCCTGTGTTGTTGGGGGGGATAGAGCCCTTGACAACCGGTCTTCATGACGTAAATTGTCCCTTATAGAGCACACAGGATCGATCATACCCAGCTGCGGCCGGCCGCCATCCACCCCAGGTGTCCGGATGCACTGTGACCATTGCCGTTTCTTGGACCTGGGAGGTGTGCAGGTATGTGGTCTCGCTTCTGTCTGCTAGCGCTTCTTCCGCTGGCGTCCATTGTCGCCGGGCCGTGGAGTGTGAGCGGCGCCGATTTCGATCAAGACGGCATAGAGGACAGCTATGAGCATGAGTTAGCCGTCAAGTATGCGCCGCACTACAAGTTCTGCGTCGATGAGTCGTTCTATTACATCGATCCGGCCTTGTTCCTTAATAAGACCTCGAACGAACTCAACGTCATGTTCTCGCCATTCAACGCATACTCGCCTTTCGAACCGAACGACTACTGGAAGATCGAATGCAGTTGCGACTTGTTTGGTCAGTGTTATGTAAAAAGGAAACCGCCGGATTTTCCAGCGGACAGATTCGACTCAGTCATGTCGGGGTACAACAGACGAGAGATTGCGCTTCACGATCCTATGGCAGCCGATTGTGTCGAGCGGTGGGGATGGGGTAGTCTGAAAATCGCCCACCCCGATGTTGCCAGTGTCAGTTCTCTCAACTACTATTTCAACGAGTTCACACCGGTGTTTTATATCGTTGAACTGAATGCCGAGGGTCGGTTGGAGGTTCAGTACTGGCAATACAGCCATATGGACAACAAGCGCGCGATTGGCAGTGACCTGTTCGGTTTTGGTAACCATATTAGTGACTGGTCTCGGGTGGTGATCGTTTTCGAGACCACCTGGGATTCCGACGATGAGTTTGTAGTGATCGAACCGCCGCTGTATACGTTCTACTCCGCGCACCGACCGATTTTCAATTCAGATAACTGCCCGTTTCATCCCCGCTATTTGCTGTGGCCCGACGTTCACAAGGCCGACGGCGCCAATGGTACACACCCAATAGTGTTGGTCTCACACGATCAGCATGAGTTGTACTACGAGTTTGATGCTATGATCGACGAGTACGCCTGCGAGAATTTCCGTTGGCACCGTGAGGGCGTTCGCGTTGAGGGTGGGATTTGCGAGGCCAAGCCGTTTCTCATTACGAGCGTTGATCATTCTTACTATGACAAGATGTGCGGCGGCGGCGTGGCCTTTGACCCTATGCCGGACTCCTTGATCAATCTCGGTAACGGGGATCATCCCAACCCGGGGCGGCCGTGGGTCGGATTCGGCAGCAAGTGGCACAAGGGGCCTACCGGGCCATTCGGTGCCGACGGCGGTGTGCGTTTCAGACAGCACTGTCTGTGCACCAGCGTCGAGGGTGATGACGGCAGCGCCAGCCTGGTGTATAATGGTCTCAATAACAACGGGGCGAACTGGTGGTATTACTTCTGCGACGGGGAAGCCGATGTCGTCGACGCCGTCCTCAAGCCGCTGGGGTTCACGCATACCGCAAAGGCATACGAGAAGGGACACTTCCCTCGAGGAATGGCCGGCGAATTCGTGAAGGCGCGTTTCTTCGTGCGGCAGAGGAACGGAAGATCGCACGAGCCGCTTTCCGCGAGCAACTACATGACGGTAACGTATCGCAAGTGGCCGGACTCGACATGGCAGGAGTTGCATCTCTGGGGCGATTCTGCAGTGACGGTGATGGCCGTGCCCAACTCGCATTACACGGTCGATGAGTTCTCAAGCAATTCTACGGTGGACCACTACTGGCAAGTGGAGACGGCAACTTCCGGTCAGTTCGCAATTGACTTCATGGATGCCTGGAGTTGTCAGTCATCACTCCAATGGTGTCCTGTCTTCGTGGTCGAGAAGGCACGGGTCGATTTCGACTTGGCGTGTCTGCCGCCCGGTACGCCGCCGGGGCCGGTGAGTGTGAAGTACCGCCCCAATGTATCAATGCCGGAGTACAGCGAACAAATGTCGGCGGATCTGACTCCGAACGCCACGACGACACTGTTCTTGCCGGTCGGGGCAAGATTCTGGATCGATCCTCGCGAGTTTATGGGTGTCGGGGCCGAAGAGCGATGGACGCTGGAGGACGGCGACGACTACCGGGGGCTGACTGTATTCGGACCGCAATCGTACACGCTTCGATTTCATCACCAGTACCTGGCCAGTGTGGAGCTCGAGGGGGCCGAAGACTTCGCACTGTCAGCGGATATCGATCATCACGTGTTCTATGGGGATACGCTCTATCGGTACAATGTATACGGCACATGGATGAACTGGTGTGACAGCGGTTCCACCTTGGAGTTCGCCGAGTGCCTGCATTTCTATCCGACGATTTGCGCGAAGAGTCCGCGCAGTTTCGTAATCTCCGGACCGATCGACACAGCTGTTGACTACACTTTCGGCGGGAATGTCGATTTCATGACCAGGCGAGTAACAGATAATGACGTCGATGAGGAAAACGTGGCCTTGTTTGTCGACAAGATCGTGTGGGAGGTGCCGGAAGACGGGGCGCGGCATGTGTGGATGTACGATTTCGCCCGGGACACTATTCTGCCGTTGTCCTCGGCGTTTTCCAACATTGGTCCCATCAACTACTGTCCGGATATCTCCGGAAATCAGATATGGTGGCTCAATCTCGAGGAAGGCTTGCGGGCCGACATTATCCGTTGCGATTACTCCACGGGGTATTGCGCCCGGGTTCGTACCGATTTCCTTTTTCACGATTCCTACGAGGACAGTGTCCGGATCGACTCACTTGAGCTGATTGGCACCACGAGGGTTCAGTTGAGTTTCGAGATTCTGCAGTCGGGCACATTGGAGGGCAACATCGACAGGCTGTGGCAGATTTACGGTTGGGAGTTGATTGCGAGTGGATTCGGCATCGACAAGTTCGCGGCCTCGGATTCCATGTGGATCTCAGCTGATCTGGATTACCTCCAGCCGAATCAAACGGTTTCCCTTTGTCACGACCGGTACGACTACTATGGATCATCGTACTACTACGATATGGTGGGCTCGTTCCCGCCCATAGCGGATGGCAACAGCTTGTTTTATGGGGAATGCATCACGTGTTTCGACGAGGATTCGGCGTTGCTCGTCTCTCCGAGCCTTTCAGGCTACGATCTGGCATACTACGGTCGGTGGTGTAACGCCAATCAGTTGTGCCTGTACTACGCCGACATGCGGTATTCCGGCTATTACGATCCCGGCAAAGAGTACTCGTTGCTTCTGGAGACTTACGACACTCTGATATCCCCGAATGACTATGGTCTGCCGATAGTGTCCGGCGGTTATGTTTCGATCTCCGACGACCCGGTGACTAAGATCTTCTACGTGTCGCTCGATGATGTGAGAGAGGCCTGTCTCAACTATCACAATGATCGTGACATTGGGTGGGATTCGCTCAACTGCACGTGCTATGAACACATCGGTGATCTCTGGCATTACCTTCCGAGCAAGGCCTACGATATGTCGGGCGGCAACTTCGCTGCGATTGCAGAGGAC
>Ga0272444_10005402_pt1 | contig 11079 bp, 7 predicted proteins | sample SSMForm13_FD_201033 | JGI IMG/M metagenome (GOLD analysis project Ga0272444, IMG submission 201033) | Marine sediment archaeal communities from Little Sippewissett salt marsh, Falmouth, MA, United States - SSM-Form-13 | ecosystem: Environmental > Aquatic > Marine > Wetlands > Sediment ... | reverse complement strand
CATTAATTACACCGTCAATTCTTTTCAGCCAGTTTTGTTTGGGCGCCGGATCGAGATCACCGAGGATATCAAGCATTCGCTGCGCCCTGACTTGAGTTTTGACTCCCAGTCTGAGATCGTAATCACTGAAGGCACAATTGGCATTCATACTGTCGAGAATTTCGATTAAAACGGAAGAGTCTTTTGTGATCAGAGCGGTATCCATGGCGGTCATGAGGTCGCTGTAACATACGGCTTTTTTGAGCGAATCCGACGCGGGGCCGTTCAGCTTATCGATCTTTTTCCGGAGGGCGTCGTAATCAAGAGCTCTAAAGAGACCCGTGGCACTGTCGTCACTAATCGCGGCTTGAGTCAGTTTGGCGATTTCGTAATCCATGTCGATGTTTCTGATTTCAGCCGCCGCCGAAACCTCGATGGAGTCCCGATAATTGTAATTGGCGGCGACGAGGCGGAACCTGCTGCCGGCTTCTATTAGCATATTCGCGATATGGGTGCGGGCGGCGTCATCCAGGGCATCCTCAGCCAGGGCGATGAATTTAGTCTCGACTGCCTGGCGGGCCCGGACCTCGGCGCCCATATAGGCTCCGAGATATTTTATTGAATCGGGAGCATGATCGTAGAATGAATCAAAGACAGCGCGGGCTTCTTCGAGATAGGAGGCTTGCCCTGACAATTCATACTGCCGAAAATGGCACCAGCCGATTTTGTATTCGGCCATATGATAATAAAAGCTGTATTGGCCGACGGCTCCCTGCTCTTCCAGCGATCTCCGGAAAGCGTTATATTCTTCTATGGCCTCGATGAGTATTTTTGAGGCCGAAGTGAAATCGGAAAGGCCGATGGTGGAATCATAATCGTCTTCGGTATCGATCAACGACTGGAGTTGTTCCAGCGCCGGATTCGCAAGCTGAGCATTGGAGTTAACGGCGATAACAAAGGGAATGAGCAATATCATAGAGAGCGCTTTTTTCATATTCAAACTCCTGCCTGTTTATCCATTTTGATTGAGTAAATGAATCATATGGCCCCAAAATAGATCATGGTCTAATCGAGGTAATTACCAGTAACCGACCCGGTGAATGGCTCCTCTCGTGGCACCGCAGAAGGCACCTCTTTCGGTCAGTTCAAAATATATATAATGAACCATTATTTTCCGGTTTCCCTGAGGATTAAGGGTCAGGCGTATTTTCGCCCTGGCAACATTGGCTTCGTATCGCCACCCACTGACAGCCGTATTAACGACCATTTCGATCTCCGGGTATCCCGGGGGATAAACCAGGCTGTCGGTGATACCATCCTCCCTTACAACGAATTCGATCTCATAGTATAAGGTGGGATCAATGCTTTCCAGGGAGGCCAGATTAATCCAGGAACCTCTGATTATCTCGAATTTCAGCGGGTCCAGGCGGACAATGCTGAGTTCGTTCCAACCCGGGAAATCCTCGGACGGCTCTGGGGTGATACCGGGGCAGCTAAACCAGCTTTCCTGGCCGGTAATAGTTTTGTCGATCCTTTCGCATGAAAAAAACATCAAAAAAACCGCGGCTGTCATCAGCAGTATTATCGCATTGATTCTTCCCTGGTTCATTTCACTAGTCCCCGTCGGCAAAAGCATTATTGAAATTAATCGAGACCGCGTCGGTTTGCTGGTTGATTCTCCAGGACCTGATCTCGGAAAGAGAACCGGAGAGAAGCCCGACATTCAGCGTCACCGGCGAACCGGTGGTATCGCAGAAATTTGCAACCGTCTCCTCGAGGACCTGCCTGACTTCCTTGACGATCAGATAATCGAGTTTATCATCGCAGCGGATGACCAGATTTATGCGGCTCTGACTGCAATAAGCCACGAGCTCGCAGAAATCGAGCATTTCCGCGGGCAGCCGGTCATATGGCAGATAATAATCGGCCAGGCTGCTGACTGAGGCTTCGCTGTGCCGGTAAGCATCCAGCCAATAAGCCGAATCACCGGGGCAAAGCTGCACCAAAATATTGGTGCGGCCGGGCTCTTCCCGGGGCATTTTGTACGGAGCGGACCTGACTTCTTCGGATGATCCCGTGCCGATATCTCTGGCGATAATGGCGATGGCTATGAAGAAAACGAGCAGGACGAAAAATATATCCATAAAAGGATACAGCATCAATTTTCGTTTGGAAGCCCCGATCCTTTTACGCACCATAGACTAAACCTCGTTTTCCTCGGGGGTGGTGATTCTGACAGCTCTGATGGGTATTTGATTTTGACTGCACTGGTACAAAATCATCCCGATTATTTTGAATTTCGTTTCCGGATCCACCTCGACCAGAATCGTATCCTGGGTGACATCGACAGCGGCCGCATATTCTGACAGCCGATCAGCTACATACGAGCCGCTTTCAAGTTCCAATAGTTCCCGGTTGCCTATATTAAGCAATTCCTGGTCGGTCGGAAAGGCGATCGTATCGGCGTTTTTTCCGTCCAGCGCAATGATCATGGCGCTTTGCTGTATGAGAGGATCAGGCCGGAAGACCTTGATATGCATTTTCGTTTTGATAATCCCCGTTCCCCCGGGCCCGGTCCCACCGCCCAGAGAAATAACGGCAATGATCAGGCCGAAAATGACCAGAAGAAAGACAACGTCCACCAGGCCGATAATATCGAATTCCTTATTTTCGGTTCCTAATATTCTTGACACGTCAAATATTCCTGTTTCGGAAAAACCGGTGGCGGCCTTTTATCGCGTAAGGTGCCGCTGCAGGTTTTTCTGCAGGCTTTTCCAAATAGCTATGGTACGTTCATATTTATAGTTATAGTAATAATAGCACAGCATCAGGAGAATGCCTGCGAAAAGCCCCATGAAGGTGGTACCGAGCGCCTCATAAATTCCGCCACCGAGAATTCTCAGGATTTCCTTGGGGGTCGTTTGCTCCGGGAGTTCACCTATATTACCGAAGGAATTGATCAATCCGGTAACCGTTCCAAAAAGACCCAAAAGCGGCGATACGGCGCCGATACCCCAAATGACATCGATGAAGCTCCTTTCCCGAAGCTTCAGCTCTTCATCCTCAACGGCCGTACTGAGAGCCTTGGCGACATTGGGGTTGGATTTTGTCGTTTCATCGAGAGCACTGTCAATGATATTGTAAACAGGTAACTCATCGAAGCGGCGATATTGCCTGATGCCAAAAAGGCGCAGAAGCCAGCGCAGGGTAATCACCATCATAATAGAATCAAAAATCTTGGATATAGCGGTAAGCCTGTTGCTTTCGAATATTCCGATTTTAGAAATGTTTATTTTCCCCTTCCGGAGGCCTATTATGATTTTAGACTTATTATTATTATTGTTGCCCGTGATTTTGCTGACAAATTCCTTTATGGCAGAGTCATGGTCGTCGGTTGCCTCTTCCGAAGGATTTTTTTCGTATTTCTCCATGGTCGAAACGAAATGGCCGAGAAATATATTTTTCGACCTCATAACACTCCAGGTTTTGTTGTAGGTTATGTAGAAAAACCCAAAAGCAAAAAGCAGCAAAATGGCAATGCCCGCTGCTTTCCCGAAGTCAGTGGCGTTATCATAGAAATGCCGGATGCTTTCAGTATCCTGCTCTTCGGCTCGAACGACAAAGAGTGTATCCGACAATTTTTCGCGCTTTGGATTGCCGCCGCTGTCATAACCCTTAACCTGAAACCGATAGGCTTTTCGATATTCCTTGTTGGCAAAGGTGAAGTCCATTCGGCCGTCGACACGGGCGGAATCAGCTGGAATCCAGATCCCGTCAGGTTTGGTCTGGCAATAAACCCAGTAATAGGCTATGAAATTTCCCGGCGGCTTTTCCAATTCGACATTGTCAACACAGATGCTCCATTTGAGATTGAAATTAACACCTTTATCAGTCTTGATCGAGGAAACATCAAGGCAGAGGGTTGTATCCTGGGCTCGGGCCGACAGAGCTCCGGCGCCGATGAACGTGGAGACAATCAGTAATAGCCATAAAGCCAATGCAATTCGCCGTAAAGAGCATTTCATAGTCATTTCTCCCTGTTAGTTGTATATGAGTTTATCCAATATTATAAATTAGACGTTGTCTGTCAATTCATTTTTTGCACTCACGGTCGTTCGGGCATTTATCCGAGCACGGATAAAAACGACAAATCATCCTTCGGGTATCCTCGGCCTTTGATTTTTCATCGAGGTTTTCGTAACACTCGGAAATCTTTTCCAGGGCGTCATCGCCGACGAGATAGTCGTCGAAGATGCTGAACCGGAGATAGTTCTCGTCAAGTGACGTATATTGGCAATCAAGCACACGCTCAAAAACAGAGATGGCCTTTCTGGAATCGTTATCCTGGAAGAGAGATCTTCCCCATTCATACAGGGATAATATTTGCAGAGTGGATTCACTGGAGGCAATAGAAGATGCCTTTTCAAATTCCTTCACCGCTTCTTTCCACATGTTACCCTGTTTCTGATACCAAACTCCACGCAGGTAATGAAGACGTTTTTGATCTTCTTCCTGACATTGCCTTTTGTCGGCCTCCTCCAAAACATCCAGTGCATTATCGAGTGAGTTTTTAAGCTTCCTGTCGATTTTAAGACATGAATCAAGCAATATCAGGGTTTCAGCATAATCCAGCAGATCATGTGTTTCAAAACGAACATTCTTCAATCTGTCGCTTCTATATGCCCGGGCCGCCTCTATAGCTTTTGTTTTGTCATATTTTTTATATTCGATACAGGCATCAGCCTGCCCGGTCAGCATGGAAACCAAACATGCAGTCAGTAAATACAGGAGCGGATTAAATCCGCGCGAAAGGGCCTTCAACTTCATTTCTCCCTCAAACAGACAATGTTTTTATTTACAGGGCAAAGGCTACCGCGACCATAACGGCCAGGCCAAAAGCGGTCAAAGCCGAAAGAGCGGAAGATGTAGCCTCGGTCTCCTTGGATACATCGAATACCTCATCGTGCAGCCTTCTGGCCTGTCGCAGGCCACCCAAAAATTCATCATAGCGTTTCGAATTACTCTCATCGAAAGTGTCGGACAGGGCCTCACAGGCTTCTTGTAAGCCCCCACCATCTTTCCCGTCATACCGCGACAACACCTGCAGATACTCAGCCCTCTTGGCAGAATTGGTTTTAGCGCTGTCGGCTTTGAGAACATGGTAAGCCGTACCCATCAGCGAACCCAGGTTGACATTGAAAGAAAAACGATGATCATCATAGAGATCGCCCTGATGTGAATAAGCATAATCTATGGTTACGACAGCCCCGCCAAGACTCTTTTCGAGGCCGAATCCGGCGGACCATTTTTCGTTTCTGTTGTTGAAGCCGATCCGGGGTGCAAAAGCTATATCGCCGAAAAGACGCTGATACTCGATCCCGAAATAGCGCCGGCCGTCGCGTTCGGTGTCGATCAGCCATTCCCGGTCACCCAGAACCAGAAGTCGGGAGTTGATATCGGGAAAATTGGGAATGGCGACACTCATGCCGAAACGAATCTGGCCGGGATCTTTTTCTTCGGTATTTCTGAGCGTAATACCCTTACTGAACAGGTTGCGATAGGTGAAACCGAACCTGATCGGAATCAGAGTCCTCAGGGAAAAGGCCTTTTTGATAAGCGGCGGACTCAGAAGCTGTAACTGAGCCCCGACATCGAATCCGGTCCCGCCGCCGCTTTCGGTATCGATACCCCGATGGGTAAAGCGCAGGCCGCTTCCGGCGGTGAGTATTCCCCAGGGCCGAACGAGCAGATCGCGGGCGAAGGAGAGATATAAAGCTCTTTCCCGGACATCGAAATCGCCCAGATAATGATCGAACTCATCCCGCCTCTGGAAACCGCCGGTGGTATGATCCAGCCAGCCGATTCCCCAGGTCGCTTTGGGGCCGAAGAAAATGCCGGGAATACCGTCATCACCAACCAGAGCGATATTGGGCCAGACGGCGGCGATGAAATCATAGCGGCGGTCATCGGCGTTGGCCAGAAACATCGAGTAGAGATTATGCCGGCTTTTCAGCCGGGTCAGACCGGCCGGATTATAGAACAGAACGCCGGCGTCGTCGGCCAGGCTGACATAAGCACCACCCAGCCCGATTGCCCGGACACTGCCGCCGTACCTCATGTAGGCGTCGCTCTGACCGCCGTCACCGTCGCCGGCTCGAAGAGAAACCGTCGTTAACAATAAAATTATTAGAAAAGGCAGGTAGAATCGCCCGCCGATGTTTCTTAAGATCGGATTTCGCATCATTACCTCAATACCGCGATTTTGTGTCGGGATACAACTTCATCGTCGCATTTAAGAACGCAGATGTAGCCTCCGCTGGCGACGGTTTTATTCTCATCATTCCTGCCGTTCCAGCAAAATTCATCATTATTGATCAGCCCCGGCGACATATTCGAAAACGATTTTGAATAGACCAGATTACCCATCAGGTCATAGATATACATTTCCAGATCACAGCTTTCCCGGAGAGTGTACACCATCCGGGCCATTTCGTTGTCATCAGGATTGAACGGATTGGGGTAGCTGTGGGCCTGTTCAGCCCGAGATAGGACAATTTCATAACTGACCGAATCGCTGGTATTGCCGGCCTTGTCCCGGAGCCGTCCGTAGACCGTTTTCGTACCGTCGACAGGGGAGAGTTCGAATGATACGGTCGCGATACAGGTCGATATCGGTATGGATGCAAAATCACCAAAGGCGGCATCCTCAGTAAGCTCCATGAATCCGCACGCCCCAAAAGGCTCATCCTTTCCAGAAAACCATATCTCCACCTCGCGAGTCGATGTCCATGTGGCGGCAGAATCATCATCGCCCAGAATAGCGAACGTATCCAGAACCGGGCGGGTAGTATCGGTGATGACCGAGACCACATTGGAATAACGACTGCGGTAAAAAACGGTGTCGGTATCGACAATATCGATGATAGAATAGGCTCTGAAGTAATGCGTATCCTCAGGGACGCCGGTGAAGGGAACCAGGGTGTCCACCGATATCAATGTGTCATCAATGGAATCAAGCAGGAACTGGTATTCTTCAATATTGCCGAATGAGGGATCATTGGCCTGCTCGACTCGATAGTAAATTTCATCCAGCGTGCTATCCACAAGCCCGTAAACATGCATTAATATGTCTATCGCAGTATCCGCATAATACTCCGGTAAGGAATCCAGCTCAGGTACCGGTAATGACTCGTCGATCTCCAGTGTATCCGGGTCAATGTCTTCGAAAAGCTCCATCAGCCTCTGTTGTTCGTTCATCCAGGCATCATCATCGGATAAGCCCGGTGCTGCCAAACCTATCAAAAATGCCGCCCCCAGCAGTGCTAATTGTCGCATATAACGTCTGTCTCCTCAGGAAATCACATCGACTCTAATGAATTAACAGCATCTTCTTCGATTCCGTGAATTTATCGGTAACCAGTCGATAGAAATATATACCACTGGCCACCTGTTCTCCGTGATGATTGGTACCATCCCAGAGAATTTCATGATAATCAGCCGAGAGCGTTTCGTCAAGTAGAGTTTTAACCAATTGGCCCCGAATATTGAAAATTTTCAGAGTTACATGACCGGGTTGGGGTATCCCGAAGGCGATCCTCGTCTCCGGATTAAAGGGATTGGGATTATTCTGGTGCAAAACATATCGTTTCGGGGCCTGACCGGAGGTGTCATTGCCGAAAACGGCTACCTCCGACCAGCCGGATTCATAATTTTGCCAGACGGCCTTAATATGATAATAGATTATTTCCTTGTCGTTATAATACGAGGCATGGTCGAATTTCAGCCCCTCAGCCGAAGATCCGGCCCATTTCCCGGGCGGTAGCAAGCCCATCTTGTAGGTCCCCAGCCACCCGGGGATATCGGATCGTTCGGCGTAAAACGAGTCGACCAGCATACCGTCGGGAAAATCCCAGGTAATCGAATCTTTCGACAGGGCCGTCGGGTTGGTCGGTATGGGCACCAGCGGCAGATGGAAGATGTAGTTTCCATTATCTCTGATATTGCCGATGCTGTCGACCGACTGGATAGTGTAGCGATACTTCTCGCTGGCGACGGCTTCGACGCTCAATCGGAGATCGACGAAATCGGTATCGGGGGCGCCGAGGCTGGCCAGTTGCTGCCAGTTGTTGTCGGTCATATCGCGCAAAACCAGGTAGTGACTGAGGCCGCTGCCGTTACCGATATCCCTGGATTTCTCCCAGGACAGGTAAACATCGATATAATCGGTGACCGTATCCGCCACGGCTCTGGTCGAACAGGCGATAGTGTCTATCGGTTCCGGAGCCAGATTATCGGCCGTAATGGGCATGTTTCCGAAATAGACGTGCGACCAGGGTGATATACGCCCCCAAGAATCCCTGGCCCGAATATGCCGGTATAAAATCAGATTGCTCTCGCTGATAAGATTGTTTACATCTATTGTCCAGTTTTCCAACCCAACCGGCAGCCAGCCGGTGGTTATGCTGAATTCGGGAGGAAAATCCGGGAAGATACTGACTTCGAGCTGTATCTCCACCGCGCCGTAAGTGGTATCAACAACGACTAAATCACTGTTCACCCAATCCCAGAAAAGGTCGATATTTTTCCCGTCAAAGAAGGGCAGTATATCCTCGCGTATTTTGGGGGTGTAGACCCAGAGCGGATCGATGGCGGCGGAGGCGCAAACGGATTCGCCGGTCTGGCCGAATCGGTCAACGGCGGCCAGACAGTATTCATAGACCGCCCCGGCGTAAAGGTCGCCGTCCACGATGTAATAGTCGCCGGGTCTGACAGCGTCAACCATGAGTGTGTCTTCGTTGCCGGCCGGGTCGGTTCTAGTTATCCGGAAGTGATCAATCAGCCGGATATCGTCGTAAGACCAGGCCACGAGCATTTCACCGACGGGATAGAGTGTATCTCCCGGAAGCATCGGCTGCGGCTGAAGAACGAAATTCAGGGCGGTGGGAGGAATCGTGTCGTATGGCACGTCATAAGGGCACGACCAGGCGCTGGTGAGCGAGTCACCTTCGACCGAAACCAGTTCCATCACCTGAAAAGTATAGATGCCGGAACCGTATTCGACAGCCGGAAAAGGAAAACTGTCGGTCAGGTTGACTTTGGCCGCAGAGATTGGAATGCTCTCAAAATTCCTGAAGACCAGGACCGAGTCCACCCAGGTCTCGGCCAGGCTGGGCAGGGCCCTCTCCCAACGGATAATTATCTGATCATCGACCAGCGAGCTGTTAATCACCCGGGGGGGGCGATTGGAAAAGGCCGCCGAGCTGTTGTTGCCGTTTTCCCGGACGTTGCCGAGCAGATCAACCGGCCAAACCTGATAAGTATAGTAATGATAGACGGTGAGAGTGTCGGTTCCATCCGGCCAGGGAAGAACCGTGCCGCAGTATTCATCGATTTCCTCGAAGGTCTCGCCGTCGGCCGAGCGCATGATTACGTAACAGGCGGTGCCGATGGCATCATAGGGTTCTCCCCAGGTGAGATGAATATAACCCCGACAACGCTCCCGGCTGTTGAAGGCTTTCAGGTCGGTAATCGGGTCGGGCGGCGTGGCGTCCCGGACAATGCTTTCTTCGTTGGACCAGGTGCTGATCGCCCCGTCATTGAAATGGGCCCGCGCCTTGATCAGATATTCACCGTCCGGCCCGAGCGGGATTACCAGCGAATCCCGGTCAGGGTCACTCTGGAAATAAACCGAATCGGGACAGGCCGAGCAGACCACCTCGAGGCTGATCACGTTTTCCCGGTCGTAATCGCTCCAGATGACGGCCACCGAATCCCGGTTGGTGTAACATTGATCGTCGATAACGGCGGTACAACCAAGCGATATATGCGGTCCGATATGCGGGCGAACGCATTCCTCCCAGTAGGTTTGCGTATAATCCCTGATGTTGCCGACATTATCCTCGCTGCCGATCCGGTAGCAGACAGGTTCCCTTACGTCGAGGCCGGCCCGGGTGTCGATATAGAACGTGTCGGTGGTGGCGGCTATCCGGCTGTACTCATCGTCGCCGATACGACGGTAAACATGGTATTCTTTCAGGCCGCTTAGGTGATCGATGGCCGGTTCCCAGATAACTTTCATCATCGGCGCCTCATCATCATCCATCTCGAGAGGCCGCACCGTCAGGTTGCCGATATCCACGGGCGGGAAAGCATCCTGCCAGGCGCTGTCGAGATACGACCATTGGCTGACGTTACCGACTTCATCACGGGCCTGAGCCCGATATAGATATTGGTGGCCGTTGACAAAAGCCGTGTCGCCGTTCGGCGGCAGGAAATTGAATGGATATCCGAGGCTGTCGCCGCTATAGGCCAGCCATCCCGAGTGAAAAATATCCAGTCCTTCGGTCGGCCATTCCGAATCGAAAAACTTGGCGCTGTCGCGAACAACCTGGAATCGGATATAATCGGCCGTCTGGTCACCGGGGCAGTTGGATCTGGCCCAAACCCGGTTTTCGACGCCCCGGGCGTAGGCGGCACTGAAGATAAACAGGCGATAATCGAAGTCCACCCGCTGTTCCGGACGGCAGGGAGCGGTCGAATCCGGGATGACGCCGTTGGTAACGAGGCCCCAGCCGCGGTTGCCGACCGTATCGACCGGTCGGGCCATATAGTAATAGGTCAGACCTTCCTCGAGACCGGTCGAGCCGCCCAGAAAATCGATCGTATCATAAGGCGTTTCTTCGTTGTTGCCATCGATCGCAGGGACAGTGAATATACGCTCAAAATCGGTCTCATCGGTCTTGCGGTAAATCTCATACCGGTTGACATAACTCACGGCGTCGTTGACGCCCATCCAGCTGAGCCGAATGATGCCTCCCGAATCGGAAACGGCCTGAAGAGTATTGACGCTGTCGGGGGCGGTAGCATCCTGGACCGATGAGGTGGTATCGGAGCGTGTTACCGAATCCTTGCCCTCGATGAAATACGCCTTGGCATAATAATAATACCGGTGGCCATCCTCGAGACCATCGATAACGACACATAACGTGTCGGCTATATCGGGCAATTTATCCCATTCAGATTCACGACAACCGAGAATTTCGGAGGGGTTGGCGGCGTCGATATAGCATATTTCGTGATAATAAGCACCGCAGCCAGGGA
>Ga0272444_10005401_pt1 | contig 11079 bp, 7 predicted proteins | sample SSMForm13_FD_201033 | JGI IMG/M metagenome (GOLD analysis project Ga0272444, IMG submission 201033) | Marine sediment archaeal communities from Little Sippewissett salt marsh, Falmouth, MA, United States - SSM-Form-13 | ecosystem: Environmental > Aquatic > Marine > Wetlands > Sediment ... | reverse complement strand
GGCTACCCGAACCGCCGGGAGAGTTCCTACGACCTGTTCACGACGGGCCACGCCGGGGCGAGCATCTCGACCGCCCTGGGGCTGGCCTTGGCCGACAAGGCCGCCGGGCGCACCTCCCGCACCGTGGCCGTCGTCGGTGACGGGGCCCTGGGCAGCGGCCTGGCCCTGGAGGGCCTGAACCACGCGGGATCGGTCCGGGCCAACCTGATCGTCGTGCTCAACGACAACCAGATGTGCATCTCGAGCACCGTCGGGGCGCTGGCCCAGGCCTTCACCCACGTGCGCACCAGCGACCTGTACCGCGATCTGAACCGCGAGGTGCGGCGCCTCTTGGACACCTTCCCGGTGGTCGGCGCCCAGGTGACCCAGGCCCTGTCGGCCGTCAAGGGAGCCGTCAAGGACGCCATCGTACCCGACCACGCGTTCGAGCACTTCGGGTTCCGCGTCCTGGGCCCGGTCAACGGCCACAACATGAGGGAACTCGTGCAGACGTTCGAGGAGATCAAGGGGCTTGACGCCCCGGTGATGCTTCACGTGTGCACCGAGAAGGGCCGGGGCTTCGCGCCCGCGGCCGGCGACCCGACGGGCTATCACAGCGCAAAGCCGTTCGTCGAACAGAACGGCAAGGTCAGGACCAAGCAGTCGCCCGGCGGGACGCCGTGGGGCCAGTGCGCCGTCGAGGCCCTCGTCGCCGAGGCCGAACGGGCCGACGACATCGTGGCCATCACCGCCGCGATGCCCGACGGCACCGGGCTGTCGGCCTTCCAGGAACGGTTCCCCGACCGGTTCTTCGACGTGGGCATCTGCGAGTCGCACGCCGTGGCCCTAGCCGCGGGCATGGCCGTCGGAGGACTCAAGCCCGTGGTCGCCATCTACTCCACGTTTCTTCAGCGGGCCTACGACCAACTGTACCACGAGCTGAGTCTGAACGGCGACCTGCCCGTGGTGCTCCTGATTGATCGCGCCGGGCTGGTCGGCCCGGACGGGGCGACGCACCAGGGCCTCTACGACATCGCGTACCTGCGGAGCCTGCCGGGGCTGGCCGTCGCCGCGCCGGCCGACCGGCGGGAACTCCAGGAGATGCTGTCGCTGGCGCTGAAGCTCGGCCAGCCGGTGGCCATCCGCTACCCCCGGGACGCGGCGCCCGAGCGCGTGCTGTCGGACCAGCCCGTTGAGCTGGGCCGCGGGGTGGTCCTGCGCCGCGGGCGCGACGGGGCGCTGCTGGCCTATGGGGCCACGGTTCAGCCGGCGCTCGAGGCCGCCGAGACCCTGGCCGGCGAAGGCATCGACCTGACCGTCGCCTCGGCGCGGTTCTGCAAGCCGCTCGACGAGCAGCTCCTGGCACAGCTTCTGTCGTCATCCCCGTGGCTGATCACCGTCGAGGACGGTGTGAGGATGGGCGGGTTCGGCAGCGCGTGCCTGGAGTTCGCCCAGTCGGCCGGGCTGGCCGGCAAGGTGGTCGCGTCGATCGCCATCCCGGACCAGTTGGTCGAGCATGCGACGCGGGGGCGGTTGCTGGAACAGTTCGGGCTCGATGCCCGGGGAATCGCCGATCATGTTCGCCGCATCCGCGCAAAAGCAGTGTCCGGAAACCAGGCCCGGGCAGGGTAACGCCATGAGCGACAGACGCGTGCTCATCACCGGCAACACCGGTCGCGAAACAGTTCGTTCGGCGATCGCCCGGCTGCAACCGGTCGTCGCCAGGCACGCCGAGGTGCTGGAGTCCGACCTGGAGTGTGCCAAGCCGTTGCCCCAAGGCGACATCGATCTGGCCCTGGTCGTGGGCGGCGACGGGTCGATCCTGAAGGCGGCACGATGCCTGGCTGCGGCCGGCATCCCCACCATGGGCGTCAACCTTGGCCGCCTCGGATACCTGGCCGGTTTCCTCGAAGAGGACCTGCCCGAAGTTCTCCCGGCGATCCTGTCGGGCGGAGGCCAGCGCGTCGAGCGGATCATGCTCAGCGTCCAGATCGACAAGCGCGACGGGCACCACGTTCAGGAAACCGCCCTCAACGACGTCATCGTCAGCCACGGGACCAGTCACCGCATGATCGGCCTGACGGTGGACGTCAACCATCAGTCGGTGGCAACCTATCGCGGCGACGGCGTGATGGTCGCCACGCCCACGGGCTCGACGGCCTACAACCTGGCCGCCGGCGGACCGATCCTCGAGGGCCGGCTCGACGCCGTGGTCATCACGCCCATCTGCCCCCACATGCTGACCCACCGGTCGATCGTCATCGGTGCCGACACGCCGGTCACCCTGCGGCCGACCGAAGACCAGATGGAATCGACCTGCATCATCGACGGGCAGATCGTCGTCCCGATGGTCGCCGGCGACGTGGTCCACGTGGGCAAGTCGCCGCGCCGGTTCGTGCTGCTGGAGAACAGCCGCCGGTCCGCGTTCGAGACGCTGAGCGAGAAACTGCACTGGGCCCACGGGCCGCGCTACGTGACCTAGACGCCGAAGGAGCCGCTCGACATGCCGGAAGTCCGAATCCTGCGCGAGTACTGCAAGGGCTGTGGCCTGTGCGTCGAGGTCTGCCCGGCCAAGTGCCTGCGCATCAGCGACGAGGTGACCGATACGGGCGTTCTGCCCGCGGAGGTGGTCGAGACGGCCGATTGCATCGGGTGCCTCCAATGCCACACCGTGTGCCCGGATGCCGCCGTCCAGGTGTACGAGTAGCCGCGCAAGCCAAGCCGGGAGCGCAAGGACCATGGCCAAGAGCGAACGAGTTCTCTTGACGGGCAACCAGGCGGCCGCAGAGGGTGCCGTCCGAGCGGGGTGCCGGTTTTACTTCGGCTACCCTATCACGCCGCAGAACGATCTGCCGGAGTACATGTCGGCCCGGATGCCCGAGGTCGGCGGGACGTTCCTCCAGGCCGAGAGCGAGTTGGCGGCCATCAGCCTGGTCCACGGGGCCGCGGCCGCCGGGGCCAAGGTGATGACCACCTCCAGCAGCCCCGGCATCAGCCTCAAGCAGGAAGGCATCAGCTACATGACCGGGAGCCAGTTGCCCGCCCTGATTGTCAACGTCCAGCGGGCAGGGCCCGGACTCGGAGACGTCCGCTGCGCTCAGGCCGACTACTGGCAGGCCACGCGTGGCGGCGGACACGGCGACTACTTCTGCCTGGTCCTGGCCCCGCACACGGTCCAGGAGACCTGCGACCTGTCGGCGCTGGGGCTCGACCTAGCGATGAAGTGGCGGAACCCGGTCTTGGTCCTGAGCGACCAACAGCTCGGGCAGATGATGGAGCCGGTGGACCTGCCGCCCATGGCCGACGCCACGCTCCAGGACCCGCCCTGGGCCCTGACGGGCGCCGCCGGCGGCCGGGAGCACCACGTCATCCGAAGCTATTTCGGCAGGCCCGGCGAACTCGTCGAATGGAACAGGCAGATCAAGGCCAAGTTCGAGCGAATGGCCGTCGAGGAGGTCCGCTGCGAGGAAGTCGACACCGAGGACGCGGAGGTGGTGCTGGTGGCCTACGGCACAAGCGCGCGGCTGTCGAAGGCGGTGGTCCAGCGTTGTCGGCAGCGCGGCCAGAAGGTTGGCCTGCTTCGGCCCATCACGCTGTGGCCGTTCCCGGCCGCCGCCGTCAGGGCTCTGGCCGAGCAGGGGAAACGGTTCCTCGCGGTCGAGATGTCGTACGGCCAGATGGTCGAGGACGTGCGGTTGGCCGTCGAAGGCCGCGCGGCAGTCGACCTGCTCTCGACGTTCGGCGGCGAGGTGCCGCGGACGGCCGACATCGAGAAGAAGGCCGTCGCCATGCTCACCGCCACCGGGAAGAAACGGTAAGGATCGCTCCGAGAGGGATGACACGATGGCTGAGACGAGCACGCTCAAACTCAAGGCCGGACGACCCAAGGCCATGCTGCCGGTCAAGACGCACTACTGCCCGGGATGCGGCCACGGGGTGGTCCACCGCCTGCTCATGGAGATCGTGGACGAATGGGGCCTGCGCGGCAACGTGATCGGCGTGGCCCCCGTGGGCTGCGCGGTTGTCGCGTACCACTACATGGACATCGACATGACCGAGGCGGCGCACGGCCGCGCGCCCGAGGTCGCCACCGGCATCAAGCGCGTCCGGCCCGACAGGCTGGTCTTCAGCTACCAGGGCGACGGCGACCTGGCGGCTATCGGGACCAACGAGATTCTGCACGTGGCCAACCGCGGCGAGAACATCTCGGTGGTCTTCATGAACAACACCTGCTACGGGATGACCGGCGGCCAGATGGCTCCGACCACGCTGGTCGGCCAGCGGACCTCGACCACGCCCAAGGGACGGAGCCTGATCGGTGAGGGGCCGCCGTTGAAGGTCTGCGAACTGCTGGCCGGCCTCGACCGGGCCGTCTATCTGGAGCGGTGCATGATCACCTCGCCCAAGGAGATTCGCCGCACCAAGAACGCCATCAAGAAGGCGTTCCGCGTGCAGCAGCAGGAAAAGGGCTTCAGCCTGGTCGAGGTGCTGAGCCCCTGCCCGACGTACTGGCGGCTGGCGCCGGCGAAGTGCGCAGAGTTCATCGAGGAACACCTGACGAAGGTCTTTCCGCCGGGCCTGATCAAGAACACGGCCTTCCCCGACGCCGTCTGACAGCCAACAGCAGGAAAGGGCGCGACATGGAAGAGCGCATTCTCATCGCCGGGGCCGGGGGGCAAGGGGCACTGACCATCGGCAAGTTCCTGGCCAGCGTCGCCATGGACCGCCATCGCGTGACGTTCTTCCCCAGCTACGGGGCCGAGGTGCGCGGCGGGACGGCCCACTGCCACGTCGTCATCAGCGAGAGCGAGATCGCCAACCCCGTGGTGGACGAGGCGACCCTGCTGATCGCGATGAATCAGATGTCGTACAGGCGGTTTCTGCCGAACGTCAACACCGACGGCCTGCTGTTCGTCAACTCGTCGATGATCGACCTCGACCCGCCGCCCGAGTGCGGGCGCGTCGTCTCGATCCCCATGTCGGAACGGGCCAGCGAGATGGGCGACCTCCGCGTCGGCAACATGATCATGCTGGGAGCGATGAACACTGTCAGGCCCCTGTTGGACGAGAAGGCGGTGTATGCGGCCATGGACAGGATCCTCGGCGGGGACACCTCCAAGGCCCGGATCCTGGACCTCAACAAACAGGCGTACAAGGTGGGCGCCGAGCACGCCAGGAAACTCGCCGAGACCTCGCCGGCCGCCAAGCCCGGCCCTAAGTGACCACGCCGGCATATCTTACGGCACCACCGGGCCCGGCTCCCGACCGGCGGCCCGCCGCCGACATACCAACCAACGGGCACCCCAGGCAAATGCTTTTTGAAGGTGAACGGTTCAACTCGTACAATTAACAGGGACGGCGAACGGGGGTTTGCCGACATAGTCAATGTGCGACCTCGCTGCATTGTGGGCAGCAAAGGGGGTCCGACATGGTACGACGAATGGTGAGAACCGCCGGCATACTGATCCTCGTCGGCATGGTGGCCTCTACGGCCGCCGGCCAGAAATCGGTGGACCTGCGCGTCAACCTGGCCACGCAGCCGGTCTACGCTCCGTTCGGCCGGATGCCGATGGACTATCTGAACCTGCCCAGCCTGTACGCCACAGGCAATGTTCGTGGCGGACGGGCCTTCATGGGGAACCGCAATTTCCTGGAAGACCGGTACTTCAACAGTTCGCTGAGCCGCTTCTATCGCGACTCGGTGAACGTCGGCGACGTGACCCGAGGCATGCACTACGGGCCGGGCCAGGCGATGTTCAGCCCCGGCAGCCTCGGGGCAAGCGGGTCCAGCGTCGGGCAGTACACGCTGCGCCAGCCGACCCCGTACGGGCTGAGCTACAATCCCACGGCGGCCCTGCCGTCGCCCTACTCCTCGCTGTTCATTGTCCGCACCGAATCGCTCAAGCCGACACAGGCCCAGTACCCGTCGCCCAGGGCAGTCAGGTCATGGCTTCAGCAGGTAATGGACGACAGCGACAAGACGTCGAAGACCACCCGACCTCTCACCCCTTATGTGCGCACCGAGGGCGACGAACAGGTGCCGATACCGCGGCTGGATGCCTACCTGGAAGCGGCAAGACTCTCACCGCTGGAGGCGACCGAGCCCGACACGGGTGCCCTGCCCTCCGAGGGATCGGATCCCCAGGGCCCCGGCGAGATGCTGCCGTCGCGAGGCGTGCGCCCCCTGGACTTCCTGCGTCAGCGGTTCGGCGATGCGGCCTTGCTGGCCGAGATTCCGGACGAGGCGCCGCAGGCCCCGCTGTTCGATCCCGTGGAACTCGAAGGCCTGCCGGACGACAGCCAGATGGGGGCGATCGAAGGACAGGTCACTCTGCCCGAGATGCAGACGGGCATCCCCCTGCGGTCGGCACGCTTCGACGAGCAGTACCTCGAACTGGCCCGGCTCGAGATGGGCATCGGCGCCTACCGGCCGGCCGCCGAGGCCTACGCCAGGGTTCCGGACTTCAACCCGATGCGCCGCTGGGAAGCCAGCACGGGCGAGGCGTATGCCCGGCTCCTGGTCAAGGACTTCTACCTGGCGGCCTATCTGCTCAAGTACTCCGTCGTCACCAAGCCCGAGGAGCTGCGGAAGGACTTCCGCCTCAAGGAGATCGTCGATCGGCCGGAGGACTGGCAGGCCACCGAACAGGCCTTGGCCAAGGCCTTGGGAGAGTCCCCCAACAGTACCCACCTGGCGTTCGCCATGGCGTATCTGAAGATCTTCTCGGGTCGAGCCGGCGAGGCTGAATCCCACCTGAAGGTGGCCGGGCAGAGCAAGGAATTTGCCCCGGCCGTCAAGCTCCTGCGCGAGAAGGTAATCCGCTGACCACCGCGCCGCGGCACGGCGCAACGTGCACCAGGCGTGTCCGCGCGCTGCGCCGGCCTTCATCGTCTTCTTACCCCATTCACATTGAACACCGACAGGCGGCGGGTATAATGGGCGGCTCGCTGAGGGGACTCCATGGACAGTCGTCACGAACCATCCTCATCGGCCGCCGGCCCGGAGGAGCCTCGTCTGCGCGGCGCTCATCAGGCCGCAGGCCATCCGGCCTCGCGGTGGCAGTTGACGGACTTCGTGGACCTGGACACGCTCCAGCGGCTGCAGGACGGGTTTGCTGAACTGTCGAGGTCCGCGGTCAGCATCCGCGACGCCGACGGGCGCCGCATCACGCGGGCCAGTCGTCCGAACCGGTTCTGCACGCTCGTTTCGAGCGATCCCGAGGCCGAAGAGCGGTGCCGGCTCAGCAACGCCGGGGCCGCCGCACAGGCTGCACGTGAGGCGCGGCCGGCCAAGTACGTCTGCCACGTGGGCCTGGCACAGTATGCCGCGAGCATCGAACTGGAAGGCCACGTGCTGGCAACCATCGTCCTTGGGGACCGGCCCGAGAAACCGTTCGTCCGCGAGGACATCGAGCGGCTGGCCCGCGAGATGAAGCTCAGTGCCGACGAGCTGTGGCTGGCCGTCAGGGAGATCCAGCCCTGGTCCGACGACGAGATGAGGGCCGCCATCAGCTTCCTCCAGCTCCTGGCCAACACCATCACGTCCATCTGCTACCGGTCGGCCCTGCTGCGCGAGCGCGTCGAGGAACTCACCGTTCTGGAGGAGACGGCCCGGCTCCTGTCGAGCGGGTTCGACCTGGACACCGTGCTGGACAACATCGTCAAGGCCATGGCCGAGGTGATGGCCGTCAAGGCGTGCAGCCTGCGGCTGCTCGATGAGGCGGACAAGGAACTGGTCATCAAGGCCACGTACGGCCTGAGCCCGGGCTACCTGAAGAAGGGCCCCGTGCTGGTGGGCGAGAACGTCCACGACCGGGCGGCGCTGGCGGGCGAGGTGGTCCGCGTCAGCGACATGGCTTCGGACCCCCATGTGCGTTACCCGGACGAGGCCCGCCGCGAGGGGTTGGTCAGTTCGCTGGGAGTGGGGCTTTTCGCCGGGGGGCGACCCCTGGGGATTCTCCACATTTACACCGGCATGGTCCACGCGTTTACCGACGAGGAAGTCCGCCTGTTCCGGTCCGTGGCCGCCCAGGCCGCTGCCGCCATCGCCAATTCCAGGCTGCTCGAAGAACACGTGGCCAAGCTGCAGCTCGACCACGAACTGCAACTGGCCAGCGAGGTTCAGCAGCGAATGCTGCCGAAGCATCCGCCGCAGATCAGCGGTCTCGACATCCATGCCATCGCCCAGTCGAGCCGCCAGGTGGGCGGCGACTTCTATGACTACTTCATCATGCCCGAAGGGCGTACCGGCATCGCCATCGCCGACACGGTGGGCAAGAGCATTCCGGCGGCCATCATGACCGCCAGCGTCCGCAGCGCCCTGAAGGCCCAGGCGCAGAACGTGTTCGGGATCAGCGACGTCATCAAGCGCGTGAATGCCATGCTCTGCGATGACACCCTTGCCGGCGAGTTCGTCACCCTGTTCTACGGTGTGATCAACGCCGAGACCAAGCGGATGGCCTACTGCAACGCCGGCCACGATCCGCCGATGCTTCTCAGGGGCGACGATGTGCACTTCCTGCGGACCGGGGGCCCTCTGCTCGGGGTCATGTGCGATGCCGAGTTCAATCAGGAGAGCATCCAACTGGAGCCCGGCGACACGCTGCTGCTGTACACCGACGGGGTGATCGACGCCCTCAGCTACAACAGGGAGCGCTATGGCCGGGAGCGCCTCGTCGCGTCGCTCAAGCGACATGCCGCCGAGCCCGGCTACTCCGCCGAGGACCTGGCGCTGCAGATCGTGTGGGACGTGCGGCGGTTCGCGGGCTTCAGAATCCGCACCGACGACCTGACGGTCATGGTCGGCCGCGTCGCCGCGGTCTGAAACCGCCACCGGGCGACTCGCGTCGCCGCGCCGGCTTGCCGCGCGCCTCGCACCGCCTCACGCCTTTCCCCATGTCACAAGGAGTCATCGGTCAACGCGATCCCGTGCCTGGCCATCGGTGCCAGGTAAGAGTCGGGATACGTCGCGAGGAGCTGCTTGTAGTGCTCCAGAGCCTTCCTCTTGTTCTCAACCAGGTTGCCCTCAAGCTTCCGTTCGATCTCGGCCAGTGCAAACAGGGCCAGGGCCGCCCCGTCGGACTTCGTGTAGTTGGCAATGACCGCCCCCAGGGCCTGCATGCGGTCCCGAGTGCCGGTCTCGAGCAGTGCCAGTTCATAGGCCACGTTGTCGGCCAGCGTGCAGGTCGGGCACTCCTGGAGCATGGCCGACAGCTTCTTGAGTTTGTTGTCCTTCACCTCGAAGAGGGGCATTTGAAGGTAGGCCCGGAGCACACGGTCCTTGCAGTGGGCGCACCCGCTGTTTTCGGCCAGGAAGGCCCGCTGGCGCTCGGCGATGCGGAAATGCCGGTCGATGAACTTGGCCCGTTCGGCCTCGAGCCGCCGGTCGCCGACGTCCAGCAGGTTGGTGAGAATGGACAGGTCCGACGTGCTTCTCAGCGGGGCGTCCACCTGCGAGCGGTACGCCTCGATGATCCGGTCATACTGCGTCATCGCTTGCCGGATGTCGCCGTGCCGCGCCTCATGCCCGGCCAGGCGAACCATGGCCACGATGGCATAGCGGCTCCCGGGGTATTCGCGAAGCAGCCTGGCGTAGAGCGGGCTGCTGTCCCGGCGCTCGGCATAGTGGCGGACCAACCATTGCCACAACGGGCTGTCCTCGTCGGCCCGGAGGCACTCGGGCCACTCGAGGGCGGTGTCCTCGCACAGCAGCTTGCTCTCGCCGCGCTTGATCCGCCCGGCGTCGAAACGGATGGGCAGGCTCGATGTGTCCTCTTCCCGCAGGGCGCTGGTGTCGACCACCATGTCGATGGCCCGGGCCATGGTGAACAGCACGTCGGGCACGTGGCGGCTCCCGGGATACTGCCTGAGGAACGCCATGCACTGATCAAACACCTTCTGGCGCCGCTTGTCCGTCTGGGCCTGCAACTCTGCGGCAAACGCAATTTTCATGACGGCCAGCCGGGCATGGAGGCGTGCCTGTTCGTTCACCGTCTCCGTCGGCGCCCCGGGCACCATGAGCTTGCTGGGGGGACCTTCCTCTGCCTCCCTGGCCTTCTCCTCGGCGTCCTGGCTGCGGGCCTCCGCGAGGAGGTCCTCCACAACCTGCGAACCGGGGATGTCCCTGAACAGCCGACTCTCGAGGCCGACGGCCCGCGACAGCACGGCGTACTTGATCTCGTCCTCGCCGACCCACAACTTGTAGGCCCCAATGGGCAGCACGCACAGGACGCACAGGATGATGCCCACCCAGCGGGCATTCCAGGGAACAAGCCGAAGCAAAGCGAAGACGCCGAACGCCAGGGCCACACAGGTGGCAATGGCCACCAGCGCCGGCATGTAGTAGGCGGTGGCCAGCGGCACGTCGATCGTCGGCCGGCTGCATATCAGGTAGGCGATCCACACCGGCACGCAGGCCAGGATCAGCGACCCGGCCTTATTGTTCATCCTCAGCTTCCAGCCACCGGCGATCCAGACACTCAGGAACAGCAGCAGCCCGATCAGCCAGTTCGGACCGATGATCAGGGCCACGGTCGCCAGGAGAAATCCGCCGCGCTTGCCGTACAGCACAGCCATCGCCACGGGCACGAAGACCAGCAAGGCCATCATCGCCCCGAGGACAAGGATCAGCTCCGGCCGGAACTGGATGTCCACCGGCCAGCGGGACCACGTGAAGATGTCCCAGGCCGGCCCCGGCGTGTTACCGCGCATCCGAAACATGTTGTTGTCGGTCAGTATGAAATGGACGTAGCGCACAAAGACGATGTAGACCAGCGTGACCAGGCCCAGGTAGACGTTGACCGCCGGCCGGTAGCTGCGCCCGCAGACGGCGCAGCGGCTGGCGTCCACCGCGTCGCCCTTGACGAAGAAACATCGCGGACATTCCATCGTGCCGCCCACCTCCAGACTCATCGTTCCCTGCGGCCCGCGCCCCGGCGCCGCGAAGGTCGTGCAGAGACCGTCCAGCAGGTGTGCGCCCCCGGGTGCCCGGACATGGCGGCTCCTACGATAGGCAAAACCCGCCGAAAGGTGAAGCCGAAAATGGCCCGCGCCGTAACCCCTCTCCCTCCGGGAGAGGGTGGCCCTCCGTAGCCCAAGGCC
>Ga0272444_10005400_pt1 | contig 11080 bp, 2 predicted proteins | sample SSMForm13_FD_201033 | JGI IMG/M metagenome (GOLD analysis project Ga0272444, IMG submission 201033) | Marine sediment archaeal communities from Little Sippewissett salt marsh, Falmouth, MA, United States - SSM-Form-13 | ecosystem: Environmental > Aquatic > Marine > Wetlands > Sediment ... | reverse complement strand
TTGCGAAACCGGCGTAGGGCAAAACGATGGAAGTGAAATCCGGTTTCCGCCCATCTTTGCCATCCGAAACGATCCAGCGGAAATCGTCGCGGTCGGGGAATCTTTCCAAAGCCTTTCTAAGCATATACGGCACATTCTGAGGACCATTATCATTCGTTGCCGGCGCGGTCCGGTCCGGGGCCATTATCTTCAGATAAAGTTCATAAGTTCTTTCGGTTTTGGCGAAAAACTCCGGAAGGTTGAATTCATCCAGGCAATCCACCTGTTTGGCCAAATCGTAGATTACATAGTAGTTCGAAAAGAATTGTCCATACCCGGGGGTCAATTCGATGCTCATGCCATCGGGAAGCCAACCGACGTCCATGTCCTCTACGGCTATACTGCTGGCGTGCTTCCGCCAATCCCTGGCATCGACGAATTCGGGATACATGACCCCGGAGGTGTAGAGTCCGGCCATGGAGAAAGTGAGCCAATTGGACGTCGGGTTGTGATTGTATCGAATGTAGTCGCTCTGTTCCCAAACGGACTTAAGGAAGAGCCCCAAGTCATCATCGGAAAAGGAAGGCGAATGGATAAAGCAGTGGAAAGCCTGGGGCCATCCGGTTCGCATTCTGATTCCCACATGCATTGAGGCCCACATGCTGCCGCCCTTGGATTTTGGGCAGAACTTGACGAAGCTTCTCATGAGGTTCACCCAGGCCTTGGCAATTTCCTCGTCTCCTGAAGCCGCATAGGCAGTTCCGATGGAGCCAAAGAAATACATTCTTTCTTTGTTGCGCACCCGGGAAGCGTTCCAGTCGAAAAAATCCCCTTTCCACAGGCTTGCGTCATATTCCCCCATTCTTGTAACAAGGGGACGGGTCGATCCAACGTTCTTCTTCCACCCTTCCGGGCCTTCGCCGGGCTTTTGCGGACCTAAAGTGAAATACTTTCCAGTTCGATTTCGGTAGTATTCTCCCAAAGTCTTTTTTGCCAAGGGAAAATCCTCGGCTTTGACTGCCTCCGCAACATTTGCCATTCCCGGGTAGTCAAGATCGATCTTCTGAAAGAACTCTTGGTCCGTCAATGGCTGTAGAATCTCCTCTGCGAAAACACCGGGATTAACGCCCCCCCCAAGGAAGATTAGAACAAGGATCACTTCCACAATCCTTTTGCCCCCGGCTGGACCGGGAAACCCATGCAAACGGCCCCTCGGCCGGCTAAGCCTGTGAGCTCCAGGCCTGTGTTGTTGTCTTTTTACAGATGTAAGACTAGTAGGGCTCATGCAATTTAACTCCCTGCAAAATGGAGAAAATAGAGATTGCGATTTAGCCTTGAGTTTAACGGTCTCGGCGCGCAATTCAAGTGCAAGGGTTTCAACCCGGGATATTGGGTGTTTCCGGCCAGTTGTCAAAGTTTCCATCCAAGAATCGACGGTGCGGTGCATCCCGGGATATTGAGTGTTTCCGGCATCCTTCTTTCAGATTCTTTCTACAGTGGATTCCACCTCGACTCGATCTCATCCTACTTTCCAATCAGAAACGGGAAACTCCATGTTCAGCCCTTGTTGAGGATCATTGCGATAAGGTGCGGATGATTTCCAGTGCCATGGCCGAGAAGTCGGAAGCAAGGATATAGCGTCGTGTACTATCCGATTACCGTGCTTATCGGGCGGCCTCCATGAACGAAAACTATGTCCAGGCGGTTATCAATGACCAAAGAGGAAACAGGGGAAGAAAGGGAAAATAAAAATACCCCACGGCCAGTGAGGTATCTTTAATCTCGAGCTGCCCAGCTTTGCCACAAGTAAGAACTTCTTGAGCAGTTTTCAGTTTGTTTCTAAATCAAAGAATGTGAGAAAGTTAGAGAGAGAACATAATCGAACTGCTTTGCACCCTATTCACCTCGCCCTGAAGATCAGAGCCGATTTGGACTCCGGCAAGGTTAACAGCTACTCCGAGGCAGGAAAACTATACGGCCTGAGCCGAGCACGGATCTGTCAGCTTTTGAATCTTTTAAAACTCCATGAGTCCATTAAAGATTTCTTGTTTGAATTAAGAGATCCCGACATGATCAGAAGATTCGGGGAACACACTTTCAGGAATTACAAAGATAATGTCTCTGATCTTAGGGCTAGGATATTGGTAGAGAAACGCACTTAAGGTGCATTCCTATACAGGTCCATATACTGGTTTTGGATTAACTGCGGCTTTCGGTTTTAAGCATACATTTTTTGGTATGTTGTTGATTAGAGAATCAATTGTTTTGTCTTAGAAAGCAGGCATGCATTTGCAGTTTTTAGGAAAGCCCTGTATGGTAAGTTTTATGCTATCGATTCTTTACTGAATAAGATAAACTTCTTTTTCCGAAGAAGGTAGATACTGGTGTTCGTTGAGTTAGGGGATGCTCTGGTGAGCCTGCCTCAGGTTAGCCCCAGGGAAAATCCTGCGCAGTAAACCCAGAGCACCCTAGAGGTGTTACCGCGAGTGTTCTCTGCTTCCTTTTCCAACCTTAGTATACAGTGATTTCTAAATTTGCAGGTCAACTTGACACATGATTCAATCTACTGCAAAATAACAGTTACGTTCTCCTTGGGAAAACGCCCCCTTTAGCAGAGCTCTCATGTCCTGCTGATTGTGCCGCAGCTTTGCTCAATACTGCGTCTGGTGCCACAGGGTGCATTGCCCCAATACGATGGGAAGGCATAACCTTTGAGACCCGGCTATTAGAACCGATTGCACGGGAGTGAGGAGAGTATCATGCAAGACGCTCTGCTGAAGGTCAGGATTGCTTCGCTCTTCTTCATAGGATTGATTCTATACCTTGTCGTTGACCCGGAGCATGCAGGTGCTCAGGGCTGGTGGGCGGATCAGGAAGAAGTTGTCATCGAACAGACAGGCGCCTATTGCAGGGATCACGGCGAGACGGGAACGACCGATTCGACCTCGGATTTTGCCGTTAACCTGACACGAGTTGAATTCGATGACGAAGATTTCGCTCAAAGAGCGGCAGGCAGTCAATTGGTCGATATCGAAATCGATTGGAATACCTCATACATCACTTATTGCGGGGTCTGGTATCCGGTAGAGGGAACGATTCACACGCTGATTTTGGGAAACTACACCGAATGGCAGGATTTTCTGGGTGAAATGAACGCCAAGAATGGCCGCTATCTCGATATCGAGGTCGGTTATTACGGCACCTTGTCCAAGCGATGGTCCGGGATCTTCCTGGAGGATGGAGACAATTACCAGGCAAGTATCAAGACCACGAATACCGACGCTCAATTTCAGGAATGGTTGGAGCGCTATCAACGCGAGGGGAAGCAGATCATCGATTTTGAGGCCTATCTCGAAGATCCCTTGCTTCTCACCAACCTTCGTTTCGCCGGTTGCTGGGTGGATGATTCGAACCAGCCAAAAACAACACTCTACTATGGTCTGACTTGGGATGAGCTCCGGGATCTTTGGCAGCCCATGGCCGGTCGAATTATCGATATCGAGAAGTACTATAGCCCGATCCACCGGGGGTATCGATGGGGCGCAATCTTTGCGATGTATCCCGGCAACGAGTGGGGCGTTTACACCGACCTGGATGCGTCTGAACTGGAAAGCCGCCACAACAGCATTCAGGATTCCAATACGCACATCATCGATATTGAACCCTATCAGCTTCCGAGACTCCCTCCGCAGTATACCTACACAGCGCTGTGGGGAGACACTTACAAGTCACTGCATGAAGTAACTCCACTCTATTCGAGCCCGGCTTTTCGCGAGGAATTGTCAAACTCGCTTCGTTCGACGCTCGAGTGGGCCGAAAACCCCACGATAAATAGCGGGGTCGTTGGCCTCTACGCGAAAAATCTGCGAACCAATCAGAATATCGGTTATAAAGAGGACGAGATGTTCTACCTTGCCAGCATGACGAAAATCGCGATCAACACTCGCATCTGGCAGCTGGCTCAGGCAGGAATCCTTTCTGTAACCGACGATTACATTCGGTATACGTACGCCGGAAATACCGCTGAGCCCTGGTACGTCGACGATCGCCTTTATCCCGGTTTGACTTCTTGCGAGTGTCCCGATGTCACGATGTGCGTCAGCGACTTTGGGAAACAGTACAACCTGCTGAGACTCTGTAAAGGCATGATGACCCAGAGTGACAATGCAGCAACCACCATGTTGGTCGACGATCCTCCGCCCACCGGATACGGGCTTTCTTACGATTCCACGGATCTCAATGAATGGCTCGCCGCCCTTCCGGGTGTCGGGCAGGGCTATGGAATTATCACCAGTATTCACGACGTGGACCGAACTCTGATCTGGCAGGGGCAAGTGATCAATTTCCCTGTTTCGCCCTCATACTTTCTCTGTCCCGGATGGCGGTTCGAGCCATTTTTTCGGGGATCCGAAGACTGCACCCCTCGGGATCGCTGGGGGGACCTGGCCGCGTATCCCCCGTTTCACGGAACGATTTCCCCTTACGGTCCGGGATTCGACCGGTATTCCAGAATGAACTTGAACAGCGCCGAACCCCGCGCGGTGGGGCAGCTCCTGGAGAATCTTTATAAAGGGGTTTATATGGATACCATCTATTCCGCTTCGGCCATGTCGGTGATGGGGGGGGCTGACAGGTTCAGAGCGGGCTTCCCCGAAGGTGTTCCTGTGGACGTTATGTATTCAAAAGGGGGATCGAAAGGGGATGCCTTTTCAGAAGCGTCGATCATGGTATTCGGCCCGGATGCTCTTGTGGTGGTGTTTTGTAGTAAAGATAACAACCTCGATTTTGATGATGTCCAAGATTATATTATCGCCCCGGTTGGCTGGAAAACAGTGAAACAGCTGCTCCCGGATTTGACTGTTAGAGAGCCTCTCACCAATGCTTTCTTTCCCCAGCAGACGCATGCAGGAGAGACTTTGCTGATCTGGTTACCGATCGTCAACCTGGGAGGCGGGCATGCCAGCCCTTACGATGTAGATTTCTACCTATCACCAAACAATAACCAACGGGATGGCGACGACTCGTTTCTCACCACGGCCCATGTGGACGGAACAGCAGGGTACGGAACGTCCGACGTCCTCCAGACCGTTACTCTTCCATATATCCTCCCCATTCGTCCTTACTTTATTCTCTGGGAGATCGATCCCCTTGGAGGCACCAGCAATGGAGACGTGGGCGAGTATAACCAGGAAAACAACAACGGCGCCTACTCGGATACTCTCAAAATTGTCCCGAGAACGACACCAACATATACTTCCACTCCAACGGCTACGGTCACGCCGACTCCGACGCTTGGCGAAATCACCGTAAGAGTCATCCCTGATACCGCCGCGGTTCATGTGAATCAAAGCCGGCAGTTCATCGCGCAAGTCGATGTTGCCCAGGGAGGACCCAAGCCGGAGGTCCTTCTGGACGCGGATTTCGACGACAAGGCTTCCGGCAAACCGATTGGAACCGGCGGCGCCGAAGAGGGAGAACCTGCAGCGCTTGAGGGCCTCGAGAGCGCTGTCGTTCAGGATTCCCCTTTTCCGTCCCATAGTTTGGAGATTATAGAAGATACGCGCACGGAGGAGTCGGGATCGGTGCGATTCGACCTTTTGGACAGCGCCGAAATCAACTCCGGCATTGTGACCATCGAGGCGGATCTATGGTTCAGTCAACTGGCCTCCAATTCAATGGTCATCACGGAACAAGGCGATTCCAGTTATACTTTCTGTCATCTCTTCTTTCGCTCGAGCGGTCTAATTTCGCATTACGATGAATATGGAGGTAACAACGGTATCGTTGGTAATTATGGAATCCTCAGTCCTGTCTCGGTTTCCCTCGTTTTCGATATGAACCGAGGAACTCAGGACGTGTTCCTTGACGGCGTTCATGTGCTGAATAACGAATATCACGGCATCACCGGGTATGGGATCGGATCGATATACTTTACGACTTATGAAAACGATGGGATTCAATCCCAGTTCTCTATCGATAACTTGAAGGTAACGCGGAGCACCCGACCGTCAATGGATCTTGGAGTGACCTGGTCGATTGTCGAGGATGATTGGACCAAAGGAACTCTCGATAGTCAGGGGCTCTATACCGCTCCCGCCAGTGTGCCGCTCAACAAACTGGTCACGATCCGTGCTACGAGCAATGAAGATCCCAAAGCGCATGGTTCAGCGGACATCACGATCGTTGAGGAAGGTGCCGATACCCCAACGCCGGGGCCGACTTCGACGGTGACTCCAACCGCAACCATCACTCTAACTCCCACTATCACTCCGACTCCAACACTGACGTCGACGCCGGTCGAGGGTCTGGATGAGATTGTTATCGACTTACCGGGGTTGCCGGCAGGGGCCAGGCCCTTGACCATGGTGAAGATTCCCGCCGGGAGCTTCATGATGGGATGCCCGGACGAGGATAGCTGGGGCGAGGATTGGGAAAAACCGCAATATCAGGTCACCATCGGATATGACTACTACTTGAGTAAATACGAAGTCACTCAAGCTCAATGGGAAGCAGTGATGGGATCGAATCCAGCAGAAAATGAGGGATTGGGGGATAATTATCCCATTCATTCGATCTCTACCTATAACTGCCAGGACTTTTTTGCGGCAATTTCCAATTTACGGAGCGCGACTTTCCGGCTACCGAGTTCAGCGGAATGGGAATATGCTTGTCGAGCGGGGACAACCACGCGGTTCCATTTTGGCGATTCAGACTGTGAATATTATGCCAATGACCCCTGCGAATTGAGTAATTACGCCTGGTGGTGGAGTGTTGGCAGCACCCAGGGGGCGAAAGAAGTTGGACATCGGCTCCCAAATGCGTTTGGCCTTTATGACATGCACGGCAATGTCAAAGAGTGGTGCGAAGATGATGTGCATAGCGCTGGATACGAAGGAGCGCCCGATGATGGCTCCGCGTGGATCGACACACCACGCTGGTTTTACCGAGTCGTGCGTGGGGGAGGTTGGGCGAATCTTGCCCGCGATTGTCGGGCGGCATCCGTTGGTTCCCTCCAACCCGGTTATAGGCGGACAGATGTAGGGCTTAGGCTCTTGATGGAAGTGATCCTGGGCACCCCTACGCCAACAATGACTCCCACGCTCACGACTACCCCTACGCCGACGGCGGCCCCGTTGGTGGTAAGTGTGTCTCCGCAAGTGGCGTCAGTTGGAGTGGTCGAGACGCTGCAGTTCACCGCAACCGTCTCGGGCGGAATTTCCGGAAGCGAAGGAACGGTGTGGCTCGATGCCAACTTCGATGATAAACCGATCGGCGAACCGATCGGAACCGGTGGAGCCGAAGTGGGAGAGCCGGTCACCGTCGCCAGTTTCGACAGCACCATCGTGGATGAGTCTCCCTTCTCCTCTCCGAGTTTGCGGCTCCAGGAGCAGAGCCCAGGAGTCGCCGGAATTTTGGTCTTTGAACTTCTGGATGAGAATGTGATTAGATCCGGCATCGTGACCATTGAAGCGGAGCTCCAATTCAATCAAGCCAGCCGGGCGATTCAATATTTCAACATCGCCTACAGCCTTTTCGAACTGCTCTTTCACAACACCGGCGAGATTCAGTATCAAGACACGGACACCGATGATTGGCAGACGATCGGAACCTACGAAAACAATAAAAAGATCTCTCTGAAATGGGTGTTTGATCTGAACGATGACGACGGGGACGGTTACGCCAATCCTTATGATCTCTACATAGACGGTGTTCCCTTACTGAAAGACGAATCCCATGCCTTCTGGCTGGGCACGACCGGAGTCCATTCACTCCGGTTTTCCACGAACGGTGGCGATGGTGTCCTGTCCGACATCTCACTGGACAACATTAAGGTCACCCAATCTGAAAAGCCGCTTCTTGATCGAGGAGTCACCTGGTCCATCCTGGGGGATGACGGCACACTGGGAAGCATCGACCAAAACGGGCTTTACACCGCACCAAGCACGGTTCCATCAACCGGCCTTCTGGCAATTATCGCAACAAGTAACGCCGATCCCTCGGTCTTTGATGCGGCACGCTTGAGAATCGAAGCCGCTTCCGCGGCCACACCAACTCCGACGGCAACCCACCAGCCGACTCAAACCCCTCTGCCTCCACTCGTGAACGACTTCTTTATCCGAGGCATCGAGGTCTACCAGGTTTTGGCACAGAACTATTGGGAGGAAACAGACATCCCCATTCCCCTGATCGAGAACAAAAAGACGGTGGTCCGGGTTTATCCCGGCATGAGCGGCGAGGATCATTTCTGGTTCGGTCCCGGAATGGATATGTACATCCGAAGAGACAACGATCAGACTATCATCGGCCCGCTACATGCTAATAACCAGGATACCGTGGTGACCTTCCGAGAAGATATTTCGCAGAATTCCCTATGGCGGTCTCTCCACGAGACAGCCTATGAATTCATCATTCCACCGGACGAACTGCATGGAACCGTGACGATTGAGTTTCGGATCAACCCGTCAGTGGTGGCACCGGAAACCGAGTTTGCCAACAATGATCTCGAGAAGACCATTTCGTTCGAGCCGTCGCAGGGCATCAAGCTGATGATAGTGCCCGTCCAGGTCTTCGGCGAAGCGCCGACTCGCGCGGAGATACTGCGATGTCTGAGTGAGCTCCAACGCCGCTATCCCATCAGTCATATGACGGCGCGATGGCATGAGGAAGTCCTCTACGGGGATCTCTACTCTGATGTATACCCGGACTCCTCGTGGGTATCATTCAAGTGGTGGATTCTGAGCGACGCGATCGAGGAACTTCGGGTCAATTCTTCGAATTTCGATGACTACATCTGGTGCGGGATGCTGACCTACCGGTCGACCAATAACTTCGACGGCTTCGCGGGAATGGCATTCGACATTCCAGCAGGTTCCCTTTGGGCGGTCACGAATTTCTCCGACGAAGATTGGGAACAGAGAGCCCCTCCCTCAACGTCCGGACGGCTGAATACAAAGGACCTGTGGCGCACCTTTCTGAAGAGTGTGTTTCCTCACGAGGTAGGACACTGTATGGGTCGTTGGCATGTCGAGTCGGGACTCGGGGAGGCTGGAGCTGATGTGGACTACCCGTTCCACCCCACCGGTATCATTAATATCGCCGGGTACGATACGCCGAACCGTGCGATCCAGCGGCAGGACACCCACTACGATCTGATGGCTTACAGCTTGCCGGACTGGATTTCAGAGTATACATACCGGGGCATCTATGAGCATCTGGAAGAGCGTTATCCACCGATTGGGGGGCAACAGAAAAGTACCAGCAAACTGGATGGTGCCTATTGGTTCGTCAATGGCGAGGTGGCTTTCGACGTTTCGGGTGCGGTTACGGATGCGACGCTCAGCCGCCTGACGGAGGTGAATAATCCTTCCGTCTTCTCCGCCACCCCAGGGCCTTTCCGAATCGAATCCAGAAACGCATCCGGGCAGGTGCTGAACTCCGTTGACTTCGATCTTCAACCATGGATCACGGCGGGCTCCTGTTGCCGGACGGGGCACCTTGTTGGCGAAGCCTCACGCAGTGCCGTTTTCACCAAATACCTGCCGATGAATCCAGAAGCCGCTGCCATCGTTCTGCTGGCAACCGGGGAGGAACTGGACCGCGTTGAGTCATCGTTGAACGCACCCACCGTCCAGGTGCTCTTCCCCAACGGCGGGGAGAATCTCAGCGGCACCTTCACCATCTCGTGGACCGGTTCGGATCAGGACGGGGATCGTCTGAGTTACCTCGTCGACTGGTCCTGGGACGCTGGCAGCACATGGGAACCTTTGTCTTGTCGAATCGGCAGCACGACGATGGAAGCCGATGCGAACCTGCTGCCCGGCGGAACAGAGTGCCTGGTCCGGGTCCGTGTGACCGACGGCTTTCTGACTGCCCACGATACCTCGGACCTCCCGTTTACGGTACCCGATTCACCACCCGTGGTGGGGATCATTGATCCAAGAGACGGGCAGGTGTTCTATCCCGGCGACACGATTTTCTTCTTGGGTGACGGGAGCGATCCGGAGACCGGTAGTTTGACGGGAGAAAGCCTGACATGGTTGTCCGATCTCGATGGACTGCTCGGTCATGGGGCAGCGATCGCCTCGGCCACTCTCTACTCGGGTACGCACACGATCACGTTAATGGCAAAGGACGCCGTCGGTCAGGAGTCAACCACCTCCATTCAGCTTTTCATTCTTCCCTTTGATACTTCGCGCGATGAAAAAGTAAGTGACTGGAATGAGGATGGTGAGGTGAACTATCTCGATCTGTTCGAGTTCTCGATGCATTGGAAAGAGGACACTGTATCCAAAGCCACGGATGAGGAGGAACTGCTGCAACTGCTGAAAATCATGAAGCTGCAAAAGTAAAACCGTTCGCAGTAACCTTGGTAAGATTCGCTGGTGTTCCTTTGCCCGAAGCAGTAGGTCTGGCACTCTAATCTCTTAACTGGATACTATCTGTTCTCGATTCTTCCCCAGATGTAGACATTGTGAAAGGCATCTTTTGATCTGTTTTTCACGCCTGGCTGCTTTATGCTTATCTTCAAATTCATCAGAATATAGAAGTTTTCCTTTATGCTGCTTCATTCGGTGGGAAAGGTCTGTAGTTATTCCTGTATAAAGCTGGCCATCTCGATCGCAGATATACATGTACCCCATAGGACTATTTCCTGCCCAGAAAACAAAAAGGCCGCAGGGTAATCCCTCCAGCCTTCTCTTTTCTGGCTCCCCAGCTTTGCCACAAGTAAGAACTTTTTGAGCAGTTTCCGATTTCTCCCTAAGTCCAGAAACAAAAGCGGGTTAGAGACTGTACATAATGAGACTGCTCTACATCCGATTCATCTTGCCACCAAAATCAAAGCCGATTTGGACTCTGGCAAGGTTAACGGTTATTCCGAAGCAGGAAAACTATATGGTCTAAGCCGAGCACGGATCTGCCAGATCCTGAGGCTTTTGAAGCTCCCCGAGCCCATTCAAGATTTCTTACTGGAATTAAAAGATCCAGTCTTGGTTAGAAAGTTTGGAGAGCACAAATTCAGGAATCTTAACCGATTGAATGCGTCAGAACTTCAGAGGATAGAACAAGATAAGCTTAGGAAGAGACTTGCAGAGTATATGAG
>Ga0272444_10005399_pt1 | contig 11081 bp, 10 predicted proteins | sample SSMForm13_FD_201033 | JGI IMG/M metagenome (GOLD analysis project Ga0272444, IMG submission 201033) | Marine sediment archaeal communities from Little Sippewissett salt marsh, Falmouth, MA, United States - SSM-Form-13 | ecosystem: Environmental > Aquatic > Marine > Wetlands > Sediment ... | reverse complement strand
AAGGATGACAACTCGTTAGATATACGCTCGCTAACCCCGCAGCCTGCGCCGCGTTAGCACTGCCGACAGGTAGAACCACTGCCGTCAGGCAGAACCTACGGGGAATGCGCTCGCTTATGCGGTTCAATCTGCCCACGGCCAGGTCTGAGCCCACGGCCGGTCTCTGTGAGCTGCGCACGTTTCACAGGAATGTTATGTAAGACGGCAAGTAGTAATGATACCACCGATGGTGGCACCTCCATTGAGCTCGATTGAGGTAGTGAAAAGAAGATTTCTTGTCGCCCTGAAAAAAACAACCCCCTGATAGCATAGGGTTACCCCAAAAACAACGCCATAAGCTGAACGCAGGTTGTTGTGAACATTGAAGACAAAGTGGCCTGTGGCATGCCCATTTGCCCATTAGCAACGTGATTACCTGTTGATTACATTGCTATTTTATGGCCTCATGATCGGGGCCGCCGGTGAAAGGGTGACACCTTTAGCCTGCAATGACGCAGTGTTCTCGTGCCACGAAAGTCACGCAAAGATGCCCCGGGGGCTTTGGACCGCATTATTTTGCGGGCCATTCAGGGCAAATCTGTTTTCAAGTATCACAAGGAGTACCTGCCATGGGCAAATTCGCAGCCCAAGGCCCCATGGACGGTCTGGTGAACAGGATTCCAGATGACATGTTCGACTCCAGGTATAGCGCGGCAAGTAAGAAGGGCCTTTCACGAGCGTCCGTCGCCTTATTCAAAGCTGCGGCAGTAGGGCGCTGGGAGACCATGTTTTCCTTGACACCCAGTGCCATAGGGACTAACGTGCCACAATCGATTCGAAAACTGCCTTCCCTGTGACCCCCGTCTTGTGAAGGAAGGGGATCGCGTACGGAAATCAGATCCCTATTTTGGAACCCGCTTCAATCCCATCTTCTACCCCATAGATGCGATTTTGTAGCTTTTTCCAGAGTACTACCTGAGTGCTGTGCGACAACAGAACGAGGGGATAGTCGTCATGGAAAGTGGAGGCCACTTGAGAAACCATCAGCATTGTTTTCATATTCCCGTCATGGGCATCGGGCATTCTGTTGATACGCCCATCCGCGTTGCACCCCTGGGCATCGGATCCGTCATATCTCTGGTGGATGACACCCTGCTCGAAAAAATCCGCAGTTACTATTGTAAGCAATACGGTTTTCCCTATGTAAAGCTGGGACGGAACGAACCTGACGGCAGGGCGAAACGCATTACGGCCTATCTTGACATCGTTGGAAGGATCGTTCAGCTCGGGCTGGAGAGAATAAAAAGACAGCCCTTCTTTGAGGCGAACGACAAGAGCCGATATTTTGAACTCCTTCCAGAAGAAGCCGACCTCAAACAAGAATACAATCGATTTCTGAAGATGGACGCCGGCGATGAGAGAGATGCTGCGGGAGAGGCGCTGACGCAGAGGATGCGACCAGGTTCCATTGACGTCAACATCATGGTGAAACTGGACGCCGTCAACTATGACAGGAACGGGTCTCCCTTGGGTGAGGAGTTCACCGATGCCAAGGCCGCCCTCAGGGGATATGCCAATAGCCGTCTTCGGTCCGCGATCGTGTTCTCGGCGGGCATGAACCCGAAGCTGTTCACATACATGACCCGGTTTCCGGACTTCTACAGGGACGAAACAGGACAGATCAAAAAAAGAATCATTCTCAAGGTAAGCGACTTCCGGTCCGCGCTCATCCAGGGAAAGTTCCTGGCCAAAGTGGGCCTCGAGGTTGACGAATTCCGCGTCGAATCAGGACTCAATTGCGGCGGTCACGCATTTCCTACCAATGGCAGATTGCTTCCATGCCTTTTGCAGGAATTCAAGGAAAACCGCGAGCGACTCACCACAGAACTGAAGCCCCTCGTATACAGGTATTACGAAAAGATGGGGTGGCCCTACCCCGAAGCGGCTTCCAACAGCCCTGTCCTGGTCACGGTTCAGGGAGGCATTGGCACCTACGGGGAAGCGTCGAGACTCAGGGAGGATTTTGGCATGGACCTCACGGGATGGGCCAGCCCCTTTTTGCTGGTCCCCGAAGCCACCTGCGTGGATACACCCACCCGCAGACTCCTGGCAGGGGCCGGGCACAAGGATCTGTTCGTGAGTGACGTTTCGCCCTTGGAGATTCCGTTCAACAACGTTCACGGGACCGGATCGGAGATATGGACCTCCAAGAGGGTCGCGGCAGGCAGGCCCGGTTCTGCCTGTCCCAAACGCTTTCTCCGAAACAACTTGGAGTTTAGCCAAAAGCCGATCTGTCTTGCCTCCAGGAAGTACCAGGAGAAAAAATTGGCCGAGATCGACGCTGCGGCAGCACTCCCCGATGGTGAAAAACGAAGACTTCGGGGGAAGGTGGTCGAAAAGACCTGTATTTGTGATCACCTTGGAAATGGTGCCCTCATTGCCTTGGGGATGGCCAAGGAAACGACGGCCCCTCCCTTGGTGTGCCCCGGTCCCAATATCGCCTGGCTTAACAAAACTTACACGCTCAAAGAAATGGTAGATCACATTTACGGAAGAGGGCCCTGCCTGGTTCCTGCTGATCGTCCCCACATGTTTGCCGCCGAGATCGTCATGTACGTGGACCATTTTGAAAGACAGGTGGCGTCTTGCTCCGGTTCGGCAAGGGAGCTGAAAGCCCTGGAAGAGTTCAAGCAGAACCTGGAAAGGGGAATGGATTTCTGCCTGGCCGAAGCGCTCAAACCGCCGTATCCGGGAGAGAATCTGGCCTCCATTGCTCCCTGTGTCGAAACCCAAAGGGTACGCCTGAAAGGTATCGTCAAGAGACTGGAAAAAAGGATGCGGGCACTGGCGGGGAGTGCCGCTGAGGCCTCTTCAAAAAAGGCGACGCCTGGAGAGGATGGGAAGAAGGATAGGCAACAGGGCCAAGCCTATCTCCTCGCGGCGAAGCCGGAATACGCCTGACAGCGTTCTTTTCAAGCTTCTAGATTGCTTAACAATATGTATTGTTCCTGGATGAAAGACGACATCCTGAGCCCCGGAATAACCCCGGGGCTTTTTTTTTGGAACAAGGAAGAAGGAGTCTATGACTTTTAATACATTCGGTTTTCACCCGCACGTCGCGGCCGGCATAGCCGCGGCGGGCTTTGTTACACGAAGGCCTATCCAGGTTCAAGGCGGTCCCGCCCGTCATGCAGGGACGCGATGTCATGGGCCTGGCCGTGGCAGCTATTTGACACTGAAAATAAAGAGCGGGAAATTGGGCTTGAAATGGCCTTATAACGGCCTTTTTGGGGCCAAAATCGCACATTCTATCCAGCATTAATCCAAGATGATTGTTTTGCTGCAAAGCCCGTGCGTTGTAAGGGGTCCAAAACCTGAATGATCGGAGACGTGCCGTCTCCTGTTTCTTCTCCAGCTTTGCAGGAGAATGAAAGCCACTCGTTTCACGGGTGGTCGTTTACTCCGGATAAAAACTGTATAAAGAGGGTTGAGATAGCTTGGTCCGACCCCGGGGAACCAAAAAAGAACGAAAGCATCCCGATTACCGGCCAAAATCGGCCTTTTCACATGAAATCTGAGCTGCCAAAGTACGAAAAATACTGTTATTCTACAAGGTATTATGAATTCTTGCCAACCGGCCAAAAGGGCCAGCACAGCCCGTACAATCTCTCCCCCCTTTTGGCTGGCAAAGGCAAGATGGGCCCTCTCAAGAAGGATATGGCCCGGGAGATCATTTCAGCCTCTGTGTGGCCGCAGAAACCGCCTTGGGGCTGGGAGATGGGCTTCGGCTGATAAACAGCTATTGCAGCAACCTGATTGAAGGGCGCAAAACCACCATTCCGGACATCGAAGCGGCATTACGAAAGGGAGTTCAATGAAAATCCGGAAAAGCAATAGGAACAGGAGTTGTGTGCCCCTTACCTGCAAAAGTAAAGGACGCCCAGTATCTGGCAAGGGGGTCCTTTGCGACCTAGCACTCTTCTTGGAAAAGAAATCCGACCAAGGCAAGAAAAAGAACGGCAGCTGCCGCACTGAAATACAGAAGTGGCGAAAACTGGACGTCTCCGGCAGAACGCAAAGAGTAATCCTGCATGAAAGAATACCCCCAAAAGAGCGCGAAGAGGTAGTTCGTTACCAGTGCCAGTTTTATTTTTCTAAGAAGTAAAGAGACGCTGTTCATGGAAATGAGCCACATGACCTGTAGTACGGGAATGTTCAGTTCAGGGTTAAGTAAAAGTTGCATGATTGTCACCTCCTGTGGGAATGGGGCAAAGGCCCTATGTCGTATGCGGGAAGGACCGGCCAGGCCGACAGCAGCGGAGCTAAGCAGGACAGTGGGAAAGACAGGAAAGCTAGGAATAAAGGGGCATTCATCAAGCAGCCCCAATGTGACCGCTGCGCCCCCTTGACCTGGTTCTGGTATTTCACGATCGTAATTCCTGTTACCAGGTTTACTACTTGGAAAGGGGCCTTCTTGTCTATCTTCACCGCTTTTTCCGATCCTCCGTCCGGTTTGGCCCGCCGGGTAGCCATATAGCTATTCTTAAAAACCAGCGCTCTTTGTGTGGGTTATAGAATGGCAGAACTTTTTCTCCCTATCTTGAAGCATCGTGCCTTGGCTTATTGAAAGAGTTCTTTTTACTATCCTTTGGCCACATGGATGATAGCATTATCAGCAAGTCTTATGCCAGGTGGTTTGAGTCAGACCAGTTTCCTCGATTGCGATGTGGTGGGCAAGGCAGATAGAGGTAAGTCATCGCGTATTCGTCGATATTGCCCATGATCTGGTGGCCTTTCCCAATCGCTGTCGACACTGCTCGCCCGCACCGTGCGTTGAGGCCTGCCCTTCCGGGGCCATCTATCGGGACGAGCAAACAGAATCCGTGGTCATTGATGGCGGGCGCTGTATCAACTGTGCCATGTGCGCCATGGCCTGCCCCTTTGGGGTGATCCGCCACCAACGTGACTGGCATGTGCCGTCTCAGGAACAGGTAGCGACCAAGTGCGATAACTGCATTGAGCGGCTACAAAAGGGGAGCATACCCGCCTGTGTGGAGGCCTGCAAGACGGGCGCCTTGGAATACGGAGAAGTCAATGATTTGATCCGTGAAAGGCACCTGGTGGCCATAAGGCAGGAAAAGCCGCCAAAAGAGGTCCGGTTGTGGCGGGCCTTGAACGCGGCCACGTCTTAGGCTAGTTTCCATCCATAAATGGCCCTTTCCCCTCTGAGCGGTGTTCTCCGCGGGTATTGCGCCTGCGGCTTGAAAAGCGCGCCTGCGACGTACAAAAAGTACGTCTCGGCGTAAACCTTTGTGCGGCCTTGCTCAGAGAAAAAAAGTGCTCCTTTCTGCATGGGAAACTCACGCAAGTGCCCATTGATTTCTTACGATTGGTGGATGGGCACTAGGCTATTTGGCAGGGGCCTGACCGCGGCAGCAGACAGGGCCGGTTCAGACCTGCCGGCGGCGCCGATTCATGGTCATCTGGCCGCTTTTTGTGAGGATTCTTTATGACCATCTTGCGCATAGGGTCCTCAAAAAGAGGACTATTCAAAGAGGTGCAGCGGAGCGCTTCTGACGGGACCCCCTGAGCGGTCCAAGGCCTTGACAAAATTCTGCGATAGGTTATGAATCTCCTTGGCAGCATCATTTCCGTTCCGGTCTTGACAGGATTTCAAAAAGGGGGGGCACCATGAAGAAATGTCTTATCACTATGGTGGTATTGGGACTGGCCGTGGCTTGGCCCTTTACCGGGCTTTGCCAGGCCCAAGACAAGGAACAGCCCGTTCAGAGGGAAGGATACGGTCGCCGTTGGCAACAGGGCGGCCGGATGGGGTACGGATGGGGTCAGGGTTCCATGTTGGATTACAGCTATGCCATGCCTCCTGATTACTCCATGCCGGGGCCGCTGCAGTCGCTGAAGCCCGAGGATCGCAAGAAGTGGGAGAAGATGTGGGCCCACTACTTGATGGAGATCATGGAGACCAGAAAGAAAATCGCCGTAACGCGCATAGAATTAGAGACCCTTTGGGCCCAACCGGATCTGGACCGGGCAAAGGTTGAAAAGCTTTCCAGTGAGCTATCTGAGCTCTACACCCAGCGGATGAAGGCATGTGATAATTACGTGATAAAGGCCCGGGCCGAGTTCGGGAAGCTCGGATGGGCGTGCCCTATAGGGGTCTGGTGATCTGAAGCGTACCCGGTTCAGGCTCTTGTCCCCACGGGCGCAGGTGGTCTTTTCTCAGGCCGGGGCGATTGATCACGCCTTTGCATGGGCGTGCCGCTTGCGCGCGCTTGAGGTTTAGCATCGCCATCGATAAAAGGGAAAGGGCCTCAATTAGTGGCTCTTGCTCCCATAGTCACAGAGTTTCAGGAGGGGGCATTCAGGACACTTGGGCTTTCGGGCAGGACACACGCGCCTTCCGTGCCAGATCATCTGGTGTGAAAAGTCTATCCAGTCTTCCTTTGGAATGAGGGCCATGAGATCAAACTCGATCTTCACCGGGTCCTTTTCTTTGGTGAGGCCGATGCGCTGAGACAGACGTTTCACGTGGGTATCCACCACCATGCCTGGGATCCCAAAGGAGCTTCCCAGGACCACGTTGGCCGTCTTTCGCGCCACCCCGGGAAGCTTGACTAATTCCTCCATGGTCTTCGGAACCTTCCCTTCGTAGTGGTCCACAAGCATCGTGCAGCAGCCCTTGATGCTCTTGGCCTTGTTACGAAAAAAACCGGTGGGCCGGACCATCTCCTCCAGTTCGGCAAGGGGGACTTCTGCGTAGTCCTTGGCCGTTCGCAGTTTTTTAAAAAGGATCTTGGTCACCTCGTTGACCCGTACATCCGTGCACTGGGCTGAGAGAATGGTGGCAATCAGCATCTCAAGAGGAGTCCTGTGGTGCAGGGCAGTCTTGACATCTGGGTAGGTGCTTCTTAGAATTTCTAATATTTCCTTGATTCGCGATGGTGTGATTTTTTGAACCATGGTTTCTACCTCAAGAATGTTTCTTTGTGTTCTTCCTGTCTTTGTGGCAAATAGATATCTTAGCCAATGATAACAAACAAAAGAACAAGGCCTGGTGTCGTTCGGGCCTTAGGGCTTTCCTCTGGCGGCCTGGACAGCATCCTTTCTGCCCTGGTGATCAAGGATCAAGGCATCGAGGTGGCCTGGGTGAATTTTGAAACCCCCTTTTTCAGTTCACATAAGGCCCGTCGGGCCGCCCGCATGATGGGGATTCCTCTGTTCGTAAAAAATATCACCAGCGTCTACGTCGAGATGCTCAAGAATCCCCACTGCGGCTATGGAGGAAACATGAATCCCTGCCTTGATTGTCATGCCCTCATGTTTCAGCTTGCAGGGGCCCTGATGAAGAAAAAAGGGTTTGATTTTCTCTTCTCCGGCGAGGTCGTAGGCCAGCGTCCCATGTCCCAGACCAAGCCGTCGCTCCGCTACGTTGAAAAGAACTCCGGTTTTGAAGGCTATATCCTTCGTCCCTTGAGCGCCAAAAGGCTGGTCCCCACTATTGCCGAACAGGAAGGCCTCGTGGACCGTGAACGCCTGTTAGAGATCACCGGTCGGGGACGAAAAGAACAAATCAAACTGGCAGAGACCTTCGGCATCAGTGATTACCCGGCCCCCGCCGGCGGATGTCTCCTCACGGATGTCGGGTTTTCCAGGCGCCTTCGGGATCTCTTCGAACACCAGCGGTCCTGTGAAGAGCGGGACTTTGAGCTTCTGAAATACGGTCGCCACTTTCGTCTGGACGATCAACACAAGGTGATTGTGGGTCGCACCAAGGAAGACAACAGACAGATCTCGAAGCTTATGGATCCCGAAAAGGACATCACGCTCCGCATGGCCGATATGGCGAGTCCAACAGTCCTGATCCCCGGCGGTGCCCCGGAAAAGGCCATACATGAAGCGGCAACCCTTTGCGCGACTTATAGCAAGACCCAAGACGGCGCCCGTGCCCGTGTGTCCGTGAAGGGCCCTGGCGGTTCAAAGATCGTCACCATCCTGGTGGTTCCCCGCGAAATATACTCCAAGCGTCTTATCTAACGGTTTCGTAAAAAGTCGTCACCCCGGTGAAAACCGGGGTCCAGGAGCATTTTAACTCTTTGACATTACCGGATAGCGCCAATGATTGCGCCTCACGGCTTGACCAGAGCCACTGCGTGCCCGGCTTTCGCCGGAACGACAGAAAGAGGCGTTTTTCGACTTTTTACGATTTTATCTTATATAGGGGTCGGCAGAATACTCCAATTCTTGACTCAGAACTGACAGCCCTTGTACTCGGCTTTCCCATGGGCGTATTTCCTGCGTCATCTTTTTCGTGCTTTCGTGATCTGATTTTCAGCCTTTTCCCTGCGTTGCCTCTTGCGCTTCATAAACAGGACTGTTCTATGCTTTGAACCTAGTTCCTCTCTTTTTCAATCCAAAACTCCCAGCCGCAGTAATAATCGTCCGGGTGCTCGTCCGGCGGGCATGCAATGCAGCGGGTTTGTATCCTGGGATCTATTTCCGTGGCAAAGGTGCTGTACTCCACAAGCCCCACCTGCTTGCAGGGAAAATCGGGCAGCCCGCGGCGCTTGCGGGCGCTCTGCACGCGGCAGTCGTTCATGTAAAAGAAAAGGCGCCCGTCTTTAAGCGCACTCTGCTGTTTGTTAAGGACCGCATAAAGCCGGTAATCCAGGGCTGCCTTAAGGGCCTCAAGCCCGCCGGCCTCGGGCAGGCCCAGGAATTCCTTGATCCGCTTGGCCTCAATGGGCGAAAAACGGCTCCAGGCCTCGGCATCCAGATCCATGGCCTGTGCCATGCCATGGGCCCGCTCCACGGCCTGAAACCACAGGCCGTCGTGGGCGAGCCAGTTCTTGGCAAAATTCTTGGCCAAACGGAGAAGTTTTTCGTGGGTGAGTCCATCGATTGCTGACATGTTATTCCCTTCTACTAAGGGCGCACTCAAAAACAACTTCACATTTTGGCACCTCAGCTTCAGGCTATCTTTGCCCGATATCTCATTCGCAAACTCCTCGAAATAGCTAGCCATTTCTGTGGTTTTGCTTAATCGGATCGGACAAATCTAACCCAAATCTGAGCGCCAATTCTGTGAACTTATTCTTGAGCGAGCCCTAAGTCCTCTCCTTTAGAATGATGGTGACGGCAGGCGCTCTTTTTCACCGCAGAAGCTGAGGGGGCAGAGGGCTCATCACGTTGATCTTTGCCTGTCGCTTTGAATCTTCCTTAATGCTTGCCAGATCTCTTCCACTTGCCTTCTGGTCTCTTCAAGAGAACCTTCGTTGTTTACCACAAAATTAGCATGCTCCAGTTTGTCATCAATGGGCAACTGGGCCTTGAGCATGTTGGCTGCTTCTTGTTTGCTGATGCCATCCCGCTTGGTCAGCCGCTCTATTTGCAGCTCATGGGGAATATAGACCACTATGACCCTGTCAAACAAAGACTGTGCGTTTTTTTCAATTAAAAGAGGCACCACCACCTGGATGATGGCCTCGTGGTCCTTCTCTGTGATGTCATTGACCTCTCTGAGTAGTCCTTCAAAGATAAAAGGGTGGGTGGCTTCCTCCAGCTTTTTTCTCTTATCGGCATCCTGAAAAACGATCTTCGAAAGCCTTTTCCGGTCCAGGGTGCCGTCTTCCTGAAGGACCTCTTTGCCAAAGTAGTCAATGATTTCTCTTAGGCCAGGGGTGCCGGGTTCGACTACCCGCCTTGCGATCAAATCAAGATCGATCAAGCCCGCACCGAGTTCCTGTAGCACGTTGGCTACGACAGTCTTTCCTGTGGCGATGCCACCGGTGACACCCAGGAAGAGACTTTTCTCTTTTGATTTGATAGCCTTGGCGATCCTTTTCATGCCCGACAAGCCTATTTTATTGAATGATATTGGTTTATTATACACTGCCATAGGTGTCATAGTCGATCGGTTTAGTCAAGCCCTAACTGAATTTCCAACGGGGCAACGCCACAGTCGATCATGTTTCCCTTGCAGCACTCTTTCGAACGTTCATTGTGGGCTTTTTGGGGTACCCCTCCGGCTGCGGGGAGCGGTCCGCCCTGGCGGATAAAAAAGTTCACAGAACCAATCGAGAAGAGGTTGTGCGAAGGTCTCTCTATGGTTTTGCCGGCCCCCCTTTGAAAATGGCGGAGCCCTACTCTTACCCTTCAGAATCCTTGACAAAAAGCCCTGGTTCATGATATCGGATGGGAAACTTTCGTTGCAAACCGTCCACCCAACCCGAAGGGGACTGCATGAAGTCAACATGATCACCCCGTTTCTCCCGTACAGAGATGGGGTGTTGTATTCTTGGGGCTAGTCGCGGGGGATCAGAAACCGAGCAGGGCAGGGCCCATGACTCTGACTTGGCCAAGGGACCAGGCGTTAGGGTGAACACAGAGGAGGATGGCGTGAGACTGGTGTTGGGTATCATTTGCATCCTATTCGGGGGAATCGGTTGGCTGGGGCAGGTCCTGTCAGGGGTCCACTATCCCCTTGCCCAGCGGCTGGGGTTTCAGGAAAAGAGCGAAGGGACCGATCCCTTGTTTCGACAGGCAGAAATCTACACTGCCAGGTGGGATGGTTTGGTCCTATGGACCCTTCTGGTGGCAGGCGTCTTGATGCTCACCAATAATGGCTGGTGGCCTTATCTTGGATTGATTGCCGGTGGCATATACCTGGACGCTGCGGGAAGGGAAGGGGCGAAATATATAAGCCTAAGCAAAAGCGGCATCAGGATCGGCACCCCCAGGGATTTGAAGATTGCGGCATTCTTTTTTCTTGCCATGGCTGCCGTCTCCCTGTGGGTGATAATATATGCCACATGGACTCTTGCCGAGAGGGTAAACCCTAATGTTGCATAAACAACATGGCAAAAGGTCCTAAAAAGCATTGATAGTGTTACTTTGAGCCCTTTTTGGGCAATTTTGTCGAATGGACCACCAGTGACATGCAGGAAAAGCGAAAAACCTGCCATGTTGTTTACTCTTGGAGAAAGCCGATGATACCGCATCTCCTGCGTTGTCAAGGGTTCGGCGTCCGCCTGAGGCGGACAGCCTCACCCTGAGCCTGTCGAGGGGACGCCTTGGACCTACGG
>Ga0272444_10005398_pt1 | contig 11082 bp, 12 predicted proteins | sample SSMForm13_FD_201033 | JGI IMG/M metagenome (GOLD analysis project Ga0272444, IMG submission 201033) | Marine sediment archaeal communities from Little Sippewissett salt marsh, Falmouth, MA, United States - SSM-Form-13 | ecosystem: Environmental > Aquatic > Marine > Wetlands > Sediment ... | reverse complement strand
ATTCGGGATCTAGTTCGATCGCCTTGTCAAAATCTTGTAGAGGTCTTTTCCTGTTTGCCATGACGTAGCGAGCATGGCCTCTAAGGTGATACACCCGGCGATGGCCCGGGTTGAGTTCAATGGCCTTGTCAAAATCATCTATGGCCAGGTTTGGCCTGTCCGTCTTCATATATGCAACCCCACGGGTGAGGTAGGCCACTTCTTTGTGGGGATCAAGCCCAATGGCCTTTGAAAGGTCACAGATGCTCTCGCTGAACCTCTCTCGCTGAACCTCCCCATTGTAAATGCGGACATCCCCTCTTCAAACGTTCCTGTGGTGGTTGTTGTATGTTCTGTCATTTTTTTCACCCCCGTACATGATAAGCCGCCTCCATGGGCCAGCTATTGAGAATGAGTCCTAATTAGTTAAAACAACTTATGTACCGGCCGGTGGTTTGTCAAAAGGCGGTCCGCGTGAAGTGTTCCAACCAAGGGATTGTGGCCTAACCAGGGACGGAAAGGGGGACGGGCTTCAAAGAGACCTCCCCCATACAGAGGGCCGTGATCATGTCCGGATTGACACAGAAGGAGCTACAACCCTTGATGGGTGTTTAAGAGAAGGGGCCAGTCAAGTTCATTCTGGGGGCTTGCCCATCCGTGCAGTGGCCCCCTTGACGTGGTGACCCATCACACCTTGGCAGTGTAAGTGCCCCTGGTCCTATTTGGGGGTGGAAAGGTGCATGGTCTTTCCTTCCCGCAACACCTTCACGTCGATAAGGTCCCCGTCGGCCGTTTCCGCCATGGTCTCCCGAATCCTGCAACTCTGCTCCGGATTTGCAGAAATGACTATGCCATGGATCTCCAGGATGATGTCACCACCGATGAGGATCTCCTCATTGCCGATCCGTATGCGAATCATGCCGGGCCGAAGACCGAGGTAGTGGCCAGGGGAGCCGTCTGCCACGCGCTGAATCAGGAGCCCTGACTCTTGCGGAACGTTTAAGGCCTTGGCCAAGGCCCCTGAAACCGCATATACCTCCAAACCGGTCCAAAAGGGTCTTTGCCTCAGCAGCAATTCCTTGGCCGTGTTTATGCTAGCCGCAAACCCCAGGCCCTCAAACCCGCCCGATTGAGACAGAAAATGGCTTACAATACCAATGACTTTGCCGTCCATGGAGAACATGGGTCCGCCGGAGTTGCCCTGATTGATGGCTGCATCTGTCTGCAAGAACTCAACAGGCATGATTTGATTACAGAATGTTTTCGGCACTCTCCTGCCGCTTATATGACCCACCGTCAGAGTGTGAGTCACGCCATAGGGCGCACCAACGACGAAGATTTCCTCACCTATTGAAACATTATCAGAATCACCCAGTTCTGCTGGAACGATCTCTTCAGGGAGATCATTCAGTTTCAGCAGGGCCACGTCCGCCAGGGTGGCAGCACCCACCACCTTGGCCGACACGCGCTCCCCTCCCAGAAACTCCACCACCACCTCGTCGGCCACCTGGACCACATGAGCCGCTGTCATGACAAGCCCATCCTTGGAAATGATAACCCCGGAACCCAGGCCACTGGTGGCCACCTGTTTTCCGGGCCTCACTTTGGAGTATTCACGGCCGGTGGTAAGGATCATAACGACTGCACGATCCACCTCTTGAAAGGCCTTACTCAGGGAATAACCCTCTGAAATGCTGCTCAGAAAAATGAGATTCAGACAAGGGAGTAGTACAAAGAGTCTATAGTACATTTGATGGCCTCCGTATGGAGTCTTCGGAAACTGCAACTCCGTGCCGTCATGAGTGGAGAGACACGGGTGCCCATTCATAGCGGGCTTTTGGCCAAACCAAAATGTCTACGAGCGGTTCAGAACTAAAGGAGAAGGCATTTGGGCAAAAGCGCCACAAGAAACGAACGACTTGGCTGTTGAGGTTGTCAGCGCGCCGGTTGCATGTCAACACCTTTCCCCCGAGCCTCTGAGGATGGCACAATCTTGACAATCCTCCCTGCCGGCACCGTGGTAAAGCCGTGGACCTCCAATACTGATTGGAAGACCTGGTATGCCTCGTCTAAAGGAATCTCCCTTGGAGCGACAACGCTCACCTTGCCTGTGACTTTTGGGCTGACAATAAAGTCTTTCCCCGTGATTTGACTGATAGCTTTAATGAAGGCCAGAATATCCACATCGTCAAAGTCCATCTTCACATACCCCGTCTCCGATTCCGGGGCCGCAAGAAGCCCTTCCCCGGGCATGACAGGCTTGCCGTCAGGTTCTTGTTCAGAGGAGCAGACCGTCATGGCATATCCTGCGGAGGCCAGGACCAAGACGACGACAACAAAGAACAAACATCGTCTACCTTCTCTCACTTTTCCTTGCTTTTTACAGGCCGCCAATAAGGGCTGACGCCTAGGTCGGGCCACGGGATGGTCCGCAAAAAAAACAGTATGGTGAAAAGAAGAGTTCAACGATATTGGTCCCCAATGGCAACCGGCAAAGACAGGTGCGTCTTACGCTTCACGATGGATGGTGACAATGCCCAGATAGCCATCGACAGTAAGTTGCTCACCGTTCTTGATGACCGAGGCCGCTTCAGGGATCCCGGTAACGCATGGGAGCCCGTATTCTCTGGCAATAATGGCGCCGTGGATCAACATGCCGCCTCGGCGTTCCACAATTCCTTCCGACAGAGGGACGACAAAGGTCATGGTTGGATCCAGTGCATCGCATACCAGGATCTCTCCGGCTTGAAAATCCATCAAATCAGACGGGTCAGCAATCACCCGCGCCGGGCCTTTTCCAATTCCAGGTCCTGCCGGTTGTCCCACGATTTGCCTGACCGTGGTTTGAAGCCCTGCTTTTTCAGAAACAGGTGAGATGTGGGTCTGAAAGAGAAGGTCGTGGGTCTTTAAGGCCTTTGCAAGGCTGTCGGCGGCGAACCGACCCTCTGTCTTGTTTGCGCTTTCAACCCGATTCCGTCCTTCGCTCACTGCTCGGTCCATTTGAGCTCTGACCTGGCCTAAGTAGATATTGTCATCATCTCTCAAGCGGTAGCTGGCCCGTCCAAGATCAAGCAGCTCTTCAGCATAGGAGCGCTGATTGGCCTGAAAACGAGACAAGAACGCATCCTTGAGGCCCTGGAAGTCCTTCTTTGGAACAGCCTGTCTCAGAGAGGGGCGACCGGCCATTTCAAGGAGAAGCTTCACGATGGCGTGTTGGCCACTGACGCATTGATCGGTACCGCACGACAGATCGGTGAATTCGTCTGTGAAATCTCGGAGGGCAGCACGGAAGGCGTCATCATCAACAGAGAGATCGCGGTTTCTTAAGCGCTCCGCCAGCTTGGGGTTCGTTCGGATCATTGCTGCCAGGTCATCAAGCATGCGATTGCGCCTGAGGCTGACCATCTCCGTGGCGCCCAGAAGGGTCATGAATTCATAGGGATCTGACGGGCGGACCGTGTTGTTATAGACCTGCCCAAAGAGCCGAATGCCGTGGGCCATGGGGATGAACGCCTCTTCGTAGATTCGTGCCCATTTCTGGTAGATGCTTCTTCTGATCTCGATTTCCTTGGCAAGCTTACCGTCTGATAGCTGATCAAGATCGGATGCGGCAAGGGTCCGCGCTTCTCTGTCCATCTGCGGAATCAACTCGCCCTCAATCTTCTTACGAAGGCCCTTTAAGGTTTCAAAGCTCTTCTTCAAGCTGAGATACCATGGTCTCTTGTCGTCATCGGCCGTTGACAAGGGGGACGTGACAGGACGTGACTGAAGGACATAGAGTACATCTTTGCCAAAGGTCCACTCCACGTCTTGGGGAGCGTCAAAGACCTGTTCTGTCTTCCGTGAGAGTTCAAAGACCCTGGCCATCTCCTCCTGGTCAAGGGGTGGGCAATCGGCCTTGTCAGGTTGCAATTCATCAAGGAGAAGGCCTCCGGGGACAGGGACCACGGCTTTTTTTCTGCTGGCAGGTAGATGAGACATGAGCCGCCCGCTGTCGCGATCCAGAATCCACCTGTCAGGCTCGACGGTCCCATCGACCAGCCCTTGATTCAATCCATACACGGCCTCGATGACCGTCTGTGACGGATCGTTGGGGTTCTTGCCAAAGACGACACCTGATCGTTCTCCCACTAAGATTTCCTGAATCACGACGGCCATGGCGCTCTTTTCAACCTGCAGGTTCAATTCCTGTCGATACAACAGGGCGCGGTCCGACCAAAGGGAGGCCCAAACGAGCCGTATGTGGTCCAAAATAGCCTCTGTGCCCCTGACGTTGACGTACGATTCGTGCAGACCTGCAAAAGAACTCTGGGCCGCATCCTCGCCAAGGGCCGATGATCTTACCACTACCGCTTTGTCCCCAAAGGTCTCGGCAATAGGCGCACAAATGGCCTCATAGAGCTCTTTGGAAAAAGGCGTATGAAGAAAGAGGTTCTGAACGCGTAAAGAGGCATCCCATAGTTCTTCCCACCTCATCTCCTCGAAGGGCTTCCGGTTTAATTCCATGCTGATCCGCTCACGAAGCCCCCTGCTGGCAAGGTACTGGTGGTAGGCTTGAGTGGTGACACACAGGGCTTCCGGGACCGCCATGGTTCTTTGAACCAGGGCAGCCAAGGCAAAGCCTTTTCCGCCCACAAGAGGCCTGTGCTCGTTACGGATATCATGAAGGGGGAGAACAAGGCTCATGGCATCATTTTGAGTTCCATCACGTTTTGGAATGCGCCTGCAATGTCGTACGTTTCAACGGAGATCTTCAAGAGGGCGCAAGAGGGGGCCCTTGCAAATGTTTCCAAAAACGGATGTTTGTAGATGTACAACCCCAATAGGGCCTCTTTTTCAGGGCCCACAACCTCCTCAGCCGCCCCTGTTGCTGTCACCGCCACGGCATCATGGAGGTCCGAGGCCTCGTTCTGCCGGTTGTCCACCATGATGGCAACCTGGGCATCGTCGGCAAGGTTGGCAAATTTGCGGGTCGCCCGGGGGGTGACAAAGAGCAATTGCCTGAGATCTTCTGTGGCCGCAAAGGCCACCAGGTTGGTATGGGGCTGTCCGTCCTTTTGCGTGGCAAGAACGGCAAATCTTTGAGAGGAAAAGAGCGCTCTAAGGCGCCCCTTCAGGCCTTGCCTTTTTCCGTATTCGTCAATCTGACCATCCGACTGTTCTTGCATAGCGTCGATTACCTTGTTTTGGCCTTGGGAGACCAGTGGGAAGGTGGGGAATACCCTGTCTGTGTTGGTTACATTCTGCTATACATTGATTCATTGTGTCAACGGTCTGAAGAGGGGGTATCGACCGGTGGGCCATACGCGCTTAGGCGAAAGGTCTGCAAGAGAAGATGTCCTGATCCGTGACAGGAGGCCTCATGATTCAACCGGAACGGGTGCAACCATTGAATGATCGCCCCATCCAAAAGGGGCGCTATGTCCTTTACTGGATGCAGGCCTCTCAAAGAGTGGTCTTCAACCACGCCTTGGAGTATGCCATCGGACAAGCCAATGGACTGAGGCGACCGGTCGTCGTTCTTTTCGGCATCACCGACCGTTTTCCTGAGGCCAATGAGAGACACTACGCCTTTATGCTTCAGGGGCTCCAAGAGGTTCGTAAGGGACTCTACCAGCGGGGGATTCAGTTTGTGGTTCTCCGTGACTCGCCCGAGCTTGCAGCCGTCCAGTTTTCCAAAGATGCCTCCATGGTGGTGACTGACAGGGGGTATCTTGGCATTCAGAAGGCGTGGCGCCGTCACGTGGCCGACCACGCCCCGTGTCTGGTGGTCCAAGTGGAAAGCGACGTCATCGTTCCCGTGGAGGTAGCATCAAAGAAGGAGGCCTATTCTGCAGCCATCTTGCGGCCGCGGATTGAAAAGCACCTGAAACGCTATCTGGTCTCCCTGAAAGCAATCCCTGTGAAGAAAGACTCCCTGGGTCTTTCATACAAGGGACTGGACGTGGAGGACGTGGAAGGGGCCCTCCGTGGACTCTCTCTCGATCGAAGCGTCTCTCCGGTGGAGACCTTCTCTGGCGGGAGAAAGGAGGCCGTGGGGCTGCTGCATCTGTTCATCAAGGAAAAGCTGAAATACTATGTGGACCGCAGGAACGACCCCAGTACAGACTATGGCTCACACATGAGTCCCTACCTCCATTTCGGGCAGATCTCTCCCCTGGAAATTGCCCTCGAGGTGCGCCGGGCAAGAGGCAAGACAAAAGCAGCAAAAGAGGCGTACCTTGAAGAGCTGATCGTGCGACGAGAATTGAGCATGAACTTTGTCTACTTTCATCCGCACTATGATTCCTACCTAGCACTGCCGGACTGGGCCAAAGAAACCCTGAAGGCCCATGAAAAGGACAACCGTGAGTATATATATGATGTGGAGGCGTGGGAGCAGGCCCGTAGCCACGACCCGTACTGGAACGCAGCACAAAAGGAAATGCTGATGACGGGCAAGATGCATAACTATATGCGGATGTACTGGGGAAAGAAGATTTTGGAGTGGAGCAAGACCCCGGAAGAAGCCTTTCGCACGGCCCTCTACTTGAACAATAAGTACGAGTTGGATGGAAGAGACCCCAACGGATTCGCCGGCGTGGCGTGGTGCTTCGGCAAACACGATCGGGCCTGGTCTGAGCGCCCTGTCTTTGGCAAGGTCAGGTACATGAACGCCGCAGGACTTCGGCGCAAGTTCCACATTGAAACTTACGTGCGACGCATGGACTCCCTTTCTGAGGGTGGCTTTACGTAGGCCACACCAGTTTGTCTTTCAGGCGCCAGTCTTCCATGCACCTGATATCATGGCATACCCCATGGTCCTTTATCGAATGGCAGAAATGCTGAAGGACCCGTAAGATCCTATGCCTTGTATGCAGCAGTCTCCAGTTGCACAAGCAACTCACTGATGGCCTGATCGAGTTTTTTGGCCTCCTGGAATATGATTGCCGTGTATTGGGCCAATTTGTCTTCCCCATAGTGACCATCGGCAATCCTTTTAGAAAAGCCACCAATGGATACCAGTGGATTTCGCAACTCATGCATCAACCTAAGGGCCATATCATTGGCGAATTTCAGTATACCTAAACGCCTTTGATGTTCATATAATACTTCCTGGCTGTCTCTCAGTTCCTGCTGGGCGCGTTTGAGGTCCGTGATGTCTTCAGCCACCTTTACGTAATGGGTGATCCCACCGTCGGGGTCTTTCATGGATGAAATAGAGGCTCGCTCCCAGTAGCGTTTGCCATTTTTCTTTTTGTTGCGAAATTCACCTCGCCACTCGCCGCCGGACTTAAGGACCTGCCACATCCTCATCTCTTCTTCAGCCGGTTGTTCACCCAAATCGCTGGCATTCTTTCCCAGGACTTCTTGGGCGGTGAAGCCGGTCATGTCCATGAACTTCGGATTGACATATTCGATGAGCCCATGAGCATCTGTAATCATGATGGCACTGGGACTATGATTCACTGCGTGGGACAGCTTGCGCAACTCGCGTTCCATGCGAATGCGCTCACCCGCTTCCTTTTCCAATTTCTTGACCCGCTGTTCCAGCTTTTCGTAGCTTGGTTTTCTGGCCATGTCTCAATCCTCTGTTCTCAGTGCCGCAAACTTGGCTCGAATGCGCTCAATCCTTCTTCTGTTTACCCCAAAATCAAAATAGCCCAGGCGTGATGATGATCGGACATGGATCATTTTCAGATCATCATCAATACAAAACTCGACATCATCCACAAAACGAAAGAACCTGGAGGTGAACTTGGCATGGACATAATGATCCGTCACCTCGACCATCTCCCCGTTAGGCCATTCACCAAACACCAACACAAGGGCCTTCCTCGCCTGTGTCAACGTGCCCCTGTAGGTGAGAGGCTCCACGTAATGGGATTTGTCTGGACTCTGTGAAGAGACGCAATTCGGTGAGTTTGGACAAGGCGATAGTCTGCCCTCAGTGCACCCCAAATCTTCTGGTTCAGTTCCTGAGCAGTTTGACAACATGAAGGGCACCACCAGGAAGAAAATGAATACTCTGAAACGCCGCCCCAATGACGGCCCTCTAGTCATCCTCTCCGGGACCAATGAGCGGCAGGATCTTGTTAATGCCGAAAAAGACCAGGAAGAGCGATTCTTTCTTGTCGTCGGGGTATTTCCTCCTCCGAAGTCTATGGGCCAGTTCCGTATCCTGCTCTTCCCGAATCTTGGTCAGAAATAGTCGCTTGCCAACATACTTTTCTCCCGCTTCCGTAAACAGATAGGCCGCATGGGGATTGGACTGCAGGTTGTGATGGGTCAGACGATCCCGCATAATGAATGCCACCGTATCCGAATCCATGACATGGGGCCTGGAATAAACGGCGACATCAACCTTTCCTTCTGAATCTGCCGTGGCAAGGACTCCAAGTCCTTGCGCTTCTTCAAAGTAGTCCTTTAGATTCATCTTGGCACCTCCTAATAGAATTCATCTGGAATTTATTTTTCTGTTGTTCGGCGCAGCACTTCGTAGGGGAGCATGACATGAACTTCCCAAGGGGCATATGGGGTAAAAACTGTATTTTGCTCTGAAAAAGGGAGTAATTTGACGTTGGTTTTCCTGCGGGAATCCCGTTTACGGCCCTGGCCATTGATCAATCAGGCTCGATGTCTGCCATATGAAGAGGAAAAGAGCCCTTTGGGCGGTCCCTGAAGTAGCGTTTCAGGGTTTCCCGTATGGAAGAAAAGGCCAGATCGTCCCACGGGACTTGGTCTTTTGTCAATAGCCTGACCTCCGAGCTCTCGGCACCAGGGGCAAAGTCCTCATCGACAAGGCGGCAGCGGAATATGACGTAGACCTGATTGACAAAGGTGAGATTGTACAATCCATAGGGTATCAAATCTGTGAGCCTGGCTCGGGCCTCTTCAAGGGCCTCGCGTTTCGCTGCCTCGACGAGAGTCTCCCCGTTTTCCAAATAGCCCGCCGGAAGTGTCCATTTTCCCAGACGCGGTCTGATGGCTCGGCGACACAAAAGGATCCTATCGCCCCATTCCGGTATGGACCCCACGACGATGTTGGGATTTTCATAATGGATGGTCTGGCAGGCATCACAGATAAAACGGGGTCGATCATCCCCGGAGGGGATGCGAGACGTCACCTGCGCTCCACAGTTGCTGCAGTATTTCATAGGATTCTGCTGTCTCCTTTGGTATTCTGAGTCGGGTAAGGCAGTGAGAAGACGTCGGTAACGATAGAACGTGCCTGAGGGGTGTACGGATGGGACCAGTTCATGCATGCCCCTTGGCTCTCGGCAAGGTAGCACCCCTCTTAAGGGAAATGAAGACGAGAATCAGTTTTCCCAACGTGGAGATCAGCCGATGCATCAAGGCCTCACCCGAAGCCCTTTGGGACATCCTTACGGACACGACCCGTTGGCCGACATGGGGCCCTTCTGTTGTTGACGTGCAATGTCCACATAAGCGGATTCAGAAAGGGTCTCGGGGCCGTGTGAAGACTGCCTTGGGTCTGTGGATACCTTTTCTTGTCACGGATTTCGAGCTTGAGAGGTACTGGTCGTGGCGGGTCTTCGGCGTCCGTGCCACGGGCCATCGGGTGGAAAAATGCGCCGAGGGCCTCAGCCGCCTTACATTCGAGGTGCCCCTATTGGGGGCACCGTACGTCATTGTTTGCAGAGGGGCCATTTCTCGCATCGCAGACATACTGGAATGAAAAACGGCCTTCACCCTCTAATGGCCCCAGTCTCTTCAATCCTCCAATGGATATCCTGCCGCTTTCCAGCCCTCCACACCCCCGCCCAGGACCTTCACGTTATCGTAGCCCATCTTCACGTATTCTGCTGCACGCCCGGCAGCACTCGCTTCTTTGGGTCAGGCACAGTAGAATATGATTTCTTGATCCGTGGGTATGGATGCAAGTCTTGATCTGAATGCGGCAAGTGAGATCGCCCCTGCCAGATGATTTCTCTTGAACTTCTCTTCATCGTCATAGGCACAGACCACCACGCCTGTGCCTGCCTCAACCTTTTCTTTCGCCTCTTGAGGCGAGATTCGGATAAGAGTGGAAGTGTCCATGTCGCCGGTCCCCTTTCTTTGCGGGCGCTCCGCAATGCAATTATATCCCAACGCTACGTCAGGCATGCACAGGAATAAATGGGGTCAACACCGTATTTCCAGTTGAATAGGACGGTATTTTTTATGGCGAAGGGGAAGTATTGGGGGTTCATGCTGCGGGACGGGGAAAGAAAAGCTCCCCGGCAAAAGGGACTCGGGACCGCCATCGGTGATCAGGGGGGGCACTCAACATGGTCTTGGGTGGAGAACCAGAGGGTGAGAGCCTAAGGACTCAGAATGGGGGAACTGGCCTTTGGTATAAGACCAGCTTAAGGCCCAGTCTGAAACTCGATCAGATCTGCTAGGGGCTCCCATGCATGTTCTGCATAGCGATAGGCGCAATGGCGCACCTGAGGCTTAATTACCCACCATTCCAGAATCGGAATGACTGCTGTCAAAAAGGCGCACGCAATTGCCTCCAGCCTAGCGATTTCGATGTTCACGAGATTGGGAACGATAACTAAAACCACAGTGCTTGCGGCTGAAAGAAAAAGCCAGAGCCACCGGCACCCAAACAGGTTTCGTGCGAAGCCATAATCTGTGTTCGCAGCATGACTGGGCAGGTCCTTTTTTCCCCAGATCTTCTTTCTCACAGCAGCAAATGCATCGGCAATGAGGGTGTCTGCTCCATCGGGGTCGTCCCCTTCTTCTTGTGGTGAGGCGAGTTGGATGCCGAGTCTTTCCTTGACCAAGGAATGAAAGCGTTTTTTCCATGCCGGGCTCTTGTGCCCGTCGCGCCATCGCATGAGCGAGGTGGAAGGGTAATCTCCCCATTCTTGCAGAAGGGAGGGTTCTGTCTTCAATCCCAGTTGACGCACGACCGCGGCAACAAGGGCCAGAATGGCAGCCATGATAATGGGATTGGCGAGCCACGGGTTCATTTCTGCTGCCAGAAGTCGCGTGGCCCACGGCGTGATGATAATAAGAGGAAGTCCGGTGAGAATACTTACAAGGATGCGGCCCTTCCAAGTGTAGCCATCGAAAAAGAATTTGAGCATCTGTCATTCTCCGGTCGGAATAGTA
>Ga0272444_10005397_pt1 | contig 11083 bp, 8 predicted proteins | sample SSMForm13_FD_201033 | JGI IMG/M metagenome (GOLD analysis project Ga0272444, IMG submission 201033) | Marine sediment archaeal communities from Little Sippewissett salt marsh, Falmouth, MA, United States - SSM-Form-13 | ecosystem: Environmental > Aquatic > Marine > Wetlands > Sediment ... | reverse complement strand
GTATAACAAAGCTCCCCCGGCAAGACTCGAACTTGCGACCCGGTGGTTAACAGCCACCTGCTCTACCAACTGAGCTACAGGGGAGTGTCAGCTTTTCCTGTACCACTTCTCGCGGAATCCGATAGGCCCCGCAAGCTGCTATTATAAAACTTTTTCCCGTTTTGTCAAGTCGAAAAAAGAACCCTGACAGGCCAAAATGAAAACGCCCGATTTTGATCAAACAGGGAATTATCCTGACTTCCCAGGCAGATTGAAACGCCCGCTCCGGAGTCCGGCCCTAAATCCAAATCTATCCCAGGCAAAACGCATCCCAGCCGGAATAGCTGGGGCCGCTTACCCCTTTTCCCAACCTGTTACGGAGGACGGACAGAACTGACCACAGCAGCCCTTTCCGATCAAAATGCTTTGGAACATCGGTGGCCAAAAGGGCGTAAAAAACAATTAAACAGAGCTCAATTGAACGAAAGGAGTAATACCATGATGAGAAAACCACTGTCGATCATTCTGACCCTTGGCCTGGTGGTGGCTCTCATTTCTCCGGCCATTTCGGGCAAAATCCAGGATAAGGCCTGGCTGGGGGTGACCACCCAGACTATTGACCGCGACCTGATGGAGGCCTTCGATCTGGCCACCGACTACGGCGTCATCGTAAAAACGGTTGTCCCCGGATCACCGGCCGATAAGGCCGATCTGCGACAGGGCGATATTATCCTGAAAGTTGAAGACGCCAAGCTCAATGATGCCGATCAACTGGCCGATGTTATCCAGAGCTACTCTCCCGGCGACAATGTGGAAATCAAGATAATCCGCAAAGGCAAAGAGAAAACCATTGAGGCCGAACTCGGGATCCGTAAATCATCCGATAAGGCCAGGGATTATTATTTCCAGTCTCTGCCTAATATGCCGCAGGCCTATTCCAAAATTCTTAAATTCGACAAAAGCGACCTGCAGACCACCTATATCGGAGTTCAGCTAGAGAGTCTCAATAAACAGCTCGGAGAATATTTCGGCGTCGAGGATGGTCGCGGAGCCCTGATTACCGAGGTGGTCGAGGATTCGCCCGCCGCCCGAGCCGGACTCAAGGCCGGTGATGTCATTGTAAAAATCGACGATGATGATACCCGCAATCCCGATGATGTTGTCGATATCGTTCGCGATAAGGAGGTCGGCGATAAAATCACGGTCGTTGTTCTCCGCGAAAAACAGCGAAAAGAACTCGCGGTTGAGGTCGACGAATCATCGGATATGTTCGAAGAAGATTTTATGTGGTTCGATGAAGGTATGCTCAAGTTGCCCAGGATGAAAGGACTTCTCCAGGGTGATTTCGATGCTACTATGCCGGATATGGAGGAAGTGCGCGAGGACCTCGAGGAACTGCGCCATGAATTGAAGGAACTCCAGGAGGAAATACTGGAGATGAAAGACAAACTGGACTGAAATTTATCGCCAAAAGCGGCGATTGAATAAAGAGACCGCATAATATCCGGCTCTCCATATAGATTCCCTGGTAACCCGGGGCTTGTTGAGAAAATCCGGCGGTCCACAAACGAAGAAGATGGCTGCTATCGGTTAAGGCGTAAACGATTGAAAGGCGGCAGGTGACAACTTCGACTTCGTCGAAATCAACACCTGCCGCAACTTGACAGGTGGTTTATCAACAAGCCGTTGGTGCCGGGGAATTTCATTTGCCTTTGGTCTTTGGGGACATTATAATCCGATCAGGAGGACTCATGAGGGCCCGGCGTCACCGGACATTTCTGATTCGGTGAAACAGGCGTGGCCGCGGATAACACAGGCAGGCCGTTTTAAATGGCCGGGAGAAAATATGCCGGAATTGACGGTTGAAAAGCTTTTCAAGGATCGCAAGGACCTGCTGGATTTGACTCTTTTGAATTCCAGGGAGGGTCTCAAGAAAAAAATTCTCAATCCTGAGATTCATCGACCCGGCCTCGCCCTGGCCGGTTTCATGGAAAGATTCCCCAACCAGCGCACGCAAATTATCGGGGAAACCGAAATGGCTTTTATTCAGAAGCCCAACCTCGATAAGCGTCTGGAGATTTGCCGGCGGGTTCTCAGTTGCGATGTCCCTTTGATAATAATCACCAAGGGCATCACGCCGCCGATCGATTTTTTGACCGTTGCCGATGAGTACAAGACAGCCGTCTTTTCATCGCGCCTGACCACCTCGGATTTAACCAATCGTCTTTCCGCTATTCTCGACAATATTTTCGCCCCGGCCATTACCGTACATGGTACCCTGGTCGATGTTTACGGGGTGGGTTTGCTTTATACGGGAAAATCGGGTATCGGAAAATCGGAAATCGCCCTCGATCTGGTCGAACGGGGCCATCGTCTCGTGGCCGACGATGTTATCAAAATAATCCGCAAAAACCCCGAACTGATTGTCGGCACCGGCTCCGAATTGCTGGGTCATCATATGGAAATCAGGGGTATCGGTATCATCGATGTCGAAAAATTATTCGGTATCCGTGCTATCCGGCTTCAAAAAAGAATCGAAGTCGAGGTTCACCTGACTCTCTGGCATGATGGTCTCGATTACGAAAGACTGGGCATCGAGGAGAACCGAACCGCTATCCTGGGGGTTACGATTCCCCAATTGACTATCCCGATCTCGCCCGGGAAAAATATAACCGTCATTTCCGAGGTTATCGCCATGAATCATATGCTTAAGGTTTACGGCGAGAATTCAGCGGCCGAATTCTCCAAAAGACTCGTGGAGAAAATACAACGTCAATCAATGACACGCGATTATCTCGAGTCCGATTACGAATAGCCTTTTCGACTTTCCTTCAACGGGCCCGGCAAAACAAAAAAAGAGGATAAAGGTACCCCCCGAACCTCAACGATGTCCATCAATCATGAGTGGTTCGGAGGTTATACCTTTGAATCCTCCACCTTGAGGAACAACCGCTCAACCAGGTTCCTCTGCCATCCAAAATATAAGACAAAAAAAATCTCCATTTTGTTCCCGACAATCGACTCTTTTCGATATCCTGAAATCCGGCCAGGTCATGATTTAATGGATTAGTTGCCGATGAAATACGGCCGGCATATGGGGCGCAAAAATAATTCGCGATCGGCCACGGTTATTGGTATAATGACCGTAAATGAATATTGAGTAACAGGCAGAAAAAGCTTTGACCAAAGCGGATATTCGGGAAGATCGCTTCGATTCGGTGATGGCGATCGAGATGGTTGAAACGACCTATTCGACACCATCCGGGCCGAAAAAATGATCACTCGGGGAAAGGGGATATTTCGGAGCTGAAGTCAGATTACTTCTGGAATCGACCGGATTCGGAGTGCGTCATATCTATGGCGGTACCGCCGGCAACCGGGGACATCGGCTGATCGATCCCGATGAAATATAAATTATGGTTATGGCGCGAAAAAGAGGCCATGAATAAGGCTCTTCAGAGGATATATACGGAAATACCGGCTCGCTACGAGCTGATCAATCATATTCTCACCTTCGGGCTGGATATTTTTTGCCGTCGCCGGGCCGCTCAGGCAGCCGCCTCCGGAGGGGGTTCGTTCTGGCTCGATGTGTGCAGCGGTACCGGTGAAATGGCCATGAATCTGTATCGTCTCAAAAACGATTCCGCCACTGTCATGGCAACCGACTTTTCACTGCCGATGACAAAGCTGGCCGTCGGTAAGTCTCGCGACGGCAAGATTCCCTTTATTATCGCCGATGTCGCTTACCTGCCGTTTCCCGACAACAGTCTCGACCTGATCACCATTTCCTTTGCGACTCGGAATATCAAACAGACGCGTCAGGGGCTGCAACATCATTTCCGAGAATTTCACCGGGTTCTGAAACCCGGGGGACGTTTCGTCAACCTGGAAACCAGTCAGCCACGAATACCGATTCTTCGACGGCTGATGCATCTGTATGTCAAACTGGCTGTCCGTCCGGTGGGAACGGCTCTCTCCGGCTCCAGAGCCGGATATGCCTTTCTGGCCGGGACCATCCCCCGCTTTCACAGTGCCGAAGAACTGGCTGAACTGATGCAGACGGCCGGTTATCGTGACGTCCGCTTCCGGCGACTTTTTTTCGGCATGGCCGCCATTCACGTGGCTGTCAAATAAATCAGCCGGCCTGATCGGCACAACTTGCCTGCCGTCTCCCCCGGGCTTCGGCATTCCCGATTATTCATTAACCTGCGGAGTGGCGACACGTTCCCTATAAAGCTGACCGACCTCGGCTGCGATGATAAAAACTATCGAGGTATAATAGACCCAGAAGGCCGTTATGACAAGTAAGGCGTAGGCTCCGTAAATCCTTTTCAGGGTTACCACATTGGTGATGTATAAGCCGAACAGCTCCTTGGCCAGGGTCCATAGTATGGCGGCTGACAGAGCGCTGACCAGGACCGCTTTCCTGGGAAGTTTTACCTGCGGCACGAGCCAGTAAATTATGAGGAAAAAGAGGAGGATTATCCCGAAGGATAAAAACCACAAAAGAAGATCGCCGACAAAACTCAAACGGAAGCTCTCCAGAAGTTTGGCTCGCTCGGACAAACCTTCGACAATATTCAGAACCGGCAGAATCGTCGTCGACAATAAAAAGTAAAACAATACCAGCAGAACCAGTCCGAAATCGCGAAGTTTGCCGATAATGGCCGAGGCTGTCGATCTGGCCCGGTAAACCATGTTCAGGATAGTCCGCATACTGCTGAAAAGGCCGCTGGCGGCAAAGAAAAGCCCGACCAGACCGGCCAGACCGGCCAGATTCTTGAAAATCCGGAATTCCTCGACCCGGCTGAATACCGTTTTCTTGACGAAAGCGGCATAGTCCTTATAGGGAATGACGCGATCTATGAGTTGCTCAATGTCCTGCGAAATGGACGGCATCTCCAGGACACGGCCGATAATCGCGAAAATAATCAGTATCAGCGGGATAATGCACACGAAAAGAGAGAAAGCCAGGCCGCCGGCCAGGAGAAAAATATGGTGATCGCCGCTGCGGTTATATAGTCCCCCGAAATAATGCAAAAACCATCTTTTTAAAGGCGCCGTATTCATCGTCTGTTATCCATATTTCGAATCCTGTATCGTATCATCCTGTCTTATCATCCCGGCCGGTCATTGATCGCCATCAGTCAGCCGGAGAGGTCTGGCCCTGATTGTCTTTGAGAGCTACATTCAATGGTGGCGACTGACCCTCTTTATCCTTACCAATATACATAGTTACGTGCGGAAAAGGTATTTCAATATTCATCTCATCGAATTTCTTTTTCAGCATTCGGTTGAATTCGCGCCCCACCTTCCACTGCGTAATAGGTTTGGTCTTGATCCTGGCTTTGATAATGACGGCCGAATCGCCGAATTTATCCAGTCCCAGCACCTCGAGCTCTTCCAGAATATCCTTGCCGTAATCAGGATTTTTTTGCAGGTCTTTCCCAACGCCTTTGATAATCTCGATTACCTCATCGACATTTTCCCGATAGGCGACGCCGATATCGAAAACATAGTATGAGAAATTTTTGGTCATATTGGTAACGGCGTCGATTCTTCCATTACGCACGAAATGGACATTACCCGACAGGTCGCGCAAAATGGTCATCCTCAGGTTGACTTTCTCGACCAGGCCGGCCTTGCCGGAAATCTGGACCACGTCGCCGACCCGAATCTGATCCTCGAGCAGGATGAAAAAGCCGCTGATAACATCCTGAACCAGATTCTGGGCGCCGAAGCCGACGGCCAGGCCGACGATCCCGGCAGCGGCCAGGATCGGTCCGATTGCGATACCGAATTCACCCAGGATCATGATCAGCATGATAACCAGAATCGATATATTGAGAACATAACGAATGATCGAACTCAACGTATCCGCCCGTTTTTTCATTTCCCCGTCAGACGCATCTTTGGATATCTGCCGAAAGATACGATTGACTATGACCCGGCCAATCCTTATAACTATCATGGCCAGGACGATTATCAGCAGTATTCGAACGCCGCTCTCTTTGAGCCATTCCAGGACGGCTTCGAGGATTTCTTTGAACTCCATGTCATCCTCCTTATTATTTGGTCGATACGTTCATTTTGGTATGCAACAAATATCCCGCAATATCATTCGACACCTCTTTTTCAAGTTATTAAGAGATACCCGATTTTTCAAAAGAAATCGAGATTTATTTTGCCTCACTAATGCACTGAGACAAAATATTCCGCCAGGCATGGCAATTAAAGAATAAATACCCGGTCGCAAAAACTAATCCCGACATCTTCTTGACAATCGCCTTTGCCGGTGGTATGCTTTCCTCAATAATAAGGAACTGATTTTGTTTAAGCGATTAGACCGTTCCCGAATAAGCGAGCGTGATCTCGAGTATCATCTCAATGGCGATCCCCACCGGCCGGAATCATGGCTTTCCGATATAATCCTCGGCGGGCAGGATGGCCTGGTCAATACGCTGGGGGTAATCCTGGGGGTAGCCGCCGCCTCGGGTGATTCCCGACTGGTGCTGGCCGCAGGACTGGCCGCGGCGTTCGCCGAGTCGGTTTCTATGGGCGCCGTCGCCTTTACCTCGCGACGAGCCGAAAGAGCCTATTATGAAAGCGAACGGGAACGTGAACATCGGCACATTACCGAAATCCCTGAACTCGAGCGCGAGGAAGTACGCGAGATCTATCGCCGAAAGGGATTCAAGGACGAACTGCTGGATAGAATAGTCGATACCATTACCGGCAACAAAGATGTCTGGGTGGCGGTGATGCTGTCCGAGGAGCACAAACTGGCCGAGCCGAAAAAGGGCCAGGCCCTCCGCAGCGCGCTGATTGTCGGTTTCTCGGCCATTGTCGGCTCGCTGATACCGCTTTTTCCATTTATCTTCCTGTCTCTCAATACAGCTATCCTCTTCTCCATGAGCGTTTCGGCGGTAACCCTATTTGCCGTCGGTTTCTATAAGGCTAAAACCATGGTTGGTCATCCCGGCAAAAGCGGTCTCGAAATGGCCATCATCGGTATCGCCAGCGCCCTGGTCGGCTACGCGGTGGGGTCATTTTTCAGTACCTAGCGGAATATAGATAAAGTCAACCGCCTTTTTGTATCACTTAAAAATCTAACCGGGACAAAAAAAGGACAGCCAAGTCCGGCTGTCCCTTTTTGATTACCCGCTCCATCAACCGGCTTTGCCGGCCAGTTTGACAAAGGGATCGACGTCATCCAGGGCTCGCCGGACCGCCTCATCCCAGAACTCGGAACCGCTCAGATCGACATCCAGATGCTTTCTGGCCAGCTCTTCGGCGGTCATTTTGCCGGTATCGGCCAGAAGCGCCTGATATTTCGCCGCGAACGAGGCTCCTTCTTCACGAGCCCGATTGTAGACGCCGGTGGCGAAAAGATATCCGAACGTATAAGGAAAATTATAAAAGGGTGTACTCGTGATAAAGAAATGGAGTTTCGAGGCCCAGAATAAGGGATGATACCCATCAGGTTCGAGAATCTCCCCGAAGGCTTTTTTCTGGGCGGCGACCATGATTTCATCGAGCCTCGTGCGGCTGACCAGTCCCGCTTTTCTTTCCCCATAAAAGGTGGTATCGAACAGGTATCGGGCGTATATATTGCAGAAAAGGATCAGAGCGTTCTGCAGTTTTTGATCGAGCAGCATCAACCTTTCATCGGGCTTTTCGGCCCGTTCCAGAGCGGCGTCGGTCACCAGCAGCTCATTGAAAATCGAGGCGGTTTCGGCCAGTGTCATCGGATACTGAGACGCGAAGGCCGGCAGGTCCTTGATAATCCAGTGATGATAGGCATGACCGAGTTCATGGGCCAGGGTGCTGAGATTATCGAAGCTTCCCCCGAAAGTCATGAAAACGCGAGTTTGTCCGATATGCTCGAGGCCGGTACAGAAGGCGCCACCGGCCTTGTCGGCGCGGTCCTCGGCCTCGACCCAGCGTTTGTCCAAGGCCATTTTGGTGAAATCAGACTGATCGGGGCTGAATTGGCCCAGCTTGTCGATAATGAAATTACCCGCTTCGTCAAACGCGTAGGTTTTATGAATATTCCCAACCGGCGCCGCCTGATCGTACCACTTGAAGGCGTCAAAACCCAGAAGCTTCTTTTTGGCCTGAACATACTGTGACAGCTTCGGCCTGGCCGCCTCGACCGACCGCCACATCGCCTCCAGCGTTTCCCGTTTTATTCGGTTTCGCATCAACGGCTCGATCAGGGGCGAATCCCAGCCGCGTCGCTCATAAAGCGTCAATCGAAAGCCGCCCTGGAAATTAAGGGCCAGCGAGGCCTGGTTGGCCACCGTCTCCCAGGCCTCCTCCAGCTTGTCGAAAGCCCGTCGCCGCAAACCCCGGTCGGAGCTGTTCATCCGGTTGGCCAGTTGTCCCAGGGATAATTTCCGGGTTTGGCCTTTTTCTTCCAGCTCGACGGTCAAATCGCCGTAGATTTTGTCGTAAAGCCGATTCCAGGCATGATAACCATTGACCGCCAGATCGGCGGCCAGCGCCTCGAATTCCGGGGCCATTTTTTTCTTCGCGATGTCTCTGGTTTCGTTGAGATAGAACTTTATCCCGGCCAGCTCGTCGCTGGCGGTGAAAGCCGACCATTCGCCATCCTTTTGCTTTTTGGCAAAGGCCTCAAAAAGAACCATCAGCTTTTTGTATTCTGAGATCAGAACATCGATTTCAGCCTGAATCGATTGGGCTTTTTCATCTTTGACATTTTGACAGATAAGACACTCGGAAAAGGCGGCTGAGTGTTCCAGACGACGCAGCAAATCCTGGAGTTTCATGATGAAATCGATCCATTGCGATCGGGTTTTTTCATTGAGCTCAGACGGCAGGGTTTTTATCTCCCCGGTGGCCGCTTTTAAGTCCTGCTTAAGCTCTTTGCGGAATTCGGCAAATTCGTCCGAGTCACTGCCGCCGGGAAAAACGGACTCCAAATCCCAGGTTGGCGCCTTGCTTATCGTAGTTTGTGTCTTCATTGTCTATCTCCTTGCCCGAATGGGCGGTAAATGTGACTTTTCTCCTTCAGGGCTTGCCCAACCGGCACTCTCCAAAAAGCCCCGGCTTCAATTATAGCACAATGAACCCTGATTGGAAAGCCTTTTGGGAAAATTAGCCGCGCCGCTATATATTTGCAATTGATGGCTTGCGGAATTACGTTAATCTTTTAAATTAGCAGCGCGACATGAAATGAGAATAAATAAACGAATATTTAAATCCAAGGAGAAGCCGATGAATGTCTTTGAATATGCCATGCAGATGGAGCTCGATGGCCGGGCCTATTACGAAAAAATGGCCGGCCAGGCCGACAACGCCTCCATCAAGAGTATCCTGCTCGAACTGGCCCAGGATGAAGTCAAACATTACACCATTTTCAAAAAATTCAGCCAGGGTGATTTCTCCGGAGCCGAAGAAATGAAGGCATCGGGAACCAGGGTTCTCCAGAATGCCAAGAATGTCTTCCAGCAGATAGCCAAAGATAAAAAAGACTACTCCTTTGCCGCCGATACGCGGGAAACGTGGAAAAAGGCCCAGGAGATAGAGAAGAAATCGGAGGATTTTTATCGCGAAAAGGCGGCCGCCGAAAACGATGACAAAATCAAGGCCACGCTGAATCTGATTGCCGACGAAGAGCATAAGCACTGGGCCCTGATTGAACATGTCATTCAGTTTCTGGACCGACCCGAGCAGTGGCTGGAAGATGCCGAGTGGAATCATCTCGATGAATATTGATTATTTGCCGATAACATATAAACGCATCTGGAGGGTATAATGGGTAATTTCAGAGTTCCCCTTCCCCAAAACGAGCCGGTGTGCCCTTACGCTCCCGGAACCAAAGAAAGAGAAGACCTGGTCGCATCTCTTAATGATCTGAAAGGCCGCAAGATAGATGTTCCCATGATTATCAGGGGCGAGGAGATCAGGCCCGGTCAACCGAAAAAAATCACCGCCCCGCATGATCATTCTCTTGAACTGGGGCAGTCGTATCAGGGCGGGCCCGATGAAATAGACAAAGCCGTCAGGGCCGCTCTGGAGGTCAAAAAGGACTGGGAATTTCTTCCCTGGGAGGAAAAGGCGGCCATCTTCCTTAAAGCCGCCGATCTACTGACCGGCCCCTACCGCCATACGATCAATGCCGCCACCATGCTCAGTCACAGCAAAACCGTTTATCAGGCCGAAATCGATGCCGTCTGCGAACTGGCCGACTTTTTCCGCTTTAACGTCTATTACGCCCAGATGATTTACGACATGCAGCCGGAAAACGTCCGCGGCATATGGGATCGCATGGATTATCGACCGCTGGAGGGTTTTGTTTTCGCGGTAACGCCTTTCAACTTCGTCTCCATCGCCGGCAACCTGCCGACCTCACCGGCCATTATGGGCAATACCGTCCTGTGGAAACCGGCCTCGTCGGTTACCTATACGGCCTATTTCCTTATGCAGATATTCAAAGAGGCGGGACTGCCTGACGGCGTTATCAATATGGTCACCGCCCGTGGTGCGGATATCGGCGAAATGGTGTTGAAAAACAGGGATTTGGCCGGGATTCATTTTACCGGCAGTACCGCTGTCTTCCAGACGATGTGGCGTACGGTGGGAACCAATATCGCCGACTATCGGGCCTATCCGCGGATCGTCGGCGAAACCGGCGGCAAAGATTTCATCTTCGTTCACAAGTCGGCCGATATCGAGGCCACCGCCACGGCCATCATCCGGGGCGCCTTCGAATACCAGGGGCAGAAATGCTCCGCCGCCTCCCGGGCCTATATTCCGCGCTCTCTTTGGGGCGACCTCAGGGACAAAATCCTGGCCGATATGAAAGATGTCAAAATGGGCGATGTGACCGATTTCTCCAATTTCATGAACGCCATCATCGATCGCAGCGCCTACAACGATATCGTGGCATTTATAGATTACGCCGCCAAATCCGATGAAGCTGAATTCATTACAGGCGGTAATTACGATGATTCGAAGGGTCTTTTTATCGAGCCGACCATCGTCGTGACGACCAACCCCCGTTTCAAGCTCATGCAGGAGGAAATTTTCGGACCGGTCATTACCCTTTACGTCTATGATGATGACGACTACGAGCAAA
>Ga0272444_10005394_pt1 | contig 11085 bp, 8 predicted proteins | sample SSMForm13_FD_201033 | JGI IMG/M metagenome (GOLD analysis project Ga0272444, IMG submission 201033) | Marine sediment archaeal communities from Little Sippewissett salt marsh, Falmouth, MA, United States - SSM-Form-13 | ecosystem: Environmental > Aquatic > Marine > Wetlands > Sediment ... | reverse complement strand
ATACCGTGGACCAGGTAAGCCGGGTCACCCGCTCCAAGGAAGAAGCCCGCGCCAGCTACGACCGCCTGAGTCGCTGGTACGACGCGCTGGGCCACGCCTCGGAGTGGCCGTTCACGGCGCGCGGCCTACGCATGCTGCGCGTGCAGGCTGGCGAGGCCGTCCTGGAGATCGGCTGTGGAACCGGGCACGCCCTGGTAGCGCTGGCCGGCGAGGCCGGCCACGTCTACGGCCTCGACCTCTCGGCCGGGATGCTGGCCGTGGCCCACGAACGCGTGCGTAAAGCGGGGCCGGCCGTCACCGTGCACCTGGTGCAGGGCGATGGCGCCCATCTGCCTTATGCCGCGGCCTCTTTCGACGCCGTGTTTATGAGCTTTACCCTGGAGTTGTTCGACACCCCCGAGATTCCCATGGTGCTGGCCAAATGCCGGCACGTGCTGCGCCCCAGCGGCCGGCTAGGCGTAGTCGCGCTGGCTCAGGCGGACAACCTGGCCGTACGGCTGTACGAGTGGGCGCACCGGCGTTTTCCCCACGCCGTGGACTGCCGGCCGATCCAGGCGGAGGCGGCGCTGCAAGCGGCCGGATTCGAGGTCGCTGCCTGCGAGCAGGGCACCATGTGGGGCTTGCCGGTGGAAATGGTTGTCTGCACCGCGAAATAGCGGGCAGGCCAGATCGCCGGGCAGAAGCTGCGGCCGTCGTTCCTGGAGAACGCGCCATCACACCAAGAGATCGCGCGGCTGTGGCAGGAGGCCGGAGGTGCTCTGCCGGCCGGGACCGGGTGATTCAAACACCGCATTGGCCATCCTGTCGTCCCCATTTGCCTACGATGTCGTCCCTGTTTGCTTACTATGTCGTCCCCATTTGCCTACGATGTCGTCCCTGTTTGCTTACTATGTAGTCCCCATTTGCCTACGATGTCGTCCCTGTTTGCCTACTATGTCGTCCCCATTTGCCTACGATGTCGTCTCCGTCCGAGCGGCTCGCAGTATCGGTCCGAGCGGCTCGCAGTATCGGTCCGAGCGGCTCGCAGTATCGGTCCGAGCGGCTCGGACTATCGGTCCGAGCAGCCCGGAGCATCCATCCGAGCGGCTCGGAGCATCCGTTCGAGCAGCTCAGAGCATCGGTCAAAGCCGCTCGAACTAGTGATCCACGCCGCCCGCCATGGAATTGGAGAACTTGCGCAGCGTATGCCAAGTTTCCCCCTCCGGGCATGCACCCCTGCACACTGGTACTTGACCTCCATCGCCCGCTGTGCTATAGTAAGCTTGTTGCCTGACAGGAAATCTTTCACCGAACCTGTAACCAACTAACCAGGAGGTTCTCGATGAAGTTGCTCGACTTGACCATCCCCCTCGGCATCGCCACACCCCCCTGGCCCACCTATGAGCCGCTGCAAGTCAAGTATTTCAAGCGGCTGGCCCCCAACGGGGCCAATGGCCAGTTGCTCACCCACTCGAACCACCTCGGCACCCACCTCGACGGCGAGATCCACTTTTTCACAGCCGGCAAGGACATCGCCGCGCTCGACCTGAACGACTTTCTCGTCGGGCCGGGCGTGGTCGTGGACCTCTCCGACGCGGCCGGCGACTATCAAATCTATACACCACAGATGGTCGAGGAACGGGTCGAGGTGCGCGAGGGCGATATCCTCATCATCCACACCGGCTACCACCACTTTGGCTGGGATCAGCCGTACGCCGACGAGATCCGCTACATGGTCAAGCACCCCGGCCCCGACCGCGACTTTGCCGAGTGGGCCAAGAAAAAAAGGATCCGCTGGATCGGCGTGGACTGTGGCAGCGCCGACCACCCCATGAACACCATCATCCGCACCTGGATGCCCCGCCAGGCCGCCGAGGCGGACACCGTCTTCCGCCGGATGTACGGCCAGTCGCTGGAGGAGCGTTTCACGCCCGACAAGTACCAGTTGATGCACATCGAGATGTTTCCCCACCACATCATCCACGCCGAATGCCTGGGCGGGGACATTGACCTGCTGGCCAACCGCCGGACGACGATCGGTTTCTTCCCCTGGCGCTTTGTGGACGGCGAGTCATGCATCGGCCGCTGCGTGGCCTTTGTCGACGACGAGGAATACGAGGAACTGATGGCCCGCAAAGAGGCACTGCCCCAAACGCGCTTCGGGGACTGCTACGTCCCGGAGCACGTGGAGCGGCTGAACCGGTTGAGTGAGGTCCAGGGGGAACGGTAAAGCAACCCGTGGACAATGCCGGCCCGATATGGTAAAATGCCCATGTCGCAAACGGAACAACTGGTCCACTCTCGGAGAACACTGTAGGAGGTGTCCAATGCAACAGTGGCAACATCTGTTCGTCGAAGTTGATGCGTTGACGGAGTCAAAGAATCCCGAGCGGCCGGAAATCATAAAGCGGATTCGCCGGTACGGTGAACAGGGCTGGGAACTGGTCACACTAGTGAAGGAAGGGGCTTCGTTGTGGGCGGCCTTTAAGCGGCCGGCCCCCGAGACCAAGCCCGATCTCACCCCTCCTAAGCCGAGAATTGGTGGCAGGTAGCCTGGCATAGGATCACCGGCCGTCGCTTTAAAGCACTACAGGGGAATCTTGCAAAGGCCCTATGGGCCATTGCAAGATTCCCCTCTTTGCCTCCGGCGTCCAGGTATGTTATACTATAGCCAAGCAATTCCAGAACTAGACAAAACATGCAACAGACCACAGGAGGTGCCCATGCTCCCACACCCTGGTCTTTCCCCATTTGATTACGTCCGGCCGGCCACGCCCGACGACGTCTCCCACCTGCTCCTGGAGCACGGCGAAGCGGCCCGCCTGCTGATGGGCGGCACCGATCTCTTGGTCCGCATGCGGGACGGCGTAATGCAACCCAAGGTCGTCGTGGACGTCAAGCACCTGCCCGGGATGCGGGCCCTCACCCTCTCCCGCAACGCGGGGGGTGGGGGCGAGGGCCTAACCATCGGCGCGGCGGTGACCATGAACGAGGTCGCTCGCCATCCCGCCATACGCGAACACTATGGCCTGCTGGCCCAGGCAGCGGAGAGCGTGGCCTCCTACCAACTGCGCAACCGGGCTACCCTGGGCGGCAACCTGTGCAACGCCTCCCCTGCCGCCGACACCGCGCCGGCAGTGCTGGCACTGGAAGGTCAATTGGTCCTGCTGGGCACTGCTGGTGAGCGCGTGGTGCCGGCCGGCGATTTTTTCCTCGGCCCGGGCCAGAGCTGCTTACAAGCCGGCGAGTTTCTCACCGCGATCCGCTTGCCACCTCCCCCAGAAAAGGCAGCGGGCGCTTATCTCAAACTCGGCCGTAACCGGGCCGGGGACCTGGCCATCGCCGGTGTCGCCGTGCTCGGGTTTCCCGACGCCACCGCGGCCTCCGGCTATCGCTTCCGCATCGCCCTGGCCTCGGTCGCGCCGGTTCCGCTGCGCGCAGAAAAGGCGGAACAGGTGCTGGCCGACGCGCCACCAGGCGAGGCCACCTTTACCCAGGCCTCGGCGGCTGCCATGCAAGCCAGCAGCCCGATCGATGACATCCGCGCCAGCGCCGCCTATCGCCGGGCCATGGTGCGGAATTTGACGCTTCGGGCGCTGCAGCGAGTTTGGGATAGGATAGAGATTAAAGGTTAGAAATTGGATGTTGGATGTTGGACGCTGGAGCAACACGCCATAAGTAAGGTTGATTCTCGACCTCATCTAACCTCCAATTTCCAAACTCCATCTTCCAACCAAGGAGACCTAGATGTCCACTCACACGATCACGATCACAGTCAATGGCTCTGCCGAATCCCACACCGTCCCCGCCCACATGACGCTGCTGGATATGCTCCGCGACACCCTCGGCCTGACCGGGACCAAGAACGGCTGCTCGGCTGGTGAGTGCGGGGCGTGCACCGTGTTGCTCAATGGGGAACCTGTAAATTCTTGCATGGTCTTGGCGGTGGAGGCCGATGGCGCTGAGGTGTTCACGGTCGAGGGGCTGGCGGGCATGGGGAGACAAGGAGATAAGGGGACAAGGGGACAAGGGCATCAAGAGACCCTGCACCCGCTGCAGCAGGCCTTTATTGACGAGGGCGCTGTGCAGTGCGGATTCTGCACGCCCGGTATGCTAATTTCGGCCTATGCCCTGCTCCAGCGCAACCCGACGCCCAATGAGGACGACATCCGCGCAGCCCTGCTGGGCAACCTCTGCCGCTGCACAGGGTATACGCGCATCGTCCAGGCCATCCAGAAAACTGCCCAGACTGCAGGACACGAAACACACAGTACGAAACAGGAGGCAGGAAGCAAGAAGGAGGGAGGACGATGACCACCAAGTCTGTCGGTCAAAGCACCCCCCGCGTGGACGCCTACGACAAAGTCATCGGTACGGCCCAATTCACCGACGACCTGCAGTTCGGGCCGGCCCTACTCTACGGCCGTGTCTTGCGCAGCCCCCACCCCCATGCCCTGATCAAGCGAGTGGATGCGACCAAAGCCCTGGCCCTGCCTGGGGTCAAGGCCGTCGTCACCGGCGACGATACGCCCGGAACCATCGGCCTCTACCTCAAGGACCGGCACATCTTTTGCCGCGACCGCGTGCGTTACGTCGGCGACCCTGTGGCAGGCGTGGTCGCAACGAGCGAGGAAATTGCAGAGCAAGCCTGCCAATTGATCGAGGTCGAGTACGAGGAACTGCCGGCCGTCCTGGATCCCCTCGCGGCTATGCAGCCCGACGCGCCGCTTCTGCATCCCGAACTGGGCCAGTACGAGGTCGTCCCCTTTATCCTACCCCAACCCGGCACCAACATCTCGAACCTGTTCAAGGTACGCAAGGGGGACGTCGAGGCCACCTGGCCGCAGTGTAACGCCGTCGTTGAAGCCACCTACCGCGTGCCGCACATCCAGCACACTCCATTGGAGCCGCACGTCGCCGTGGCCCGGTGGGACCCCTCCGGAGAGGTCACCCTGTGGAGCAGCACGCAGTCACCCTTTGCCCAGCGCGACCTGATCGCCCAGTCGCTGGGTATCTCTCAGGGCAATATGCGTGTGATCGGCACCTACGTTGGCGGTGGCTTTGGCAGCAAAGCCGGTGTTTCGATGGAGGCGCTGGCGGTCGTGATGGCCAAAAAAGTCCCCGGCCGGCCGGTCAAGGTGCGTATGACCCGCGAAGAAGAGTTCTTCTGCACCTTTGTTCGGCAGGGGTTGGTGGCCAAGGTCAAGATCGGCGGGAACCAAGCGGGCAAGATTCTGGCCTTGCAGGTGGAATACTATTGGGACGCCGGCGCCTACACCGAGTACGGCGTCAACATCACCCGTGCCTCCGGTTACTCGTCCACCGGCCCCTATGTCATCCCCAACGTGCATACCGATTCGTACTGCCTCTACACCAACCATCCCGTCGGCGGGCCGATGCGCGGCTTTGGCATGCCCGAGATCCACTGGAGCATCGAGCAGTCGGTGGACCGGCTGGCCGAGGCGCTGGGCGTGGACAAGGTCCAGTTCCGATTGAGCAACTGCGTCCGCGGGGGCGACGAGATCGTCACCGGGATGATTATGCATCCCACCGGCATGTCCCAATGCATCCGCAAAGCGGCCGATGCGATCGATTGGGATCAAAGGGAACCGCCCTCGGCCTCGCACAAGCGGCGGGGCAAGGGCTTTGCCGCCTGCTGGAAGGCGCCGGCTATGCCACCTGACGCCAGCAGCGAGGCCTGGATTCGATTCAACGAGGACGGCTCGGTCAGTGTCGGCGTGAGTGGACAAGAGCTCGGGCAGGGTGTGCATACGGTGGCCACGCAGATGGCGGCGGAGGCGCTGGGCGTTCCAGTGAACTGGGTACACATCGCCTATCCCATTGACACCCGCTACAGCCCCTACGAGTGGCAAACGGTGGCCAGCCGCATCACCTGGTCGATGGGCAATGCCATCCGCGCCGCAGCGCAGGACGCCCGACAGCAGATTTTCGCCACTGTGGGCCAGTATTGGCGTGAGAACCCGCAGGACTTGGACATTGTCGACGGAGAGATTGTCTCCTACCGCAGCAAACGCTCCATACCCCTGCAGCAGGTGAGCATCAACGGACTGACCCTGCCCGACGGCACTTGGGTCGGTGGGCCGGTGCTGGGCCGCGGCAGTTTTATGCCCAGCTACGTCACCGACCTGGACGCCGAAACGGGCCAGGGCAAACGGGCGGTGGTCCACTATACTGTCGGCTGCCAGGCGGTTGACCTGGAGGTGGACCCTGCAACCGGTCAGATTGAAATTCTAAAGTTGGTCGCCGTTTACGACGTCGGCAAGGCGATCAACCCGGAACAGGTCCAGGCACAGATGGAGGGTGGGGTCGTGCAGGGGCTGAGCTCGGCGCTGCTGGAGGAACTGCAATTAGAGGACGGCCGGCCGGGCAACGCATGCCTGATGGACTATCGTATCGCCACGGCAGTGGATACGCCCCGGCAAATCGTCGGCCACATCGTCGAGGTACCGCAGGACGATGGGCCGTGGGGCGCACGCGGCATCGGCGAGCACCCCATGATCGCCACGGCACCGGCCATCGCCAATGCCCTGTACGACGCGCTGGGCGTCCAGTTCAACGACATGCCGCTGACAGGGGAAAAGGTGTATCTGGCCCTGGAGGAAAGGGAAGGGTAAGGACCGCGAAGGCGAGGAGTGAGAAGTAAAAACGTGAAACGGGAGAGTATCGACTGGCTGACCGTTGTGGCGATCGCGGCGATTGCCATCAGCATCAACGTGGGCTTTCACGAGGGGGTCCACGCACTGACCTGCGTTGCCGTTGGCAGCGACCTGCAGGAGTATTCCGCACTCTACGCCGAGTGCCAGAGCGCCACCGCTTGGCAGGAAAAGATCGTCGCCGGCAGCGCGCCTGTCGCCAACCTGCTCTTGGGGACCGTGCTGTGGCTTGTCCTCCTCCGCGTGAGGGATCTGGCGCCCCGGCTGCGCTTCTTTCTCTGGCTGCTCATGTTGATGAACTGGCTCTATGGCGCCGGCTACTGGATCCTTTCGGGCATTGCCAACATCGGCGACTGGGCCAAGGTGATCGAGGGCTGGGAGCCGCACTGGCTATTGCGGGTCGGCATGGCTATTTTCGGCGTGCTCGTCTACGCGCTGTTCACCTGGCAGTCCTTTCAGCTATTTGGCCGCATGATGGGTGGCAATGGCGCCGAACAGACCAGCCGCGCCAACAAGCTCGGCTTTATCTCTTATGTCACTGCGGCCGCCGTGGTACTGTTGGCCGGCCTCTTCTCGCCCTATGGCCCCCTGGGCCTGCCCGCAGTCGCCGGCTTTATGGCCGCCGCCGGCAGCCTGTCGCCGCTGGTGTGGATGATGCGTTGGTTCAAAGTCGGCGCCTTGGCCCAACCGGGCTGGGGGCCCTTGGAAATCCGCCGCAGTTGGTCATGGGTCGCCGTAGCAGTCGTTGTGGTCTTTCTCTACACATTCGTCCTTGGGCAAACCCTGTATTTCTAAGACAGGAAAGGGCGACCTCGATTTGTCTGCTCCCCTCTAACTGAAATGCCGCTGTCATGTTGATGTCTTGACAGCGTAAAGGGCGTATCTTATACTACACAAGCATGCTTATTTCCTGTCGGCCTCCAATTCGATACACACCTTAGTGGGGAACTATGGCATCCAGCCTCCGAGAACAGATTGAGCAGCTCCGGGCTGCCATCGCGGCCCAAGAAACGCGCCGGGCTACAGAGGGCGACGCGGTGGTCGATCAGACCCTCTCCGCCCTGCGCCAGGCGCTGGCCACCCTGGAAGCGCAGGTCCGGCCGGCCGAGGAAGAGCGCAAGCAGGTCACGGTCCTCTTTGCCGAGATCGCCGATTTCACGGTCCTCTCCGAAACTATGGACACCGAGGATCTAACCGACCTGTTGAACGGCCTGTGGTCGCGGCTCGACGGGATCATCGTCGCCCATGGTGGCACCATCGACAAGCACCTCAGCGACGCGATCATGGCCCTTTGGGGTGCGGAGCAGGCCCGGGAAGACGACGCCGAACAGGCCATCCGCGCGGCACTGACCATGCGCGAGGATCTGGCAACGTTTTGTACCAGGCGGGACATCGAACTGCAGATGCACACCGGACTCCACACCGGCCTGGTCTTTTTGAGCGAATTGGCCACCACGCGCGAACTTATGGCCATCGGCGATACTGTCAACACCGCCTACCGCCTCCAGAACGCCGCTCCTGCCGGCAGCATCCTCATCTCTCACGACACCTACCGGCACGTGCGTGGCGTCTTTGATGTGCAGCCCCTGGACCTCCTCACACTCCGAGGCAAAACCGAACCGCTCCAGGCCTATACGGTGCTGAAGGCGAAACCACGCGCTTTCCGTATGGCTACCCGGGGCGTGGAGGGCATCGAGACCCGCATGGTAGGCCGCGACACCGATCTGCAAGCGCTGCAAGCGGCCTTTCAATTCAGCATGGACACCGCGACGACGCAGGTGCTCACTGTCGTCGGCGACGCCGGAGTCGGCAAATCGCGCCTGCTGTACGAGTTCGACAATTGGCTCGAACTGCTGCCAGAATATGTCACCTATTTCAAGGGCCGGGCTGTGCCAGTGATGCAGTCCATCCCCTACCGCATCATCCGCGACATGTTCGCCTACCGCTTCAACATCCGCGAGACCGACCACACCGCCGACGCCCTGGCCAAGTTCCGCGCCGGCCTCGGCGACGTTCTATCTCCCAACCAGGCTGACCTTGTTGGACACCTGGTAGGCTTTGACTTTGCCGCTAGCACTGCGGTGCAGAACCTGCTGGGCAGTCCCTCCTTTGGACAGCTGGCACGGGGCTATCTGACCCACTATGTCCGGTATATCGCCCAGGGCCCGACGGTGATTTTCCTCGAGGACATCCATTGGGCCGACAAAAGCTCGCTGGACCTGGTGCAACACCTCCACGATGCCATCCCGACGGCGCGCCTGCTGATCGTCTGCCTGGCCCGCCCTACGCTTTTCGAGCGTCACCCCAAGTGGGGACAATGGGAAACGGAAACCGGCGCTACCCCCGCAAGGATCGACCTCAAGCCCCTGACGCTTGAGGAGAGCAAGACCCTCGTCGGCCAGATCTTGCGCCCCGTCCAGGAGCTGCCCCCAGACCTCTGCGACCTGATCATCCGGGGCGCCGAGGGCAACCCCTACTACATCGAAGAGTTGATCAAAATGATGCTTGACGACGGCATCATCCTGCGCGGTGAACCGTACTGGACCATCCCGAGCGACTATATGCTGCGAGCGCGCGTCCCGCCGACGCTGACCGGCATCCTACAGGCCCGTCTGGACAGCTTGTCAACTGATGAAAAGGGCGTGCTGCAGCGAGCCTCGGTCGTGGGCCGACGTTTTTGGGACGACGCGGTAGCCCACATCGGCGCTACGGCCGGCCAGCCGGCCCCCCGCAACGTACGGGTCCAAGTCCAGGAACCACTGGAGATCCTGCAGTCCAAGGAGCTCGTCTTTCAGCAGCGGAACTCGGCCTTTGCCGACACCGACGAGTACATGTTCAAACACGCGCTTCTGCGCGACGTCACGTATGAGACAGTCCTGCTCCGGCTGCGCCGCGCATACCATGCCCAAGCCGCCGCCTGGTTGGAAACGAACGCCGGCGATCGCCTGGGCGAGTACCTGGACCTGATCGCTGAACACTATGTCGTGGCCGGCGAAAAGGAAAAGGCTGCCACCTACTTGCAGCGCGCCGGGGAAGAAAAGTACAAAGTGTCCGCCTTCCACGAAGCCTGGACGGCATTTGAACGGGCGCTCAAACTACGGGAACCGAACAGCGAAAAATATGTCACCTTGCTGGTCCGTATCGGCTACGTGCTGTATCAACTGAGCGAATACCTTCCCGCCCAACAGCGTCTGCACGAGGCCCTAGATCTGGCCCGTGCGTCCGGCGACCGACAGGCCGAATCGGCCGCCCTCGGTGGCATCGGCTGGACCTTGATGGGCCAGGGACGGTACGACGAAACGGAGCCCTATCTCAATCCCGCCTTGCAGATCGCCCAAGAGATCGGAGACCGAACCGGAGCGGCCGTAATCCTCCACCATCTGGGGGACGTCGCCTACCGGCAAGGGGACAGCGTAGCAGCCGAGCAATACGCGGGGGAGAGCCTGGCCCTGTACCGCGAACTAGGGAGTCGGCAGGGCATGGTGGAAGCCCACCGCGTCCTGGGCTATGCCAACATGGCGCGCGGCAACTATGCGCAGGCGGAACATCACCATGGGGAAAGCCTGGCCATCGCCCAGGAGATCGGCGACCGCCGGGGCCTCAGTTCAGCGCTGATCAACCTGGGAGAGACGGTGAGGCGCCAGGAGCGATTCCGAGAGGCGCTCCAGTACTATCAGGATAGCCTGCTGATCGTACGCGAAGTGGGCAACCGCCGCGGCGAGGCGATCTCCCTGCTCAACCAAGGGCATACGTACAGCGCGCTGGGCGAGGATGACCTGGCCTGGGACTATTTTCGACAAGCCATTGACCTTTCGCTGATTATTGGCACGGCGGCGGTCCTGGAGGAGGCGCTGGCCGGCATCGCCCTGCTGCAAGCGCGGGCCGGCCGGCACACCGCAGCCGCCGAGCTGCTCGGCTTTGTGCAAGCCCATCCGGCCTGGAACGCCGAGGTCGAGGAGGCCGCCCAACCGACCCTCGACATCCTGCAACGGGAGCTGGCCCCGGAGCAACTGGCGGCCCTCTTGGAAAAGGGTCGGGCGTGCTCCCAGGACGAGGTCGTCAGCCGGGTGAGTGGGGAGAAGGGCCCGGGGAAACGAGGTGCCAGGTAGCAGATTGGTAGATTACAGAGTGCAGGCAAGAGGCAAGAAGCAGGAGGCAGGAGGCAGGATGAGGAGGAGAGGGGGTCGATGCGTGCGCAGGGCCGCGGCACGGGGTGCGACCATGCCGCAGTGGTAGGGAGGGGGTCGATGCGTCAAGTGGGGGCGTGGCACGGGGTGCAACCACGCCTCCGTGGCATGGAGAGGATCGATGCGCTGTAAAGGCGAGGCATTTGCCCGTGTATTTCCTCGGCCCGAAGACAGGGAGACAATCGTGCCACACTCCGCAGATCGTGGCCGGCAGGGGCAAATGTCTTGCCCATACGCCCCCACCC
>Ga0272444_10005393_pt1 | contig 11085 bp, 7 predicted proteins | sample SSMForm13_FD_201033 | JGI IMG/M metagenome (GOLD analysis project Ga0272444, IMG submission 201033) | Marine sediment archaeal communities from Little Sippewissett salt marsh, Falmouth, MA, United States - SSM-Form-13 | ecosystem: Environmental > Aquatic > Marine > Wetlands > Sediment ... | reverse complement strand
CGGATATTAGTCCCTATGCAAAAGTTCTGTGCCAGGCCAAAATCAAGGCACCAGCATCGGTTGAAAACGCTTTGGATCAAGCGGAAGATGCCTTAAATTTGTCATCGGCACTTCCGGATCCCGATTTGAGAAGGGTCCCCCTCTGGGTAAGACAATTTTTCCACCCGCAAACACTCAAAGAAGCAATCAAATTTGCAACAATTTGTGAAAGAGAAAAATATTATTTCCTGTTTGCCTGCTTTCTAGGAATATTGCACCATCAGCGCCCGGGTTTTTTATCGTATCCCAGCAGTCATTTGGTCCCTTATCTTAGAAAAAATAAATATCCGCGTGACCAATTTCCGGATTTATATCGATATCGGGAACTACGTCCCCGTTTAATAGCCAAGATTCAACGGGCATACAGGAGGGGACCTGAAATACCCATAAATGGAAATTCAACTTACAAGCATTGTTCAATAAAAGGTTTGAATTTGCCGGAATCTTTTGACTGTTTGATAACCAGTCCTCCTTATATGAACGCCTTGGACTACAACAGAGATAACCGCTTAAGGCTTTGGTTTATAGACCCTGGCTATTCGAGTGTTTATGAGAACGAGATTATTAAAAAACAAGAATCTTTTGAAGAAGCCATGATACTCTTGGCCAAAAAGGTGAACACTTCTTTAAAGCCAAAAGGATATTGTGTAATTATTGTAGGAGAGCGCGTAGCAAACAGGCCTGGTATGCACCTGTCAAATTTTGTTTGTAAAACAATCGGGGAATATGCTCCCTTATTGAAACTTCAAATGATTATAGAAGATGATATTCCGGATGTTCGCAGATCTCGACGAGATTGTAAGGGTACGAAAACCGAACATTTCTTAATATTTCAAAAGGAATAAAATGCGCAAACATTTGCCGGACAAACAATATTTTATCGGGAAATTGGTGCCTGATCACCCAGGAGACTTTAGAATCGTCGAACACAGGGGTTCCGGTGGCAATGGACACGTATTTAGGGCACACTCGGATGAACTCCGGCGTAATATTGCCGTGAAAATTATACCCAGACAAAACCTGAAAGATAATTGGAAAGAGGAATACCAGAAGGCCAACCTGCTCCGATCGCGGCTCGTCGTTAAATTCTTTAGTGTTAGTGAATGGAAAAATCCAGCGCATTCCATTGATTGCGTAATATTACTGTCAGACTACATATCGGGAGGGGCACTTCGAGATTACATTCGGAACAATAAAACTAATATCTCCATTGAATTTATTGTAAACTTTCTGGAAGAAATGTTTGATCTCTTCCACGAAATGTCTGGAATGGACTTTCAACACGGCGATCTGCATTCTGGAAACGTATTAGTTGAAGATCAATCTGCATCTCTTGTCGGACCGGATTATGCTTTCAGGATCACTGACTTTGGCGTCACATCAGCAACAGAGCATGGACAAGTAAAAAACGATTTTGAAAACCTGGCCTTTATTCTTAAAGAACTTTTAGAAAATGTTGACTATCAAAATATCGGCCCCCTCGATAAATATACCTTTAATATTCTAAATGATCACTTTCTTGCAAAACATTTGGTGGAGTCGGATACAACTCGTGACACGTTTGCACGTCGTCCGCAAAAACTGTTTGAACGACTTACGGAAATCGAACCAGAATTTGACAGGATTCAAATAGACAGAGCTTCGAGAAAAATTACCGATCCCTTCGAATATCTTAGTTGTGAGCAAATTGGCAATTCCCACAGTCTGTTGAAAACGCTTTATTCAAATCGTTTTCTGGGGCTATCTGACATTGAAACAAGAAATAATCTTGTTCTAACAGGCCCTCGGGGTTGCGGCAAAAGTACCGTATTTAGAACCTTAAGCCTTTCGCACCGTTTCGTTATTGATGATGACCTCCCTGATAAATTATCATACCTTGGGATTTATTACAGGTGTGATGATTTATATTTCGCTTTTCCAAGGTATAAGATCCCTGATCGACAAGAAGCGCTTAATGTGCCCATGCATTTTATCATTTCCACCCTAATCAGCGAACTTTTCGATTCAATTAAGAAATGGGCATCACGTTATTTTAAGAAGGAATTTGAAAAGAAAGAGGAAAGCATTTCAAAATCCGTTTGGGAGTTGTTGGAGCTTAATCGCCCACCTGAACCAGGCATTGACAGTTTTAAAGCGCTGTCCAATAGGCTCCAAAAAGAAAGGTTTAGAGCGGCTAAAAAACACCGATTTGTAAACGATCCAAGGCACACTTTCGGCTTTTATTTTGGTCCTGAAAAGCTTATTGCTGTCTGTAATATGCTAATGGACAAGTTTTCCTTTCTTCAGAACCGCCCTTTCTACTTTTTTATCGATGATTATTCTTCTCCTAAAATTACTAACGATCTTCAGAAAAATCTAAATCGACTTTTTATGCAGCGAACATCTTCGTGCTTTTTTAAATTATCGACCGAAAGTACTGTCAGCTATATGCGCAGCGACATCGATGCCAAAGCATATGTAGAGGGTAGAGAATTCACACTAATGAATCTTGGGTTGAATTATATTCATGCGGAAGACAAAATAAAGCTTCTATTTATTGAAGATATATTTAAAAGAAGACTAGAGGCGATTGACAACTATCCTGTTTCTGACCTTGCTACGCTATTAGGGTCATACGAAGGGCCAACATACAATGAAGCCGCTAAAATAATACGCAAAGGGGAAAAGGTGGACATCTGGGGAAAGCAGTCTCTTTGCAAGCTGTGTTGCGGTGATATTTATCACATTATTGACTTGGTAAAACAAATGGTTAGCAATATAGGGGGTGCTGAAGGGCTTGCTCAAATTGAATCCTCACAAAAAATTTCACCTAAAGATCAAACAAAAGCGATAAGAGAGCAGGCTGGTAACTTTTTAAAAGGTTTGCGAATTTTGCCGAATGGATCTCAACTGGTCGAAATTGTAAGTTCATTTGGTAATGTCGCCCATTCTTATCTTAAGCATAGAAATTCTAAAAATGTACAAACAAACCCACCGTGGCAAGCACATCGAATTGAACCATATGATCAATTAGCACTTTCTGACGAGGCGCAAAAAATATACGATGAACTTTTAAGGTATTCAGTATTTATTGAAGATGTCAGGGGAAAGAGTCGGCGAGGAAAAGTCGTGCCCAGGCTTTATTTAAGGCGACTGCTCATTCCGCATTTTAATCTTACGTTTAGCATGCGCGACTCCATTGAGTTGGAACCGACTGAAATTCAGGAGCTGCTGTTGACACCTAAACAATTCGAAAAAAGTCATCTGGCGAAAAAGGGATTAGGTGACGACCCTAATCAAAGAACAATTCCTGGATTTGGAAAGGAGGGTTGATCATTGTTAAAGGTCTTAAGAATTGACAGAAAATTAGAAATTCTTGATAAACCATCTTTGCTACCCACTGACTTCGTTCCTCTTAACAATGATGATACTCTGATTTTGTGCGCCGGGTTTGAAGATAGAGCAATAAAAGCCTTTGAGTTAGCTTTAGAATCGGGAAAGACAGGATTTAAGTTATTGATAATAGAGTATCTGCCACTAGTTCGCGAAAACAAAATTGACGAGATTATTAACAAGTGCGAAAAATATAGTATTCCGTATAAACGTCTGGTCTATGACAGACAAAATCCTTCAGGCATTGGAAACAAACTTTTAGGTATTTTGAAGCCGGATGGCAGTCGAATTTTTGTCGATATTTCAGGAATGTCCAGACTGCTTATCGTTCAAATACTAAGTGTATTGGGTCAATTTCCTTTTGATTTTTCTAAAATCTCACTTTTATATACAATTGCATTGGAATATCCCCCAAATGAAGATGAAGTTAATGATGCTATAATCAGGATGGAAGAAGATTCATTTTATTCAGCCATGTTTTTATCTTCAGGAATCTTTGAGCTGACAGTCGTACCGGAGTTGTCTTCTGTATCTTTAGAAGGCCAGTCTATTAGAATGGTTGCATTTCCATCCTTTAACCCTAATCAGCTTGCTGCCTTACGAACCGAAGTCCAGGCATCTTTTTTTACCCTAGTTCATGGCATCCCGCCCTTAGAAAAAAATGCCTGGAGGCCTCGAAAAATCAAGGCGATAAATCGAACAGAGGAAATTACAAATAGAGAGGATATTGAGGCAAGCACATTAGAGTATGAGGAAACTTTGACAGCCTTGCTCGACATTTATAATAACTATGGCCATATGGAAAGGATAATAATCGCGCCTACCGGAAGTAAAATGCAAACAGTAGCTGTCGGCATTTTCAAAGCCTTTATGGACGATATCCAAATAGTTTATCCAACACCTCGTCTTTTCCAGGAACCTAAAGAATATACAAAAGGATCAAAGCAGTTATATCTTTTACGTCTCGATGCTTTTTCAGAAATAAGACAACAACAAACAAAAGCGTTAGATTGAAACGCCTTTACATGCTATAGCGACTAAACAGCTTAAAACTGTTGCCTTTAGACCTATGAAAAAGGAAACGGATCTTCCAATGAAAGTCTTGAAAAGAACGAACCGCTTTTACTACGTCAGACCAGACGGATTTCTTCAAATCAGAGTGTATCACAGAAAAGGCTCGGCAAGAAAGATGCCCCGATACCTTTTGAAGTGAGGATGCTGTGACGAGAAGCTGGAAATTTACTATGCTCATGATGGGCTTGAGATTAATGGCGTGAACGGTTCGATCGAGGACTGGCGTGAAATTCTTCTTCCGCTTCTGCGGATTGAAAAGAAAGGGCAAAAGCTTACCATCAAATAAAATGGGTAATAGTAAAAAAATATGATCGAACAAAATTTTGACATGCCGTAAAAACAATTTTTCTAAAAATGGTTTTAGGATCGGCTGTGAAAGGCAACGATGCCCTCTTCAAATGAACTCCCCGAAAAGTGCATGGAATGCTTCAAATCAAGCGTGACACTTTTTCATAGAAAGTGTCATTTTTGTCGTGATTTGGAATTTGATGAATCGATTTTATGTGATTTGAACCGATGTGTTCAGAGCAGATCAGATTTTGAATGTCATGCTTTCCAGCCCATGCTTAAACTTGTAGGTCCATCAAAAAACAAAGAGTTTGTAACTGATGATAGTTCTGCGCAAGAAATTAAGGAAAAGCTCTTTTTGGATTTACTCAATTCTGACAAGATCAAGTATGAAAGGGCCTTAGCCTTGCAGAAATTAGATCGTAACCCCGATGGCATATACGTGCAACTCAAATACCACTTTGCCTGGAATGTATCCCTGAGAAGATCTGTATTTAGCCCTGCCAATGACTTCTTTGATTTTGTTAGCGATACCTTCCTGAGGTGCAGCGAACAGGCCGGAGGTTTTGTGGATCTGCTTTATCTGGCACCGGATCATATACATTTATATGTAGAATCGGATGGTGAGCTTTCCATAGAGGAAATCGTGAACAGGATTAAGCAATTTTCCAACCATGCCATACTGGAAAAATTTCCCCTGATAAGAGATATGCTTGGTGGGAACACTGATATCTGGGATCAAGCGTATTTTGTAGAAACCATAGGTTAAAAATTATGAACGATCGAATAGCTGAAATATTGAACGGGATTAAAATCTTTGACGGCATTTACAAAAAAGAACTCGTTGATGCCGCTATCGAGTTGCGAGAAGAGATAACGCCCTCTCTGATGAATATACTGAACAGAGTACTTTCCGATCCCATCAGTTACATCGAAAATGACAATTATTATGATCATATTTATGCTGTCATGCTGCTGGGGCATTTCAAAGAGAACAAAGCACATAAGATTATTGTCGATCTGTTCAGCCTCCCTGATGATATCCCGGATAGGCTTTTCGGAGATATGACGACCAGCGATTTGCCGGTAATTTTATAGTTATCTGGCGGGATGGAAATGTAATAAAAAAAATACCTGCTGACCAAATCCAAATCCGTGAATCCCGGGTCGGATATGAATCAAAAAGAGGATGACCATGACGCATGTTGAAAAAACCGAACGATTAAATGAAATCAAGGAGCTGGTGCTGGCCTTTTGTGAAGAACACTTGGATGACGAACTTTACGGCTATGCCCTTGAGCTTTGCCATATGCTTGGTCGAAAGCGGAAGCTTTCCATTACCCGTGGTAAAAAAGAAATATGGGCTGCCTCAATAATTTATGTGATTGCCCGGCTTAACTTCCTGTTTGACCCGGAAAACGAGTTTTTCCTTTCGGCGGACACTGTTTGTGATTTTTTTGGCACCAAGAAATCCACGGTTGGCAATAAGGCCACCCAGATTGAAAAGGCCTGCAATCTCGGACTGGGAGCTGAAGGCCTATGCAGCCCGGAGATTTCTGATGCTTTAACCCTGGTTGAGTTGCCCAATGGGTTGGTAATGCCCAAAAGCATGTTGACGAAACTTGACATTGTCTACGAAGTGGCCGATGAGGAAGAGACAAAGGAATTGGAAAAATTCATGGCCGAACAACAGCGCCTTAAAGAGCGTAAAGCCGCAGAGAAAAAGGCAAGACGTACAGAGATCAACCGTAAGATTGCTGAAGATAAAAAAAAGAAGAAAAAAGAGCAAGATAAGCAACTCAAATTGTTTGATTGATAAGAAAATGCTTGAATTTTGGTCTCAACCCTTTGAATTGTATAAAATTATTATTCTTCAAGACACAAAACCATTTACTTAGTGCCCGAACGAAAACTAGGATTTTTCGTTAAGATCAAGGAAGACGAAAATTTTAACCACAGACATACATTGAGTATTTCGAGGATTAAAGTTTGAGTCTGACCCCAGAGAAATAGGCTCCGCAGTTTACGGGGCAGGCGCAGATATTGGCGAAAAAGACAGTTTTCGTTCAGGCACTACTTAATCATTTCTTACACACAGGACATTCCGCGCTACATATTGGGCACAACAGGTGGAGATGACGGCAAAAATGAATGTTGAAGGTGCTGAGGCCGCAGCCTCGGCATACCAGAGGGTCCATGGATTTGTTGGTCGGATTGTAGATCATGGAAAGGCGTTGCTGCTTTTTGCCGATGGATACCCGATACAAAACTTTGACGGCTGGGGTGCGTATGAGCATGGCGCCGCAAAGTTTTATCTTGACTCGTATGCTGTATTTTTTAAACAAATCGTCGGTTTTTCGGGCCAGTTCGTCCGGAAGCAAGCTTATTTTTTCTTGGCGCTCTTTGATCAGTTGAGAAGAAAGTCCCGGTCTTTCTAAACTCGCGGCCATTTCCTGTTCCAGATCGGTATAATATTCTTCCATGCTGGCCACATCGCGTCGAAGCCTTCGATTCATGCTGTCCTCAAAGGAAGCAATTTCTTTGGCCAGGTCCTCCTTTGCGTGGCGTTCAACCCATCCTATCATTTTCTTAATTTTTTCATCTTCCCAGTTAACCGGTTTTTTTTTGGTTTGAAACTTGCTCATGGCCAGTCCTATATTCTGCTCTATGTCCGCAATCCGGGCACCGGTTTCAAGATTGAACATTAGTTTGATAAGCCCTTCCTTTTGTTCATCGCTTTGGGCCAGATATTTACAGGTCAGCATCAAATATTCGGTCCGCACCTCTGCAACGCTTTCAACTTTGCCTACTGATCCGTGAAAGGCAAACTGATTGCGGATCAGCCTGTCAAATCCCTGGCTTTTAAGATAATCAAATTGAAGATGGCATTCGATAAATGGTACCGTTTCGCAAGCCGCATTCACCATTTTTTCCAGCAACGGTGAACCGAAATTGGCTGACCAGATGGATTCCGAATTTGGATCTGTATCGATCTGAATGATCTCAGGCACTTGAAGCAGTTTGGAGAGATGGTCGGGCAAAAGCGCATCAAAACCTTTGGTGCTTTTTTCTATTACCGCACCACGATTCTCAAGGAACCGGCAGACAAAATGCTCCAGGGATGAGTCTGAATCAAAGCTCATAATTTTCTCCAAACAGCTTCTCATCCAACGCTTTGGTTTTTTCATATCCGGTTTTGCTGCGCTTCAATCGGGTGGCCAGTTGATCGAATCCTTTTTTCCTTTCTGCGTCGGAAACCGATTGAATCCAGATGTCATAGACCATATCTGAAAATTCCTTCTCACCCCGGACACGACCCAAGATCATGTCGATTTCGCCGATGACCAGCTCAAACATATTAATCTTTTTGTCAAGTACTTGGAGAATATAATCCTCGGCGCTGCCTGCGGCACACAGGTTGTAAATCGTAACTTCCTTCTCCTGTCCGATCCGGTGGATGCGGCCGATACGCTGCTCAATCTTCATGGGGTTCCATGGAAGATCATAGTTGATCATCTGATGGCAGAACTGGAGATTTCGACCTTCCCCACCGATTTCCGTGGTCAGTAAAATGTTTACTTCCTCCTTGAATCTTTTTATTTGCTCATCCTTGCTGCGATTGTTAAGGCCACCGTGAAACAGAGCATGGGGAATTTTATTCCACGACAAAAAATCCGACAAATGGTCCAGAGTGCCCAGGTATTTGACAAAGATGATGATTTTCTCCGAAGTCGATCGTATCAGCTTCAGCAGCATCCGGCTTTTGCGGGTGTCATCCATGGAACGGCACAGGTTGTTTATGGCCTGAAACTCCTTTTGATGATGCAGTAAAAAGTCTTTTTTACTTAGCAGGCGCGACAGGGTCGTGTTCACCGCATGAGGGGATGATCCGGCTTCGGCCAGCAGGTTTTTAAGCAGCAGCTTGCGGCCGATGCCATCTGTGGTACTGATACCTTGGACCAGTCCGGTAATTCTTTCGTAAAGCTCTTTTTCACTCCTGCTGGGATCCACTCGTATGGTATGGGCAAAACGCGGCGGCAGCCCGATTTTAGCCAGCGCACGAGTGTTGCGGATCATAACCTCTCCCAGAAGTGTTTTGAGCCGGCGGCGATTTTGGGGATCGGTGGGATCGCCCCGTGTCATGAATTCCTTGCGAAATTCAGAAGATGTTTTTAACTGGCCCGGTTTCAGCAAGGTGATTAGATTATAAAGCTCCATCAGATTGTTCTCCACCGGTGTGGCCGTAAGCAGCAACAAAAACCGCTTCTTCAAGGCATTGACCAGCTTCCAGTTAAGAGTACTCCGGTTTTTCAGGTGATGGGCCTCATCAACGATAACCATGTCATACTCCCTTTCGGTGACCTGTGAAAAGTTTTTCTTTGATTTTGCAAGGTTAATGGAAGCCAGAACAAAAGGTTTCCGCCAGAATCCATCCCCTTTTGCGCGGTAACCCGAATCATCGGTGGATGGGAAATCAAGTCCGAATTTTTCCCGCAACTCTTCTTTCCATTGGCTTACAAGAGAGGTGGGGGTTAAAATCAGGGCACTTTTCACCATTCCCCGCTGAATGTATTCTTTGAGTACGATGGAGGCTTCAATGGTTTTGCCAAGCCCAACTTCGTCTGACAGCAGGGCGCGTCCTCGAAAACGTTTTAATACCTTGCGGGCTGTTTCTTCCTGGTACCATAGAGAACGAACACCTTGTAGATTTACCAGGCAGATGAGGTTTTCAAAAGATTCCTTGAATCGGATTTGATAGCCTTCAAGAGTTAGATTATAATTTTCATTAGACGTTAAATGACCCCGGGAAAAAGGCTGTGTAAACGAGGAGGTCTCCACTTCAATGGAAATCGGTATTTGCGGAAGCGGTGCTTTGGTTGACGATTTTTTTAAAGGTTCACTTTTGGACGGCGACTTTACGGATTTTAAGGCTTTTTCAGGTGAAGGCTTCCGGGCAGGGGCCACGCGGGAAAGTGTCGGCTTTTGTGAAATTTCAAGCTGCCACCGGCAGTACTGCTGAATTTCTTCCGTGTTAGATCTTATCTTTCTTTTATTACGAACTTTTATTTCAGGGAGAAGATCCAATACCTGATCGGCAATCTCGATTGCCAGTTCGTATTGCTTGTCCCTAGCCAGAAATTCACATAATATAATTAACCGCTCATCTTTGATCTTTTCGATATTGTAAAGGCTTAAAAGCCCTTTGCCCATAACGTCCTGACGGTCCAGTTCAAAGCCAAGGTTCACCATGGCTTCAAGCATATCCGGGTTGTTGGGGGCATACCGTAAAGCTTTCATTAAAAGTGTCAATGCTTTTTCACGGTCCATCTGGTCCCAATACCAGAGCGCCTCATGAAAAAAATAATTGGCCCTTTCCTTTTGGATGTCGGACGTCAGTTTGATTCGCCGCTTATTGAGCTTGGCCTTACGCTTGGCTTGTCTCTTTTTCGATTTTACCTTTGCCATAACAATAATTGCATATAGGATCAGGAAAAGCCGTTATCACTGTTATCCCAAGCCAATCACTAAATGTGTTGATAAATCGCTTTAACCTGTTATTTTTTAATGCAAAAAAGGTAAGAATCTACAGAAAGATATTTTAAATAGAAAATTTCTTTGTTTTCATTAAAAAATCAAGAGATTATAGAGGTCCTTCAACACGTTAAGCGATCGGCTCGCTGTTATCCGGCCGCCTTTTTTATATCCATTCGTTTGCCTGCCAGTGACCGCTACGCGGTCTAATATCACAATTGAATCCATATTGTAAAATATTTGAGTATTACTCTGCACATGTTATGTTTCGTAATAATGTCCTGTTAAATAATTTTATAGGAATACCTTCCGAAATGGCCTTTGCAGATCATATCCATTTAAAAACAAAGGCTATTTAATAATTTTGACTTTCGACGCAAATGCTAATTCAATGTATTATAGCCAATTGGGGCCAGCGAAGCGGATATCCCTATTCTATTATTTTCGTCCCATGGCCGGGCGTAACTATCATTTTGAGTATCGGATTTTGACCAAGGAAAAAATCAATGATATATTGGAAATGGTCAGCTATAATTTCAAAATCGAAAATGGTGTCCTACAAAAAAACTCGATTACCAAAGTTCCCTAAATTTCAAAAGAACAATTGGAAGAAATTATACAACATGTTAAGATGAAAACCAATACCGGTCCTGAAGAGTTTGAGGAATTGGATCTTTCCGGGTTTTCGACAATCGATGAACCAATCGAATATCTAAAATGGCGGAATAGGATAGATACAATGTATATTATGTAGAAAAAAAGAATAACCATGACGCATGT
>Ga0272444_10005392_pt1 | contig 11087 bp, 8 predicted proteins | sample SSMForm13_FD_201033 | JGI IMG/M metagenome (GOLD analysis project Ga0272444, IMG submission 201033) | Marine sediment archaeal communities from Little Sippewissett salt marsh, Falmouth, MA, United States - SSM-Form-13 | ecosystem: Environmental > Aquatic > Marine > Wetlands > Sediment ... | reverse complement strand
GGGTAAGCCGGACCGGGTGGTCCCTTGGGACGAAACGCTCCAGCTTCGAAAATTTGAAAGATTGAGGGGGTGATAATCAAATAAAATTAAACTGGCCACTGGACAACGAACTTCGAACAACTTTTTTAGGAGGCTAATATGCGGAAGAAGAGTTTGGCACAAGCGTTGATGGGTTTTGCCCTCATAGGCTTTCTGGTATTCACCATCGCACCTGCGGCAGTGGCAGATTGGCTGGAGACCCCAACCGAAAAGTTTAAACTGGCCGACATCCCGGACATAAAAAACAAAAGACCTATTCATATCGCCCTTTTTGGTGGGACCAAACAGTTTGATATTGAAGTCCCCAAGATGATAAAAAAGTTCGAAGAAAAAACAGGCATTAAGGTGACGTTTGAGAAGATGATCATGACCAGCATCTATCCCAAGATGAATGTTGAGCTGATGTCGGCTTCCGGGGCATACGACTGCATCGTGATGGAAACCTCCACCACCTGTGAGTGGGGCCCCTATCTCTGGGATGTGCGGGAACTGGCCAAAAAATTCGAGCCCGATGGCGTCGCAGGGCTCGAGAAGGATTTGGCAGGTCATGACCCGGCACTGTTAAGGACAACCTGCGACCGGGAAGGTAAGCTTCGAGGCATCCCCTACTGGAACTACGAGCAGGTGCTGTACCACCGTGTAGACTGTTTTGAAGACCCCATTGAAAAAGCCGCGTTTTTGAAGAAATACGGCTACGACCTCAAGGTGCCGGTCACCCGAAAACAGCTGTACGACGTGGCTGAGTTCTTTACCAGAAAAAAAGGGGAAAAGCTGAAAGGTAAGGTGCTCGAAAAAGACATCTACGGTCTCGCCCTGATGGCAGGACGCTTTGAAATCAATGACGAAATCAGCTCTATGTTATGGGGTAACGGCGGCCACTGGGCCACAATTATTCGGGATGAAAACGGTGTGGCCAAGGAATTTGTTATCACCAAGAAGGACAAACAAAAACAAAAAGAGGCCATTGAATACTACGTAAGCCTCCTGAAATTCGCCTCCCCCGGATGCCTGACCGGATTCTGGGACTTCTGCTGTGCCCAGTTTGTGGAAGGGTTGGCTATCATGCTGCCCCATCTCTACCTGGTGGTGGAAGACTGGACCTGGCAGGTGGAGAAGAAGGTGCCGGGCGCCAAGAAAGGGATGGCGCTCTGTGTGGGCCGTCAGGGTTACATCGGCGATTTCGCCGAATGTGTGGCCAAGGCCAGCAAGAACCCGGAGGCCTCCTACTGGTTTATCAAGTATCTGGGCGGCTACGAATGTCAAAAACAGCTAATGGAAGGCGGATTCCCGGGCGTGCGAATCGATATCATGGGTGATCCCAAATATCAGAATGATCCCAAATGGAAAAAGCCCATCGGAGACCGGGCATACATCAACTCACTCGCCCTTCAGGTACAGAACAACTATGTAAATGACTATATTCATTTCAACAGCGCAGCCATGGGCAAAATCTATGAAATGCAGATCATCGAGCTGCACAACGCTGCCATTAAGAAGTATACACCCGAAGAGTGTGTAAAGGTAATTACCGAGAGAACCATGAAACTGCAGAAGAAGTTTGGACAACTCCCGATTCGGGAAGAGAAGTGATTCATTAAAAGGGTGGGCACCCCCGGCAAACTTTTATATCGCAGGGGTGCCCGCTTATTTGAAAACGCTTAGGTTGTGGGGATCAACCTGAAGGCCTTAGAGAAATGAGTGCTGGATCTTCGCCTCTGAGTCGTTAAAGGGACAATGGGATTTGCATCCATTGTGCTCAGGGTCGAGAATCCACTGAAAGACAATAGTGAAGAGAGGTGGTTTGAATGGCAAATCAGGGAATCGAGGCTACTTGGAACGGAGAGAGTCCGATGCAGCAGAGAGAGGCGAAGGCGTATGCTAAGATCCGTGAGCGGACCTTCTGGAGCGTCCTCAGTGACGACAAATATTACAAATGGCTTCTTTTGACGCCGCTGTTGCTGGTCCTTCTGCTTTTCATGTTGTATCCGCTGTTTTACTGCATGTGGTACTCTCTACATGAATTCGGTATGGTAAAGGCAGCCTCATTTATCGGACTGGAAAACTATCGAGATATCCTGCAAGACGAAGAGTTTTGGCTAGCCCTCCGCCGCACAGGTATCGTGCTGGTTATAAGTATCGGTGCCGAGTTATTGATAGGTATGGGAGTTGCCGTACTATTCAACCGCGAATTTAGAGGCCAAAACCCCATCAGAGGGCTTATATTGCTGCCTCTTCTGATGGCGCCGCTGGCCGTATCTATGATGTGGAATTTCTTCCTTCAGTACGATTTCGGAATAGTGAACCTGATCTTTGGTTTGGTGGGAATTCCCAAAGTGAGCTGGTTCGCCCCAGGCGTTGGATTGTATACTATTGCGGCCATCTCTATTTGGCAGTGGACCCCTTTTTCTATATTTGTGCTTTTGGCCGGTCTAAAAAGCCTCCCAAGAGATTCTTTTGAAGCGGCAAGAGTTGATGGTGCGTCCGCATGGTATAGCTTCAGGCGTTTAACCCTGCCCAATCTGAGTCCCTTGATCATGATCATCATCCTTCTGAGAACCATGTGGTTGATAAGGCTGTTTGATCCGCTTTACGGCACGACGCGGGGTGGGGCGGATTCAGAGCTCCTGGATTGGATGATCTACCGAAACACATTTGTTTACTTTGACATCGGCATCGGATCCACATTAGCGATAATCTCACTCTTCCTGACAATAATTGTCTGTGGAGTCCTGTTCAGACAGTTGATGAAGGCCCTGGCGGTTACGAGCGAATAAGACGAGGAGGATGAAATGAAGCGAGTCCTTTTTTGGGTAGTAGTAATATTGGTTGTATTCACATTTGTCTCCCCTTTGGCGTGGATGTACTTGACCTCCTTCAAGACGAACGCCGACATTTACACTCAGGATGTCCTGAAGCTGTTCTATTTCCATCCCATCCTTGATAATTATAAAAATCTTTTTTTTAAGACGGTATTTTTTAGGGAGATTATCAACACCTTTATCATATCCTTGGTCAGCACCGTATTGGTTATGATTGTAGCACTCCCTGCCGCGTACAGTTTTGCGCGATACGAAACCGGGAACGGTCATCTACTCTTTGTAACCATTTCAACGAGGATGTTCCCAGCCGCCGTGGCAGCGATTCCTTTTTTCATGCTTTTTAAGTCCTTGGAGCTCTTAGATACGCGGACGGTGCTCATCTTGTTGTATCTATACTTTAATGTCTCATTTGCCGTGTTTTTGTTGTATGGGTTTTTCAGGGAGATTCCGCCTGAACTGGAACAGGCGGCCACCATTGACGGTTACGGACGAATCGATATTTTTCGCAAGATTATTTTTCCCATGATCAAGCCCGGGGCGGCCATCACCGCCATCTTCTGCTTTATCTTTTCATGGAATGAGTTTCTCTACGCCTTTTTGTTTACCAGAAATTTTGCCAGGACCATAACCATCGGGTTGGCGTCATTCTGGGCTTCCGGACAAATTGACTGGGGGACGATGGGTGCGTGTGTGTGCCTGGCCATCCTTCCCACATTGGCTGCAGCTTGGTTCATGCAGCGGTATATCATTCGTGGATTGACATTCGGCGCCGTGAAGGGGTAGTGGTGACGCGTTTACAGAATTGAGAACAGAAAACGGAAGCACATTGACAAGTGAAAAAACCGGGAAAGGAGAAAAATGGATGCACACTTTTAAACTGAAGGGCTCAAAGAGGTTGACTGCAGCATTTCTGCTGTTCTGTTTTGTTCTGGTAGGGGCCTTGGCGGGCGCTGCCGATGCATCTGAAACCAAGCAAGGTGAATCCTCGAAACTTCTCGTCGTATGGTCAAGCGGAGAAAAAGATGTGGCCTACATGGTTGCCTTGATTTATCCCAAGGTGGCAAAAAAGAACGGGTGGTGGGATCAGATACGAATCATCATCTGGGGGCCTTCGGCCAAACTCCTGGCCGATGATCCGGCCATGCTTCCCTTGATTGAGGATCTGCAGAAAGAAGGGGTCGAGATTCTCGCTTGCAAATGGTGTGTGGAGCAATATGGCGTTGGAAAAAAGCTGGAAGCCATGGGTATCAAGGTTGATTATATGGGAGCACCGCTCACAGAGATGCTGAAGAAGGACTGGAAAGTCCTGACTTTTTGATCTGCCAGGGGGAGAACCTTACCTTTCGTATTATCCACCGGGTTTGGTTCATTCCTCCTTTTTTCTTCAATCCGAGAAGGTTACACTTCTTGCTTTTCAGCCCCGAAGATTCTCTTCTTCCTTCTCCCTGGGGTTGTTTGAAGAAACGCCCTTGTTTGCTACTCACCGGCGTCCGTGCCTATGCTTTCGATGGAAGCAATGACTTTTCTTCATTTCATACGGCCATTGTGTAGAATTGTGCCGGTTAAGGACTCCGAAAAGTGCGAAAATTGATAAATGAAATGAGCATCATTTTCACTTCTCAGCAACCCTATAACCCTTGAAAGGAGGAAAAGTCTCATGTTGCAAGCAGCTGAAGAGATCGTGATGGAAGGTTATGAACCCTATGATAAGGATTGGGGGGCAGGCACATCCGGACAGGTCAGCAAGCCTTCTCCGTTTCCAAGGATTAATGCCTGGCGAAAACAGTTTCTAAATACACCTCTCAGGGTCTCTTCTGACCGCGCCGTTTTGTGGACCAAGAAGCTTCAGAAAAGCAAAGGCAAACCCCACATCATCCGAAACGCTGAAGCCCTGGCCCATGTCCTTGAAAATGTCCCCATAGAAATCGGAAAGTACGAATTAATTCTCGGCAATATGGCTGCCCCGCCCAGGACCGCGCCTATTTTTCCTGAATTTTCCTACGAATGGCTGATCCACGAGATGGAAAACGAGCCCTTCGAAAAACGTGATGGGGACCGGTTCCTTATCACCGGAGAGACCAAGAAGGCGTTAAAACGCCTTCGGGGTTTCTGGAAAAATGAAACCGTGCACGATTACGCCAAATCCTTGATGAGCGAAGAGGAACTGAAAGGTACGGGGGCTTATGGGAAAGGCGTCTATCTTCTGGGCAACTATTTCTTCGGAGGCGTGGGCCATGTATCCCCCCGCTATGAGATGGTTTTCGAGAAAGGATGGAAAGGGATTCGAGAACGGATAGAAACCAAGATGGCTGAACTCGATCCCTTTGACCCTGAGAATATATCGAAAATGCAATTTTACAAAGCCCAGCTCATCGCCCTTGAGGGTATCGTCCAGTATACGCGCCGCTATGCCCGTCTGGCCCGGGAAATGGCGGCGAAAAAGAGAGGCGCTCGCAGGAAGGAACTGCTTCAAATGGCAGAGAACTGCGAATGGGTTTCGGAAAACCCGCCCAGGACCTTTTGGGAGGCTCTGCAGCTTTGGTGGCTGCTCACGGTCACCATTACCATAGAGGGAAACGGCCACTCCGTGCACTGGGGTAGATTTGACCAGATCATGTACCCTTTCTTCAAACAGGACATGGCTGAGGGCACGGTGAGCTTTGACTTTGTCCAGGAACTGATTGAGGGGGCCTGGATCAAGATCAGCGAACTGACGAAAATCAGAGACGCCGGATCCACCAAGGCGTTTGGTGGCGTGGAATTAGGTGGGCCATCTTTGACCGTAGGCGGACAGACACCCGACGGAAAGGATGCCACCAACGAGCTTTCCTTTATGGCCGTGGACGCCCTCATGCATGTGAGGCTGAATGCCCCCTGGATGACCAGTCGCTGGCACGCTAATTCGCCCCACGAATGGTGGGTCAAGGTCACCAAAGCGGCAAAGGTAGGGCTCGGTATGCCTTCGTTTTTCAATGATGAGGTGATTATTCCCTCCATGGTCAACCGGGGTCGAACCATTGAAGATGCCAGGGATTACGGCGCCCTGGGTTGCGTGGAGCCGGACGCTGGTGGACGTGAGTACGGCTGGCATGACGCGGCCTTCTTTAGCTTGAACAAGGTCCTTGAACTGGCTCTGAATAATGGCCAATGCATGGACTGCAGCCCCGATTGCCCACGATACCGCATCTGCGCCGGTGCCGGTTCCCAACTGGGACTCCAGACGGGCAGCCTCGATACTTTCCAGACCTTTGAAGAGGTCAAGGAAGCCTATGTAAAGCAGATGGCCTACTGGGTGGATCGCCTGGTAAAATCGGAGATCTGTATGGACGTGGCGCATCAGACCTTGAAACCGCTTCCCTACCTCTCGCTTCTGGTGGAAGACTGTACTGAGAAGGGAATAGACGTCACTGCGGGAGGGGCACGGTATAATTATATAGGGCCCCAGGGGGTGGGGGTCAGCAACGTGGCCGACGGGCTCTCAGCCATCAAGCAACTGGTGTTTGACGAAAAGAGATTCACCGGTGAGGAGTTCTTGGAGGCCCTGAAAAAGAACTGGGAGGGATATGAGGCCCTACACGCTTTGGTCAACAGCGCCAAGGTTGCCCACTACGGCAACGACGACAAGGAAGCAGACCAGTTGGGCTGGTTCGGGGCCAAGACCTACTGCCAACTGCTGGAGGGGCGACCCACGGCCCATGGCGGGGAATTTCAGGCTGGGCTTTATCCGGTCTCGGCCAATGTACCTTTAGGTGCCCTGCAGGGCGCCACGCCGGACGGAAGGAAGGCAGGCGAACCGGTGGCCGATGGTGTATCGCCGGTCCATAATGAGCGTGGATCCCACGATATCAAGGGACCCACGGCCGTGGTCAAATCGGTTTCTCGACTGGACCATGGAATCGCCTCGAACGGCACCCTGCTGAACATGAGGTTCAGTCCCTCCACCCTGGATGGAGAAGTGGGAGATGAAAATTTCATCGGGATGATGAAAGTCTATTTCCAGCGAAAAGGGATGCACAACCAGATCAATGTGGTCAGCCGGACAACCCTTGAGGATGCCATGAAAAATCCGTCTAAATACAAAGGCCTAATTGTACGGGTGGCTGGATACAGTGCATTTTTTACCGAGCTTGATCCAAGCGTTCAGAGGGATATCCTGGAGAGAACCGAATTGTCCTTTTAAAAGCAGTTTTGAAGTAAACATGCTGGGCCTGTTCAGGTTCAGTGACCCCCTTCCCTTCGAGCGTCATTCTGCCTGCTGTCGAAGACCGACAGGGCACACCGAGGGGATGGGGGGATGGCTATAAGGGGGATCATAAATGATGGCCATGGATCTTCAGGCAGCCCTTAAGGTCGTGAAGGCTGCAGAGAGAAAAGCAGTGAAAATTGGGGTGCCCATGGTGGTGGCAGTGGCCGACGCCGGGGGCAATCTGGTGGCCCAGCATCGTATGGATGGGGCACTTCTGGCGAGTATTCAAATCTCCCTCAACAAGGCCTATACGGCTGTGGCCACAAAGATGTCTACCAGCGATCTCGCTGGGCCGAGTCAACCCGGCCAGCCGCTATTTGGCATTCAAAGCTGTGACAACGGTCGCATCGTCATCTTTGGCGGCGGTCAACCCCTTATGGCAAATGATGAGGTTGTCGGGGGTATCGGGGTCAGCGGTGGGACCGTTGAGGAAGATGTGCTTTGCGCCAAAGCAGGCGTTTCTGCCTTTTCGGCCTGGACCAGGAAGCGCGGTTTGTAGAAAACAATCGAGAGAGGAACCATGTCCGGCCAAGATACGCCCAAAGACAGCGGCATCATATTCAATGTGCAAAGGTATACGGTTCACGATGGTCCGGGAACCAGGACCCAGGTTTTCCTGAAGGGATGCCCCCTCCGCTGCAAATGGTGTGACAACCCTGAAAGCTGGACACCGCATCCTGAGGTCGGCGTCTACGCGCAGCGCTGTATCGGTACCGAGGCCTGTGGCTATTGCCTCGACGCTTGTCCGCTCCATGAAGAGACGGTCTTTATCCGGATAGACGATCGAGTGACAGCCATTGATCGAAATCTCTGCACAAAATGCATGAAATGTGTCGAGGCCTGTCCGGCGAACGCGTTGACGGCATGGGGAAAACAGGTCACGGCACTGGATCAGATTCAGGAAGTCTGTCAGGATCGGGCATTTTTTGATCAAACCGGCGGCGGTATAACCCTGTCAGGAGGAGAGCCCTTTTTTCAAGGTGCCTTTGCCCTGGCGCTTCTCAAGGAATCCAAGAGACGGCACCTACATACCTGTGTGGAGTCTGCCTTGCATCTATCTTGGAAGGTCATAGAGAAAGCCCTCCCCTACATCGATTTCTTCATCACGGATATCAAACATACAAATTCAAAAAAACACCTTGAATACACCGGCGTTTCAAACGAACGTATCTTGGAGAATATCCAGCGTCTCGCCTCGACCGGCATTCCCATGGTGGTCAGGGTCCCCGTCATACCCGGTCACAACGATTCCGAAGACAATATAAAGGAGACCGCCAGATTCATCTCTGAAGAATGCCAGAACCGGGTGGCGCAACTACAGTTGCTGTCATTTCATGAATTGGGCAAGATAAAATACAGGTCTCTGGGATTGGACTATCCCCTCGGAGGGTTGGAAAAGCCGTCTGTTCGGCTCTACCAAGAGAAGATGGAGGTCTTGCTCGACATTGCCCGTGCGCAGGGCATCCCCGCCCATTGTGGCGCCAACATGAAGGTTGAGTTCTAAGCCAGTTTCAAACCTAGAGTCTCGCATCATTGAATTCTAACGGGTGCACACCAGACGAAAACCGACACGGTTATCCCAGTATTCCGGATAGTTCCCGTACCGGTTTGCCGCCCGGCAGTTTCTGGCCTGACTCGGTGAGCCCCCGCCTCGGTTGACGCGATCGGTTCCGGTGGAGAGGCCTTTCGTGTCAGAAACCACTGGTGAAAAGACATCGGCCCGAGGAGAACCTGATGAAAATGGCATAAAGGGCAGTTGAAGAAGGCGACCTCATCCATGGTGAGCCATTCCCCGTCACCGCGCAGATGGTTTTGGATGCTATGGTAACGGCAGCGGCCATGGGACAACAAGGCTACAAGGATTAGATATATTGACTGAGAAAATCTATGGGTAACAACGCTGAAAAGACCATTTTTTCGTGAATATCCCTGAGGAGGACATCATGGATTTAGGAATCAAAGGCAAGGTGGCTCTGATTACTGGAGGAAATCGAGGAATTGGATTGGCAAGTGCGATTGAGATAGCCAAGGAAGGCTGCAACGTCGCCATAACGGGCAGGCATGAAGGCGATTTAGCCAAAGCCGTCAAGGACTTGGAGGGCCTTGGCGTGAAGGCGATCGGCCTGGCAGGCGATCTGGAAACCGCAGAGGGTGTCAATAAGGTAGTCTCCGAAACATATGAAGCGTTTGATAAGATCGATATCCTTTTCAACAACGCGGGATCAGTCCATCTAACAACACCCTTGGATGCGACCGATGAAGAATGGCAGACCCAGCTGAACATCCATATAATGGCGTGTGTCAGGACCTGTCGGTTGGTCATCCCGAAAATGATCGAACAGAAGTGGGGTCGGGTGATCAATATGAGTTCCATGTATGGCATCGCACCTGGAAGTGGGACGGCCGATTACAGTACTGCAAAAGCCGCAGTGATCAATTATACCCGCTCTCTTGCTATGGAGTACTCCAAGGAAGGTATCTGTGCGACGGCCATATGCCCAGGACTGATTCACACTGAGATCTGGGATAAACTGGCAGATGAGATCGCCACCGACATCGGATCCACAAGGCAGGCGGTTCTCGACACTTGCGCCAACGCGGCAAGCGCTGTCAAAAGGTATGCCAGACCTGAGGAAGTCGGTAAAGTGGTTGCGTTCCTGGCATCAGAGTGTTCCAGCTATATGTCTGGATGTACTGTGCAGGTTGATGGCGGGGTATTTTCAGGTGTAGAAATCAATTTTTAAAGCGTCTCTGCACAACCGACCAAGCATCCATCCTCCCTCTGCTCTTGGAGACGAAACATACAGACCCATATAGCCACGGTGGAGGGAGGACTAACGGCACATCGAACCGAAAAGATGCAACTTGAAAGAAGCGCCGAAAAGGGTCAGGCCGGATCCCATTCCTGCACCAGCGCAACCTGTCTTTTCGCCACCCGTACGGCCTCCAAATTTGAAACCCGGAAAGGTTGAGATTAGAAACAAAAGGCTAAATTTGGACGTCTATGGATCTTTAAACCATACTCAAGATCTTGGGTGCGGCGAAGAAAAAGACACATGAAATGACTCTCTCATGAGGAGGTCAGATCGCAGACCAGACGAAAACCGACACTGTTGTCCCAGTATTCCGGATAGTTCCAGTACCGGTTTGCAGCCCGGCAGTTTCTGGCCTGACTCGGCCAGCCCCCGCCTCGGTTGACGCGGTCGGTTCCGGTGGAGGGGCCTTTCGGGTCCGTCACCGGTTCTGATGGATATTTCCCATACCAGTCCTCGCACCACTCCCAGACATTCCCCTCCATATCATAGAGGCCCCATGCGTTGGGGGGAAAGCTGGCAACAGGTACCGTCGTCCGTCTATAGGTCCCTTTCGGACACGTGGGGGCCGGGGCCTTACCGTTGAAGTTGGCCTCCTCTGACCTCAAACACCTTTTAGACGAAAAGGGGGTGTTGGTCCCGGACCGGCAGGCATACTCCCATTCGGCTTCCGTGGGGAGCCTGTAGGTTCGGCTCTCATCCATTTGATTTAATTTGTGGATGAAGGTCTGCACTTCATTCCAAGATACCCTTTCCACGGGGCAATTCACTCCGCACTCCTTGAAACGAGAGGGGTTATCTCCCATGATCTTCTTCCACTGATCCTGTGTCACCTCGGTGGTTTGAATATAAAAGCCTTTCGTCAGAGTGACCAAATGTTGGGTTTCATTGGGATGCCTTTGGGGTTCATTCTCAGGGCTCCCCATCAAAAAAGTCCCGGCTGGAATCCACACAAAAGCCATTCCAAGGTCATTCACGAATTGTGCACCCGCCCGTTCTTGCATCACCTGTCTTTCGGATCTTTTCGCTTCATCCTTCTTGGGTGCTTTCATCGATGGGCCGACACACTTTCCAGCAGGTTGTTCATTACCACCATGGGCAGGGGCGCAGATGACAAAGAACGAAAAAACAGAAAAAAAGACAAGCGCGCGTTTCATATCAATCTCCAAT
>Ga0272444_10005391_pt1 | contig 11089 bp, 9 predicted proteins | sample SSMForm13_FD_201033 | JGI IMG/M metagenome (GOLD analysis project Ga0272444, IMG submission 201033) | Marine sediment archaeal communities from Little Sippewissett salt marsh, Falmouth, MA, United States - SSM-Form-13 | ecosystem: Environmental > Aquatic > Marine > Wetlands > Sediment ... | reverse complement strand
CCCTGCACGAATCCAAAGCGGGCGCAGGATACGTAATAGTAAGGGCTTATCACAAGTCCATGCGACGGTGGATACACATCGCCGCCGTGATGGCAGGCGAGGGGCAGATGGACCCCGACGAGATCGAATCCATGGTCGTGGCCGTGGCAGACACCAGCGCCCTTTTCGAAGCCTTTCCTTTCCTCACCGGCGTGCAATTGCAGCTATTCGCAAAGTGGTTTGACATGGAAGTCAACCGCGATCTGAAGGTGCGAACCCCGCCGGAAAGGAGAAGAAGGTCTTAGCTCTCAGGTCGTAGGCATGAGCCCAAAAGCCTGAGGCGAAACTGCTTGCATCTGCATGCCCCGCGCAACTCCCATCCGAGTGAACAAGCTATGAGCAAATCGCTACGATCAAGACCCATTCCTTCTACCCCAGAAACCTGAGACCTTCTGTTTCTTCCCCTCCCTAAGACCTGAGACCTTGCTCATGCTCTAATAACAGAGTTACAGCGTTTTGCCTTCGTCTTCGAATTCGGGTAGATTCATACACCTTGCCTGTCCACAGACAGGCTCGCGGACATGATCTTCTAGAGAATACGCAACCAATGCGGCGCATGCAAAGTGCATCGGAGTTCGCAGGCCCAGGTGCGAGCCTGTCAGGGCTCTTCCCAGGCTGGCACTGCAAAGCAAGCCGACGACCATGACCAGAGACAAAACCGACGACAACCCGCCCGCCCCCGACGACACGCGACCATGGTGGCGACGCCCCATGCTCAAGCGCCTTGTCCGCTTGTCACTGCTGGCGGTGGTTCTGTACTTCGTCGGCGCTGCCGTGGTGCGAAGGTTCGCCGCCATCGACTGGCGGGACATTCAATTCTCGCCGGGCCAGTTGGCTCTGGCAGCAATGACACTGACCGCGATGACGCTTTCCAGCGCCGTCGGGTTGCGCTCGCTGCTGGGGGCCTTCTGCAAGTGCCCGCCTATGCGGATCCTGATTGCCGCCAACTGGCTCGTCCCGCTGGGCAAGTACATCCCGGGCAAGGTCGCCAGTATCGCCGGAATGATCTGGCTGCTTCGAAACCGGGGAGTCTCGGGCACCGTCGTCGGCAGCGTGGCCATCATACGTCAAGTGCTCGGAGTCACCGTGGCGCTGATCCTGGCCGGGCCTCTGCTGATATGGCCGCCGGTGCGAAGTCAACTCCCCCTGGCGTGGCTCTGGTGCGGATTGCTGATCGCCGGTGGGCTGGCCGTGCTGCACCCGAAGGTCCTCGGGCCCGTCACCGGCTGGCTGCTCCGCCGCGTAGGCAGGCCGCCGCTCGCCCGCGTGCCGCGACTGCGGGAATACATCGCGCCCATGCTGTGGGCGGTGCTGACATGGACGCTCTTCGGCGCGTCGATCTGGCTGGCCGCCCGGGCAGTCGCCCCCGTCCCAGTTACCCTACTGCCGGTGTTCGTCTCCGCCGGTGCCCTGGCTGCGGTGGTCGGGTTCCTGGCCGTGTTCGCCCCGGCAGGGCTCGGAGTGCGCGAAGCGGTACTCCTCATAGTACTCGGACAAGCCATCGGCCCGGAACCCGCCGCCCTCACCGCCGTCCTCAGCCGACTGCTGATGACCCTCGTGGAAATCGCCCTGGCGGGACTCGGAGCACTGCTGCTGAGGTCGCAACGAAACTGAAGCGCAGCGAGCGATTTTCTTTAACAGGTGACCAGCTCCTATAAACAAATTGGGAAAAGAAACATAAACATGAGACGCCGAACCTGGAGAATGCTGGCGGTACTGGCCGTGATCGCGTCTGTACTCGTGTTCATTGGAGTGATGGAACAGTTCAACCGCGAACGCGACACCCTTGTCTCCTATTCGCCGGATGGGGCCTATGAAATCACTGTGCGCGAGAGGGTCCGATTCATCGACCGTAACTTCCGTATTGTCCTGGTGGATCGAAAGATGGGCGCTCGGCGGCTGATCTTCACTTCCAATGACCAGAGCCCCACAATCAAGCGAGAGCGTTTCGTGTGGAACGAAGATTCTTCAATCGTCGCGCTCATCGGTGATCGATACTACACGACGCCCGAGAGCAAACTGGAGAACGGCGAGATCGTTTTTCTCGTATACGACGTTGCTCGCGGTAAACTCTGGTGCAACTCGGATGAGACGGATCAAGGCTACCAACGCATCTCGGCAAAGGAGGCAGCGGACATCTTCGGCAAGGCCTTCTCGCCGGAGGCACCCAATTGAAACGGGAACTCAGATACCAATGGGCTGACGGCATGGTCCCAAACCTTGGAAGCGGTGCCACCGATGAAGAGTGAGAAGTCAAAACATTTCGTCTATCTGCCTTCAAAGTCTGACTTCGAAGAGCATCCACCTCACGCACCCCGAGCGACCAGAGACGAGAACGGCGAGCGATGCTCGCCCGCTAAATGGGTTTAGATGCGTCATATTGGTGTGTCGGGACGTGACTTTGTGGGAATCGTCGCATACGCTGACTTTCATGGTTCGGGCGTATCATGTAATCTTCAGCGCGTACGGGTTCTGGTTGCCCAACGATCCTCGCGGGTCATGGTCTGACTATGTCCGCAGTTGGGAGGTCTTTCGCTACGGGTCGGCGACGAAAACGGTTTCGAGACGTTCGCACGCACGAGATGAACACGACCACCGGAAGCGACAGGCAGCGAAGCAATCTCTTCGCTATCCGCCGGTGAAGTTTACCGGTCGCCAGGCGCTGTCGGTCGCTAAGGGGTTCCGCAATGCGATAGATCGATCAAGGTATCGTTTCGGTGCTTGTGCGATATTGCCCGATCACGTACACGCCGTGATCGCCCGTTGTGACACCGACATCAGGAAGGTCGTGGGGCAACTCAAGGGCGAAGCGACAAAACAACTCAAGCGAGATGGTCTCCATCCGTTCGGACATCTCGCCAACACGCCCTCGCCATGGGCGCGTCGGGGATGGAACGTGTTCCTCAACAGTGACGAAGCGATCCGCAGCGATACCCGCTACGTTGAACAAAACCCCATCAAGGAAAACAAACCGCCACAGAATTGGTCGTTTGTGGTTCCACTGATATAGTGCGGTGCGTGCACCGCACACCCCGTTTAACGGTCGAGCACCGCTCGACGCGCGCCTGCTCTCGACCCAACGGCCGGCCTGCTGAGAATCGGTGGAGATTCACATTTTGGTCGGGAACTTCTGCGGCGAAGGGACGTCCAATGCGCAAACCGTTATTTCAAAGGGAGTCGCCATGCGCAAATACCTCGTGTTGTCAGGAATCGTGCTTGCAGCCATCGCAGCGCAGCCGCGGAACGCATCCGCCAAGCCACCTCGCCTCGGCGACCCGGTGGAACTGATGAAGATGGCCCGGGATGACCTGCCCTGTATCACGTTCGCCCAGCCTTTCATCCGCGTCTCCCCGAACGGCGACAAATGCATCTACATCCGCAGGACGGGCGGCGACTACACAGCGATGCTGCACATCCGCACGTTCGGCCCGCCCGTCGCCGAGCACGCCGTCCCCGCGGCCGTGGCCGCCTCGCCGACGTACTGGACGTGGGGCTTTTCCGGGCGGTCCTGGCGGGCGGATGGACTGCGAGTGGGGTATCTGATGGTGGGGTCCAAGGACGGCATGGCAGACCAGGAAATCCGCCACCGGCTCGGGGTGGGCTACTTCGACTGGACCGTCCCGCTGCCCCAGCAGTCCGGCGGCGGGCTCGACCTCGGCGCAAAGCGCAGCCATACCTCCGTGACGTACGCCTGCAGAGGCACGGCCTTGTGGCGAGCCGAAAGCGACTTGCGAGACTATGCCTCCTGCCGCGTGGTCGGTCCGAACGGGGTATTGTACAAGGGGCGCGGCTTCGCCATCCACGACCTTTCGCCCTCTCCGGACAACAGGCATATTGCATGGACTGAGGTTCCCGCACCCAGGCGCCGTCGGCGCGGCGCGGTACCGGGGGCGGCGAAAGAGGCGGCAGCCCGGGCCGGCGTCAAGGGCAAAGCCGACCCGCCGCCTGTCGGCACATCGACCGTCATCGTGGACACAAAGACGCGCAAGGTCGTGCGGCGGATTCCCCTGTCGATGAACGTCTGCGGTCCTGTCGTCTGGGCGGCTGGGGGCGACGTCCTCTGCTACGGGGACGTAGTGAAAATCGGTAAGCTCTACCGCAGGGAGGTCAAGGCGATGACTGTGGCGACGGGCGACAGCAAATTGATCGTTCGCGACGCCAAGGCCGTCGGCGTTCTCGGCGGCCGGCTCGTCTGCAACCGAGGCCCGGCATGCACACAGACGGTGATGATGGGCAGCAGCTACATGCCGCCGCCCGGGACCGATCCCCGTCCGCAGACCGACTCGATCGTCCTGTGCGACCTCGACAAAGATGCCGAGCCCATCCCTTTGCGGACCGGCGCGTACGCCCAGCAGGTCGTCGGCGATGCGCTGATCTATGCCGAAATAAACGGCTCGCACGTGATCGTCTGGAAAGTGAAACTCGCCGACGACCAGCCAACTCGGAACGGCGAGCGATGATCGCCCGTTAAATGAGGTTAATTGGTTTGTCGGGATGTGACTTTGTGGGAATTGTCACACACGCTGACTTTCATGGTTCGGGCGTATCATGTTTTTGTTTTGGCGCTTGTGCGATATTGCCCGACCATGCTAAGGGCGAAGCGATCCGCAGCGCTATCCGCTACGTGGAACAAAACCCCGCCAAGGAAAACAAGCCTCCGCAAAAAAGGTCGTTTGTGGTTCCACTGATATAGTGTGCGCGAGTACATGAATCGCACACACCGTTCAGCGATCGAGCACCGCTCGACGCTCGCGCCGGCGGGTTTCGATATCCGCCGGTGTGCGAGAACAATATACCCCGCAAGTAGCAGGGGTTGAGGCGACGGACTATAATGCGGCCCGTCACTGGTCGGACAATTGTCAACCACCGGGCCAAATGAAAGAACATTCATCTCATGAATGCGCAATTGGACAGTTCACCCCATCCCGGGCGCAGCGAAGGCCTGGCTGGTCCCGTGCCGCAATGGTGGCTGGTCGCGGCAGGAGCGACCATTGCGCTGCTTTACCTGGCTGGCGTGGTGAACGCGTGGTGGCCTACACCCGACAGCGCACTGTACCATGGGCTTGGCCGAAACCTCATGGAAGGCAAAGGCTACGTATTCAACGGTCACCCGCACACCACCGTCACGCCGGGGTTGCCCGTGCTGCTGGGTGTGACCGAGCTACTGGCCGGACAGGATGCCTTCTGGGCGAAGAACCTGATAATGTGCCTGACGGGCCTGGCGAGCCTTGCGGTTGCCTATGCAACTCTGCGGCGGATGGTTGAACCCAGGCCTGCCTTCGCGGCGGTGCTGGCGGCGGCGCTTTGCTACGTCTACTACGATCACAGCCATCTGATCCTTACCGACGCACCGTTCGCGCTGCTGTTCTGGGCGGTAGCATATTCCGCCAGAAGAATGCTGAATGGGTCGTGGGCATGGGCGGTAGCGGCAGCGATTCTCTCTGCCGGGGCAGTCCTGATCCGCCTGCCGGGGTTGGCGCTGCTGGGTCCGCTGGCAGTGGCGGTGGCGGTTGACAAATCACCGCCCTCAGCCGAAGTTGGCTATCGGGCAGGCACCGGCAGGCGCCTTGTCATCTGCGGGTTGATACTGGTATCGATCGTCGCGACGGCGGGAGCGTTCTACCTCGTCGTACGAAGCGTTACAAACGAGCCCTCACTCTACATCGCCAGTTACCTGACCAACCCCCAGCGCGGATTGGGCTTTCGCGCGTGGCAAGTGGCGCTGCTGGCAGTCAAACTGCCCGAGACGACAGGTCATTTATTCACAGGCCTTCACGGGCCCTGGATAATGCTGCTGGGCTATCCGCTGCTGGCGGTAATCGGAACCGGCATGACGAACCTGTGGCGGCGCGGCATTCGCCTGCCTGCCGTCGCGGTCGTACTCAGCGTGCTGACGCTTGTCCTTGTCTCCAATGTCAACGCGTCAAGGGCGCGATACCTCATGCCGCTGGCGCCCTTGTTCGCCCTTGGGCTGATCGAGGGCGTCGCCACGTGGGCAGGATGGTTGCGCCGCCGTCGGGGCATGGAAGTCACCACCCGCAGCCTGACCAGGGCAATGATCGTAACTGCGATGGTCGTCGGCGCAGTCAACGCGCCGTGGCTTCTTCGCTCGGCCTTTTATTACAGTTACCAGGGCCATCGCGGGCGATACCTTGACGTAATCGAAGGCGGCAAGTACGCCGACCTCTACGCGACGGCAGAGTATGTGAAATCCGCCGTTGCATCCGGCGAAAAGGTGTACGTGCGAAGGGATCGGGTTCGCATGCTGCACCTGCTGAGCGGCAAGTTCATCGAGCCATTGTACTGGTTCGGGGCGAACAATCCGTGGAACGCCACCCAGGCCGACGTGGTTTATCGAGACCTGCTGGCCAGGCCGACGGTCGATGTGGTTGTCCACGACCCCGGCGGGCTGGATGCGCGGTACACCGACCGGCTGACCGAATTGCTGAGCGGGACAAGCGGGCTCCTGCCGGCGCGAAAAGTCGGCAGAACCCGGATCTACCGCCGGTCGGGGATGATCGCGCCTGAGGCGGGTCCTGGTCGAACGGGTACGCCAGATGCCACCCCATCGGCCCGGTAGAGCGGTTCCACGCCCAAGACAGATGGTTTCCCGAGCGCTTGCATCAACCGGTGCGCGAGGTATAATGATCGGCTTTCAAGGAGTGTCTGCCACATGGCTGAACCCAACACGAGCGTGGTGGTTCCCGCCTACAATGCAGCCTGGTGCATCCGAGACGTGGTTCGGTCCGTGCAGTCCCAGACTCGCCAGGACTGGGAGTTGGTCCTCGTCGACGATGGCTCCACAGACGACACATTTGCCATAATGCAGGAGCTTGCCTCCGGAGATGAGCGGATCAGGCCGCTGCACTTCGACAACGGCGGCACGCCGGTAGCCATCAACCGTGGGCTCAAGGCGGCGCGAGGGCAATGGCTTGCGGTCGTCGGCGCCGACGACCAGTGGTATCCGTCCATGCTCCAGCGGTGCATGGACTTCTTCGACGAGCACCCCGACCTGAGCATCGTCTACACGCCCATGGTGCCGGTAACCAAGGACAACCAGGTGATGGAGGGGCATTCCAAGCCCTGCCACGCCGGCTGGCTTACCGACAAACTCTTCCAGAGCATCTTCATTCACGATTCATCGACGATGTTCCACCGCCGGGTCTACGAGACCTGCGGAGGCTTCGACGAGGCGATGCGGGTCGGCTCGGGCCATGAGTTCTGGCTGAGGGTCTCGACAAAATTTGAGTTCGGGGTCATCGACGAACCCCTCTCCCAACGCACCTGGACCCCCACAAGCCTGACGCGGTCCAATCGCAGCAGGGGACGAAGATTCAAAACGGAAATGCTCGAGAAGTTCTATTTCGAAAAGGGAGGCAAGGAAACCCTCCAGGCCGGACCCGCACTGCGACGACTTTCACACGTGAGCTACAAGGCCGGCAAGCTCCTGCTGGCCGAGAAAAACCCGCGCGAGGCGAAACGCTACCTCGCCAAGTCTGTCAAGTACAGACCAACCAATCTGCGAGCCTGGCCCATGCTGATTGCAGCCACGGTTGCGAGCCTGTTTGCAGGCAAACCCAAGGCATAATCCCGCCACCACCCAATGCATCCGGTCAATGGCACTGCGCAAAAAAGCTCAGAGCCAGGCCAGGACAGGACAAAATGCCACCCCCATAGCAAAAGCGCGGTATAATGGCATCGGCCCTGTGCAACAATTGGAGAATGCCGAAGCCTATGACATTTCTCAAATCTTATCTCTCTTCCTTTCTTGCCGCAACGATCCTGTTGGCATTCATCCCTGCCGGCGCATCAGGGCTAACGATTCAGTTCAACTACGATTACGACTCTTCGGGGTTTTTCGACCTGGCCAGCGATACAGGTGATCAGGCCCGCGCAACCCTCGAAAACGCCGGACGAAACTTCGAGATGTTCACCGACAGTCTCGAAACCATCGTGCCCGGCGGTAATAACACGTGGTCGGCTGGCTTCTTCAATCCATCAACGGGTGCCTGGACATATGAGCCAGGCCTGATCGTGCCGACCGACACGATGATCGTATATGTCGGCGCTCGAAATCTGGGCAGCCTTACGCTGGGCATGGGCGGCCCGGGCGGCTACAGCTACCGGTCCGAGGCGGGCTCGTCCGAGTGGGGCGACACAGTGAAAGCCCGCGGTCAATCCGGTGCGCTGGCGACTCCCGCAACCGACGTCGGGCCGTGGGGCGGATCGATCTCCTTCAACTCCAACGTCGATTGGAACTTCGACCTTTCTTCCGACCCGGCCAGCAATGACGAGAACGACTTTCTCTCGACATGTTTGCACGAATTATGCCACGTTCTCGGTTTCGGCATTGAAGATTCTTGGAACAATCTGATTAACAGCGATGACAACACGTTCATTGGTGCCGCCTCCGAGGCCGTATATGGCGAGCCTGTCCCCCTTGCCTGTGATAAATCGCACTGGGCCACGGGCACAGAAAGCCTGTCGGGCGGGCAGGTTCAGGAGGCGGCGATGGACCCGAGCCTGCTTGAAGGCACGCGCAAGCGTCTTACCCTGCTAGACGTTGCTGGCCTGGATGACCTTGGCTGGGATATGCCCGATACGGGCGACGCCGATCTCGACGGCGACATCGACGCCAGCGACTACATCGCCCTCAAGCGCAACTTCGGCCAGTCTGCCACGTGGACGGGCGGCGACTTCGATTTCGATGGCGCCGTTACGCTGCTGGACCTGCAAGCCCTGGAGACCAACTTCCCCGGTTCACCGACCGCCGACACACCTGTTCCCGAGCCGACAATGCTGGTTATACTAGCGCCGGCAGGGCTCGCCGTCCTGCTGAAGCGCCGCTCTCGGAAAGGCTGAAGTCGTTGCATACGCCTCGACCGGCGTGTATCTTGCCGCACATGACGGCCAATGCAGCGAAGAAAACAGATTCCCCGAAGGTGGCTATCTCCTCAACCCAGAAAGCCATCCGCGTCCCGCGCAAACGAATCGCGGAGTTGGTGGCTTTCGTGGGCGAGACCGAGGGCTGCCGCATCGGAGACGTTGACATCGCGGTGGTGGATTCGGCAAAGATGGCCGAGCTCAACCGCCGCTACCTCCGCCACGCCGGGACCACCGATGTGCTGAGCTTCGACCTTTCGGAATCCCCCAAAGCCGGGCTGAGCATACAGTTGATCGTTTGCGGCGACGTAGCCCGAACCGAAGCTGCCGCCCGAGGCCTGAAACCTACCCACGAACTCATGCTCTACATCGTCCACGGCCTACTGCACATGATGGGCTACGAAGACCAGTCCGTCCGCGGGGCTGTGCGTATGCAGGCGCGTCAGGAAGAGATTCTGGAGCAGTTCCTCGCTCGCAGAGCCAAGAGCTGAGCTTCCCGCCGATATCTGACGAATTCAGGCAGGCTGCCGACGTTGCCTGCCTTCGCTGCCATAAAACTTTCCACAACAATGATATAGGCCGCACGGGTGAATTCCAGGACCGGACATTGTCGCGACCGGGGGGACAAGCTAGAATTGTGGCAGATCGCACAATGCATCGCCTCCTGAAGAATGCTTCAAAATATGTGTTTTTTTCCGCGACTCTTTTCTTGACAGCGTGGTTATACAAAGTGAAGGGCGTCAGAACGATGGCCGACGAAGAAACAGGCCGAACGCCCGGATTTGCGGGTGCAGCATCCGAGGTGTCTCCTGGGAAAAGCAGGGCTTATCCCGGCTGGGGCCTCGACAGGTCGAGTTTGGAAATAAGGCATCGGCCTGCCAGGTTTAGATATGAGCGAATTACTGAAACAATCTGACTTTGAAGCTCTCTCGGCATGGCTTGACGGCGAGTTGTCCGCCGACGCCGCCGCTGAGGTCGAGCGCCACATCCAGCAGGATCCTGTCTGGCGACAGGCGGCGGATGACCTTCGCAACCTGCACGAAGCCCTGGACAGCTACACCGTCCCGGCCGGCAAGCCCGGACTCGCCCAGCGAATCCTGGCGGGCATACCCGCGCGAGACCTTACCGAAAGCGAGATCGAGGATCTCTCGGCATACCTGGACGGCGAGCTGCAACCCGAACGGATCGCGGCGGTTGAACGCGGCTTGCAGACTGACGTTGCCTGGCGCGAGACGCAGCGAGACTTCGACGAAGTAGACAGCCTGCTCGATTGCTGCACGGTGCCGGCAGCTTCGGCGGAACTGACCGGGCGGATTATGTCGGCCGTACAAAAGCACGCACGCCGCCACAATGCCTTGCGTCTGGCGAGTTGGCTGGTGCCGGCGGCTGCGGCTGCGGCGATGCTGCTTGTCGGCTTGGCGGTATTCAGCAGCGGTTGGCTGGACAGGCCCGAAACGCCCATCGCCGGTGGCGATCAGGGCACGAACACAGCTATTGTAGAACCGGAGCTTGCCCAGTCGGCAGCTTTCCAGGCCGTCCCTGCCGAGCAGAGGCCGGCATTACAGGATGAGATCATCCGCAACCTGACCTTCTTCAACGACTACGAAGTGGTTGCGGACTTTGAGACCCTCCAGGCTATCGAGCAACTCGACAGCGAGGATCGGGGAATATAGAGACAGCAATGAGAACGCAGGTTTGGAACATTTTGGTGCTGATTCTCGCGGCGGCGATTTCGCTGCCGGCGACAATCGCACGGGCACAGGAGGCCGCCGGGGCCGCCGAGATCGCCCGTGCCGACGAAAGCGGTGATATCGGCACGGACCTGCTGACGCGCCCGCCACGAGGCAGCCTGGCTGCACAGTTGCGACTGAAGTTCAGCCTGCAGATGAGCGGCGGAACAAGCCTGGCCGCTTCGATGGATCACAACCGCCAGGAATGGCAAATGCTTACGCCCGAGCAGCGCGAGCGGTTCCGCGGCATCGCGGTGGCGTTCCTCGACAAGGACCCCAAGGAGCAGGAAAAGCTCCTGCAGAGCTACTCAACCTTCCTGTCGCTCAACAAGCAAAAACGCCAAGCCTACCGAGCCCGAGCCCAATGGGTGCGAGTTGTAGTTGCAAGCTTCACCCCAGAACAACGCAAGCAGCTCGCCAGCATGTCCTCCATGGAC
>Ga0272444_10005390_pt1 | contig 11089 bp, 15 predicted proteins | sample SSMForm13_FD_201033 | JGI IMG/M metagenome (GOLD analysis project Ga0272444, IMG submission 201033) | Marine sediment archaeal communities from Little Sippewissett salt marsh, Falmouth, MA, United States - SSM-Form-13 | ecosystem: Environmental > Aquatic > Marine > Wetlands > Sediment ... | reverse complement strand
ATCCAGACCAGCTCCTTCTTGGCCCGGTCGAACCTGGCGTAGGCGATCGCGTAGATCTCGTCCCATGCGACCGGCTCGTAGTCCGCGAACTCGTCCTGGTTGAACCACCAGTTCCTCTCGAACAGGAAGGCCATGACCGGGGCCTGACAGGGAAGCGGCTCGGACTCGAACCCGACCACCCGGGGGTTTGTCCGGTCCTGGTCAATGAACTCGACTATGACCCGGTCCCCGGGGACAAAAACCTTCGAATCGCACTCCAGATACTCGACCGGCACGCCCTCCCGCAGCTCCTGGAGCGAATCGATAGCGACCGTGCAGGTGTCCGCGTCGTAGTCCACGGACGCGATCTCCCCGACCACGTGTTTTGGCTTCCACTTTTGCCATCCCGGCAGCATGGCCGCGTTCCAGAAGGCCTCGGCCGGGGTCTGGGCCATGATCCGTTTAAGCATGCCGTCATCGTTTTGCGGGGCCGCGCCGAGAGGGGCGACGAGGGTCCTTGCGGAGTCGCCCTCGACCTCGATGGTTGCGACCGGCTTGTCCGGATCGAGGTCCGGCGTGTAGGTCGCGCACCAGGCCCTGACCTGGTCCGGCTTGACCGTCTCCTCCAGGACCAGCTTTTCCTTCTTGAGCCCGGCCAGGATCACCGGCGCTTGGGAGCGCTCCTTGTCGATGGCCAGGAGTTCGGCCGTGAGGCCGTTCAGTTTGTCCACTGCCCGCTTGATCCCGGCCTCGCCTTGGCCGGTCTCGATAAGCGCGTTCAGCTCGTCCTCGGCCGCCTCGATCTCCTCTTCCTTGGCCGCGATCCGGTTCACGAACCCCGGGATGATCTTGAGCTCGTATTCCTTGATCCGCGCGGCCAGGGTTTTCAGGCGCTTCTCGGCCCGGACGGTGTTGCGGACCACCTCCAGCTCGTACTCGGCCAGGCCGAGGTTGTTCTTGATTATTGCCTTGCCCATGGCCTAATCCGCCTCGGTCACGTCCATGTACTGGCTGGTCACGTCCACCGTGTGCACGATCACCCCGGCCGTGAAAGTAATCTCTCCTGCCTGGACCAGGTCGCCCGGCCGCAGGAAGCGGTCGATCGACGCCCTGACCCGGTGCTTGCCGCCCGAGCAGGACAGAGTCTGAACATCCTTCAATATGATCAACTGCCGCCCCTGGTGGGTGATGTTCTTGCGACCCTCCAGGCAGATAGAGCTCGACTCCGGCCCGGAGTCGATCCGGATATCATCGAGCCCGGCCCGAGCGATCTCCTCCCACAGGGTGGCCCGGCCGTCCGGGAACACCAGTCCGGATTCGACCACCATGTCCGCGTTCGGCCGGTCGGTCACGGCCTGGCCGTGCAAAACAGCGTTAGGAACGACCGCCCCGAGATAGGTCGGGTCATTCTGACGCAGCCTGGACTGGAAGCTGGTCATGGGGAGAACGACGTCCGGCTTACCGTCGGCCGAGCCGGTCAAAACGAGCCGATAAGCCGTGTGCGTCGCGGCCGCCCTGGGAATGCGCACCAGCAGGGGCGGAGAGATCATCCCCCCCGCGTCAAACCCCACCGGCGCGATGAACCCGCAGCCCCGAACCCCGATGGCCGCGCCGCATAAAAACTCGGCCGGACCCGAAATTCCGCCGAAGCTCTGGACCTCGAGGGTCGCGTCGGCTATCAGGCTCGGGGTCGCGTACATCACCACTCCAGCTTCAAAATATGGTCTACCGGCCACTGGACCGTGAAGTCGGTCCCGGTGACGCTCACATCGGCCGGGGCATCGTTGAATAGGATCCAGGCGATGAGCTTGCCGGTCGAGGAATGGAACAAGATCCCGTACCTGCAGGTCAGCGTGGCCGAGCTCCAGACGACGTCGTCCGCGTCCCACCAGGCATCGCCCTCGGGGATCGATTCGTTCTCGGCCCGGCCCTTGACCGTCTTATTTCCCAGGGCGGCGCCGTTCTCGGCGTAGCCGGTCCCGGTGATCTCGTGATTCCCGGGCGAGTCCCCGCCCTGCTCCTCCCAGGTGACCCCGCCGTCCGTGACCGTCCCGCCGGAGGATGTCGACCAGGTCGGCTCCGTGGACCCGCTCGTGCCGGCGGCCGTGCATTTGTAAAAGTGGCCGTTTCGGGTCGTCGGGACGATCAGGTCTCCGACCTCGTACCCAGTCGACCCGGACCAGGCGGAATAGGAGTCGTCCCAGTCCTCATGTTCCCGCTCCGGGAGGTAGTTCGAGTCGACCAGGGCCAGGCGGATGACGTCGTCGGCCAGATCGATCTCGCCCTTCATCACCAGCGGCAAAAAGTGGTTGTACGGCGTTATGGTCACGGCCATAATTTCACTCCGAAAGTTTTTTCTGGATCAGGACCTTGAACATGTAGTCCCCGTAGCGCCGCAGAAACTGCTCCGGCGCTCCGGCAAAAGCCCCGTCCTCGGTGCAGATGGTTATGAGCGGGTAAAGCTTGACCAGCCGGGCCAGGAACTCCAAGGCCGCCCGGTCCCCCTGGTCGATCAGAACAGAGAATGTCCGATCCGAGTCGGAGAAGCCGGAGTCGTTCAGCACGGCCGACCCGTCCAGGGTTTTTCGACGGCTCACCCTGCGCTCGATACTCGAGACATCCCCCTTGGACTCCAGGAACCGGTCCGCGAAGACCATGTCCCCGTCCAGGCTGAATGTGGGGGTCGAGATCGCTATCATTGGCCGATCCCCAGGAGGAAGTCGGCCTGCTCCTCTTTGACCCGGAGCTGGATCTTGCTCAGGATCTTGAACATGAAGGCCTCGACCTCCGGCTCGACGCCGTCGGCCTCGATCTTGATCAGGGCGTCGCCTTTTTCGATCGCCTTGACCCGGGCCTGGCCGAGCTCGATCTGGACCTCGGCCAGCCGTTTCTGAAGTTTCAACGCCTCGTCGCGCCGCCGGTTCTCCCCCCTGAGCTGGCGCTCGACCGAGCCCTGCTCGAACACGTCCATGGACGAATAACCCTTGAACAGGTTGGAGATGACGTCTCCGGTGCTGGAGATGGTCGCGTCGATCGACTTGAACGCGGCCTCGACCTTCCTGGTCTCGGCCTCGACCTGGGAAATATTGAGTTTGGCGCTCCATTCAAAGGAATGCCGCAAGGTCTCACCCTGCTGCTGGATCCTCGCGATCTTGACCTTGTCCGTGTCGACCTCGACCTTGACCTCTTTCTTGTCCGGAGCGGCCCTTGCGATCTTCCCGGCGATGATCTCGATCGAGCCGTCGTCCAGGGCCTTGATCTTCATCTCCTGCTCGAAGGGAAACTTCTTTTCGAGCTCCTTGAGAGTGGCCTGGGCCGCGTCCTGATCGGTCAAAACCTCGATCTCTGTCTGATGTTTGTCCGGCAACCCCTTGAGCGCCTGGTTGAGCTGTTCGACCCTTTCCCTGGCCTCGGAATCGTCGACGTCGAGCTTGACCGGGGCCGCGGCCGGAAGTGTGCCCTCGCTCTCGAGCTTTCCCTTGAGCATGAGGATGTATTCGTAGTCCGCCTTGGCCTGGGCCTGGAACGCCTCCATCTTGGCCTGGGCCGTACCGGTCCCGTTCATGGCCTTGAACGCGAGCTCGCCCAATCTATCCCCGAACTCCTTGACCACCGGGATGTTCTCCCGCATCAGGGTCCCGATGGCGTAGCCAAGCGCCCCGCCCAGCCCGGCCGCGCCAAGGGTCTTGGCCACGGTCAGGGCCACGGGGCCAATGGAGGACAGGGCGGTGGTCAAAACTCCCGCCTTGTCCTTGATCGCGCCCATGTTGCCGACAAGCTCCAGCCCGCCCTTGAACACCTGGGCGTAGGCCAGGGTCGCCAGGGCGTTCATGGCGCTTCCCAGGCCGTCCAGAACGCCGGTCAGGCCGCTTATGACCTTGGACCAGCCAAGAAGCTCGCCAACGCTTGCGCGGGTGGCCGCGTCCATCTTCGAGAACTTGTCGACAAAGGCCAGGATCGCGTTAAAAGCTGGCTCGAACGCGTCGACCATCCCGGCCGTGACGTTCACCAGCGCGGTCAGGGCCCGAAGCGTCCCCTCGATGGCCATTTTCAACCCGTCCTTTGTAGTCAGATCCACCCCGTCGAAATAGTCGGATATCTCTAGCCTGAGCCCGGAAAACGCGGCCAGGAACTGGGTGAAATCAATCTCGGCCAAAGCCTCGGGTATGACCTTGGCCACGTCCTTGAAGAACTGCCCGACCTCCTGGCCAAAGCCGCTCAGGGCCTTAAACACCGGATCGAACGAGCCGTCCGTGACCGCGTTTCTAAGCGCGGTCTCGATCTCGGTACCGCCCTCGATCGCCTCCTGGGCCGCCTCCCGGAACCTGTCGCCGATCACGATCGCCAGGTTGGCGAACCCGGTCTGGAACCGGTCGATCGCCACCTCGGAGCTCGCGAGCCTGGCCTTGACCTCCTCCAGGGCCGAGCCGGCGGAATTGAGCGCCACGCCGGTGATCTCGGTCGTCTTGGCCAGGCTGTCGAAAACCTCGACCAGCCGGGCGGCCTGCTCCCTTCCGACCAGCTCGGAAGTCAGAAACATCTTCGTGTTCTGGTCGGCCGCCTCAAAGGCCTTGGCCACGTCGTGCAGGATGTCCTTGCCCGAGCGCAGATTCCCGTTCACGTCCTTCTGGGCCACGCCGAGCTGGGACAAGGCGGCCGTGACAGGGGCCGAGTCGTCGATAAGACGGGTCAAGCCGCTCTTGAGGGCCGTGCTCGCCTCGGAGCCGGAGCGGAAGACCTCTATGACCGGGGTGATGATCCCGGCGGTCTCCTCCATGGAAAACCCCATCTGCTTGGCGATGGGCGAGATCCCGGCCATGCCCGTGGCGAGTTCGCCGACGTTGGTCGCGTAACGGTTGGAGACCTCGTTCAGGATGTCGACCAGCCGGGCCGCGTCCTCGGCCGGCGCCTTGAAACCCTTGAGCGAGGACACGATCTGCTCGCTGGCCTGGGCCATGTCCACGTCGCCCGCGATGACCAGATTGAGCGCGTCGTTGGTCAGGATCATGGAATCGCGGACCTCGAACCCGGCCTGCTTGAAGTTGGCCATGGACTGCAGGATGTTCGAGCTCGAGACCCCGTACTTGTCGGAAAGCTCGATCGCCTTGTCCTTGGCCTGGCCCAGGAGGCCCACCTGGTCGCCCATGACTTTTTTCAGATCAATGGTCGCGGACTCGAACTGCACGGACTTGTGGAACGCGTAGGCCAGCCCGCCGGCCGCCAATGCAGCCAGGGCCGCGTCGGTCTTCATGATCGAATCGGCCGCCCGCGCCATGGGGCCGGTCAGGCTCCCGACCGTGGAATTGAGATCCCCGAGCTTCCGTGAAACACTGGAAGCCACGTCCGCAACCCGGTCGGTTCCCTGAAAAACTATCTCGATCGTCTTCTTGAGGTCGGCCATGCGTCACAAGTCCTTATAAAAAAGCTCCCAAAGCCCGGCCTCGACCGGGGTCAGATACCCCTCCGGGAAGAGATCGGGCCTCACCTGGAACAGAAACGCCTTCTTGTCGTAGGCCAGGGCCAGGGCGGTCCTCACGTCCGGGCGTCGCCAGAGCTCTTTTTTTTTGCCTCGACGCTCCCCAGGCCGGTCAGCTCGGCGATCTTGTTCGTCAGCAGATAGAACTCGATCGGAAACGCCTTGCACAACTTCCCGGCCGCCTCCAGGTCGAGCTCCGGATCCACGGATCCGATGACCAGCTGTTCCAACCTCCTGGCGACCTCGTCCGGGACCTCCCGGTCAACCCCGAGAAGCGAGCGGATCGCCCCGGCCTTGTCCTTGTCCCGGGAACTGACCAGCCCCTCTATGGCCGCGTTCACGTCCCGGTTGCGCTCGACCGCGTCATGGCTCCTGGCCAACTCGTGGCCGGTCAACCCCCGGACCCGAAACACCGGCTCGGTCCCGGGCTCGAAGAAGTCGTCGAGTTCCTTGATCCGGACCTCGGCCGTTCTGGGCTCGAACCTGGCCTTCTTGAATCGCTTGATGTCGAACATTACGGCGTCACCTCGACCGCCGGGGACTCGGCGGAGATGGTGCAGGCGGCCCTGATCCCGCTGTCGGCCGGGAACTCACGGCTGATCCCGAAACGCCCCTGGCACAGCAGGTACTTGTCCGTGACCATCCGGTTCGGGTAGTACCGGAACCACAGGGTGTCGTTCTTCAAGTTGATGATGGCGTCGGACAGGCCGTCGTCCAGATACGCGGTGAATGTCCCCTGCCCCAGGGTGCTGGAGCTCGCTCCGATGGTCCCGCCGTAGATCTGGGTCGAGTTCTGGGAATGGGTCTCCTCGGGCGGCTTGAAGTCGCTCGTCTCCGGGATGTCCATGAACTCGGGCTCGTAAAAGGACGCGTAGACCTTCTTCGCGGCCGTGGTCGATCCGGCGTCGTCGCTGTGGATCGCGGGCAGGGCCGCGCTGAAGTTCACCTCGCCCTGGGAATGGTCCGCCCGAAACACCGGGTAGTCGTAGCGCTCCACATGCGTCCCGATCACCGCCTTGATCTCGGAATCCTTGACCACGGCCGCGTCGTCGTCATCCAGATGGACCTGGCCGATCTCGATCGAGCCCGTGGGGATCCAGGGCGCGGCGCCCGCGCCTCCCCGCGTTCCGGTCGGGTTCAAAACCGCGCCCTCGGTCCCGGCGACGATCGCGATCTCGCCGGAAGCGTTGACCGTGACCGAGTTGACAATCGAATAGCCGTCGGTCGTGGCCCGGGTCAGGTCGACGCCGGACTCGGCCGCGACCGAAATCTTGGCCCCGGCCAGGTAACAGGTCAAAGCCGCGACATCGATCTTGTCCGCGGCCGAATTCGGGGTGATCGCACCGCCGGTGGCCAGGCCGTTCGGCCGGATCACCGGTTCCTTGCCGTCAGCCTTGCTGAACTGGGAAGCGGGCGACCCGAAGTTCTTGTGGTCCCCGGAGTCGGTCAGGGCCGTGAAGTCCGTGAAGCTCTGGCCGGCCTCTATCTGCAAAAGCGCGTTTCTCGCGGTGGCCATGGTTGTTCTCCTAGATGGTTCTTGCGTTATGGTGGTAGACGACCCTGACGGTCAGGCTCTGCATGTGCAGGGGGGACAGGCTGTCCCGCTCGCCCGAGACGCAGTCCAGGTGATGCGCGACCCCTCCCAGGTCCTGATCTCCCTCCAGGGCCGCAATTATATCCAGCAGGATGGCGTTCAGCCTGGTCTCCGGCGTCCGGTCGCCGTGGATGTAGATCGTGACCAGGAAATCGATCCTGGTCGTCTTCTCCTGTATCTCGCTGTAATGCCCTGCCCTGACGCACTCCGACTCAAACGACCGCTCCACGACCGCGACCGCCGGAAGCTCGGTCGATGCGAACCCGACCGCTTCGTCGTACGTGGCCAGGACCCGCCGGACCCTCTTGACCGAAGACAGGCCGGATATGATCTCAACGATACTTTGGGCCGCCAGTTCCTTGATGGATTCGCTCATTTCGCACTCAACACTTCAGTCAGTCGGTCATCGAGCATGGACATGATCTCGTTCACGTCATCGAGCCCCAGCCGGAAGAACGGCCTCTCCGGCATCCGTTTGGTCCCGCTGTCCAGGTAAAACCCCTTCTCGGCCTGGGTCGCGTCCGCGAAGAACACCCGGACCCGCCTCGGCGTGGCGTCAAAGGTCACGGCCGCGAGCATCCTGCCGGTGTCGTTCAGGTCGACATGTTTCGTCGGCCTCTGTCTCCTCGTCCTGGACTCCACCGTCCCTGGCGCGTACGGCGCGAACCTGTCGCCCGAAGGGTCCACGCCCCGGGCCGTCCTGCTCTTGATCGCCAGGCTCAGGTAATGGCCGATGCGGTCGACAATGGTCTGGGGGACCAGGTCGCAGGAGATGTTCTTGACCAGGAGCTTGATCTCGTGCAGCCCCTTGACGTCTATTTTAAAGAACCCGGTCACGCCCGCACCAGCCTCACCGGGACGATCCGCGCGCGCTCGGTTTCCTCAAGCCCGTCCGAGTCGTCCCAGTCGTAGTCCAGGCCCCGGGCCAGGACGTTTGAGAGCTCCTCCTTGAACCCGGCCTCGTACTTGTCAGAGAGACGCTCGTAACCGTCCGGGTCCTGGCCGCCGACCGACAGGAACTCGTAGACGCAAGACAAGGTCTTCAGGACCGACAGCCTCTTCAGCTGCCCGGGCCCGAGCCTGGTCCGGTCAAAACCGGTCCCGCGCCAGTCGATACCCCTGGCCGAGGCCTCGCGTCTGTACCAGAGCCGCTCCAGGGCCGAGTCGATCTCGGATTCGGCCCTGGTTCTCTGCTCGTCCCAGTCGGTCGCGTTCTCGGGCAAGAGTTCCGAAAGCTCCGGCCGGACCAGGAACAGGTCGTCGTCATCGGAATAGGCCACGGCCTACTCCTCCTTTTTTTTGCCGGACTTCTTGGGAGTATCCTGGGGCGCTTCCTCGAAGTACTCGCCCGAAGCGATCAGCTCCTTGGCGTCGACGCAAAAGGCCTCGACCCCGTTCCCGTCCTTGTCGTAGACCGTCACCCGGTCCACAAAGTCGTCGCTGTTGGGTTTCCTGTTCATGTCCCACCCCTAGTTCGCGCCGATGAAGGCGGTGTAGTTGATCCCCGTGGCCGCCGTTCCCGAGACCTCGGTCCTGACCCGCAGATACGGGTAGACCACGTCCTGTCCCTCGTTCACGAACGGCAGGACGTAGCGGCCAACGGTCGAATTGACGTTCCCGTCAAGCACCGAGGCCGCGCCGAGCTCGAGCCGGGCCAGGCAGACATGGTCCCCGCTGAAGTCGGCCGCATCGCCCCCCTGGATCGAGACCACATAGAGCTCGTTGTCGCTGTCGATCTCGATGGCCGAGACGTCGATAACCAGGTCCGCCCGGATCAGACCGGTTCCGACATGGAGCGTCTTGTCCGAGCCGTCCACCTTGGCCACGGCGGTCGCGTTGACCGCGTAGGCGTCCTTCAGGACCAGCAGCGTGTCGTGGGTGTAGCGCTGGCCGGCGAACGAAAGCCCGGCCAGCAGCAAAACCATGGTGATGCAGAATAGAATCCTGTTCATTGTCATCCCCCTTACGCGGTCACGGCCGCGTCCTTGATCCCGCGAAGCCTCGCGGCCGCCCGGCCATGGTAAATGGCCATGCCCGCGTACCACTCGACACGGGTTCTGAGCGAGGGCTTGGCCTGGAGTTCGTGCAGGTCCTCGACCATGATGTCGCCGCTCTGGATGCCGACGAACATCCCCTCCTTGAACGAGGCGCAGTAAATCGAGCTCGAGGCCGCCGTCCCCCCGCCCGGGTTGGCCTCGGAAAACGGCAGGATGGCGTTGCCCTCGTTGTCGTCGTCGACCAGAAGGATCGGCAGGTCGTTGTAGACCGCGATCTTGCGGCCGAACGCGTCCGTGTCCCAGTTGATGTAGCCGCCCACGCTCGCGTTTCTGGCCGCCTGGGTCAGGCGACGACGCATGGTCTTGTTCATCACCAAATGGGTCGGGTCGACCACCCGGTCGATCATCTCGTCCAGCTTGGACAGCGAAAGCGCGTCGCCGCCGGAAGTCGATCCGGCGTCAACGACCTGGTTGCCGGTCAGCCTGGTCTGGACCCGTCCATGGACTTGGGGTTGCTCGCGGAATCGCCCTTGATGAACGCCCGGGTCCACATCAGAGCCAGAGCCTTGATCTTCATCGCCTCCTGCACCGCCCGCTGACCCTGGCCCATGGTGGTCAGGATGAACTTGTCCACGTCCAGGTCGCCGCCCGCGATGAGCAGCGGCTCGGTGACCGGGTTCAGGATGCCAGTGCTCTCGGTGTAGCCCTCGTTCACCCCCCTAAAACCGATCCCGGGCAGGATGTCCTCGCGGTTGTAGCGAAGCGCGTTGCCCTGGATGTTCTCGAAAGGCAGAGCCATCAGGATGTCCGAGCCGCGCGCGTAGAGCTCGATGATCGCGGACCGGAGCGGGTTGTCGTGCTGTTTGGAAGCCTCGAGTAGAGTAAGTGCCATGATTTTTTACCTCCGTTGGCCCCCCGCCTCGTGGCAGGCCTTGAGCCGCTCGATCGGCGGGAGTCCGGAAAGATCCCTGTTGTCCCCGGAACTCTGGTTGCCCTTGGCCCCGGAGCCGGAATGACCGGCCTTCATGATCCGGTCCTTCTGGGAATAGTGTCTGGTGATGAGAATCTCGATCGCCTCTTCCGGGTCGGCCAGCTCCCCCGGGTTCTTGAGCGAGAAGATGTCCTCGCCGTTCGGGGTCCGACCTATTGCCAGGAGCTCGCCCCCGACCTCGCGCACCTCGAAGTGCTTGCCAAAGGTCGCGAGCGCGATGTCCGGCGGCAGGACCGTCTTCTCCCGGACGAACTCGCTCGTGGCGAAGCTGTTCCCCACAAGAAGGCTTCGGATGTGGTCGTCCTTCGCGCCCAGGTCCGCGTCCTTCTCCTTGAGCTTCTTCTCGAAACCCTTGACCGTCTCGCCGAGCTTCGCCTTCCAGCTTTCCTCGACCCCGCGCTTGATCTCCTCCACCTTGCCGGCCTCGACAAGGTCCTTGTCCTTCAAGTTCTCGACCATCTCCATGGCCTTGTCCGCCCGGCTTCGCCATTCCGTAAGGTCCTCGATCCCCTCGAAGGGCTTGAGCCGGGCGGCCAGTTCCTCGCTTTTGAGGCGGTGGGATTTGGCCTCGCCGTTCAGGGCCGAGATTTTGGCCATGGCCGCCGGAGCGTCAAAAGGGACCTCCTGCCCGTCCTCGTGAACAAATACAGGTTTGCCGTCCCGGACAACGACGTTTCCATTCTCATCGAGCTTCAGTTTCATGCGATTCCTCGCTTCGCTGTGTCGGCCTTCCGGCCGGGTCGGTTATGTGAAATCGGGCTTTCCAGCCCCAAAAAAAAAAAAGCCCCGTGGCTATGATCCACGGGGCCGAGCATAACATCGGGTTTTGGCCGGGAACGAGTATACCCTCCAGTGCTACGCATTTGACCTATGGAGGGGGGTTGACAGGGGGGCGGAGACCACCCAGGTGGCGAACGAAAAGATTGAACAGGGATGCTGTGAAGAGGTCGCTCACAACCTGGACATCTTTGATGAATTGTGCTTTATTTTAATTAATTTTTAGACACTCAGCCCTCAACTATATGGATGAAGCAATTATGGCCTTTGGATGG
>Ga0272444_10005388_pt1 | contig 11091 bp, 7 predicted proteins | sample SSMForm13_FD_201033 | JGI IMG/M metagenome (GOLD analysis project Ga0272444, IMG submission 201033) | Marine sediment archaeal communities from Little Sippewissett salt marsh, Falmouth, MA, United States - SSM-Form-13 | ecosystem: Environmental > Aquatic > Marine > Wetlands > Sediment ... | reverse complement strand
GGTGAAACTTGTAGAGTTCTCCTGTGTGCAAATCATAAACTTTGTCAATCCGCTTCTGTTCAGGTTTTCAGTAGGGATCTCGAACGAATGCCATCCGACTGGCGCGGGGTCTGACCCGTAAGATGTAGAACCTAAATCAGACGCAGACTTCGAGACAAGCGATGAGTAGTTTGCAATGTTGTAGTCAGTGGTGAAAAGCGCAGGCGTGCCAGATGATTCGGTTGGATACCCAGGCATTCCCTCGTATACGTGAACTTCTGGCTTGATAGAAGGGCCAGCACCTATCTGCGTGTAGTATGTATTGATGTAAAGCCACAGCTTGACCGAAGAGATTGTCGCCTCTTCGGGGATTGACGTATCGGTATCATCTGTCTCGAAGTAGACAAAAGACCGGATGAAGTATGTGTTATGTGCGCGAATCTCAAGATCAACGCTTGCCGTATCTAGGCTTGTTCCTGCAACAGCATTGACGACAGCATTCCAACTCGCACCGCTGAAGCTCGCAACTATCTGGCCGTCGCCAGCGAGAGAGTTGACATTGACTGACGGCATTACAACCACCTCGGCTCATGTTCGACTTTAAGCTCAACCGTTGGCGCAACGTCGTCGCCTGCCCATCTGATCTGGTTTGTTCCTGTTAGCAACTCCCAGAAATCGCCTGTGAAGTATCGCGTTGCGTTAGACCCGTTTAGCTTGACCGTCTGCGCGTTCGTGTCGATTTCTAAGACATCGCCCGCCGCCAGCGTTCCCGTGTAGCCAAGCTCGAAGGCAACATAAAGAAGCGCAGCCATTGACGCGGAGGACGTTGCAGAGATTGAAACCTCACCAAGCCTAACCCTCACGGCTAACGCGGACATCGAAGACACGATATTCACAGCGGCTTCAGCAATCATCACGGCGATGGCTTCAGAGCTAAGGGACGCAGACGATGCGATTGACGATGAGCCGCTGAATGTAGCTGCCCCGCTTGCAGACACAGACGGGCCGGATGTAATCGCCGCAACTGCTGCATAGATCGCTTCTGGCGTGAGTGACATCGAAGCCGAAGACGATATTGAACATTCGGCTAGAATTGCTTCAACCCACATGGCGATCATGGTCGCTACTGAATTGATGCTCACAGCCCCATCGAATACACCGTTGCCAGCGATGCTCAGTGAAGAGCTTGAGCTAATCGGAGTAATGGCCTGCTGAATCCTATGCGCAAGCGCAACCATTGACGGCGTTGACGTTATCGTTGAACTGCCCGAAAGTTCAGCAGCAGCGTCGAGGCTCAATGACGTAGCGGCAGAGATTACAGCCACACCAGCAGCTTCAAGCATTGCGCCGATTGAAAGCGAAGAACCAATAGAGATAGAGCATGTCGCAAGAATAGATGAATCAACTTCGCCTGTCGCATAGAGACTAATGGCATCGCCAGAAATAAGAGTGTAAGTTTGCTCTCCCGCAGCAGTTTGATCGCCTGACAAGTAATATATACCGTCAAACCCGCTTACGCTGCGTTCAATTTGTCCAGCAGAAAAGTAGATTCCGATATAGTCACCAGATTCAACAGATAGAGAGATTGGATCTGAGTTTACGTCTGTTGTGATTGTCTGTTTCGACCCTGCCGCGACCGACCCAATGATGACAACATCTCGCGGCGTAAACTTAGCTCCATCACGCGAGAAAGTGGCGATCTTATTGGTTCCAGATAGCGCATATCCAGAGGAAGCGTATATCTCTATAGACGTTATATTACCTGATTCATTCGCAGGATTGTTTAGGTCTATGGCTGTATACCCGTATGCCCAATATGATCCTCGGTTAGTCGCCGCTGCGCCGATGTCAAGAACTTCACTCGCCAGAATTCCTTGCGCGGCCAACGACGCGACAACACTCATAGCCGCTTCGCCAATCATCAGCTTGGTTGCCGCTGCGCTCAATGACGCAGAAGCAGAGATCGACACTTCACCGTCTAGCAATGCAGCAGCGACCGCGCTAAATGACGGGCTGGATGATACCGAGCACGTGCCCTTCATGATAGCCGACTGCAAGGCTGAGATTGATGCGGCTGAAGATATGGACGCCGCAGCATCGTGGATTGTGACCTCGCTTCCCCAGCTAATGAGTGAATCGCGAACGGCTAGATTTGTTGCTTTAATCCACGCGGCGCCACGTTTTGACGACGAGATCCTAACCTCGTCAATGTCGCCATCCATGAACCACTGATCTCCGCCAGAGTCTTCATTGACACCAATGCGCCATGTGTCTAACCCTGTCACATCATCGTAGAATGCAGCAGTAGATGCGCTGCCTGTTATGTAGTCAGGTGATGAAATTACAGCGCCATCAACGTAGAACAGGTTGCCATCTCCGTCTACAGCGAACACGAACTGATGCCAAGCACCGTCATCGAACTCCGTATTCTTTCCTGCGCTTAGATCGTACGATCCGTCATCCCGTATCTGCATCCTTAAATATCCGCTTGTATTGAGGAAGAATGACGCATCGCTGCTTGCGTCGCCCTTACAGCTTGCCGCAACGAAGACCCTTGTTGCTCCTGCATCTGCTGCTTTTCCGAACGCCTCTATTGTTCCAGCTCCGAGAGATGAAATCGCTGCAACATGCGAATCAAGCGTTACCTTCTCCGAGCCATCGAAGTTCTGACAATCCCCAGCAAGGCCAGATGTGTTATCGTCGGATGTCTGCGTTCCCGTATAGCGGTTGCTTGTAGAATCAACGAGGCTCGTACCTGCCTGCTGCGGTTTCCTGTCCGCACCGCCCCAATAATAGAGCGTATTTTGCGCGTTATAGGCATCTGTCGGAGTTCTGAAATAGATTGCGCGGCATGAGTCAAGCGGGTTCAGCGGATAGCATACAGACATCACCGAGTCTGTCGATCCAGTCGTCATGTCTCTCAGCTTTGAGAACGATGTTGCGCTATTGGTCGATTGGTACTCTTGAAGTTCGTCTTCCCCTGACACCTCAATCGTTATCAGTACATTGATGTACCCATTCGCGTCAACGAAGATGTCTCCGTCAACGGGTGGATCGGTAGATCCAGGAGTGCCTATTGCGTCACTTTCCACAACCGTTGATGTTCCCCAACCGCCGGAATACTTTAGGCAGATGAGTTTGTTTGTCGCTACAGAGTCAGTTACCTTCGCTATGATGTAAGGGACATTCGATGAGTCAACGGCGATCCCAGCAATGTAGCAGCTATCCCACGAACTGGAATCAAACGCAAGGATGCCAGTGTCTTCACACATCGGCAGGCTAACCGCGCCTCCGTCTGCTTCTTTCCATGCGGCTGTAGCATCCATTGGGTTGTCGGTGTAGGCATAGTAGATGTTCCTGAATACGCCAGCAGAACTGTCGTAATAGTTATAGGCTAAGTGAATCCGGTCGTTGGCGTCAACAGCAAGATCGTGATAAGCCCTGTCCGAAGTAGCCGACCCCTGGAAGATCACTTGATTGTTGGCCCAAGTTGCTCCACCGTCACTACACTTAATCATGCTTACGCCATATGTTGTCCCTGATGTATACGACCGATAGAACAGCACGATGTCATCATTCGATAGGATGATTGGATGCACATAAGATGATCCGTCTATTCCTGTCACAACGTCTACAACAGTGTCCCATGCGCTGATGTCCTCGACGCTAGTTGACTTATACATCCTGATCTTGTCATCTGCTGACGTAAAATCGCCAAAGAAGGCATAGATGTATCCGCTTGAGTCTATGCACAATGATGGTGTAACGTGCGCGTCTTTCGCTGGCGCATCTGCGATCTTTACGGGGCTAGACCATAATCCTGACGAATGATTGTAGTATGCAATCTCTATGTCAGAATTTGTGTAGTCTAGAAAAATGAAGTAGGTATTAGTCCCAAACCTAACAGCTCGCTTATTTGCGAGCCATAGGGCCGTCCCTTGAATCGTAAGGTCTTCAGTGCCGCCAGATGTCATGTGGTGAACGCTGACGAAATTGCTGTCCCAGACTTCCGGCCTGTTGCCAAGATCTGCTACATAAGCAACATTGTCGTCAGCATCTGAGTCGAAATACAGATAGACAGTAGTTGTTGCATCGCTGGCAATTGACCATCCAGACCCAGACACCCAAAGTACAGCCGACTCCGAAGCGTTGTCCCATTTCTCAATCTCGACATAGAGTTGTGTTTCGCCATCATCCTCAGTAACTGCGATCTTGAAACGTTTGGCATATGATGTCAATTCATCGAACACGAAGCTAACATCGTCCGTTCCAGTTCCTACTGAAGTTCCAAGCGTCAACGGAACAGGGAAATGAGACAGAGCAGCATCAATGTTCGTGTTGGGTATCGTTATCTCGACACGCTTGGTGAATCCACTTAGCCACGCCATAATCCCACCTTATGCCAATTCCGCGTATGCGCAATCTGGATTGAAGAACAAACTATCGCCTGTAGTTGCATCGTGCGTCTCCAGGCTCTAGGTAGAAGCAGAGCCGTATCTGTCTCATTCCTTTGCGTTCGCAACAGCCCGAAGGCTCAATCTCCCATCTCATCTTGTAACTCCAACAACTCATCCAAGATCATCGAGCGCACGTCTGACGCCAAAGCAGCATCGTCCTTGCCTTCTGCAAGTTCAGGCTTAACTGCCCTGAACCTTTCAGCGAGTTCGGCGTCCGTCTGCCCGTTCATGCCTAGCAATTGCAATACACGACCAGCGTGCTTACCCTTAATGACGATGCGAGCGGGCGCGGGTGTGGCGTTCTGAGATGATTGTGAAGCAAGAATCTCTACATCCACCACACCCTGCACTACCTTCGTAGGCTTCATCAGCAGCCCAGCGTTTAGGTCGATTCGGCATTCCCCGTTATGGATCACCGCTATCGCCTATGCCTGGTCTGCAATCGAAATCGTCACGTTTCCAATGGCGAACTTAATCTGATCGCCGTCTGCAATCGCCTTGCTTGCCGTAAGCGAACCAGACGCAATCATGTCGTCGGTCGCCTCAGTAGCACTTGAACAAATCGCCAGATGCGAGATCGTGCCCCATGCGCCCCCGTTGGCCACTGGGAACTCCAATGCCGCGGTGTTGGAGATTGATCCACTCGATGCGTCAGAACCGAACGTGCAAGCCGTTCGTGCGTAATCGTAAGACGCAGCGATCTCCTGCCCGCTCATGTCCCCCGTGTCGCCAGGATCGGCATCACACAATGCACCGTATACAGGCGCAGCCGTCTTGAATCGCGCAGTGAGGATTGCATTCCTCGTTGCTGTTGAGAACCCACTTGCCATCTAAATCACCCCTTCAGTTTTCGGCAGATCAGCGTGAATCCGGTCACGTCTGTTACGCCGTTGTTCGTGATCGTGATCGTCGCAGGCGTCTTGTAGTCACCCGCATTGACGATCTCCACTTCTTGATATGCCGCTGTGATATTGTTTGTGTCCGTGTCTTCTGAGCCATAGGCATACGGATCCGCTGCCGTGAATGGAATCGGGAAATATCCAACCGAGCCACCGACTAGGCGGCTAATCTGCATCGACCCTGCATAGCGCACGGTGTATGTCTTCGTTGGCTCGTCTAGTAAAATGAGAGCCACATCCTTTGGCTTGCCGTCGCTATCGAGTAGCGCAGTCGTAAGCGTTCGGATAACAGCCGCTAAGCCTTCGCGGGTTGAACTCATCGCCGCGCAAGGTAGGACAATCTGACGCGCAGCCAGATCGCCGGTGAACTCCCAGCGTCCTTGACGGCCAGGGATCTCGACGAACTTATCCCGTGTCGATGGCAACACAGGCGCATCGAACTCAGGAAGCAACTCGATACCCAGTGAAATGTCCGTCACGCCGTCTAGCGTGAATCGTGAAATGAGCGTCATCCTAGCCCCCTTCCGTTGAGTTCAGACTTGAATAGGTCATAGTTCTGCTTGGCGAGGGACTTGATGTCGGCGTCAGAGCGAACGTGGATGTCTGCGCCTTCATACATGCCACGCATGTCGATGTTGGTATCGCCGCCCTTTGTAGTAACTTGATCGTTGGATGAATACAGCGCGGCTATCTCAGGATCGTTGGCAATTGCTTCTTCGTATGGGACGCCGTTAATCATTAAGCCAGAACCGTATTGCTGTCCCATGATGTTTTCTGTGATCCATTGGTTTGCGCTGGCAACTCCATCGGCAACGGCATCAGATGTACCGATCATGAAAGGCACAGCAGCCATTGCTAGTGCTGTTGCCACAGTTCCGAGACTTGACACGATCCCGCTGGCACTGGAAGCCACATTGCCAGCCATCGTTGACATGGCTGTTCCGATTCCTGTCGCGGCTGTCTCTGCCCCAACTTTCAAGCCGGTTAGCTTTCCGAGCAAGGAGTCGATGGCGAGATCAATGGCTGAATCTGTGAAGCTCTCAACGATGCCATCCTTGATGTCTGCGAAGATAGTCAGAAGCGTTGTCTTGTTCTCTTCAAAGTCTTTGACAACCTGATCCGCATCGTCCTTGCGCTCTTCGTTCGCATCTTCCACAGATCGCGTATAGTCCGTGTTGATGTCTTCCATCTCGCGGGCATGGCGCAAAGCCTCATCTTGCATGTCCTCATGAAAATCCTGCTCAATCTTGGATCGCGCTGCCTGATATTCTTCCGCATCATCAAACTCACGCTGTGCAAGATCAGCCAATGCGCGGCGACGATCTTCTTGGATGTCCTCGATGTTTCTGGCGTTCCGTAAGGCTTCATCGGCTTCGTCTTCAGACTTGCGCTCCCCCGCGTCATTCAGGGCGTCCTCAAATGCTTGTTCAACATCTCTGAGGTCTTGTTGCAAACCCTGAGCCTCTTGACGCATAGACTTGAATCCAGAGATAACCGTGTTGATCGCTCGCTTAACTTGCCCCTTCAGCGTATCGGCAAACTTCTCAGCTGCTCGCTCGGCGTCTTTCTCGGCGTCCGTTAGGTCATCAACCTCATCCGTTGCATCCTCTGTCTTGTCAGCGTATTTCTTGGTTTGCTCGATGAGGATCTTGAGGCTTTCCGAGACTTCGATGTTTTGGTTTTCTAGGTATTCGGCAGCATCAACGAGGTTGCTATGGAATCGGGCCAACGCTCTCAATGCTTCGGCGTATGCGTAGGAACCTTCTTCAGATGCCCCTAGCGTTGACTCAAGCTCGTCTAGCGATTCGCGCAGTTCCTTTACGCCATCAGCAAGAGTGTCCGTGACCGTAGAAACGGCGTCATCCACTTGATCTGCGTTGTCATTGATCCCGTCTGCCACGCCATCTACATACGTTTCGCCCGTTTTCTCACCGGCTTCGGCTGCGGCCTCTGCTTGCTCGCGCTTTAGGTCGTCAAGGATCTTTTGCCCAGCAGCTTCGATCTCGCGGCCCTTGCTTAGAATGCCGACAACAAGACCATCCCCAAGATCCTCACCAACCTCTGCCATCTCCCTAGACGGCGACTGAATACCGAATATGCTCTTGAACCATCCAAGCACGTCAGATCCAAACCCAGTGACGGCATCCTTGACGGTCGTTGCGGCAGACATCAAGCCGGAGACAAGCCCAGACGCAACAGACTTGCCGATGTCATACATAAGCAGCGGGATGCCTGATATTGCATCGCCAATTGCTGCCAGTATTGTCCTGCCCCAATCTGCCCACTCCGCATCTGTCGGAAGCATGGAAAGGAATCCTTGCCACAGTTGCCGCGCCCATGCCGCCCACTGCGCATCCGTTGGAAGTCCGATGATGCCAGCCCACTGCCCAACGCCCGCCTCTTTGATCTCATCCCACTTCTGGATAGTTCTTACGGCAAGCGTTGCAAACGCGCCAATGAGAAGAGCAATCCAGCCCACTGGCCCAAGCGCGAGCGTTCCTGCTGTTGCCATAGCGATCAGCTTCGTAATGATCGAGCCAATAGCCGTGATAATCTGTGCCGTTTTCCACGTCAGAAAGGCCGCGCCAATTCCGCTGATCGTAGCAATAAGCCAATCGCCATTATCGACAACCCACTCAAATGCATTCTTAACAGCGTCACCAACAGAACGAACGGAAGCCTCTATCTTATCCTTGATAGAGTCAGGAATAGGCAACGCTTCCCATGCAGCCAACGCGAGATTCTTGATGGCATCAAATGCGTTAAGTGCAATCGTCTTGATGTCTTCCCATGCAGCAGACCAGTCGCCACGGAATACGTTCGATATAAAGCTAAGAAGGCCACGGAATACATCAGCGAGCGCATCAATGCCATCTGCAAGATACTCATGGCTGAGAATCCACTCGGCTACTCCCTGGATATACTGACCGATGGCAACGAGTGCATGTCCAACGATGCCGCGCACACCGCCCATCTTCTCGATCCATGAAGTCCAGCCGTTCACCATTGGGATCAAAGTTGTTTTGATGAAGTTCTTGAGGACGGGCATCATGTCTTCGCCTACTGTCTGAGTAAGCAAAGAGATCGAACCCATGAGGATCGTCCACTGGCCCTGTAGCGTGTCTTGCTGCGTCTCCATCTGCTCATACGCAGCATTCGTTCCTGTGAGACTGTCTGTATACGTCGCAAGTGTTTCAGATCCAACAGCGAGAATGGCGTCCATCTGTTTGACTGCCTGTGCGCCGAATAGCGCGGACTCAGCAGCCATCTTCTGTTCTGGAGTGAGATCCTTGAACGCATCCTCAAGCATCTTGACCATAGGAACGAAGCCGATGAACTGACCTTGAGCGTTGAAGAACTCTAGGTTCAGATCCTTCATAACCTCGGCAGCATCATCCGTAGGATCGGCAAGGTTCATCATGGCAGTCGATAGAGAACGTGTCGCCATCGTGCCTGTGATGCCGTTATCTCCTAGCTTACCGATGAACGCCGCAGCCTCTTCAACTGAGATCCCGAATGTCCGCGCAACTGGCGCAAAATACTTAAACGATTCAGCTAGAGACTGGACGGTTGTGTTCGATGAGGCGGCTGTCTGTGCGAGGACGTTTACAACCCTATCCGCGTCCGCAGCTTCTAGCCCGAACGCTCTAATAAGGTTAGACGTGATCTCGGACGCTTCGCCTAGATCCATCATCTGAGAAGCGGCCAGGGCTGAAACGCCATCCATAGCCGCGATGATCTCAGAAGTAGCAAACCCTGCACGACCTAGACTCTCCATTCCTGAAGCGATCTCGGTCATGGTAAACTTGGTGTCTTTTCCTAACTGCTTGGCTTTTGCTGTTAGAGCGTCGAACTCGGCTCCGGTTGCGCCTGTAACGGCTTTAACCATAGCCATAGCCTGCTCGAACTCGGCAGCAGACTTGATGGACTTGACGAAGAACAGAGCAGCGGCAGCGGCAGCGGCGGCGAAAGCTAACTTGGCAGCTTTGGCAATCTTGGAGAAGATGCCGCCTGACCCATGGAACGCACTTCCCATCTTGCGCCCACGGGATTCGACCGCGCCAATATCGGCTATCGCCTTTGCTTTGTTGATGCTGATCGTCCCAAAAAGTTTGAAGACTTGCACTATCTCACATGTCCTTCTCTTTCAAGCCTCTCAAGTTCCGCGTCCGTTATCTCTGCGCCTGCTTTCGCTTTCGGCGGGTCTGCCAGCTTCAGTTGTGCCAGGAACGTGTTGAACGGAATCACCTTTCGTTTCCCGCTCCCTAGCTCTCGTGTCGGCGGGTGTTCTCGCCAACTCAAGAACGCTTCCCACGTTCGCTGCGCCTTCTCTTCTTCCAGCCTTAACTCACCCATCACGCGCAACTGTTGCAGCAGCCGCGCATAGGGCATCGCTAGGACTTCTTCGTCTTTGAGGTTGAGTCTTTCTTGGAGTCGGAAGATGGCACGCTCAAAGGCTTCTTCTGCGTCAACTTCTGAAGCGCGGGATTCTTCATCGTGCGCTTCACGCTGCCGAAAAAAGCCTGGACATCCTCATGGTTAAGTAATGCCTCGACGACCATAGCAACCCCGCTGAACGGGAACACGTTCTCATCACGAATCGTCCCTGTGTTGTCTGTGTCTGTCGTGATCTCGTCGAAGCGTGTCCCTCTAGCGATTCCAATGAAATCCGCAATCCAGTCGATGACTTCATCCATAGCAAGCGGAAGCAGATCAAGGATGTAGGTTCCTATCTCTGCCTCGCTTACATTCCCCATCTCAGCTAGTGCATGACGACCGCCAGCCTGGACAACGGAAGCGACAATCTTTGCCGCACGTTGAACGTCGAGGATGCCAAGCCTTCGCAGCTTGTATTCCTTGCCAGCGATGTCTAGTACAGGGGCTTCCCACACGAGAGGCCCCGCGCCCTTAGTGCTCATGTATCCTCCTATGTCCGGCCAATCCACCATTCAAACGGTGCATCCGTGATCGCTGTCCCTGTAGACGGATCAAAGAACGCCTCGAACGTGAACTGAAGCTGTGCTTCGGTCATGCCGTCGCCAGGAATCGTTATTGGTGACGGGTTGTTCAGAACGTCTTTCATTTGAAGGACGAAATAAGGGACGGTGTATGTCGAGTTAGTCAACTCGCAGACGAGCGTTACGTTGTCCCAATAGTCGCCAGTGGCGATCTGCCCAGGTGTGAAGACGGTGAAATCGTCGCCGCTTGCCGCTGAGTCGTAGACATACTGCGCGGTCACTTCGTCGCTGTCGCCAATCGAACCGCCATCCAGACGGATGATCGTTCCTGAGGCTTCAGTTACCGAGTAGTCTGTGTTCAGCGTAGCCAGGGTTGAAGCCCCGCCGCCGCTAGTGCCATACCAGATTTGAAGCGTCGAGAAGTCTGTATCCCCCGCGCCAGTCAAGGCAACGCCAGGAGAATCAAGGTCAGTTCCAACGCCAAGGTTTTCGACTTGCTTGGTAGGCGTTTCGTCCGTCGAGTCAAGGCCAGGAATCGCAGCACCCAGATTCGTCGTCGTGGACTCAAGCAGCGCAATCGTCAACTTGGGTTCATATCGCGCGATCAGGCGATGTGCCTTGATCTTTCCGTATGCACCGGCAACGTCTACGTCATGGAAGGTAATTCCAGGATCGAACTCTGCATCACCTCTTGTTTCACCCAGTAGCGTTCCAGGCACATCAATGGACGTGAAGTCCTTATACAATGCGCCAGGGCCACGGATGTATCGCTCAACTGCTGAAAGCGTAATTCCATTC
>Ga0272444_10005386_pt1 | contig 11092 bp, 10 predicted proteins | sample SSMForm13_FD_201033 | JGI IMG/M metagenome (GOLD analysis project Ga0272444, IMG submission 201033) | Marine sediment archaeal communities from Little Sippewissett salt marsh, Falmouth, MA, United States - SSM-Form-13 | ecosystem: Environmental > Aquatic > Marine > Wetlands > Sediment ... | reverse complement strand
GATCCAATTTCCAATTTCTAATTTCAAATATCTTTGGATAGATTGTAAATGCTGGTTGTGGCCATGCCGCACACTAAGCACCCATGACCGTTTGTGGACGAATCCCGCTATCAGCGGGAAACATCCAACATCCAATATCGAATGCGTCATGCCCACAGCCCAATGATTGTTGACTGAGAGAGATTTATGTCACAAATAAATGTTGGAATTATCGGATTCGGGACCGTAGGGGCTGGCGCCTACGAGGTTCTTTGCGCCAATCAGAAGATCATCACCAGCCGTGTCGGATCGAAGGTCATCGTCAAGAGAATCGCGGACTTGGATACCACATCCGACCGGGGGATTTCATTTCAACCGGAAGCGTCCCTCTGGACCATGGACGGTATGGATATCATCCATGATCCGGAGATTGACGTGGTGGTGGAGTTAATGGGAGGACTTAACACCGCCAAAACCTTCATCCTTGAGGCCCTGAAATGCGGGAAGCATGTGGTGACGGCCAACAAGGCCCTGCTGGCGGAGTGTGGACCTGAGATCTATCAGGTCGCCCAGCAGCATGGCGTCGGTATCGGTTTCGAGGCCAGCGTGGGAGGGGGGATCCCCATTATCGGGGCGCTCAAGAACGGCCTCTCAGGAAATCGCATTCAAGCCTGTATCGGGATTCTGAACGGGACATCCAACTATATTCTGACCAAGATGACCCAGGAGGCCCGTCCGTTCACCGCTGTAGTGGAGGAGGCTGTCCGCATGGGATTTGCCGAAGATCCACCCACGCTGGATGTGGAGGGTACCGATGCAGCCCACAAACTGGCCATTATCATCTCCATCGCCTTTGGGACCCCGGTGGCGTTCAAGGATATCTATAAGGAAGGGATTGTCGAGGTGACCCCTGAGGACATCCAGTTCGCAGACGAATTCGGATACGGCATCAAGCTTCTGGCCATTGCCAAGGACCTGGGGGATCGTATCGAAGCCCGCGTCCACGCGGCCATGATCCCCAAAGACCATATTCTGGCCAATGTCAACGAGGCATTCAATGCCATTTATCTGGAGGGCGATTTTTTGGGCCCCAATCTCTATTACGGGCTCGGAGCCGGAAGGAGACCCACCGGCAGTGCCGTGGTGTCGGATATTATCGGTCTGGCCCGGGACATCCGGAGCGGTAAAAAACGTCGGGTGCCCCCCTTGGCCCACGTAAGCCCTCTCGTGAGAGAAATTGTGGTACAACCCATGGAAGACCTGGTGACGCCCTATTATTTTAGATTTTCGGCCTTGGACACGCCCGGGGTACTCTCGCGGATCGCGGGTATCCTGGCCGATCACCAAATCAGCATCGCGTCTGTGATACAAAAGGGAAGGGAAAGTAAAGGTCCTGTGCCCATTGTCATGCTGACCCATGAGGCTCGGGAACGTCACGTAAAGGAGGCTGTTTCCCTGATCGACGATCTCGAGGTCGTGGCTGAGAAGACCATGATGATCCGCGTGGAAGGCGGGCAGCCATGACCGGCCGCCATGACAGCCACCGCAAATGCGTCCTGCTGGTGGGAGACGGGATGGGCGATTATCCCCTTGCCGAACTGGATGGCAAAACACCGCTGGAGGCCGCCCATACACCCCATATGGATCGCATTGCCGCGTGCCGTATCGGTTGTGTCCAGACCATTCCACCGGGAATGTCCCCAGGGAGTGATGTGGCCAATATGTCCCTTTTGGGATATGACCCGTCCGTGGGGCTCACCGGCAGGGCCCCCTTTGAGGCAGCCAGCATGGGGATTCCATTGGGGACTCGGGATGTCGCTTTCCGTTTGAACCTGGTGACCCTTGATTTTCGATCGGACCGTGAGATTGTCATGGTGAGTAACAGCTCAGGGGAAATACCGACACCGGAGGGGAGGGCGATTGTAGAAACCCTCCAGTCAGAGCTGATCGTGCCGGGTGTTCAGATCCATTCGGGTGTTGCTTACCGTCATCTCTTGGTCTGGGAAGACGGACCCTTGAGCGCCGACACCATCCCGCCCCACGATGTCCAGGATCAAAACATGGCTGAATACCTGGACCCGAACGGCGGGGACCCGGTGGTGGATCTCACGCGTCTTTCATGGCCAATCCTGGCAGAACATCCGGTCAACCAGGCCCGTAGGGGTGAAGGACTGAACGAGGCCAATTCCATCTGGTTGTGGGGGCAGGGAAAGGCCTTGAAGATTCCCCGGTTCAAAGACAAATTCGGGCTTCGGGGCGGGGTTATCTCTGCGGTGGATCTCATAAAAGGGATCGGGGTCTATGCAGGGCTCCAGCCGATCTATGTGGAGGGCGCCACCGGCTACCTGAACACCAATTTTGCCGGAAAGGCGCAAGGGGCGTTGACGGCCCTTGAAGATCTCGATTTCATGTTCGTCCACGTCGAGGCCCCTGATGAGGCAAGTCACAGTGGAAATATCGGCGAAAAGATCGAGGCGATTGAGGCCTTTGACGACAAAGTGGTGGGGGCTGTTCTGAAGGGGCTGGAGCGGTTTCAGGATTACCGGGTTATGGTCGCCAGTGATCATTTTACCCCCATTTCCATCAAGACACACGCCATTGACCCGGCACCCTTTGGCTGGGCCACCCAGTCAGAACTCGCCGAAGGAAGAACCAGGGGGGTCTTCACTGAGGCCGCTGCCAAGGCATCGGGTTTCCGTTTTGAAAAGGGACATGATCTCATGGGCGCCTTTCTCATGGGCAAATAATATCCCCTGGAATCCCTTGACAGGGCTACGGTTTTGAAATATTTTTGAGTTCAAAATTCTGGAAAAAGGAGAGGAAAGGATGAACATACTGTTTTTCGGACCCAACGGAAGCGGCAAAGGGACGCAGGGAGCGATTGTCAAGGATAAGTACGGCATTCCACACATTGAAACAGGGGTTATTTTCAGGGAAAATATTTCCAAGGGCACGGACCTTGGCAACGAGGCCAAGGGGTATATTGACCGGGGAGAACTGGTTCCCGACAGCATCACCATTCCTATGATCCTGGATCGCCTCACGGACGATGACTGCAAGAACGGCTGGCTCCTGGACGGTTTTCCCAGAAACCTGACCCAGGCCCAGGAACTGGACAAGGCCCTCAAGGAAGAGGGGATTGTGCTGGATATTGTCATTGACATGGTTCTGGACCGGGAGATCGCAAAGGGCCGCATCATGGGACGGCGTCTGTGTGTCAATGACAACAACCACCCCAATAATATCAATATTGAGGCCATCAAACCGGACGGCGACAAATGCAGGGTCTGCGGCGGCGACCTCAAGACCCGGTCCGACGATCAGGACGAGGCGGCGATTGATCAACGACACAACATCTATTATGACACAGAGAGCGGAACCACGGCCGGCATGAACTATTTCAAGGAACTTTCCGCAAAGAACAACGGCATTCCGAAGATAATTGAATTGGATGGAAGACCGGGCGTCAAGGAGGTCTCTGCAGAGTTGATGGAAAAATTAGGTGCATAATGCCTGGGGCCCCTGCGGTCCTCACAGGGACGGACCGTGAGGGGCCGTCGCAGACAGGCACAACACCCCCCGGGAGGCAACTGATGAAAACAACCATAGGCGTTTTGTCGGCAGGCGGCGATTGCGCCGGGATCAACAGCGCCATTCACTGGCTGGTCTACTCGGCGTATGATAAGGACCTGGTACCGTTACGTGGGACCATGTTTAAGGTCGTCGGTATCATGGACGGGTGGCGGGGGCTTGCCGAAGTCAAACCGGAGAAGAAGGCGAGCCTCAATCGCTGGACCATGCCTCTCACCACGGACAACGTGCGCACATGGGACCGGTACGGGGGCACCCGTCTCGGGACCAGCCGCATGAATCCCTTTGCCCCCGGTGCGGATGTGTCGGATCAGATTGTGGATAACTACAAGAAATTGGGCCTGGACGCACTGGTGGTGATCGGTGGTCCCAACAGCCTCGGGGTCGCTTACAAGTTCTACAAGACAGGGTTGAAGGTGGTAGGGATCCCCAAGACCATCGACCGGGACCTGGCTGCAACCGACTATACCCTCGGATTTGATTCGGCTGTTAACACCATTACCCAGGATATTGACAGGCTCCGAATCACCGCAGGATCCCACAGCCGGATATTCGTGGTGGAATGCATGGGCAAAGACGCCGGATGGCTGGCCTTGGAGGGAGGGGAGGCATCGGGGGTTGCCATCATTCTCATTCCTGAACATGATTTTGTTATGGAGCGCGTCATCGAGCTGCTCGTTATGAGACGCAAGGCCGGTGAGCGCTACACCATCATTCTGGTTTCCGAAGGGGCCAAACCGAGGGGCATGGAACCGATCCTCGAAAGACGGGGGAGGGACGGCTTCGGCCACTACTATTTAGGCGGCGTGGGCGGGTTTATTGCCGAAGAGATCCAGAAACACACACAGATGGAGGTCCGTTACGTGGCCCTTCGGCACCTGCAGCGCGGCGGCGTCCCCACGGCCTATGATCGTCGTATGGGCCGCAAATTCGGGGTGGCCGCCGTGGATATGATTGTGGGTGAAGACTTCGGCCGTATGGTGAGTCTCAAGCAGGGCCAGATTACGTCGGTCCCCCTCAAGAAAACCCTGGATCAACGCCACCTTGTGGATGTGGAGAAGTTCTACAACACCAAGAACTACAAGGCCCTGGATCAGATTGTCTGATCAAAAGATGTAGGTTATCCGGCCGGCGGGTGTCTCTTTCTCCAGGGAGGGACAAAAACCTATCCCTTTTCTTGGGAACGGCAGCCTGACGTTAAGGATTCGACTATGCCCAGCCCTCTCCGAGCTGGAGCTCTACGAGCCGGAAGCCAAGGACCCCCGTTCATATGACGTTAATACCCGCTGCCTTTCCATGACAGGTATAAAGAGCCCGGGGGCGGCCCTCGAACGCTGCGTAAGAATAGAATTGTCCCGCCTTGAGCGGGAGAAAGAGACACCGGGCTTCTGCATTTTCAGGTGTCTAAACTATTACGAAAGATCTTGCCCGGGTTCAGGATCCCTTTGGGATCAAAGGCCTGTTTGATGCGGGCCATGAGCTGGATGCCGGCGCGGGGAATCTCCATTTCAAGATAAGGGGCCTTTGTCATCCCGATGCCATGTTCGCCGGTGATGGTCCCGCGCATCCGTATGACCTGCCGGAAGAGTTCTTCGATCATTATTTCTGCGGTTTCTACCTGGCCGGGGATGTCTCTGTCGAGCATGATGTTCACATGGATATTTCCGTCCCCGGCATGCCCGAAGGCGGCAATGGGGAGACCGTGTTTGTCTGACAATGCGTCGAGAAAGACCCCCAGATCGGGCATCCGGCTTCTGGGAACAACGATATCTTCGCTGATCTTGTGGGGTTTTAGCCTGAAAAGGGCGGGTGACACATTGCGCCGGGCCTCCCACAGCCTGTCAGGTGCTTCCTCTCCGTCGGCCGCCTCGAACCAGATGGCCCCACCGCTTCTACACACACCTCCGATAATGTCCGCATTACGGGCCACCAGGTCCCGGTCGCCATCCACCTCGATTAACAGCATGGCCCCGGCCCCATCGGGCATGTAAAGGCCCATCTCCTGTCTCACGCAATCAATGCAGCATTTGTCCAAGAATTCCAGGATGGTTGGCGTGATCCGGTTTCGAATGATGGCGGAAACGGTCTGGACCGCTGAGGAGACGTCGGGAAAAAAGGCGATCATGGTTTGAGTGGCTTCTGGTTTGGGAATGAGGCGAAGGGTCATCGCGGTAATGACTGCCAGTGTCCCTTCCGAACCGGTAATGAGACGGGTCAGGTCGTAGCCTGCCACCCCTTTCATGGTTTCGACGCCCGTATGGAGCATCTCTCCTGTGGGAAGGACGATTTCCAGCCCCAATACGTAGTCCCGAGTGACCCCGTACTTCACGGCCCTTAATCCACCTGCGCATTCGGCCACATTTCCGCCGATGGTTGAAATATGGAGACTGGCCGGATCCGGGGGATAAAAGAGGCCGACTTCTTCTACCGTCTTCTGGAGGTGCCCTGTAATGACGCCGGGTTCCACATGTACGATCAGGTTATCCGGGTCGATGGCCAGGATTTGGTCAAACCGGGTCATGGCTATGACCAGTCCGCCTTCAACCGGGACAGCGCCGCCAGTCATGCCGCTTCCTGCTCCTCTCGGGATTACGGGAAACCCCATTTCCGTCGCCAGTCGAAGGATACGGGCGACCTGTTGAGTGTTCCCGGGGAATACCACCGCGTCGGGTACGGCCGACAGTTTCGAGGCGTCCGCTCCATACTCACGCAAGACCGCTTCCGCGGTTTTCAGGTGAGCGGGGCCAACGATGCTGCGCAGTGTTTCTATGGTAGGGCCGGGGATCATGGGGCGACCGGGATGCGGGTATTGAGGGCGTGTTCCAGGGTCATTTGATCCATATATTTCAGATCGGCCCCCATGGGGATCCCGAGAGCGATCCGGGTGATGCGGACATGGGGATGCCTATCGGCCAACAGAGTGGCCAGAAAAGAAGCGGTGGCCTGGCCGGCCGTGGTGGGGTTGGTGGCCAAAATAATCTCTTCGATGTTCTCGGGTTCGAGTCGTTTCATCAGGCTGCCGATATTGAGGTCTTCCGGGCCGATCCCGTCCAAAGGGGAAAGCACGCCGTTCAGCACATGATATCTTCCCTTGAAGCTACCGGATGCCTCCAGGGCAAGCTGGTCCCCGGGCCCCTCCACGACACATATGGACCCGTTGGCGCGTCGCTCGTCCCTGCAGATGGTGCAGGGGTCATCGTCCGTCAGATTGAAGCAGCTGGAGCAGAAGCGGATCTTGTCCTTGACGTCTATTAGGCTTCGGGCCAGTCCTTCTGCCAGGTCCCGGTTGCTTCTCAGTATGTGGAGGGCAACCCGTGTGGCCGATTTCTGGCCGATGCCGGGAAGCCTGGACAGGTGCTCGATCAACTTTTCTAGTGATGGCGGATAGATTCCCATGGTCGTGATTGAGGTATTGCCAAATCAGGGATTGAGGGATTTCTTTCTGTCGGAATTCATATGTATTCCCGCCCCTACAATCCTTAAAGTCCAGAGTCCCTCAATTCCTAAATTCGCTCATGTTTACATCAGCCCGCTAATTCCGGGGATGTTCATCCCCTTGGTCAGTTTCCCCATTTCTTCATTGGTCATTTCTTTGGCCCTGTTGAGGGCATCATTGACGGCTGCCAAGATCAGGTCTTGCAGCATTTCCACATCCTCCGGATCCACCACCTCCGGGTCGATGGTGATGGAAATGACGTCTTGTTTGCCGTTGGCTACCGCGGTCACCATTCCACCCCCGGCCGAGGCCTCCACGGTGCGTTCATTCAGTTCTTCTTGCAGTTCGGCCATCTTGCTCTGAAATTTCTGCGCCTGTTTCAGCAGTTGGCCCATGTTAGGCATCCCTTTCATTGGTTATACCTCCTTCGATATTCTCATTTGTCGTAACGTGGTTTTTCTTCCATCATCTGCCCGTCAAAGAGCCGAAGCACGTCCTTCGCGGTCTGAGGGATGGGTGCGTCCTGCGTGTTACTCCCCTTGGAGATCCCCTTTCCAGACTCGGGTTTCGACGGGTTTGAAGACGGTTGATGTCGGGTGCACAGGTCGATTTTCATGTCCCTGTCAAAAAAATCCCGGCAGTAGCCCTTGAGCTGCCTGTAGTGATCCGCGTCCTCGAAATAGCGTGAGGAAAAAGGATCGTCAGGGCTCTCAATTTCCAGTGTCTCCCCTGTGACCTTCAGTGGGAGCCAACGTTTGAGTATGCTGTGCGCGGGCCTGCTCTTGCTCGCCACAAATTCCAAGAAGTCTTTCCAGCCAGAGTCGAATGCCCCGTCCGAGGAATGATCCCTGTCTCGTTGGTCAGAGGGAGGCAATTCAGGTTCCGGCCTCGGTTCTGAAGGCTGCCACGCTGCGCCCGGATCAGAAAGCTGTTCCGGGACAAGCTCCCTGTCTGCAATTGTCCCTGTCAGCCGTTCTTCGAGAGCGGACACCCTTTTAAGTAATTCCTCAAAAGAAAGCATGTCGCCAAGACCGCACAGCCTGACCATGGTGGTTTCCAGTACCAAGCGGGGATGAGATGTGAATCTCAAGTCCTCTTCCCGGTTGATCAGGAAATTGAGCACGAGGTGAAGCCTTTCCTCCCCGGCCATGTCGGCCTGCCTCTTAATGTCCGCCTTGTCGCGGTCACTGACATCGATGAGGTCATGCTGAGGAGCGATCAGGCGAATCAGGAGATTCCTGAACTGCTGCATAAGGGCTCGGTAGAACTCCCGGATATCATACCCATAATTATAGATCTTTTCCACGAGTTCCAGACAACGGTCCGGCGCCCCTTCAAGGATGGCAGCGGACGCCTCGAAGATGATGTCCCGATCGATGATCCCAAGGATATCGGTGATGTCCTTGTCGGTGACCTTCTGTCCGCTGAATGAAATCACCTGATCCATGAGACTCTGTGCATCCCGCATGCTTCCTTCAGCCTCTCGTGCGATAATACCGAGACCGGATGGGGTGATCTCGACATCCTCAGCCGCAGCAATATTTTCTAAATGACTGACAATGTCGGCCGACGGAATCCGTTTAAAGTCAAAACGCTGGCAACGAGAGAGGATGGTGACAGGTACCTTGTGTGATTCGGTGGTTGCAAATATGAATTTTACATGGGCCGGGGGTTCTTCCAACGTCTTAAGAAGGGCATTAAAGGCCGGCAGGGTCAGCATGTGCACCTCGTCGATCACATAGATCCGATACCGGCTCGAAGAAGGCATGTACTTGATGCTCTCCCTGAGCTCCCTGATTTCGTCGATGCCCCGATTCGATGCCCCGTCGATTTCCTGGACATCAACGGATGAACCGTCCGTAATCTCCACGCAGGATCGGCAACGGTTGCAGGGGATGCCGGCTTCGCCCTGATCGCAATTGATGGCCTTGGCAAAAATCCGGGCGACGGACGTTTTCCCCACGCCCCTCGGTCCGCTGAAGAGATAGGCGTGGGCCAGCCTGTCGGACGCAATGGCATTCATCAGCGTTTGCGCAACATGTTCTTGACCAATGACATCCTGGAACAATTGAGGACGCCATTTTCTGGCCAAAACCTGGTATGCCATGATGCAGGGGATCTCCAATCAAACAGCGGCCCCAGGAGGGGCCTGCCGGGTTACGGATGGCGAAGGCATTCCTTGTCTGGTGAAGGGGGTTGCGTCTGCCATGGAAACGTACGCATCGGGTGTTAATGGCGGAGAGAGAGGGATTCGAACCCTCGGTACCACTGTTAGTAGTACACGCGATTTCCAGTCGCGCTCCTTCGGCCAGCTCGGACATCTCTCCGATGTTCAGGCGTACAGAAATCGACCTCGTGTGTTTGTATGAAAAAAGTTCATGGCGGAGAGGGTGGGATTCGAACCCACGTGCCCCGCTGTTCACGGGACAAATCGATTTCGAGTCGACCCCGTTACGACCACTTCGGTACCTCTCCTCAATCCGTTGTCCTCATGTCCGTCGGCGGGCCCTGAAAAACCGTTGCATTAAATCCCGGCATGCGGCTTCCATAATGCCGGATGTGATCGCTACCCGGTGGTTGAGCCGCGCATCGCGGGGTAGATCATAGAGAGAACCCGCAGCCCCGGCTTTGGGATCACGGGCGCCGAACCCGATTTGACCGATCCTCGCCTGGATGGCGGCCCCCATGCACATGATACAGGGTTCAATGGTCGCCACCAGTATGCATCCATTCAGGCGGTAGTTGCCCAAAATGGCGGCCCCCTCTCTGAGGGCAAGCATCTCGGCATGGGCTGTAGGATCATTCAATGAAATCGGCTGATTATGGGCCTTCGATACGATGTCTCCTTCAGGGCCTGCCAACACAGCCCCCACCGGTACTTCGCCTTCCCTAAAGGCGGTTTCGGCCTCTGCCAGCGCATGTGTCATTAAATAATAAAGATCATATGCCAATTTTCAACATCCTTTTACACTAATTTCGCGCGCTGAGTCAAGATCAATGGCGCCCGGGATGACGATTTTGGGGGTCGAATGCGTTGAGACCCAACCGTTCGCGAAGGCACACAGACGCATATGAACGGGCTTTCAAGAAGGGGGAGCATCCTTTGTGAAAATCTTCGGACCTAATCATCAATGGCATCCCGTATGGCCTGAACAAACCGGTAAAATATTTGTGTTTTTTTCCTTATGGCCCGTCGTGACAGACCTTCAAACATCCGCTCTCGAAGCCCCCTGGATATTTCAATCTGAACCCCCTCCCCGGTTCGACACCGGTTGCAGATATTCCGACGGCTTTTACCCTGAAGTCCCGGTTTCAGACTTTGTTGCGCACGAAAACCGGCCTGATTCAAGGCCTCGATGATCCTTGTCTTAAGATGATCATTTCTGCCGCCCACATGAACGGCTTCCTCTTTTCCGCGGCAGCCGTGAATCGTGATGACCAGACATGCCCTTTCTGCCGTGCGCACATGTGTCGGTTCATCAAAACAATCGCTTCGAATGTGAAGGATGGCGTTCCCTTGCCGTTTGATCCCTTTGAATGCTGAAAAGGCATGTTGATCCGCTGCAATGGCATCGGCAATGTCTGCGGTCCCAGGCTCAATACCCCCTCCGTGGGGGGCCATGACGGCGATGGAAGATCGGCCCTTTCGGGATAGGATGACATAGTCCCGTCCCTCGGTTTCCTGCTGAGCCAGTTCATTGTAGCTTGCGTATGTATCCATTGGTCCATTCCAGAATACTGAAACCCGAAACCTGGCCACTTTGGTTGCGGCCGTGAGACCACTTGGGGTAGATACTTGTATGCGGGACCGATTCCGATTATAATCGGCAACGTAAAAACTGCAACGATATTTGAGCCGGGGGTCGATACATGGATGATGACTTCTCTTCAGTAATTATTGAAAGCATGAGCGACGGGGTGGTGGTCGTCGATTTCCGCGGCCGTATTATACATATGAATCCCGCAGGTGCGGATCTCCTGGGACTTCGCCCCGAAGATGTCAAGGGTCGCCTTTATGGAGAGCTCTTTCTGGGTGTGCCAGAAAATGATGCCTTTAATGATATCCTGATCCAGGGGATTCAGGAG
>Ga0272444_10005385_pt1 | contig 11092 bp, 8 predicted proteins | sample SSMForm13_FD_201033 | JGI IMG/M metagenome (GOLD analysis project Ga0272444, IMG submission 201033) | Marine sediment archaeal communities from Little Sippewissett salt marsh, Falmouth, MA, United States - SSM-Form-13 | ecosystem: Environmental > Aquatic > Marine > Wetlands > Sediment ... | reverse complement strand
GGCTAATTCGTAGCCGGCCCGGCCAAAGGCAGCTGTTTTTCATGCCCAGCAGACTGAACGCCGGTGCCACGCCGCCGCCCCACCAACCGGGTTACATCCTCGACAATCAGATACAGCGAGGGCACCATCACCAGGGTAATCAGGGTGGCGAAGACCACGCCAAAGCCCAAGGATATTGCCATGGGAATCATCATCCGCGCCTGAAAAGAGGTTTCCGTAATCATGGGCATCAGGCCGCCGAAGGTGGTGACCGTGGTCAGCAGAATCGGTCGGAAGCGTTGAATGCCGGCGGCGTGCACGGCATCTTTATGCCCCATGCCGGATTTGACATTGCGGTTGGCCAGATCGATCAACACCAGCGAGTCGTTGACCACCACCCCGGACAGGGCCACCACGCCGAAAATACTGTTCAGCGACAGGGCATACCCCATCAGAATGTGGCCCAAAATGGCACCGATGATCCCGAAGGGGATGCTGAACATGATGATCAGCGGCTGACTGTAACTTCTAAACGGTATGGCCAGCAGCGCGTAGATACCGAACAGGGCCAGCAGCGAGCCGGTCACCAGCGAGCCGAGGCTCTCACGGATATGGGCCTGGTGGCCTTCGAAACTGTAGGCCAGTCCGGGGTAACGCCCGACCAGATCAGGCAGAATGGTGGCGCGCAGTTCACGCATGACATTTTCCGCCTGGGCCGGCGGCGTGACGTTGGCGGTCACCTCGATGTCCCGGCGCCCGTTGGTGCGCCCAATCGAGGTATAAGCCCGGCCCGCGGTCATCGTGACGGCATCGCGCAGCAGAACCTCGCCCTCGGGCGCCTGCAGGATCAGATCCTCCAGAGTGGCCTCGGTGGTTCGTTCGCGTTCCGGCAGACTGACCCGCACGGTGACCTCATTACGGCCGCGCTGCTGATGCAGGGCCTCGGCCCCTTGGAAGGCAGAACGCACCTGCTGGGCCACGGCCTGGGAGGTCAGGCCCATGCGCTCACCCAGGGGCTTAAGCTGGATGTCGAACTGCCGTTTACCCCGCGCCGACCCGTCGTCGATATCATGCACAATGGAAAACTGGGCCAGTTGGGCGGCCAGCTCTTCACCGGCCGCATCCAAAATGTCCGTATCGCTGTGATTGAGCATCACCGTGAGGTTTTTGCCTGATCCGGGCCCGCCCATGTTGGATTCGAAGCGCAGGCTCTCCAATCCGGTCATGGTCCCGGCACGCTGACGCCAAAGGGCGATCACCCGGGATGTTGCAAGGGGACGCCGGTCCGCAGCCGTCAGGAAAATCCGTACGGTCACCGTATTGTCGGTGACCGTGCTGAGTACCCCCTTGGCCAGATCGACACCGCCATTTTCGGCGATTACCGCCCGGGCGGAGTCCACCAGGTGGGCTTCAACGCTTTTCAAGCGTGCCCCTGCGCTACCGTATGGCAGGGTGGCGGACCCATAGGCAAAATCCGATTCACTGCGCGGAAATATCTCCATGCCCATGCGCCCCGAGGTCACATACCCGACCAGGGCCAGCATCAGGGCCAGACCCAGGGCCAGCACCGCATAGCGCTGCCGGATCATCAGATCCAGAAATGCCCCGTAACGCCGGCGCACAAACCGCTCAAAGGCCTCACTGAAACGTGCCTGCCAACGTTCCAGGTGATTCAACGGCCATATCGCTCCCTGCCTGCGGCTGTGTCCCAGATGGGCCGGCAGGATAAACAGGCTCTCGATCAGGGAAACGCCGAACACGGCGATCACCACAAGGGGAATGACCTTGAAAATCTTACCGATGAAACCGGGCACGAACATGATCGGCAAAAACGCCACCAGGTTGGTCAATACGGAAAAGACCACCGGCAGGGCCACCTCCCGGGCACCAGCCACGGAGGCCGATAGTGGCGAAAGCCCCTTGCGGCGCCAGTGGTATATATTTTCGCCGACCACAATGGCATCGTCGACCACGATCCCCAGGGTTACGATAAAGGCGAACATACTGATGATATTGATGGTAAAATTCGTTGCCGACAAAAATACAAATGACCCCAGAAATGAAATCGGAATTCCCAAGCTGACCCAGAAGGCCAGCCGGGTTTCCAAAAACAGAGCCAGAAAAATAAAAACCAGAATCAACCCCTGAAAGGCGTTTTTGACCAGCAGCTCGGCCCGCTGGCTAAACACCTCCGAATGGTCTTCCAAAACGGTCAGCGCAAGTCCCTCGGGCAGGATCTGGTTAAGATCGGCCAGGACCGCCCGGCCGGCATCAGCCACCTCGGTGGGCGTCTGGTCCCCCACCCGGTAAATATCGATCATGACCGCCGGATGGCCGTCAAATTCAGCCCAAGTGTTGGCGTCCTCGAGCCCCTCACGCACCGTGGCCACGTCGCCGAGCAGCAATTGCGATCCGTCGGCCTGGGTCAACAGCGGCAGCCGGGCATACTGGCCGGCATAATCACGCCGATCCTTGACCCGCACAAGGATATCTCCGCCCTCGGTTTTCAGGCTTCCGCCCCCCAGTTCTACCGAGGCCGCGGCAATGGCCTCCGCCGCATCGGCCAGGGTGATGCCGAAACGCCGTAAGGTGGCCTGGGGAATCTCCACCTGGATTTCGTAATCCTTGACCCCGGTCAGTTCCACCTGGGTGATGTGGTCATTGATCAGGAGCGCGTCACGCACCGTATCCGCCGCCGTGCTCAGGGTCAATTCATCCACTTGGCCGTGAAGGGCCAGGGTCAGCACCCCGCGCTTGTGATCGGCGATGGCCACCTGGGGCTGCTCGGCCTCGTCGGGGAAGGTGTCGATGCGGTCCACTTCAGCCTTGATCTCCTGCCACAGGCGAGTCACATCGGCGCCTTCGAGCACATCCACGGTGATGCGGGCACTGCCTTCGGTGGCTGTGGAGCTGATTTCATCAATCCCCTCCAGGCCCTGGATGGCTTCCTCGACGGCCAGCACGATACCGTTTTCGACCTCCTCCGGGCTCGCTCCGGGATAGGCCACGCTAATCTCCACCTTATCAATGACAAAATCGGGAAAGACCTCCTGCTTGATATGCCAGCCGACAATCAGTCCACCGACCAAAAAGACGAACATCAACAGGTTGGCGACCACAGAGTTGCCCGCCATCCAGGCCAGAGGCCCGCGGTTCAGGCGGGTGTTGGATTCTGTTTTCATTGGGCATCCCCCTTCCCGGCCATGTTACTTTCCGGCTCGTGCACATCAGCACCGGCAATCTTCAACGCCATTCCCTGAACCGGCGTGGACAGGGCCGACATCACCACGGCTTCGCCCGGCTGCACCCCACTTTTCAAGTAGACCTTGTCAACACTTTTCCAGGCCAGGCTGACCGGGCGGATATCCAGGGTGTTGTCCGTGTTGACCCAGACGGTATTGCCGTCCTGCAAAACGGACCGGGGAAGCTCGATCACCCCCTCAAGCTGTCGGCCGGTGATATCCACATTCACGTAATCATCGATCATCAACCGGCCCGCAGCAAGATTCGCGCCTGCGCCCAATGGATCCTTGACGGCGATGATCACCGTGGCCATGTGGCTGGTGGAGTTCAGTTTGCCGGCGATCTGAATCACCCGGCCCTGCCACTGGCCCAGACCGGCCTGGGAACGCACGAGGGCCGGGCAGCCACCCGGATGGTCCATATCGATTAGGGAAAGCTGATCCAGGGAGACAACGGCTTCAATCCAGAATTCATCGGTTCCCACCAGGGTCACCAGGCTCTCCTGGGCTCCGACAGATGTGCCCACGTTAACGTCCCGGGTAATGATCATGGCGTTGAAGGGTGCCTTGACCACCGTGCGGTTCAGATCCAGCATGGCCTGGCGCAGGTCGGCCTCGGCGCTGGTCACGGCAGCCTGGGCCTGCTGCAGCTGCGGCTTTCTCAAGGCCAGGTCCGTCTGGGTCACGCCGTCGGTGGACAGATCGGAAATCAGACGCAACTCCTCGCGGGCAATGGTCTGGCTGCCCTGCTCAATAGCCAGGGATGCCTTGGCATCGGATAGGGCGCTGCGGGCCTTTTGCACCGCCACCTCATAATCGGAGGGATCGATGGATAACAATTGGGTCCCTTGGGCAATCAACCCGCCGGGAATGAACCGGCTTGAAACCGACACGACGGTGCCGGCCACCTGGGCCTTGAGGGTCACTTCGCGGGCCGCGACCACGCTGCCCATGGCCGACACGACGGCCCGCACATCTTGCTGTTGCACCGTTTTCACGTCGACAGCAGTCACCTGCCGCTGAGGCGTGGCGCGCCGCATCACCGGTGCCGTGGCCTTGAAGTAGGAATAGGCCGCACCACCGGCCACGAGCAACAGCAGCGGGATCAGGAATTTGCCGACTTTGATGAAAAAGGACGCTTTGGTTTTGGTCTCTGTCATATCCACTGACTCCATGGGGTCGTCTTTATTCGTTTGAAGATGATTTTGAGGATGATGTCGTCGACGGCGTCTTTTGCGGTGCGCGCTCACCGAAGAGCGCGCCGGTCCAATCGCCGCCCAGCGTGCGGTACAGGGTCACCCGGTTCTTGATCAAGGTGGCATTCTCATCCACCAGCTGCCGCTGCAGATCCTGGACACTGGTCCAGGCGGTCAGGTAATCCAGGTAATTGTCCTGTCCGTTCATGTATTGCAGATGGGCGGCCCGCAAGGTGGTCTGTGAGGCGCCCAGCTGCTCTTCCAAAAGGTTGATGTACTCGCCCTGCCGGGTCTCGGTGACGAGGCTGTCCTCGACTTCCCCGATGGCCTCGGCCACAATCTGGGCGTAGGCGGCCAGGGCTTCATCGGCTGCGGCCCGGGTGCGGTCCACCTCGGCGGCCCGATCGCCCCCGTCAAAAATGGGACCGGTAATACTGCCCGCCAGGGTGGTGATCCAGTTGCTGAACAAAAGATCCAGGGCATCGCTGGAAAAAGCCGCATCGGCCGACAGGGTGATGGCCGGCAGGCGATCAGCGCGGGCGGCGCTGACCTGCCAGTCAGCCGCCTTGAGCCGCAGGCCGGCGGCACGAATGTCAGGACGGGCGGCTAAGAGATCGGCAGGCAGACCGGTTTTTGGCAGTGGAATCAGGTCCGGCAGCGTGGCCTGATCAACGGCCAGATTGTGGCTGTCGGCCCGCCCCAACAGGACCGCCAGGGCATTGCGCTGCACCTGTTCATCGAGCTGCAGCATGGGCAGCTTGGCCTTGGCCGCAGCCAGGGCTTCTTTCTGCTGGGAGACGTCCAGGGCATTGGCCTGGCCGTTGACGAAACGCAGCTCCTGCAATTTCAGCATGCGCTGGTTGATGACGATCTGTTCAGCCAGAATATCGATCTGACGACGTAAAGAAAGGATGTCGATCCAGGCGCCCACCACCGCTGCCGATACAGTCACGGCGGCGGCGTCCAGGTCTTCGCGAACCGCTTCAAATTCCAGCACCTCGGACCGGCGCAGGGAGTCCAAGCGTCCCCACAGGTCGAGCTCGTAGGCGGCGGTCAGTCCGGCACTGAAGGTTTTGGTCTGTGTGTGGGTGGTACCGCTATTGTCGGTATGGGTCTGCTGCCAACTTTTATCGGCATCCGCCGCGGCATCAACGGTCGGTTTGAGGTCGGCACCGGCCTGCCGGACAAGTGCATCGGCCTGCTGCAACCGCGCCCAGGCGGTGCGGACATCGAAATTTCCAGCCAGGGCTTCCTCCACCAACCCATTGAGGCTGTCGCTGCCAAAGGCTTCCCACCATCGGCCGGGGCCGGGATCATCGGTGGTGTATAACGCGTAGTGATCCGGCAGGGCAATGGGCGTGTCCGGCCGGACTGCCGGCTGAAACAGGGTGCAACCGGCAACGCTAAAAGCGGCAATGATGATAACAAACGATTTGATCATGGTCTCTCCACCGGGTATTCTTAACCGTCTAGTCTCGCGGCTTGCCATCTATAACGACCGGCACACCAAAAACCTGCGCAAAAAATGTTACCATGCTGATTTTTCATTCCTGAAAATCGGCCAGACGCTGTTTCAGTGTCCGGCGGGCACGCACCAATAAAGACTCGACGGCACCAATGGATACGTCCATGACCTCGGCGATCCGGCTGTAGGAAAGCTGCTCGGTGTGCCGCAAGAGCAAGGCGGTGCGTTGATTGACCGGCAACCGGTCGATGGCTTTTTCCAGGTATTTTACTGTAACGGCCCCCTCGAGAAGGTCCTGGGGGGTTTGCAAGGTGGCGGGATCGGGAAGTTCATCCATCAATTCAGGACGCTTTTTTCGGAAATGATCGATGCATATATTTTTTGTTATTCTTAATAGGTATGCCCTCAAGGAAGCCGTCGGTCGATAGCGCCTTGATGTTTGATACATTCGTAAAAAGGTTTCCTGGGCCACATCCTCGGCTTCCTGGGGGTCTTGCAGCATGCGGCAGGCGAATGCATAAACGGCATTCTGATGGCGATGCAGTAACTCAGCAAAGGCGCGTTCATCCCCCTGGGCGACATCGGCGACCAGATCGGCGTCGCTCAGGCGGCGGTGACGGAAGCGAAAGATCATGGATGATGAGTCTTGTCCCTGGTGTCAAAATGCGCCAGCAGCAGGCTAAAAAACTCAGCGCCTTTTTCATTGCCCAGTTGGTTTCTAAGGTCCATAAAGTGGGCCTCAAAAGCCTCATTTTTAAGCTTTTCCTTAGCCACGAGGGCGTCGGTCAACGGGTGAAGCTGGCTGCGGTCCACGGGACCGCGAGCCGCCAACCGGCGAACAATGTTGCTACGGGCCGCTTTCAGATTCTGATTATGCTGATCCAATGTCGCTTTGAACTGCTCAACCGTTTTCAATACGCTGCGCTGCTGGTCTTCGGGCAAACTCAATTGCTGTACGATATCAATTATCGCACGCTGGGAACGGTTGTGAGATGAACCATGGTGCTGAACCACCATCACAATGGCCATGATCACGAACCCGATATTAAGCGCCACCGAGAACAAAATCAACAGACGTTTATGGTAGAGTCTCACGGGTAGAATCCTTCGCTGGCGTTAAGCATTTGATAGGGGCCGGCACTGCCGGTCGGCGCAAGTGTGACAAGGCTGGTACCCAGCACTGCACCGCAAAGCAGGCCGCCTAAGGCCACACCGAAAACTGCACTGCGCATGACCAGGTTCAGGCTTTGCCACCAATCGGCCATGCCCGGTCTTTCCATGGCCATCCGGTAAGCCTTGAGCGTTTGTCGAGACAAGGCGGACGGCACCCTTAGGGACGGCAACCGGTCCAAGGCGGCGCTCATCTCCCGTAATTCTGAAGCATGTTGCCTGCAAGCCGGGCAAGCCTTAAGATGACGGGTGATCCGCTCAGCCTCGGATACGGATAATTCACCGTCCACCCAGGCACTCAACCGGTTCGTACAGTTTTTACAGTTCACGCGTTCCTCCTGATCCATGTAACTTGGTGTTTGCCCAAAAAAGCGGTTTTTTTTTATAAACGCATGAACCTGTATTTTCCTGCGCTTTTGGGGGTCATTTTTTAAGAAGTTTTTTACAACCCCCAATGTAGAATCATCGGGAGTAACGCTGCAGATGGCACATTGGATTGAGCAGATCCACAAATGGGCAAAAAACTGAATTGGGCGGACACAAACAAAGATTTCATGACTATTTTTTGAATTATTCCCTGGTTGGCCGATGGACAACGATGGGGCGACAGTGTATGGTGTCGCGGCTATAATTAGAAATGGAGAGAAGCGTTGAATACTGTCGAAGCGATCGTTTTAGGTGTTGTTCAGGGGTTGACCGAATTTCTGCCGGTAAGCAGTTCAGGCCATCTGGTTTTGTTTCAGAATCTGTTTGGGCTCCAGGAACCAGAGCTGCTTTTTGATATCTGTCTGCATGTTGGTACCTTAGCAGCTGTACTGGTTGTTTTTTTCCGCGAGATTGTCGAGATTCTGATTGCCCTGGTCCGGATTCCCGGCCAGATTAAACCGGCCGGCGGCCTCTTGCGGCTGTTCCGGACCGATCCGCAGGTACGCATGGCGCTGTTGATCGTGGTCGGCAGTATCCCCACGGCGATCATCGGTTTGCTGTTCAAAGAAATCACGGATCAGCTTTTCGGATCTACGGCCATCGTCGGATGCATGCTGATCGTCACCGGTTCACTGCTCTGGCTGACCCGCCTGGTCCGCAAAAAAGGACGCTCAATCACAGACGCCACGTTCATGGATGCCCTAATTATCGGAGTGGTTCAGGGCTTGGCGATTCTACCCGGAATCTCCCGTTCCGGATCGACCATCTCGGCAGCCTTATTCCTCGGTCTGGACCGTAAGGTCGCCGGCCGTTATTCGTTTCTGCTGTCCATTCCCGCCATTGTCGGCGCGCTGGTTCTGGGAATGGATGAGCCGGAACTGCAAACCAGCATCCCGTTGGGAACCATCGTTGCGGGGTCGGTGGCATCGGCACTTGTAGGTTGGTTAGCCCTGGTGATTCTTCTGCGTGTGGTCGATCGGGGGCAGTTACACCGTTTTACCCCCTACTGCTGGTTGGTGGGGGTCATTACCATCGGATTGTATCTTATCGGATGATCGCCAACGGCGACATCATATATATGGAGGCACCATGCCCAATGATGAAGCCGCCCTGCGTTATCATCGTGAACCCCGCCCCGGCAAAACCGAGGTGGTTCCGACCAAAGCCTTTTTCAGCCAAAGCGATCTCAGCCTTGCCTATAGCCCCGGGGTGGCAGCACCCTGCCTGGCCATCCAGGACAACCCGGACGCGTCTTACGATTACACCAATCGTGGCAACCTGATTGCCGTCATCTCCAACGGCACGGCCGTACTGGGCTTGGGACACATCGGCCCCCTGGCCGGCAAACCGGTCATGGAAGGCAAAGCCGTGCTATTCAAACGCTTTGCCGATATCGACGTGTTTGACATGGAAGTCGACACCACTGATCCGGATGAGTTTATCCGCACGGTACGTCTGCTGGAGCCCACCTTTGGCGGAATCAATCTGGAAGACATCAAGGCACCGGACTGTTTTTATATCGAAGAAACCCTGAAAGCCCAGATGGGCATTCCTGTGTTTCACGACGATCAGCACGGTACGGCGATCATCTCCGCGGCGGCCATGCTCAATGCGGCAGCCCTCACCCACCGGCGCCTTGAGGAGCTGCGCGTGGTGGTCAACGGCGCCGGGGCGGCCGGCATCGCCTGCAGCCGGCTCTATATCCAAATGGGCATCCGACCGGAAAACCTGATACTCTGCGATACCCGGGGGCCTGTTTACCATGGCCGAGCCGCCGGTATGAATCCATACAAAGCGGCCCTGGCCAGCCAGACGGATGCACGCACGCTGGCAGAGGCGGCTAGCGGCGCGGACATGATTGTAGGGTTGTCGGTAAAGGGTGCCTTTACCCCCGACCTGCTCAAGCGAATGAACGCCAATCCCATTGTATTCGCCCTGGCCAACCCTGATCCGGAAATCGATTACCATGCCGCCAAAGCAGCCCGGCCCGATGCCATCGTGGCCACCGGCCGATCGGATTTTCCCAACCAGGTCAACAACGTGCTGGGGTTTCCCTACATTTTCAGGGGGGCACTGGACGTTCGCGCCACACAGATCAACGAGGCCATGAAAGAGGCCGCCGTCCACGCGCTGGCCGAGCTGGCCCGCGAAGACGTTCCCGATGCGGTGATCCGGGCTTACGGCGGACAGCCGATCCATTTTGGATCGGACTACATTATCCCCAAACCCTTGGACACCCGCGTGCTGCTTAAGGTGGTGCCGGCCGTGGCCGAAGCCGCCGTGGCCACGGGTGTGGCACGGGCGGCCCTGCCCGAGCGCTCGGCCTACATCCAGCAGTTGGAAGCCAGCCTGGGACCGGAGCGTGAGATCATGCGCAAAATTATCTTTCGCGCCCAGCGCCGCCCCATGCGCATTGTGCTGCCCGAAGGGGATCACCCGGTAATCATCCGTGCCGCCTACCATGTGGCCAAGGAAGGCATCGCCCAGCCGCTGCTTTTGGGGGATGCCGCCCGTATCAACGAAATGGCCGCATCCCTTCGAATCCCCCTTTCCGGCATCGAGACTCTGGACCATCGCAATAATGATCAGACAAAGCATTTCACCGACACCCTTTACCGGCTACGCCGGCGTAAAGGGTGGTCCCTTGACGAAACCCGGTGGCAACTGAACAATCCGTATATTTTCGGCGCCATGTTGGTCAGCCAGGGCCTGGTGGACGGTCAGGTCCACGGCATCGCCCAGACCTATCCCAACGCCATCCGGCCGGTACTCCAGGTGATTCCGCGGCGCAACGGCATCCGACGTGTTTCCGGACTTTACCTGGTCATCCAGAAAAACCGCACCCTGCTTTTTGCCGATACGACGGTCAACGTTCATCCCGATGCGGCAGACCTGGCCGAAATTGCCATCCTGGCCAGTGAAATGGCGATTTTTTTCGACATGCAGCCCCGGGTGGCGATGCTCTCCTACTCCAATTTCGGCAGTGTCCGCAATGTACAGACCCAGCTTGTGGCCCAGGCCGTTGAACAGGTGCGCAAAATTAAGCCGGACCTTTTGGTGGATGGTGAAATGCAGGCCGACACAGCCGTGATGGACAGTACCCTCAATACAGACTTTGCCTTCAATCAATTGGGACAGGCCGCCAATATACTTATTTTTCCAGACCTTACCTCAGGCAATATCGCTTACAAGCTGATGAACCGGCTGGCCGGGGCCAAGGTTGTCGGCCCGCTGTTGATGGGCATCGATCGCCCCTTCAACGTCCTTCAGCGCAACGCCGATGTGGAAAACGTGGTGGATCTGATTGCTATTACCGTCGTACAAGCGCAGATGGTCGATGCCAATCCAGGATAGGATCGGGGAGCAACATCAGCTCAACCCATTTTTTCCCATTTTCAAAAGATTTCCCGTAAAAATGGAAATCTGGTCCGGGTTTTTTCTTTTTTGCACCTTTGACGATCAGCCTTTTTTACCCCCGGGTCATCATTGCCGAAAACACCCAATGCTTCTTACCCCAATGTGCAGCGCCCGGTTCTGCAACCGATCTTTCCAGCCCCGCACCGCCCTCTAATCAACAATAAAAAACCAATATTTTTTAATGGTTACAAATGTTC
>Ga0272444_10005384_pt1 | contig 11093 bp, 6 predicted proteins | sample SSMForm13_FD_201033 | JGI IMG/M metagenome (GOLD analysis project Ga0272444, IMG submission 201033) | Marine sediment archaeal communities from Little Sippewissett salt marsh, Falmouth, MA, United States - SSM-Form-13 | ecosystem: Environmental > Aquatic > Marine > Wetlands > Sediment ... | reverse complement strand
AGACAAAAGGCTCTTCGAGCTAGGCACGATTACCTACAACTTGGGCCGAAACTGGGACCTGGATCAACTGATTCGTAACTGCGAAGAGGTTGATTTCAAAGCAGTCGAATTAAGAACAACCCACAAGCACGGCGTTGAACCTGAGATTTCAGACCGGAAGCGCACTGAAGTGAGGCGACGCTTCGAGCAGACTTCGGTTAAACTCGTTTGTCTCGGCACGACCTGTGAATACCACTCACCCGACCAAGACGAGGTCCAGAAACAAATAGCCTTATCCGGCCGCTTTCTCCAGTTGGCAGCCGATGTCGGGGCGCGGGGAGTCAAGGTTCGGCCCAATGGAATCCCTGATGGAGTACCCGTGGAAACGACTCTAAAACAAATCGGGCGCTCCTTGTTTGAGGTCGGTGAAATCGCCGACAGGTACAAAGTTGGGGTCTGGGTCGAGGTACATGGCCGCAAATCCAGTCACCCGCCCTATATAAAGAAGATGATGGATTACTGTCGTCATCCGATGGTGGGAATCACCTGGAACTGCAACGAGACCGATCTGAAGGATGGTGATGTCAAACCCTATTTCAATCTCTTGCAGTCCCATATCCGAAATGTCCACATCAACAATCTAACTTCAGGCTATCCGTACCGGGAGTTTTTCACCTTACTTCGGCAAATCAAGTATGATCGCTACACACTGGCGGAAGTCGCCGAAGTAGAAGATGACCCTCTTCGTTTCATGCGTTACTACAGGCACCTCTGGGATGAACTCTCGAAAGCCCCGAACTGCTGAGGCAGACTTGACCTCGTTGAGACTCCGTTATTAAATCCTCACGGATGTACACACTCAAGCAACTTGCCGAGCAGACGGATGGCAAGATTGTCGGAGACCCCGCAACAGCAATCAGCGGTATTCGGCCATTTGATGAAGCGGGCCCTGGCGAAATAACCGTTGCTTTCACCAAAAAGTACCTGGATCAGCTGGATTCAACTTCCGCCACTGCGGTGATCGTTCCTCAGAAGGTGGAATCAGAGAGCAAGGCTCTCCTGACTGTAGAAAATCCGAAGCTGGCATTCGCGAAGATTCTGCAACTCTTCACTTCTGAACCGTTCACAGCGTTGGGAGTCTCGCACTTGGCTCATATTGGAGCACACTGCGAAATTGCTGATCGCGTTGCCATTCATCCGTTCGCGACGATTGGCGAAAATGTCTTCATCGGGGACCAGGTTTCTATCGGTGCCGGGACCGTGGTCGGGCCAGAATGTCAGATTGGGAAGGGTACTACTTTGCACCCCAACGTCACCCTTTATCCCAAATCCATAATTGGCGAAAGGGTAATCCTCCACAGCGGAACGGTGATCGGGGCAGATGGCTTTGGCTATGTCTTCGATGGAACTGAGCAGGTAAAGATGCCACAAACCGGTCGGGTTGAGATTGGTGATGACGTTGAAATTGGTGCCAATAGTTGCGTCGATCGAGCGACCTTTGGTTCCACAGTGATCGAGCGTGGTGTCAAGCTGGATAATCATGTCCACATCGCCCACAACTGCCGGATTGGAGAAAATACCATCATTGTCGGCTGCGTCGGAGTATCGGGCAGTGTGACGATTGGCCGAAACTGTCTGCTAGCGGGTCAGTGCGGGACAGTCGATCATGTCAGCATAGGCGAAGGTTCCACCGTCCTGGCAAGGGCGGTTGTGACTAAGGATGTCCCACCCAACTCGACCATTTCGGGTCGTCATGGGCGATCTCACCGGCAGGAGCTCAAGCATGAGGCGTTGCTACGAAAGTTGCCCGAGATTTATAGGGAGTGGAAGGCCAAGAAGGGTTGAGAGGGTATGCGCAGAACGTTGATAGTCATGGTTATTGGGAGCTTCATGATGGCAGCTGGGTGCAGGAAAGAGAGGGTTTCAGAAGGAGGCCCGACTTTTCAAGATGATGTTGATTTCTTGTCCCGCCACGTCGAAGTCATTCTATTGAAGGACGGGACAAATGCATCACAGGTAGCCATCGTGCCGGCCTGGCAGGGCCGAGTCATGACCAGCACCAATGGAGGCTTGGAGGGAGACAGCTTCGGATGGATCAATTACGATCTAATCACTTCCGGAACCATTCTACGTCACATCAATCCCTACGGTGGTGAAGATCGTTTCTGGATGGGACCTGAAGGAGGACAATACTCGATCTTCTTCAAACCGGGAGATCCCTTTGACCTGGAACACTGGCAAACACCCGATTGTATTGACATAGACTCATGGAAGGCGACCTCCGTGAGCGATACCTCAGTCTCTTTCAGAGAAGAAGTTCGTCTGGTCAACTATTCAGGAACGCCGTTCGAACTCCAGATTGATCGAACTGTAAAACTGCTGGAGAAATCGGAGGTGGTGGCACTTCTTGGAGTGAATCTGACGGGGGAGATTGATGTAGTCAGCTTCGCCTCAACAAACCAGATGACAAACACCGGTAGTCAAGCATGGAAGAAAGAGACCGGACTGCTTTCTATTTGGATTCTGGGGATGTACGTACCCTCTCCAAACACGACCGTGATCATTCCCTTCCGGCAAGGCTCGGATGAAGAGCTCGGCGACATCGTAAATGATACTTATTTTGGCAGAGTCCCAAGTGATCGTCTCCAGGTGACGGGATCCGCGCTCTTCTTTAAGGCGGATGGAAAATACCGGAGCAAAATCGGCCTGACTCCGCAGCGGGCCCTCTCGGTGGCCGGAAGTTACGACTCGTCTCGTACCCTTCTCACCATCGTCCAGTACGAACAACCGGAAGGTGTGACCGATTACGTGAATTCTATGTGGGAAATCCAGGAGAACCCCTATGCAGGCGATGTAATCAACAGCTACAACGACGGTCCGCCAGAGCCAGGAGCCAAGCCAATGGGCCCATTCTATGAGTTGGAGACATCTTCTCCCGCGGCTTTGCTCGAGCCTGGAGAAACGATTTCACATATTCATCGAACCTTCCATTTCACGGGCTCGCCTCAACAGGTTGATGGAATCGCACGCAAAGTCCTGGGGGTCTCGCTGGATGACATTCCGGATACTCGTTAGGTACAACCCGCAATCTCGAGTTTCGAATCTCGAATCCTCCCCAAAGACGCGAGCCACGAGCTAACGAGCTAACGTTCCTTAGGCAAAATATGCAACGGAAGTAGCTTGGCAGCCTTGGTAACATGCGGTTCGGATCGCTTGACAACGAGAGTCCCTCCCTCTTTCCAGCGCTCAACCATCATCCGATTCTCACGAGCACGTGAACCGAGGAAATCCAGAGTCGTCTGCAACAATTCCGATTCGCTAAGCGGCCCTAAACGATTGCTTACAACGAGTTGAACCCTTGTTACTCCCTCTTCTTCTTTCTCCACGAATTGATAATCTTGAGGCCCCCCTCCAAATTGGCTGGGCAGAACCTGCTCCAGTAGCAGAAGCAAGTCCGAACCCAGGAATTGCATTCCTTCAGATGTCAGCTTTTCATAGCTGCGAATCGAATGGATGTGCTCGTGAAAACCAAGTTTACCTATTGCGCAGTTACACTTCCGTTCCTCCATTACTCCGCTATCACCGACCGCAACATTGAGCATGATCTTAGGGCAGACAGTAGCCAGAGTCGTTAAATATAAAGCTTCAAACTTCCCTGAGGAAGTCGTGACCGGCCTCTGCAAGACCGCCATCTTGTGGGTGACCAAGTGCACATCGTCCAAGTTGTTGGGATCTGCACAAGCGATCCCAATATGGCCTGCTTCTCCCATGGAGTAGTGAGATGCTGCATCGCATCCGGCCTCGGCTACCAACTTCGCCTTGGCGCATGTGTAGGGCTCGCCCCCGACTCGCAGGAAGCTTCCGGATACATCTAAGCCCCTATCCTTTGCGGCATGCAGCACTCGGACAGCACAAGTGGCATTGGTATCCAAATGGCCTGGGGTACCTTCGCCCACTTTCACAGCAAGCCATTCGGCCACCCTTTCGCTCTGGGTGACCGGTACAAACTCGGGACGCGGGAATCGGGCCCCCCGGATGCGACTCATGTGTAAGGCGTAGGAGAGAAATGTTGCGTACTTGAAGGTTCCTGGACTGAACTGGTGAGAGTTCTGGCAAAACCAGCGTTCGATTCCTTTGCCGAGTTTTGCCTCCATGAAGACCTTTTTGATTCCAGCAACTCCTGGCGGAAGGGGCCGCCATAATGCCATCGGCCTGCCTTCCAGTTCGAAAGCCTGGAGAAAGAGCGAATGCATCATTGAATCTACAGATATTAGATCGAGATCGATCACCAATCTCGTGCCGGAACCTCGAGATCCTCCCGTAGATCCCTCGAAGTGCCTGGCAAGAAGTGGGTTGTCGAAGTCGCCAGCTTCAACGTCGAATTCAAGCCCACCGCGGCGAATCGGTTGCCTACCCTTGAACTCATCCAAAGTGACGAAAACGCCGGCATCGAAGAGTTGTCCCAAAGTCGCCTCAATTCCTTCACGACGGACCATGTCTGCAACCTGCTCAAAATCAGCACCACTTGCTTCCAGTAGCCTCCGATAGGGACTCGTCGGATTTTCATAAACTGCACGCCTAATCAGATTGAGAAAGAACTCTTCCCTTCTTTCCAGACGCTCCTTGAGTAACTCAGAGCACTGTTCCGGACGAATGGGATTACGGAGAAACTTGGGTAGCCCAATCGCAAACCGGGCAAACATTCTGGCATCCGAAGCCGCTTGGCTAACTTGTGAAATAACCCCTCCGACTGACATGGTCTATCCCTCAGAAGATCAGCTTAAGGCCCAATTGAATCTCTCGGGCCGCTGCCGCGCTTGTAATCCGACCAACATCTTCGGGCACCCCGACGCTATTGAACGCGTGCATTCGCTCTGATTCCGGCAAGTTGAAATTTGCAGTATTGAATAGATTGAAGAATTCGAACCGCAGGCTCAACCGTGCCCCTTCCCTAAGTTCGGGGAGGGGGATATCTTTGACCAAAGAAAGATCAAGATTCACATATTCAGGTCCCAGTAGAGTATTTCGTCCCAAGTCCCCCAGGAATCCGGCAACGGGACGAGCGAAGGAACTGGGGTCAAACCAACGTTCGGGCTCACCGGTAGTGGGATTGTTACTTACCCCTGAAACCAGGTCGGGCCGTTGTCCTCCACGAAAATCCGGACGGGATGTACCCGTGCGCGCGGCATCATATTCCAGACTGGCTGTAAATGGTAGCCCTGATGTGTACACCGTGATGAGGCCCACTTTCCAATCTCCAAGCAAGGTTGAAGTAAAGCCGGAGTCAACCGGAGAGGGGAGTTCCCAACCCGCATTGGCAATCAGACGGTGTTTCAAGTGATGGTTGGATAATCCTCTGTTGAAGCGAGGGTCCCCATTCAGCGGGATACCCGTGCTGTTCACGGATTCCGTCTGAGCAAAGGTCCCCGAGAAGTCATCGATACTCCTCGAGAAGGTGTAAGAGCCCTGCAAGTGGAACCCGGCATGCCACCTGCGAATATACTCCAATTGCATCCCATGATAGAAAGAGTGCCCTTCAAACGGACGATCTCGAATCATCCCAAGCACAGGATTCACCTTCTGCCCCTCAGCTGGAAAGAAGAGTCGGCCATCAGGCAAGACCTCGGGGATGACCAGATTTGCATCTTCAACCATGGTGCTCAGATGAACCCCATGGGAACCAACATAGGCAACTCGAAAAAAGGAATGGCGGCTAAGAGTCTGCTGCAGATTCAAATTCCACTGCTGAACATAGGGCTGTTTGAGATCTCTCGGGATTCGCTCGACTCTCAGATCCGGATCCGGGGAATTCACCAACTTCTCGAATCCACCTTTGGGAAAATCTCCTTCACTCAGATCCCTCGTACTGCCGCGGAAAAAGAAGGGAGGGTTACGTACACCAGCCAGGAGAATGTGATGGGAGAGGAGTAGATCACTGAAAATCCCGTATCCACCTCTCAGGACTGTTTTTCCGGTTCCGGACAGATCCCAAGCAAGTCCGATACGGGGAACAAAGTTCTTCTTCGAGGGATTACTGTAGACAGGATTTCCCACTCGAGTCCGAGGGTCAGTGAGGTTAACCAGGTTCGCGATTTTACCGTCGGCTTCGACCGGTACCGTAGTCCACTCGTGGCGAATCCCAAGATCCAACGTAACTCGGGAGCTGATTCTCCACCTTTCCTGCAAATACCAGGCAAAGATCCACTGGCGAAATCTTCGCACGGTATCGGAATCAGGAAGCTGGGCTCTAAACCGATCAGGGACATTGGTAATCAAATCTCCAACACTGCGAAATCGATACTCGCCGCTCTGCCGGTTCTGACTATCCTGGTCGAAATGTGTGCGCTCTAAAACTCCACCCGATTTCAGCGTGTGTGCCCCGTGATTCCAACTCAGGTCGTCCCCGAACTGAAAGGAACTGAATAGAGTCTTGTCTGCATCCAGAGCGCCCGAGCCTCCCGGAAACTCAGAAAGCCCGGGAACCTCAATAATCCCGATGGCATTACCACCCGGAAGGAAAGCCAGCTCAGGATTGTCCGTCTCGGGCACCTGAGTCAGCGTAAGATTGTTGGCCATTGAAGTTCTACTGAAGCCAAGTTTGAAAGCGTTCAGTAGACACGGAGAAAAAGTGTGGATCTCCTGCACTGCCAAAGACTGGTTTCTACTCTGATTCTGCCTTCGCGTGAGGGCAAAGTTTGTTTCGTCTGCGAGGGCGCCTCTACTGAGAGAATAGCGGCCAAATATCCCATCAGAAGCTTTGATCTCATGGTCCAATCGGAACATCACAAAGTCTTCATGGGACTCGAGTTGATTAGGAAAGAGGAAGAGACCTGTATTTCCAAACACTTCACCATTGGGGCTGGGATACAGATCCAGGACCGGTTTCATCGCTGGGTCGACCTGAACCACTTCTTCGACAAGCTCTCCTTGACGAGCCGAGTCGCTCAGAGTTGTGTTTATGGTCGTGTTGCCCCTGTCTTGACGTAGCCCCTCATAGTTGGTAAAGAAGAAGGTTCGATTCCGAATGATCGGCCCGCCAATGGAAGCTCCGAACTGGTGTCGCTTGAACTCAGGTGGTCCCTCGACATCGAAGAAGTTTCTGGCATCCAGATTGTCATTTCGATGAAAGTAGTAGAGAGATCCCTGAAAACCGTTCGTACCTGATCGAGTAACGGCGTTGATTATGCCGCCGGCCGCACGTCCATACTCCGCGCTGTAACTGCTTCCCAGGACACTGAACTCTTGCACTGCCTCCAAACCCAGGTTCAGTCCATTGACTCCACCCGGAGTAGAGCCGGTATGATCGGCAACACTCACGCCATCCAGGCGGAAACCATTCTGGACAGGACGAGATCCGGCCACCGAGAACTGGACCCCCTGCCCCGTATTGATGTTGCGGTTCTGAGCTCGCGCTATATGGACTCCGGGCTGAACCGCTGCAAGCTGAAAGTAATCCCGCCCATTCAGAGGGAGCGACTGAATCTGTTCCAGACTCACCAACCCGGAGATGGCCGAAGCAGACTCTTCGGCTATCACCACCGACCCAGAGACGGTCACTTCGTTTGCGAGCGGGCTGAGCTCGAGATAGAAATCAACATTGGCCTGGCGATCAACCCTCAATAAGACAGCCCCTGAAATAGAGTCGGCAAAGCCCGGATGACGGGCCTTGACAGAGTATTTACCCGGATCCAGAAACGCCACCTGATAGTAGCCTGACCGTCCGCTGCTGGCATGTCTACTGATTCCTGTTGCCAGACTGATGACCTCAAGATCAACCCCCACCAGGGCCCCGCCTGTCTTGTCGTAGACGGTTCCGGAAATGGTGGCAGCCTGTCCTGCAAGAGTAAGCAAGAGAATCACTAGAACACAAAAAAGGAGTCGGGAAACAACCATTGCCAAGTAGCGTGGATCAAACGCAGATCGAATTCTATAGTGTCCTCACTCATCATTCAACACTTCGAAATGTAAAAGAGATGGGCGATAACGCCCTCTTGATGTATCTTTGAACGCTCAAATGCAGACTGCAAACAAAAGTCCTTATCAATGGCTTCTGCGCCTGGGACCCGGGCTTGTATTTGCCTTGAGCGTTGTGGGCCCTGGCGATATAGTTGCCAATGCAGCGGCTGGGAGCGAGTACGGGTATTCCCTGATCTGGGCCCTCGGTCTGACCCTCATCATCCGTTACATCTGGATCAGTACATCGGCCAAGTATGTACTGGTCACGGGGAAAACTCTTCTTCAAGGATATGCCAGCGTTGGAAGCTGGGTGATCTGGGCCCTGTTTTTTTCAATGATCCTGGTGAAGCACCTCCAGAATGTCTACAAGGTTGCCCTGATAGGTACGACTGCGGACTTGCTGTATCCATTGCCGCATGCTGCAAGTCCGACGATCTGGGCTCTTCTTTTCACGCTCTCAGGCTTCGCCATGATGTTCTGGGGAGGCTACAAGACGGTCGAATTCTTCTTCAAGATATTGATCGCACTACTGGGGGCCTTTCTACTTGTCGGAGCACTTCTTTCGGAACCGGATATTTCGGGAATCATCCGTGGGTCTTTAATCCCATCACTGCCGCACGCCTCGGGACTATATAGTGCGCTTTTCTTACTAATGGTACTCATCGGAACCGAAAGCGGATCTATGACCAACTTGACTTACACCTATTTCATGTATGAGAAAGGCTGGAGAGATCTGAGCTACCTGAAGCGTCAGCGACTTGATTTGGCATTCGGGGCCGGGAGTATCTTTCTTCTCGGGGCTCTCCTGCAAATAACCGCCGCAGGCACTCTCGGACGTTCAGACGCACAACTCAACGGCCCCGAGAATCTGATGCAGATTCTGGTCGAGAGCCATGGATCGCTCGGCTTTACAGTCTTCGGTTTAGGGCTGTTTGCTGCTGTGTTTACCAGCTACGTAGGCGCTACGACAGGCTACGCGTTGATCATAACTGACATCTGTCGGCGGCTTTTGCCCTCTATCGGAAAACTTTTTGGAGGACCCGGGGATCCAGCGGACATCAAGAAAGATCCCGTATACCGCTGGTCTATCGTCTTCTGGTCGTTCTCACCTCTATACATCCTTTTTGTCGATGCAAAACCAATTCCGCTGGTCCTTCTCGTGTCGGCATTGACAGTCATCTTGATCCCTCTGCTGGCACTTTGCCTGCTTGTGATCACCAACAGGAAGGAGTCTATGGGCGACTTCAGGAATGGCTGGTTCGTTAACACGGTATTGCTCGCCCTCGTGGCTGCCTCGATTTACCTCACTGCGGTTAATGGAATGGGATGGCTGGGACTCTAATTATCTTCATTCGTCTGTCGTCACTCGTCAGTTTTGGATTCTGAGTGTCGACTGACTTAGAAGGTAAACGGTAAACGGCAAAAGGTAAAGAGTAAAAGGTAGACGGTAGTCGGTGAGACACCGGCTACCGATTACCGGTTACCAGCTATTGCTCCAGCAGCTGAACAAGCTCGTCAGACTTCTTGTGCTGGGCCAGCGACAAAGCGGTCCAGCCGTCCTTACTCTTGATCTCTTTCTTTGCACCTGAAGCCAGCAAAAACTTGGCGGTCGCCACATGGTTCTCCCATACGGCCTGCATCAAGGCGGTCCAGCCCTCAGAGTTTGTGGCGTTAATGTCAGCCCCCTTCTCCAGAAGTGCCTGTACAGCCTCCGTGTTCCCCTTTCCAGCAGCCTCAATGAGCGCGGTGGCACCAATCTTGTCTCTCGTGTCCACACTCGCACCTTTTGAGACGAGAAGAGAAACCATCTCGGCGTGATTTTCCCATGCTGCATGCGTCACGGCCGTCCATCCATTGCGATCTTTTGCGTTGATGGAGGCTCCTCGATTGATCAGAGCTTTTGCAGTTTCGATATGCCCTCTTAAGGCAGCGCGACTCAGCGCATGCTGACCCACCCCATCCTTCTGATTGACCTTCGCCCCCTTCGAGAGCAGAAAGTCCACAGTCTCGGTATGCCCCCCCTCGGCCGCCATCATGAGGGAAGTACTGCCGTCGTTTGTCCAGACATCGATTTCGGCTCGGTGCCGAACCAAGACTTCTGCAACTTCGGTATGTCCCTTCGTGGAGGCTTCCATCAGAGGGGTCCGGTTCTCTTCGTCTCTATACTTGGCATCTGCTCCTGCGGCCAACAAGACTTCAACCGTATCCGCAAATCCGTTCGACGCAGCCCAGGTCAAGGCCTGGCGACCATTGAAGTCTTCACGATCTACCTTGGCACCGGACTCGAGCAGAAGCTTGACCGTGTCGGTATGCCCTTCCTTGGCAGCAAACATCAGCGGTGACCATCCGTCCTTGCCCCTCGCGGAGACATTGGCTCCCTGACTAAGAAGCCTCCGAACGATCTCGCTGTGACCACTTTCCGCCGCATGACTGAGGGCGGTTCGACCGCTCTCATCACGTCCACTTATGTCCGCACCGCGCTGCTCCAGGAACTTCATTGTTTCGTCTTGACCTGCCCTGGCCGCCCAATGGAAAGGAGTGCGGCCTTCTCCATCAGCCGTGGTGGCATCCGCCCCATTCTTTTCGAGTCGTTCGATCAGGTCGTTTCGACCTTCTTCGGCCGCGAAACTCAGAGCAGTCCGGCCATCTTTGTCAGCCACTGTGACATCCGCTCCCCGCTCCAGGAAAAGGTCAATCAGGTCCTCGTGTCCTTTTCGTATCGAGAGCATCAAGGCAGTTTTGCCCGTCCCATCTCTTCTGTTAATGTTGACCCCTTCCTCCAAGAGAGTCTTCACTGACTCGATGTCACCATCGTTCGCGACTGTGACCAGGTCCTTTTCGAATCTCTCTTCCTTGCAGCTGGAGAAGGTAATCATGACTGTGAAAAGAAGTACCACCTTCAGCTTTGACTGCATCGCTCTTCTCCTTTCATGCCCAACCAATCCGGAATCTTCTAGTCAAGTAGCAACACGTAGGGCGCGCTTGCCCCCCCAAATAGCAGATATCCGACTGAACGATATCTAACCCCTTTTTTCGAACCATCCCACACCACTGAGCCAGATCGTTATCCTGCCCACCACCCGCAACCGGCATTTCAAGCGCCGCCGCTCATTCAAGTTCCCAGTAGGGACAAGGTTCTTCAGAATGGCAATACCCAT
>Ga0272444_10005380_pt1 | contig 11099 bp, 8 predicted proteins | sample SSMForm13_FD_201033 | JGI IMG/M metagenome (GOLD analysis project Ga0272444, IMG submission 201033) | Marine sediment archaeal communities from Little Sippewissett salt marsh, Falmouth, MA, United States - SSM-Form-13 | ecosystem: Environmental > Aquatic > Marine > Wetlands > Sediment ... | reverse complement strand
ATCGTAGGTCCGATCCTCCCGGACCGCGGTCATGAAGGTCGTGGTGATCCCCACGGAGATATTGAAGTTGTTCAATTCCTTGTGCTGCTTCTTGCAGTAGATGAACTCCATGATGTCGGGGTGGTCCACTCGAAGGATGGCCATGTTGGCCCCACGGCGCGTCCCCCCCTGCTTGACCTGCTCCGTGGCCGTGTTGAAGATCTTCATGAAGCTGATGGGCCCGGACGCAATGCCTCCCGTGGTTCCCACGCGGCTGTTCTTGGGGCGCAGGCGGGAGAAGCTGAAACCGGTGCCCCCGCCCGACTTGTGTATCAGTGCCGCGTTCTTCAGGCTGTCGAAGATCCCCTCCATGCTGTCCTCGACGGGGAGCACGAAGCAGGCGGCGAGCTGGCCCAGACGGCGGCCGGAGTTCATCAGGGTGGGTGAGTTCGGGAGGAACCGGAACTCGGTCATGATCCGGAAAAAGAGCTCCTCCATCTCCCTCGTGCGTTCTGCGTTCCCGTAATGGGCCTCGGCCTTGGCTACGTGGTGGGCGACACGCCGGAACATCTGTGCGGGGGTCTCGATGAGTTTTCCCTTGGCGTCTTTCTTGAGGTATCGCCGAGCCAGGACGGTCTTGGCGTTGGCCGAGAGCACGATCTCTTCCTTGACGAGCATGGAGCTGTCCAGCTTGACCGGCGAGGCCTTTTGAAGGCCGAACTCGAGCAGCTTGGCCTCGATGATCTTCTCCAGGAGGGGCAGGGTGAGGGTGTTGAGCTCCATCTTGCCGATTTCCTCTCGAAGGGCCTTGCTGAGGGTCATGGCCTGATCGCTGTTGATCGGTGTGGTTCGAGTCAGGAGACGGGAAAAGAGCTGATCGTCCCACCGATAGGCTGACAGGTCAAAGGTCCCTTCTTCGGTCACCAGTATCTTGCATTCCCTCGCCATGGTTTCCTCCTCAGACCCCTCGTCCCGTCCGGTCGTCGACGATTCCCTGTTCCGGCCGAGCCGCAATATGATATGTTGCGAGTCCCTCATGATAAAGGCCCATATATAGTGTTGTCAACACGGATTCCGGCCGCGTTGAGGATCCGCGGATTCAAAAAGGGGGTTTTACATTTTCCGGCCAAGTGATATACGGATTGAGTCTTCGGGCAAGGTGCCGGGGACGGGGGATTTGGAAGACACGCCCGCACAGGGAACGGAGAGGATTCATGAAGACACGGAGCGTCACGTTTCTGCCCTTCGACCAGACCGTGGAGATCGACGAAGGAACCACCCTCGCAGAGGCCGCCCAGAAGGCGGGGGTCTATATCAACAACCTGTGCGGAGGCGAGGGCGTGTGCGGTGAATGCCGGGTTCGAGTGGTCCAGGGAGAGGCGGTCCAGGACGAGAGCGCGGCCGCGTTTTTTTCACAGGACGAGCTCGACAAGGGGTTTGTCCTGGCCTGCCAGACCGAGGTCCACGATGATCTTCGTGTGGAGATCCCGCCCGAGTCCCTGCTCGAGGAAGAGCAGATCATGACCGGCGAAATCCGGGACGAGGTCGTGGAGGGGGACAATGTGGTCGTGCGCGAGGACTCGGACCTCGCGCTCTATCCGCTCAAACCGCTCGCCCGGAAGATATTCCTCGATCTGCCGGAGCCGTCCCTCGAGGACAACATCACGGACATCGAGAGGGCCAGCCGGGAGCTTCGGCGGCGAATCGGCTGGCATTCCTATGAGATCACCCTCACCTGCCTGCGAAACCTGTCGGATCTGCTTCGGAACAACCAGTGGGAGGTCACGGCCACGGTGGTGCGGGACAACAAGGGCTACAAGATCCAGAAGATCGAGCCCGGGGACACCACGGCCAGCCATTACGGCCTGGCCGTGGACGTGGGCACCACCACCGTGGTGGCCCAGCTCGTGGACCTTCGGACCGGACGGGTCCTGGCGGTGGAAGGCGCCCACAACATGCAGGCACAGTACGGAGAGGACGTGATCTCCCGAATGATCTACGCCTGCCGGAAAGACGGGAAGGGTCTGCAACCGCTCCAGGAGGCGGTCGTCACCAACATCAACGAGCTGATCGACGCCCTGGTGAAGCGTCAAGGGATCGGGCGGGAGGAGATTTTCGCCGTGGTGGCGGCCGGCAATACGACCATGAGCCACCTTCTTCTGGGTCTGACGCCCTGTTCCATTCGGCTGGAGCCCTACGTGCCCACGGCCGATGCGTACCCTCAGATCCTCGCCTCGGACCTCGGGATCCGTATTCACCCTCAGGGTATCCTGAACGTCCTTCCGAGCGTTGCATCCTATGTGGGGGGGGACATCGTGGCCGGCGTCCTCTCCTCGGGCATCGCGGACCAGGAGAACGTGCAGGGCCTCATCGACATCGGGACCAACGGAGAGATCGCCATCGGCAACAGCGAGTGGCTGGTCTGCTGCTCGGCGTCGGCCGGTCCCTCGTTCGAGGGGGGTGGAACCACGTGCGGTATGCGGGCCACCCGCGGGGCCATCGAGGCGCTGACCATCGACGGGGGCACGTTGCACTATCAGACCATCGGCAATGCGGCGCCGAGGGGCATCTGCGGCTCGGGGCTGATCGACTGCATCTATGAGTTGGTCAAGAACGGCATCATCGGGTTCGACGGCAAGTTCGACCGGAATCGGGACGATCCACGGCTCGGAGAGACGGATGACATACCGTATTACGTGATCGCCCCGGGCGACGAGACGGAGACCGGGGAGCCGGTGGCGATCTCGGAGTCGGACATCGACAACCTGATGAAGTCCAAGGGGTCCGTCTTTGCTGCGATCAAGTCCCTCCTGGACTACATCGGCATGTCGTTCGACATGCTGGACTCCTTTTACGTGGCCGGGGGGTTCGGAAGCTACCTGAACATCCGCAAGTCGATCGCCATCGGGCTGCTTCCGGACATTCCGGAGGACCGGATTCGATTCATCGGCAACAGCTCGCTCACCGGCGCCCGTATGGCCTTGATCTACGAGGAGGCCTTCGAGAAATGCCAGGTCGTGTCCAAGTCCATGACGAACATCGAGCTGTCCAACTACCAGCCTTACACGGATGAGTATATCGCCTCCCTCTTTCTCCCCCACACGGACCGCAAGCTCTTCCCGTCGGTGGACTACTGACGCGGTATTCATGAAGGTCGGGCCCCTGCGGAGCCCAAGGGCCGCTGACGCCCCGGGCCGGGCTTCCTTCGGCGCAGCTCTCCCCATGAGGGTCGCGGCCCTTCACAGCAGGGACATGAACGAGGAACGGGGGACCAGGCGAATGGCGGGAGGCGGACCGGAGGGGCGGCCATGGCGGGAATCCGGCGCACTCGAGATCGGGTCGGTGCGCCTGGAAAGCCGCCTGATCATGGCGCCCATGGCCGGGATCACGAATCTGCCCTTCCGGCTCATGGTCCGGCGGTTGGGGGCCGCCCTGGTCACCACGGAGATGGTGAGCGCCGTGGGTCTCACCATGGGTCACGCGAGGACCCGGAACTACCTTCGAAGTGCACCTGAGGAGAAACCCCTCTCGGCGCAGCTCTTCGGCGCCGCATCCGACACCATGGCCCGGGCCGCGCAGATCGCCGTGGATGCGGGGGCGGATATCATCGACATCAACATGGGATGCCCCGTGCGCAAGGTGGCCAAGACCGGCTCGGGCGCGGCCCTGCTGGATCACCCGGACCGGGTGGCAGGACTCGTCACGGCGGTGCGCCTGGCCTCGTCCGTCCCCGTGACCGTCAAGATCCGGGCAGGCTGGTGCCCTGAGCGGCCCATGGCCGTGGAGATCTCCCGGGTGATCGAGGACTGCGGCGCGGACGCCGTGACGGTCCACCCGCGGTTCGCCACCCAGCGCTACGCCGGCCGGGCGGACTGGCGGGTCATTCGCGAGGTCAAGGCCGCCGTTCGCATTCCGGTGGTGGGCAACGGTGACGTGTTTCTCGCCGAGGACGCCGGGAGAATGCGGGAAGAGACCGGGTGCGACGGCGTCATGATCGGCCGGGGCGCCGTGGGCAACCCGTGGATCTTTCGGCAGGTCCTCGATCTGGAGGCCGGGCGGGAACCGCGCGGGCCGACCCTGGGGGAGCGCCGCGAGCTCATCCTGGAGCACTACCGCATGCTGGCCGAGGCCGTGGGGGAGCTCCGGGCCCCGTACATGATGCGCGGGCTCCTGCTGCGGTACACCAAGGGGCTTCGTCACAGCAGCCGGTTTCGGGGAAGGATCACGAGGATCAAGGACTACGAGACCCTCTCAGCCCTCATGGACGACTACTTCGGGGTCTTGGAAAAGGAGGGGGAGGCGTGAAGGTCCGGCGGGCCAAAACGGCCGGGTTCTGCATGGGGGTCCGGCTGGCCATGGAGAAGGTCCTGGCTGAGGCGAACAAGGGAAGCGGTCCCATTTACACCTTCGGGCCCCTGATTCACAACCGCCAGGTCATGGAACTGCTGGCCACCAAGGGCGTTCGGGCCGTGGACGACGCAGCGGGCCTCGATCAAGGAACGGTGATCATCCGGGCTCACGGCATTCCTCCGGAGAAGCGCCGGGAACTGAAGGGGACCGGCCTGCGGATCATCGACGCCACGTGCCCCCGTGTGGCGCGGGTCCAGGCCATTGTGCGCTCCCACACGCGAAAGGGGTACACCGCGGTGATCGTGGGGGACCCGGAACACGCGGAGGTGATGGGACTCAAGGGGTATGCCGAAGGCCCGGCGCACGTGATCAACGACGTGAAGGCCGTGGACGAACTGCCTTCGGACGCACCCCTGGTGGTGGTGGCGCAGACGACACAGGATACACGGGTCTACGAGGAGATCACGAACGCCATTCGGCGCCGAAGCCCCGAGGCCCTCATCTTCGACACGATCTGCGACGCCACCCAGAACCGGCAGGCCGAAGTGGCCTCCTTTGCCGGACACGTGGACGCCATGGTCGTGGTGGGGGGATATCACAGCGGAAACACCCAGCGGCTGGTCCAGGTCTCCAGGGCCGCGGGCATGCCCACCGTTCACGTGGAAACGGGAAAGGATCTGGACCTGGCGTCCCTCTCCGGTATGGGGTCGGTGGGGGTCACGGCGGGTGCGTCCACCCCCAACTGGATGATCAAGGAGGTCGTACGGGAGCTGGAGCGTGTTCGGAGCCGTAAGGACACACGGCTCGGGCAGGCCGTCCGCGGCTTGCTCCGCTTCGTCCTCATCGGGCACATCTGGTCGGCCGTCGGGGCCTTTTCCCTGACCCACGCCGCCACCCTCCTCGCGGGGCGGGCGCCGGATCTCGCACACCCCTCCATGGCGGCCCTCTACATCTGGGCCATGCATGTACTGAATCAGTTCCTGGACCGGGGTGCGAGCACCTACAACGAGCCCGATCAGGCCCAATTCTACCAGACCCACCGCACACGCCTGATCATCACGGGGCTCGGTGCGGTGGCCGTGGCACTCGTGCTGGCCATGAGCCTGGGCGCGGCTGTGCTGTTCGCCATGGCCGGGGTGAGCGTGCTGGGCGTGGTCTACGGCATTCCCATTGTGCCCGTGCGCCGGGAAAGCCGGTGGCGGGGCGCCAAGATCAAGGACGTTCCGGGGTCCAAGACCCTGGCCGAGTCCCTGGCCTGGGGCGTGGTGATCGCGCTCATCCCCTTGCTCGAGAACGGGGGAACCCCCTGGCCGGGGACGATCACGGCCTTTGCCTTCGTGGTCTCCATGGTCTATGTCCGTTCCGCCCTGTTCGACATCTTCCAGGTCCAGGGGGATCTCATCGTGGGCGTCGAGACCCTGCCCATCACCATCGGCGAGAAGCGGACCCTTCAGCTCCTCAAGGCCGTTCTGGCCGGGTGCGGGGCCCTGCTCCTGGGCGCCGGCGTCTCGGGGTGGGTCCCATCGGTCGGCTATGTCCTGCTCCTCCCTACGGCGACGCTTGCCCTGACCCTCTACACCTACGAGATACGATGGCTTTATCCGGGTCATCGGCTGGAGACCATGGTGGAGGTGAATCTCTTGGCCGCGGGTCTCCTCGGTCTCGTCTGGCAGGGGCTTTCATGACGGCGGTCAGTGTCGTCATTCCCACCTACAACCGGGCCGGGCGGGTGGTGCGGGCGGTCTCTTCGGTCCTGAAGCAGACGGAGGAAGACCGGGAGATCCTGGTGGTGGACGACGGCTCCACCGACGCAACGGTCCGGACCCTGGAGCGCTTTGGAGACCGGATTCGCGTCCTCCGTCACCGCCGGAACCGGGGCGTCTCTGCGGCACGCAACACAGGCATTCGGGCGAGCGGGGCCCCCCTAGTCGCATTTCTGGACAGCGACGACCACTGGCTCCCTCGAAAGCTGGAGACCCAGGTGCGCTTCTTCCGCGACCATCCCGCCGCCGTGGCCTGCCAGACCCAGGAGATCTGGATGCGCCGGGGCCGCCGGGTGAACCCGGCGATGCGCCACCTCAAGCCCTCGGGGGAGATCTTCGAGCCCAGCCTGAGACGCTGTCTGGTCAGCCCTTCCGCGGTCATGCTGCGGCGGGCCCTTCTGGACGAGGTGGGGCTCTTTGACGAGACCCTTCCGGTCTGCGAGGACTACGACCTCTGGCTGCGCATCGCCTGCCGCCACCCCATTCACCTCATCGACGAATCCCTCCTCGTGCGCGAGGGCGGGCACCCGGACCAGCTCTCGGCCCGCGGCCCGGGCATGGACCGGTACCGGATTCGTTCCCTGATCGGCCTGATTCAAAGCGGCGTCCTCACGGGGACCCAGGACCGTGCCGCCCGGCAGGAACTTTCACGCAAGAGCCGGATTTATGGAGAAGGCTGCCTGAAGCGGGGCCGAACCGAGGAGGCGCGGGTGTTTCGGTCCCTGGAGGAACGCGCCGAAACGGGCCGGCCCCTGCCTTCCGTGCCGCTGAACGAGGCCCCCTGAGGGCCTTCCCGCGTTTTTCGCATCCCTGATTCCGCCCGGGTGAAAGATCGAGGCGTCTCGAAAATGGGCTTGACGTCCCCCTTTTTTTGGGGCTAAGGTTAGTCCTTAGCCCAGGCAGATCTTTCTTCGCACAGGGAACCAGAGGACCTGTCCATGGAAGAAAACGGGGTCTTCAGCGCCGTAGCCGACGGCATGCAGGCGCACGAGAAGATCGTGGCCCAGATCAAGGACGCCGTGTTCGGCGGCACGCTCAAGCCCGGGGAGCGGCTTCCCGCCGAGCGTGAGCTGGCCGACATCTTCTGCACCAGCCGGGTCACGGTGCGCTCCGCCCTTCTAACCCTTCGCAACAACGGTATCGTGACCGTGCGCAAAGGCACGGGCGGGGGCACGTTCATCGCCCAGGACCTGTGCGGGGGGGAGATCACCGACCGCCTTCGCGACATCATCAAGTGGAACCACATCGGCATACGCGACGTGATGGAGGTCCGGGGCATCCTGGAGCCCCAGATCGCCTATCTGGCCGCTGTGGATCCCGACCCCCGCCGGGTTCGAGACATCTGGAACAGCATCGAGGAGCTCGAGGAGTCGTTTTCCGCCAAGAGCACCTTTCAGAGCCGGGACGAGAACTTTCACAAGGCCCTGGCCGCTGCGGCGAACAACCCGCTCCTGTGCGTGTTTCAGGCCTCCATCATCGACCTCCTCTTTACCGCCATCTCACCGATTCGCTGGACCGAGGACGATAAGCGAAACATCACCCTCCACCACCGTACGATCGCCCAGCATGTGGGGAAAAAAGACCCAAAAAGCGCTCGAAAAGCGATGATCAATCATCTTAAAGATATGCGTATCATCCTCTCCCGCTATCCCGAGGGAGAGGTCTGGATCTGACGCGGGGTTCGTCGAGGTCCGGGAGACAGCGCCCCGGGCCTTTCCGGCAGGATGCTGGCGCGTCGGGCGCAGCGGCATGAGCGACCCGTCACAGCCGGGCGGTGGCCGAAGGCCCTTTTTCCCGGGAGCCACCGGCAGGCCGGTTTCGGACAGGGTTCGGCGGGAAGGAGGTGATGCGGTTCGAGTGGGGTTCCGGCACGGAATTCGGGCGAATTCGAGGGGCCGGGCAATGCGGCATTCAACCCAATTCAAGGAGGGGATGATGAAACGGTTCATGCTGGTTCTGATCGTAGTGCTCGGTCTGGTGTTTGCGCTCTCACCGGCACAGGCCAAGGATCCCATAACCCTGAAAATGGTCACGTTTCTCCCGAAGGGGAACAACAACATGACCGCCTTCATGGCCCTGGTGGACGACATCAACAAGCGGGCCAAGGGCGAGCTCGAGATCAAGTACCTGGGGGGCCCCGAGGCCATGCCCGGCTTCAAGCAGTTCGAGGCGCTTCGAAACGGCGTCGTGGACATGATCTTCGGGTGTGAGTCCTACTATGGGCGTCAGGTCTCGGGCGCCGCGTACACCCACCTGACCCGCCTGGATCCCGTGAAGGAGCGGGCGGCGGGCTACTACGACCTGCGGGTGGACCTCCTCAAGAAGCACAACGTCTTCTACCTGGGCCGGGCCGAGTTCGGCGTCTGGTTCCAGGTCTTCACGAACAAAGCCGTCAAAAGGCCGCAGGAGCTCAAGGGGCAGAAGATCCGGGTCTCGGGCACCTACGAGCCGTTTATCAAGGATATCGGCGCCGCCCCCGTGACCATGCCGGGGTCGGACATCTACACCGCCCTGGAGCGCGGGACCATCGACGGGTATGCCTGGGCGGTCCTGGGCAACGTCCAGATGGGCTGGGTGGATGTCTGCAAGTACATTCTGGAGCCCCGCATCTACCAGATGAACATCGAGGCCCTGATGAACCTGAAGACCTGGGAAGGCCTTCCCAAGCACCTTCAGGACCTCATCATGGACTGCATGATCGAGAACGAAAAGAAGTACATGGGGATCATGGCCGATCTGTCAGAAAAAGAATACCAAGAAATGCAGGAAAAAGGCATGAAAGTCATTTCTTTTTCTGAGGCGGATACGAAGGCCTATGTCGATCTGGCCTATGAGGCCGGGTGGAACGAGGTCATTCGCCAGAACCCCGAGCTCGGCCCCAAGCTCAAGAAGATGCTGACGCCGTGAGGCGGTGACTCGAATGAAGTCCTTTCTTCGCACAGCGGACCGCCTGTTCGACCGGGTGATCGTGATCTGCGCCTGGATCGCCGGAGGGCTCATGATGCTTGCCCTCGTGGCGGTCTGCGTGGACGTGCTGATGCGGTACTTCTTCAACCGCCCGCTCCCCTGGGTGCTTCAGTTGAGCGAGTACGTCCTGCTCTACATTCCGTTCCTGGCGGCGGCCTATGTGCTTCGGGAGGAGAGCCACATTCGAATCGACATCCTCCTGAATCGCCTGGGCCGCCGTAGCCAGAACGGGGTGAACGCCGTCACGTCGGTCATGGCCTGCGGCATCCTTCTGGTGCTCTCCTACTACGGCACCTACATCACGGTGGACTATTTTCAGAGAAAGATTCCGACCATCAAGTACTTGAAGATCCCCGAGTTCCTGGTCATCGCGGTGATTCCGTTCGGGCTCTTTCTCTTTGCCCTGCAATTCCTTCGGCGCGCCCGGGCCCAGGCCCGCGCCATGAACGAAGGGCGGGGTGACGGACCGCTCGCGGACTAGACGCGCGCTGAGACAGGCTCAAGACAAAGGGGCGATGGATGGAGTGGTGGCTCGCACTCAGCCTCATGCTGGGCACAATGGTGATTCTGATGGTCTCCGGCATCCCGGTGGCCGTTGCCTTCCTGTTTGTCGATGTGGTGGGGGCGGTGCTGTTCCTGGGAGGGGAGCCCGGAATCACCCAACTCGTGCTGAACATGGCCGAGAGCCTGACCTCCTTCAGCCTGCTGCCCGTGCCGCTTTTCGTCCTCATGGGCGAGGTCATGTTTCACTCCAAGCTGGGATTCCGGGCCATCGATGTGGCGGATCAGTGGATCGGGCGCATCCCGGGCCGGCTGTCGCTCCTGGCCATCCTGGGCGGCGCCCTCTTCTCCACCATGAGCGGCTCCACCCTGGCCACCACAGCCATCCTGGGGTCCATGCTCGTGCCGGATATGGAAAAGCGGGGCTACACCAAGACCATGGCCATCGGACCCATCATGGGCAGCGGTGGTCTCTCCATGCTCATTCCGCCGAGCGCCCTGGCCATTCTCCTGGCCGCCCTGAACCAGATCTCGGTGGGCGGTCTCCTCATCGCAGGGATCATTCCCGGTCTCCTGATGGCCTTTTTTTACGGGGGCTACGTGGTGGTCCGCTGCTGGCTGCAACCGCACATGGCGCCGTCCTACACGGTGGAACCGGTGCCCCTGAAGGAGAAGCTCAAGGGGACCGCCATCCATGTGCTTCCCCTCGGCTTCATCATCTTTCTCGTGATCGGGCTGATCTTCCTGGGCGTGGCCACGCCGTCCGAGGCCGCGGCCCTCGGGGCCATGGGGACCATCCTGCTGGCCATGGCCTACCGGCGGATGAACCGCAGCATCCTGATGGCCAGCATCCTCGGTACGGTGCGGATCACGTCCATGATGTTCATGATCATCGTGGGGTCCATGACCTTCAGCCAGATCATGGCGTTTTCCGGGGCGAGCGCCGGGCTCATCGGCCTGGTGACCGAGATCGAACTGCCGCCCATCATGATCCTCATCTGCATGCAGGTCCTCCTGCTCTTTCTGGGATGCTTCATGGACAACCTGTCCATGGTGATGATCGCCATCCCGATCTTTCTTCCCATCGTGACCGCACTCCATTTCGACACGCTCTGGTTCGCTCTGATCATGCTCATCAACATGGAGATGGCCAACACCACGCCCCCCTTCGGCCTGCTCCTCTTCGTCATGAAGGGCGTGGCTCCCAAGAACACGACCATGGGCGACATCTACAAGGCGGGGATTCCGTTTCTCCTCTGTGACGCGGCCGTCATGGTGCTGGTCATGGTCTTTCCCCAGATCGCGCTCTACTTGCCGGGGCTCATACGATGACCTCACCCCCTCGGCCCGGCAGCCGCCGGAGGAACCGGGCCCGGGGGCTTTCGACCGGAACGGTAACGGAGGCAGAAGGTGTTATGGCATTCAAAGTCGGTATAGACGTGGGAGGAACGTTTACGGATTTCCTTCTGATGGACGAGGAGGGTGCTCCCCGGGTCTTCAAGGTGCTCTCCACGCCCACGGACCCCTCCGTGGCCGTCA